>BNJU01002254.1_pt1 | contig 121830 bp, 142 predicted proteins | sample 8539281 | NCBI WGS metagenome assembly BNJU01 (sample SAMD00202456, study PRJDB9452) | human saliva metagenome | isolation source: human saliva | place: Japan | reverse complement strand
TAGAATTCAGCCATTTCATTAAGCTCTCTGAAGCAATACAAATAGAAACGAATTAGCAATCAGGTTCTAAAATAAAACCTATTGGTCTTTTGTCCCTTCTTGATTGATCTAGCCTTGGTGAAAAGACAATATCATTGCAACTAGCACAATGGGCAGCCATGATTTTTCCTTGGGGTAATTTCCTGCAGGCATAAAGGAGAACAATCAAAACAATCCTAGACTTCCCACAATAGCTGAGAGGTAACAAATGGTCTCCCATTCTTTTTCCCCGAAGATCGCCACGATAAATTTTTGACTCGTGGTAATCGTGCCGCTTTAAGGACCATTCAAATGTACTACTAGCGCTGGCTTTACTTTCTAATAATGCACTGAAAACAAGCCAACAGCCAAAACGCAGCCATCCCTACTCAATGAGAGAAAAAAGAAACTACTCTTTGTGATTTTTGCAAAGTTTCTTTCCATGCTTTCTTCAGAAAAGCATTATACAATGTATAAAATAATCAGACACATCATATATCTGTATAGAAATTGGTAATTAATAATCCTAAAATACTGGAAGTTGTGGATACTCTTTCCATAAACAACGTCCTCAATCCCCAAAAGATAAAGTACATACACAAATTATCTAAAAAATTAAGTTATAATGCTGAGAAATGATAAAAACCCATGACATAAAGTACATAATCAACAGCGAAGCCAGTACGTTTTGATACGCTTGATATTTTCTCTATAAATAACCAAATACCACTCCCATAACTCCAAAACAATTAAAGGATGATATAACTGATGACATGAAAACTCGAGATAGGAAAAAGACATATAAAAAGTGAACGGACTTAAACTATTAAATCCCCATGCACTCGGCATTACCTCTAATGATTTTCAAACGACCAAAACAGTCCGCTAAAATCGCCATTCAAAACATTTATATAATCCTATATATAAATGGAAAGTGAGGAGAAATCTCACTATAGATGAGCTTTTTTTTGAAAAGGGGTCAAACCTATCTCCATGAATGCTATATCATCATCGCTCCGTGGTATGTTTCTCAAATGGTGACTATCATATATATCGCCAGTACCGGGTGCCTGACCATTCAGTGGCTATGTTCGGTGTCGTGCGGTATTCATTCTTATCGAACCTCATCAATTAAATGGCTAATGTTCATAAAACAAAATCTAAATGGGTATTGGCATTTGGAATTTATTTGGAAATCGCAACTATTTCCATTCAGCAAAATTCACAACGTTATTTTTATTCAGATAGGAAAGAGTCTGAGATCGATGCAATAGTCTTCTGGTGAGAGACTAAATGATGCGGCATTTGCTTTCCTGGTTTGGAAGAGATCAATTCATCGATACGTTTTACCAGGTTTGTGATCAAACACTTCATATTTCTAATTGCATCGTTGGCAGCTAGAATCATAAGTAAGACTCACTCGTTTGTCCCATTGCTTGAACAATTTGTATGGTTTGAATGGTTGATGATTTCAGGTTTTCTTCGTCGTATCATCATTCACTCAAATGCAATTGGTAAATTGGACCGCTTGATAAGTAATCGTTCTAGTTGCTTCAAACACGAGTTCTTCAGTCGTAATATCTTTCTGGTTCATATTTCAAATACATACATTTTTAAGTATCGGATATTAACCTTCATATATACAGGTTTGGGCTACTAAATATTTCTGAGAATAGCGCATCTTGGGCGTGCCTTGATAATAATAGTAGCATTAATTCCGTTGTTCCTAATCAGTCAAATAATCTCTCGTACTATTTTCTAAGTTAGAACTAAGTACGAATACCTGGATAAATCCACCATAAATGGATCGTTTTACTTAAATTAAATGAACTGTGCTTTGATAAAAATCAGAATGATCGATGTAATCGGATTAATCCTTCTTTTAATTGATTGCATCGCTGATAACATAGGCATCTGTATACACTCTGGAACTGAACAATAGCCGCATTTGCCCAGTCAGTTCAACCACCGTAAGGTGCCAATAACGACCCATGGTTCAACACCTTCCGGCCAGAATAAGCAAAGGATAATCATAAATTCCGATTGTGGCTATGCGTTGCCAAACCGTCAAGAATGAATGAGTTCGATACTGAACAATCACAAAAATAATAGCCATACCGACAAATAAGTCTCCTTCTTTTGAAATTAAAACTTCATTTATATAGCTTAAATGAAGGAATAAATCAAGAAGAAAGCACAATCCGCGAAAACGATGGAAGAGATCCGGCAGGGTTTTGTTTACCCATATGCCATACTCCCACTTTGTAAACTCATGGGCACATGAAATGAGGAAAATCGTTAATACCAAACTCCTGCGACCAGTGCTATTTTGCATCTTTATTAGAAACAAAATAGTAAGAGTCCCTAAAATACCTAAACTTGCAACATAACATTTGGCAAGTTTGGTCCTGCTGGCCAAGACTCATTCTCGAAAGCTCCTAAAATCAGTTTAGCTGAAAAATTTTCTAAAAGGATTGAGTTTGCAAAGTCCATTGTCAAATTTGTAAAGAGCTTTGTAATCCACCTTTGTAGAAACTAAACTAATAAGAGTAATCCACACAGCCGAATGTACTGCAACCTGTCCCTACCGCACAATAATGGGCCTGTAATTTACAATTTGCAACGATCAAAACGTAATGTTGGGATTCGTAAACTCTTTAGAGCGGATAATACAAAAGAATGCGCCAAATCACCACAAGATAGACAGGTCACATATATCCATATAGAAATAGACACAACAATGCAAGAGCAAAGCATTCCGATATGGCCCTTTGGAGATCGACATACTACTAAAACTGTTCTACTCCGATTACTGTTACAAAGTGGCGAGACAACTCACGTGCATCACCGTAAAACAGGGTTCAGTTTGATAACTAACATTAAATCCATTTAATGCATAGATTGTCAGCTACAATTGGTGACAACAGGCTTTATTCTGCATGCCACCACATCGCTTTTACTAAGAAGTGCGTCATTGTTAGGCCACTCGTTCCACAACGTGAGTACTGGTCACAGGAACAACCCATTGAAAGACCTCTCTCGCGAAAACAGAGAAACAGAAAATTAAAGGACTCAGTAAATTAAATCCCCCACAATCAAGCATTCACTCCTCCAATCGACTTAGAGAACGAATAGAAAACTGCTCAATCTCCCATTTAAAATAAATGTTTAAAGAAAAGCATAGAACCAATATACTGTGTGCATTAAAATCAATCCGCCATTAATGATTTAGCACCAAAGGAAAATCCATCTATGATCGAGCTGACGCTATTAATTAGCATCGAGGCCAGGAAACTAGCTAAATAGACTCGTAGTTGTCATTTTGCTCTCCTTTCTGGAGTCGCGTTGGTTTGATCCACCAGATAATGAGGGCGTAACTTCGTAATAAATTTTTCCAATGTATTCGCCCTAACACAGCCGATAGAAATCGGTTGACATCCTCCGAAAAGAACCATTGCAATGGTTGCTGAATATCCACTAACCATCAGTAGCGGGGGCTGCAAAATGTATTGTACAATATGACCACAATACACCAGCGACTGGAAATCATTCAAACAGAAAAGACCTGGGTTAATACACATTCCGCAATGGCTTTGTCATTGAAAGATAAAATCCCTTGAATAGCATAATTCAACGAAAACTTCTAATGAGTACTTTAGTTTCTCCCACTGTACGCACTTTCTGATTTTCATATTCAATTACTTTTCTTTAGCCAGTCCAGATTCCCTTTAGAAAAACGGTTATATTCTCATAAAGATAAACAAGTAACTGAACGGCTTTACGACCGAATGAAACGGATTCTGATGCTCCATCCATTAATTCAATGTCCACCATCATCTTGTTGGCTAATTTGTAAAACATTTTAGCGGTACTACGTACGGTGCGTTTTCTCCTGTACGTGTACGTCTCGCTATAACATCATAGCCTGTGATGAGCCGCAATCATCTTAGGTATGTGCGAATGGATGTTTTGATCTCCATCCGGCTAAATCCCGCCACCTGTTGCATATTCAAGACCTGCTGTCATTACCTTCTTTTAAAATTTCTACTAAAACTAATATATTTGCGCGAGAATCTGCATCTGCAATGGCCAGCATTTTTCTCAAAGGTACGATCTTTACTCCGTCGTTAATAAAATTAATTTGGAATTCAGAGCTTGTGTTTGATTAATTTCTTTACTAATCATGTTTTGAATCATATTTTCTTCGTTATAAATGGAATTACAATCGATAATTTCAGTGATTCATTCCCCAATCATAAAAATTCCCTTTATACTTATCATATCATTTTTTATGGTAGTACTTCCAAAAATGAATATTTTTTATAAAAAGAAGCAACCTTCGATAAAGGTCCTTCTCGTATAAAAAGACTGATTTAAATTTTAATCAATAAATTGGTTTAATACTTGAGTAACAATATGCTAAGACCACAATAAAACGCAAACCATAAAAAAGTTATGCTTAAGCTAAAATAATAGGGTCCTTTCTTGGGATCAAAAATCAAGCATCATTGTTAAAAACAGCTGTGATTAATAAACAATGTATTAAAAAACACGCAATACCAACACAAACGAAATGGAACGAGAACAGCCATCAATTTGGCCTTCTCAAAGAAAACCATGTTAGGCGCCTTTGTTTTGGACGAATTCCAGCTTATTAAACAGATGAAAGAGCCTCATAAAGTAATAAGAGACTTTTGACTTCAAAAAATGAAATAATCCTTGCTGAGAGACTCATAAAATTACTCATCACCAGTAGATCATTCAGCGGATTAAATCAAAATATCCTATCAGTTCATGATAATTTAAAAGAACATCAGTACTAGCCAATCAGTCATTTTCTACTCAAACCCTGGTGGTTCAATGGTGCGGGGAGTTCGAAAAGGTGTAAAAGGTAATTCCTAAACTTAACCAAAATAAAAATAGAGATAGCGTTACCCCATTTTGAACTCGATAGTCTCATTAAATGCCCATTTACTCAAATCCTCTACTAATAGTTGGTTGTTCCTCTACGTTCAACAATGTTTCTCTTGTAAAAATCAGTTAAAACATAATTATCATTTCATATTGAATATACTTGAATATCCGTTTGGTAATTATCTCACGACCATGAAATGTCTTCTTTTGAAAAATATGAGTTGGGAAACGCATTAAGATAGTCTAATGCGATTCCCATGACCGTGCAGTTTTACCAATAACAATTGGTTCGACTTAGTGCTTCACTTTAAGAATCATTGTGCTCCTGAACCAGGACAATTGCCTTTCACTCTCAGTAGGTGGAATCGATATTTGCAGCAATGTAAGTTGTCACCTCCAATAGCTAAAGTCTTTCTCGTACATATTAACATTTCGATCTGAGGTTAGGACTAATTCGGACACCAGATCAGTGTAAGCCAGCTGCTGTGGTTGTAATCCTTCTTCTCCGATTACCATGTACGCTCCACTGGGTGATGCCGATTTTATGTAATCTACGGCAACAACCTGCTTGTATAGACTTCTGAGGCTTCAACATTTGTTCATAATTTTCACCAAATTTTGAAGCCACTTGGTGCCAGGAGTTTCCGTGCGCATTATTTATTACAGACAAAAACGGGATATTAGCTACTGTAGTCACTTTAATAAAACTGCAGTGGGAATACGTTCTTCCCCATACATAGTTCATCTAAATCAATAAATACGCTTTGCCATTTATTTCCTCTTTGTTGGTTTCTCTCTATTGCAAATCCCTTTTCACGGTTACTAACGACACTTTTCTTCACCTTGCTACTTGAAGATTTTCCTTCTTTCATTGAAATGTTACTGAATTGATTTGCCTTTCGTTTTCAGTTTAAACATTTTATCTCCATATTCTTCATTGTCTCTTTTGAATAAATTCTTTTAGATTAAAATCTTGTTCTTTTTATTGCGTGGTTGGCTGCTATTGCGACGCTTTGACGATTTGATTTCTCTTTGAACTTACGGTTTTATTTTGATTTCTCGCGGGGCATCTAAATCTACTGGACTAATACATGCTCTCGTCTTGCCGGTTGTTGGCGTTTCTTTGAGAACTTCTCTCACGTCTTGGTCGTTGTGGTTTTCTTCCTCGAAACAGGTTTGTGTGTTTTGCCTCAGATATATCTAATACAAAATATGACAGCCAATTGCAATATTAAAATACTCTTGTAAACAATCAATATCTCTATCTGGTGTTGCTGATTGCCAGGAATGTTGAAGCCTTTAATCATGTTTTCATATTTAATCCTACTGACCTCGTCCATAACGCTCAAAAATAACCATTATATCGTTCATTGATACTTCTAATATTAAAGCCGTTTCTATAATGTAACGTTTGATAATATGCCTCATCATTAAAAATAGTCTTTTCGTCACTACCACCCGCTCTTTTTGGTTCTTCTTCAAGTTCGTCACAATTTCTTGCAAACTTGACTCAATTCATCACAGAAAGCGTCTCTACAGTTTTCTCCAGTCATGATAGTTCACTTTCTTTAAAATTAATTCTTTTCAACCATCGTTCTTAATAAATCTGGATATAAAATTTGATTTGATAGCACTGTGGTATCGGGAAAAGAGAGCAAAACGCATGGTCTGGGCACACAAATGTAATGATTTCATCGTCTGCTAAAAACTTTTCCATCGACGATAATTTCTTCACCTTTTAGAAAACCAATAGATATCTCCAAATAGTTTTACGAAAACCATATCCGCGAATAGCTTTTCCTGGCGTAATTCTGGTTGTTGATATTGGCTCAGGTAATTGACATTTTGCAGAAAATTGACTTTTGTTAAAATGAATCGGATGAGGCATACAGTCATATCAAATCAAACTGATTAGCCCCTTCATCTATCTATTATACCAAATAGTCGGTATATGTAAGTAAAGATTTGGATCCCTGTTTGCTAATCATCCTTCAAGGAAAGTTGTGCCAAGTCTCTTACCGAATAACTGGAATCGATATGAGCATGCTGCTGGTATTTGATTTCCTTCTTCTAGAGGTAGATTTTTCAGCTATCGGTGGCGAATCCTTTTGCTTGTTTCTTCAATCTTAACTTTTCTTCTAAGGAATCAACACCATATAAGTTTTAAATGGAGCTCTTAATGTAGCACCATATTTGAACACCGTTAGTGTTTGGTTACGCCCATACTATTTTAAATAAATGATGTGTGCTCCAGAATCACTTTTTAATTTCTGGATACGATTCGGCTATCCGAGTGTCAAATCAATACCCAAATGGATAAGGACAATTTGATGTCCTCTTTATAAATCTAAGAACTAAATCATCAGAAACTTCAAAAGGGTCTTTCAATCCAATATCATTCAGTTCATAACTTTCTGGATAGGAAGCTGTCAGCCCTGATATCCATAATACCCTGATCAATGTTTTGAATTGGATTTCAGTTGCATAAAACGGTGTTTCCCATGGGTGCCTTCATTAGAATAAATGACTTTAACTCCTTTTCCTTATAGGCACCTTCTAAGGTTCTTCTGAATGCAAGCAGTCCTTCGTACATTTCCCTAGTGTTACAAAATCTATTTTTGCTGATTCAATGCAACGCAATTTGCCCATTTTTGCTTCACAGGATGAGCACCGATGATCAATCTCCTAAATCAACCTTTAACAGTGACCCTAATTCTTCAAGTTCTTTCCTTAGCCTATAAATTCGTTTGCATTTTTAACAGATAAAGTTGATACATATCATTCGTGAAGAATCATTTAAATCACTCATCAATTCCTCATCCTTTATTAAACCAAAATTGCTTCGGTCATTTTTTGCTTAAAGTCTTTCGATTTTGAACAAACAACCACGCTTTCCCGCTGAGATACGAATAGTCTTATAATTCTCGCCTCTCCTCAATAAAGTTGAAATTTCTTTTCATACCGATGGGAGAGCAGCCTCCGCACATACCAGTAAAGTTTCCCGAGCTGATCTGAGATAGTAAATTTAACTCTCTTATTCCTGAAATTTTGCTACCCTGTTTTAATCTAATTCATATGAGCTGCAATACCAAGCAACTTCAGATGCCTATTCTATCCCTGTTAACACAATCGTTTTGTACACTTCTTCAGATTTGTTCCATCTGCAGCATGAGCGCATCTAAATGAGCAGTATCTACATCGCCTCGCCCAGATAACATAGGGATGTTGGCTTGTTCTACCATTCTTACAGCATTTGTTTGATTACTTTTTCTTTCACGTGAAATCATACTTCTTTTAATTCTGCCATAAGAACATTCTCGTAGGTCCGTTTTGACATAAAACAACATCCCCTAAGAAAAAACTTAGGAATGTTAAGATTAACCCTAGTAAGGACATCAAACGAATATAAAATCGTCATTGGACTTTGTTTCTTTCAACTGTTTCCTGGTTGCTCCTTGTCTCGACCATCTGCCCAATCAAGATGACGCACCACTATCCATCAATGATTTCTTTTGAAGCGCGGCTAACTAACTTTACGCACGTTCCTGGGTAGCAACGTCAATCAGAAACACTCTTCTGCAAGTTCTCTTGAAAGATAGTTCTGAATTTCCAGTTCCTTTAAACTCCTCCATAAATGACTCATCCATTCGACGTTTCAACTAAAGCAGTCATGGAAATCGTCAAGCTTTGCTTCTTCAATATTTCTAACCGAACCAAAAAGAATTTTTTAGGGCGATAAAGCATGGGATCAATCCCCAGCAAGTTCTTCCCTGAAAGGTGGGAATCGTTAAATATATGCTCTAGTAATCGTGTCAAGCTGGCCATTATTAAAATAATGACATCTCGTCCTCCACTAGTCATAAGCACGTTCCAGCACTAATTCACTAATCTTGGCATGGTTTTCTGGAAGCTGGTCGATGATTGAATACTACTCGCATCCACAGTTCGTTCGATGTCCGTTACCTCTTCTGGTCGTTTCATCATTGTTCAGGTAAATAATCAACTCAGCCTCTGGATGAAGTCGTCGTAATTCCATTGGCGATTTCTGTTTAACAAGCTTGTCTTTCACTGCTTTTGGCGGAGCAACGATCGAGTCGCACAAAACCAATCGGACCAAATTAAATCAAGCATACTGAGCGATACGACTTCGTGTAGTTTCTGCACCATCTGTTGCTTTTTCCGGATGATACAAAGTGGTGTGAGACTGGGAAATGGTGCGCTCTTTTAGCCCTCTTCCGGGATCCTTGCCGTTCACCACGTCAACTTTGCATCACCCATTGAAACTTCTCACCTGGCACGTGGAGGACGTCGCCGTTCCTCACTCTGAAATCTCCATTTCGAAGGTCAAACGACGACTGGTTGACGAAAATGTAAATATCTCTGACTGCGCGGGTAGTTGATCGGGTCTAGGAATCAAAAACCTTCTGCGATTAATGTCAAAGACCCTTCCACTGGAAAAATCAGTAGCTTCTTCTTGGGCGCGAAGAATCGCAAGCGCCAATTCCTTTTTATTCATCTGACCGTAATAAGGAGATTTTATAATGTTTAGCAAAAGCCGTACATCTCTTTCAAGTCTTTTCTTGTAAGCTTTGATGCGTTACAGTTTCACTTGTTCTGGCATAGTGTCCTTCTTACTCTTCAATCATCGTAATATCAGCACCTAGTGCTTGAGGTTTCTCAACGATATTTGAATAACCTCTAGAATATGTTCAATATTTAGAAATCTTCGTTGTTCCTTCAGCCATTAATCCCAGCGACTACAAGTCCAGCTCCATCGAAGATCGCTAGCCGCAACTTCTGCACCCTACTAGCGTTGGTCCTTCAAATGTAATGATGTCTTCAATCACTTTTCCATGGGCTCCCCATGCGATTTAATTCTGGAACATGCCGACACGTTTTGGATGATGTATCTACAATCATTGCAGTCCGCTGTTGCTTTCACTAAATAATGTGTAATCGTTTTGTTGCAGTCTGTTGCCGATCCTGGATCAGGCATAGTCTTTGATGTTTAGCTTTTAACGCATTTGTAGAAGGATAAACATAGATATCATCTTCTCCAACTTCCATCTTGGCACGCCCATTTCGTCCATCTTTGCAATCAGACTTTCTAAAGTGTTCGAAAAATGACATTTTTAACACGAACTCCTTCTCCAACTGCTGCGCAACTGATAAATAAGTTCCTGCTTCAATACGGTCCGGAATAATTGTGTGCACTACATCCGTATCGCTTTCCACCCCTTCCACACGAATGATGCTTGTTCCTGCCCCTTTAATATTAGCACATTTTGTTTAACAGTGTTACGACATCAATAATCTCAGGTTCTGACGGCATTTCTCGATAATCGTTTTTCCTTTTTAGCACGAACAGATGCTATCAATACGTTAATCGTGCCCTGCAAACAACGTCCATATAAATTTTTCGTTCCTACTAAGCTTCTTCATCGAGTTGATAAAGTAGATAGCACCATCATGAGTCTACTACATTGGCACCTAAAACGCTTTGAAATCCTTTTAAATGTTGATCGATTGGATCGAGTGGTCTGAAACAGCTACCCTCGGGAAGTCCTACAACCCCTTCTCCCAAACTTTGCAAAGTTGCTCCCATAAAATAATAAACACTCATACTTTGGATTTTTCCTTTTGGCATTGGGATAGATTTCATTTCTCGTTGGGTCGATGGTTAATGTGCCATCAACAATTCTGTTTTTACGTTAAAATCATTTCAAAATTTCAATTAATGCATCTACGTCTTGGATCTCAGGCACCCTCTAATACGACTGGTTCATTCCGCGATAATAGCAGCCGAATTAAAGCTACTGTACTGTTTTAGCTCACTAATGGTCACTTCACCTTTTAAGTGGTTTACCGCACGTTAATGACTAATTTTTCACTACTCAAAATTCCTTTCACTAAATGTTCTCAATTATTATACCATGTTCCAGTAGAATCTGCTTTATCTTTTAACCGTTTGAATCTATTGTTACCTGTAGAAAATCACAGTTGATCAATCGTTTTCAAATCTATTACACTTAAAAACATGAATACTGATGACGAAGGAGGTATTATGAGCACTAAACAGGACGTTTTACGTCTATTATATAGTACCGTAGACAAACCTCTTTCAGGACAAGATATCGCTGAACAACTGAATCTTTCTCGTACTGCTGTGAAAGCCATCCAGCAATTAAAAAGATGGTTGCAGAGATACCTCAAAGCACAAAAGTTGGGTTATCAATTATCCAGACAGACGGATTTGTTAACCCTTGAGACATTCGCACTCATTTAGGAGAGGAACTTCAAGATTGGGATATTCAAGTCTTTTGAGACAACTACTTCAACAATGATTTAGCTAAAAACATACGGCGCATCAGGCGCAAAGAGTCCCAACCTTCTTTATGCAGAAGAGCAAACTGCAGGTCGTGGACGTCTCGGAAGAACCTTCTCTCTCCCAAATCTGGACTTTATATGAGTATCTGCATTTTTCCAGAAGGTGATTTGGACAGTATTTCGTGATCGCTTGTGCTACGGCAGTTGCCTGCTACGCGAGCGGTGGAATCCTTTATCCATGAAAAAATTGGGATTAAATGGGTGAGCGACCTCTGTTTTCACGATAAAAAGATCGCTGGCATCTTAACGAGGCCGTGACAAATATTGAAGCTCAAAAGGGTCGATGCGCTGATTGTCGGAATAGGGGATTAACTTGCATATCGACGATGCTATTATTCAGAGGTTTAAAATCCATTATCGGTTCCTCTTTTTCTCCGCAAAGAGATTCCAGATGGTTTTTCAGCCGCAATGAATTCGTCGCTCGTTTCCTTAAAGAATGGAATCAATGCTATGAGAGATATCAATTCAGCGTGAGAGTTTCATGGAAGAATACAAACTCATTCCATCATTGTCGGCAAAGAAAATCAATGTCAGTAGCGGTATGAAAACATATCCTGCCACTGCAAAAAGCGTGGACAATAACGGTCATCTTATCGTCCAAACCGACGACGATGCCATCCATTCATTATCTTATGGCGAAGTAAGCATTCGTCCCAGAAAACTAAAAAGATTAGGAGTTAAACACATGAAAAGTATCGATTAAAACAATTGTCATGCGCACTTCTGGGAGCACTCTGCTATGTATCTAGCTACTTAAAATTCCGATTGGTCGAGTACCATTCTCAGCACAAACTGCCACAGTGATTTTTGGCATCATTGCTCTTGCCACCAGTTGGCGCATTTTGCTGCTCAATTTATTCACTTCCTATTACTTTTCTACTAGGTAGGAGGAACTGCATTATTTATTTCTCCATCATTTGGTTTTTGTTATTGGATTTATGGTTGCAGCTCCTGTGATTTCATTTATCGGAAACCGTATCAACAATATCTTCGGATGGGTGATTGCCGCTCTTGTCGGTGAAGTCATTTTCTACGTCATCAGAATTCCGTTTATATGACCTTTTGTATTAATAAGGATTACAAGGAAGAACTAAGTCTTCAACAAATTCTTGGCTTCGGTTTTATATCCATTCATTCTTCCTGATTTGGGAAAATTAGTCGTTGCCGTATTCCTTGCAGATCGTATTAAAGCCATTACTAAAAAGACATTTAAAAAGCATATAAGCTGAGGCAATGCCTAGCTTATTTTTAATATTCAGATAGCTTAGAATTTAACTCCTAGTACGTGTCCTAAGAATGCAAAACCGATTCCGACAACTAATAGAAGAACGATACAACGTAATGGCGTCCATTTTTACGCGCTAATAAGTAGTAAAGGTCCTAAAAGTAATTCCTAATGGAATTAATTTTGGTAATACACCATCTAAGATTGCTTTGGATAACAATTGGTTTTCACCGTTTGCGATTTGAATTCTAATTTAGTACCACCGTAAAGGCTAGTTAAAGCCCTAACAACGAATACTCCCTAGGATTGAAGCAGCATCGAGTGAATTCTTTGGCATTTGCAGTAAAAGATACCGATTGCATCTGTTCTAGAATTATAAGACCAATGCATTAACCAGTAACGAATTGCAAATTGGAAGATATTAAATACCGCTAAGAATAGTAATGGTCATCGATGCTTCCTTTTAATAGCAAAGTCTGAAGAAATACCGGCTACGATTGGAACTAATGTGAACCAGAATAAAGCGTCACCGATACCGCAATGGTCCCATTGCAGCAACACGTACCGCACGGTTGTTTGGAATATCTGCTTTGTTTTGTTCAAGAGATAATACAATCCCCATTACGAGATGTTACTAAGAATGGGTGAGTATTGAAAGAACTCTGAGTTATGAGACATTGATGCAGCTAAGTCATCTTTGTCTGTATGGATTTTCTAACCCTGGTAAAATACCGTATAACCAACCACCTGCTTGCATACGTTCATAGTTGAAAGAAGATTGTAGGAAAAATTGAACGCCATGCCATTTTTGTTTTTAAAGTTGCTTTATCTAAGCGTGGGCAGGCGTTTGGTTTTATAAGAATCTGGAATATTATATGCCATCTTCTTCACCTCCATCGTTCATATACTAGCACCAGCTGTTTTGAATTTTGTTTGGTTGGAAATCCCAGTATGCAATTGCCAAAAACCAACGAAACGCTAATAATACTAATGCAGAGTCCAGCTAAGCTTTCACTTGCAGAAACAATGTTTGCTAAAGCAAAACCTAAAAGTAAAAGCCCCATAGTTCTTTAGAAACCATTACTTTTTAAAGTGAGTTGCAAACCCAACAAAGCGCATCATACCACCAGCTGCACCTAAACCAGACATAAACCATTCAGGAATAGATTTTCGTTAAAGTATCCCCGATTAGTTTGTCCACCGATAAAGAATAATACAACTACAAGACCAAAGATAGCTCCTAATGCAGCCATCGCTAAGTAGTTCAAGCGAGCAATTCCTTTTTGGATTAGCATCATGTGCATATCCATCGACTAGCCATCATTGGTGACATTAAAGCAAAAGATCAAAAGTAACGCCATATTGACCTAAAAGCACAAATGGAACAGCCGCACCTACTGCAGCAGCTGGATCTAATTTAAGGCTGATAGCTAATACTGTCGCCATAATTCACCGATTACGGCATTAGGTGGTTGTGCCCCACCGACTGGCATGTTACCGATTGTCATTAATTGATAAATACCCCAACAACTAACCCCAGTTTGGAGATCTCCCAAAATAGCTCCGATCACAGGACCCATTACGATTGGTTGATATAGTGATTCTAAAAAGCTAGATTGGTCAATCGCAGCTACAAAACGTTACTAAGGAATACTAATAAGAATTTGAATAAAACTGCTTGCATATTCATTGACCCCTTTTTATAAATATAAATTATTGGAAATAATTTCGATACGTCTTCTTTTCTTCAGTTGGGACTTTCTGAGATTTCAAGTTCGACTCCTAACTCTTGCAGTTTCTTAAATGCAGCAACATCTGCATCATCACTGCGACAACACCTGCAACTTGACGTTTTCCTCCGCCATATGCATGTTCCCAATGTTGACTTTCTTTAGTTGGCACTCCTCCCTTCTACTAGTTTTACAAACGTCTTGGGATTTTCACAGATAATGAAAATCAACTGACGATCTGCTGCTACCGATGATGTTAATCGTTTTTCAATAGTGAAATAACGAGTCTGTGCACCAGCTGGAGCAGCCATATCCATTAACCCACTTGACGCATCGGATCTGCCCGCTACTTTATCGTTAGCTACTAGTAATAGGTTGGCCCTAAATAAGAAGACCATTGAGTCGCAACTTGACCATGGATTAAACGATTGTCAATTCGTGTTAATAAAATATTTGGCATTACTCGCTCTCCTTTCATAAAAAGCTAAAGTTCATTATATCTAATTCTAATCATTTTTGGAAGCGTTTTAACAAAAATATTTTTAATATTTTCTTCATCTTTCTTCTTTATCATTTTCATTCATTCTGTGAAAAATATAAAAATAGAATAATATGGTTTAAAATTTTTCCATTTTTCTAACAGATTTTTTATATAAAAAGAAGCTTGAACTTCTAAACTTCAGAAAAATTTATTTTTGTATTTTTAATCATTGCACTTGTTCCACTGATAGTGACGACTAATCAAAACACAATTACTATCATTCGATTGACATCTCTCCAGATACAAAAGAAACTTCCAGCAATAATCAGTATTCAGCTAGACTTACCATCAAGTTTTAACAATTGGGACGGTTGCATCTCTACTGCTTCTTTCTCTATTTCGAAATAAAAACCTCTTTTTTTCACAAGATATTTTGGCAAAAATACTTTTTATACATATGCAATTGTTGACAATGCGTAAAATAAAGCAGTGCTGCTAAAAATACTTAGGAAGATACTCTCCGGATAAAAGCTATAGATAAATAGCACCCATTGCTAAGGCAATAATCAGAGCGATGTCTAAAAAGGCGTTAAAAGTTACTAAATCCTCATCTGGAATCTTGATAAACATTCTTTAATAAAGGTAAATAAAAATACTTTTCTCCATCTTTTCCCTGTATAAAATTCACCAAAAAAAGACTTTGCATAGATTCACCTTTATAAGACTTCAGAAATTGCATATCGAGATACAGTAATGATAACCCCTTTTGCAATTTCTACTTCAGTCTTTTCTTCATCAATTTTTCTCTGAGTACGTATAGACCATTTTGCACAAATCACTCGTTTTTCCTACCTGCAAATCACCATGTAATTTCTCGAAAATATTGTTGCTGGCGCTTCATATTCTTTTCTGAGAAAATAATAAACCCTAAAAATAACAGCAACAAAAACGATAAATGTCAGTGAACTCACTAAAATAATTTCTGCTGTCATTAAATTCCATCTCCGTCTTCTTCGATCCACTTTATCTTGAGGCGTTGGAAGACTCACCTGTTGAATAGCTTCTCGACCTGCTGTTAAACTTTGAGTCACTACATCTTGAGCGCTTGAAGCGAACTCACGCAACATCGCTATTTCAATTAACATTGGTAAGTTGTTCCTACCACAACCTCAACATTATCGAAAATCATTGATGCAACCATTGCTGATTTGAAATGGACTTCCTCCTAAAAGGTCTACAAATACTACAATCCCTTCTGTTTCCTCTTGCAACTCTTTCATAGCGTCTCTTAGATTATTTTCAAGAGTTTCTATTGGATCGCTTTCTAAAAAGGCACTACCTTATATGCAGTTTGTTTTTCCTGCAATCATTTCTAAACGCGTGTCCCTACTCCAATTGCAAACTCCCCATGTCCTGTAAAATTAACCCTATCATTCTATTTCCTCCTATTTTTATTCTATACCTTAATACTAGACTAGCTAAATTGAAATTTCAAGCACAATTTATGCGTTTTCATAAAATCTTATCCGAAAATAAATAAGGAGTATTGTCCAAATACTGGGGGGACAATACTCCACGTTCTAAAAACTATACGAATATTTTTGTTTTTACCGATTAGAACAATTCTTTGTAGAAAGCAATTGTTTCTTCTAATATTGGCATGAATGGGTTTACCAGGTGCACAAGCATCGATTAACGCATTCTTAGATAGATATTCGAAGTCAAGTCTTTTCTTCAATTCCTAATTCAGTTAATTTCTTAGGAATACCTACTGTTTTCAGAAAAGAGTTTCGATTTCTTTGATTGCGTATGCTGCACATTCTTCATCAGATTTACCTTCAGTTTGTAAACCTAAAGCTTTTGCAACATCACGGAATGCAGCTGGAACACGTTTTAGCATTTTCGCGTTCGATTACTGGTAATAACATAGCTCAGCATACACCGTGTGGAAGTTTGTAAACAGCACCTAATTGGTGAGCCATTGAGTGAACATATCCTAGTCCAGCGTTGTTGAATGACATACCCGCCTAAGAAGATTGCGTTCACCATACCTTCACGAGCTTCGATGTCATGACCATCTTTAACAGCACGTGGTAAGTATTCTTTAATCAATTCGATTGCGCAATTGATAATTTCTTAGTAACGCCGTAAGCACCAGGAGTTACTAAAGCTTCAACCGCATGAGTTAATGCATCCATACCAGTTGCTGCAGTTAATGCTGCTGGTTTAGATACCATTAATTCAGGGTCGTTTACTGAGATTAAAAGCTAGGCTGTTTTTATCAACCATTACCATTTTAACTTTTCTTTCTTCGTCTGTAATTACGTAGTTGATTGTAATTTCAGCTGAAGTACCAACAGTTATGTTGATAGCAACAACTGGTAAGCCCTTTTTGTAGATTTGTGTAATCCTTCGTAGTCTTGTGGTTTCCACCATTTTGTTGCAATTACTGAAATACAGCTTGCACAGTCTTGAGGTGATCCACCACCTAAGCTGATAGATGAAGTCAGCAGTTGTTTTCTTTTTAATGCAGCAACCCCGTCATTAACGTTTTTACAAGTAGGGTTTGGCTCTACATCAGAGTAAACAACAAGTCTACACCTGCTTCTTTTTAAAGGTTCTGTGACTTTGGGAAGAATATCACTTGATTCGATAAATTTATCCGTTACTAAAAGAGCTTTATGATATCCTAGATCTTTTACATGAGGTCCAATTTCTTTCAACGACTCCTCTTCCAATTAAGTTAATTGCTGGTACATAAAAATGTTGACATAATTTTTCTCTCCTAACTAGTAAAAGTTTATAAAAACACCTTTTTCAAAGATGATGTTTCCATACAAGGCACTTTTCTCCTGTTTGAATTACAAGATAGGCGTCTTTTGCTTGTTCGTAAAACTCAAATCGTTCAAACTCTTTAATTGCTGCTCCTGGGTGATTTTCTTCTAGAGACGTTTATATTCATCCCAAATCACCGGAACAGTTGGATCTCCCGGAACGACTTGCATTAATCCTGCTTGATATGAACTGTACGTATCTAATGGTAATACTTGTAGAATCGCTTCTAAAAGCAACTAGGCACACCCATGTCCGTCCATACGAATCGACTCGTTGGCCAATACGATGAGCTGGGAAGTTTGCGTCCGCAAGTACCAATTCATCTCCATGTCCCATCTCCATTAAATATTTCACAAGTTCTGGGCTTAAAATTTTTAGGAATTTGTTTTAACATTACTGAATTCCTCTCTTCACTTTATTGAATTTCAAGCGAATTTCTTCTAAATTCTCAATCACGACTTTCATAACGCGTTACAGGTTCTGAAGCCTTGATAATATCTTGTAGCTTCTTCGCGACTTGAAATCACTCCAAGTTAGCATTTGTGACAAGATATTTCCAAGTGCACTCCTTCGATCGGTCCTGTAATAACTGTACGTCCTGTAAAGTCTGCCGTTAACTGGCAAAAGCAATTTGTTTTGAATGCCTCCGCCAACCATTTGAACAGTTGTCATTTCGATGTTTTGTCAATTGTTCTAATTGCGTAATCGTCTCTAGATAGAGTTAAAGCTAAACTTTCTAGAACGACACGAACGATTGACCTTTCGTTTGTGGAACTTTTTGTCCCACTCACTTTACACCATTCTTTAATTTTTGTTTCCATTTCTCCAGGAGAAGCGAAAACTGGGTCGTTTGGATGAATCCAAGTTTGGTTGTCCGTTACTTCTTCGGCTAATGTGACCATTTCGCCAAAGCCAACTTCTTCCCCTTGCAAGCGCCAGTCGCGTTGTAATTCTTGAATAATCCACATTCCTGTTGTGTTTTGTAGAGACGATATTTACCATCAAAACATCCTTCATTTTGTAAGTCGAGGCAAATGCTTCATCAGTTACAACAGGTTCGTCGGATTCCGTTCCGACAAAGCGACCAAGTACCACATGAGATAGAGCAGTCCCTTTTTCATGTTCATATGGAATCGCAAGTACTGCAGCAGCTGTATCATGTCCAGCTCCTGCAATCACGTCAAATGGATCAACTTTCAACTGTTGAGTGATGCGTGGTGATAATTGTCTTAAAACTTCACCATTCTTCGTTGGTGTTGTAAACCATTTACGTGGAATATCTAAGCGTTCAAATACTTCATCTGAGAAATCTTGTGTGAAGATATCCAGTAATCCCTTGTACTTGCAATGGTATATTCATTTGAAAGCATCCCTGAAAGTAAGTAGTTGATTAAATCTGGGATAAACAACACGCGTTGAACGATATTTTTAAGTTGTGGTTTTTCTTGCAAATCTGAGTAGATTTGTAAGACCGTATTAATGGTTGCAGGCTGCACACCTGTTTTTTGGAATAATTCTTTCTTCGAGATAGCGTTATAAAATGACTCCTCATATCGACCCATCCGGTTATCTCTGTAACAATGTGGTTGATAGAGCAAATCTCCATTTTGATCTAGATAGGCATAGTCTACTCCCCATGTATCAACAGAGATGGAACGAATCGGAATCGAGATCTTTGGAAGCCTTCTTGATTCCTTGCTTAATTTCTCCAAACAAGTGCAACAAATTCCAATACAAACCATCATTAGATTCACCGGTTCGTTTTTGAACCGATGAACCTCTGATAATTGGAGGGCGTCCGTCGCCGTCGCCTGCATAACACGTCCTGAACTTGCCCCATCAATGGCTAATAATTTAATCAAGCTCATGTTTTCTCCTCATTACTAATCCCTATTTTTTTATTCGTATAGTAAAGCTTTGATTTCATCGCTATCGATGTTCTTAGCGTCATACCATTTAGAACCAGTATCCACGTCTTTCACTGTTTCACCTTTAGCTGCAGCGACTGCTAATTTAACAGCTGGTACCCAATTTGAACTGGGTCTTGAGTTACAGAACCAACGAAGATTCCTTTACGGATAGCATCTTGTTGTAATGCACCTGAGTCGAAACCAACAGCTAAGATTTTGTCTGCGCCAAGTTTAGATTCTTTGAAACCACCGTTAGCGTTGATGATTGCTTTTGCAGCGATTCATTAGAACCATAGATTGCAACAGTGTCTTCTTTTTCAAGAACTGTAGAAGCTTCAGTTTTACCTGCAGCATCATCTGCTTGTAGCTGGAACACGAACTTCGATTACAACTTTTGCATCCGCTTCGTTTCATCGTTTTGAACTTGTCATGTCCAGTTACAGCAGTTTAATGCCTTTTTGTTTAATAATTCAACCATTTTATCAATGAAACCTTTTGTTCTTTGAGTGATTGAAAGTGAGTTAACTTCTTGAGAAACAACCCCGATACGAACTTTCTTGTCGCCGACTTTGCTTTCAAGTAATTTGAATAAGTGTTCAGCGGCATTACCACCAGCAGCATGGTTGTCTGTTGATGCAGTAGCTTTAATTGCTCCTTCTGGTGCTCCTGGAACCCCTGAGTCAAATCCGATAATAGGAATGTTTTTAGATTGTGCTTGTTTAATCGCATCTAATTCTGCTTCAGTATCTAATGCAGCTAAAGCGATTGCTTTTGGATTTTTGTTGATCGCGTTGTTTAATTGTTCCAATTGTTCTGCGATTGCTGTTTCATTTTGAGGTCCTACGAAAGTAATTTTAGCTCCCTAATTCTTGAGCTGCTTTTTCAGCCCCTTTGTTTAGCTTTCCAGAGTCATATTTGGAAACCTTTGCAATCACTTCCACTTTGAAGTCTCCGCTTGCTGAGCTTTGATTATTTCCACCATCAGCATTTGATTTATTTGAAGTACATCCTGCTAATAAAGCAGAAGCACAAGCTAGAGTTGCAATAGCATATTTGAACGATTTTTTCATGATTTATTCTCCTTTATATGTCCTTTTTGACCCTTTCTATGAAGGTGTCTTCAACTCATTGTGTCAATATCAAACTATTTTTCTTATTCATGCGGATTAAGATATCAGAGTAAACGGCAACGATTACAACATAGAACCTGTGATGAATAATTGATAGGTGGTTTGTAAGTCGATGTATGGTAAACCAATCTTCAAGACAGACATGATGAATACCCAATGATTGTACCAACAACTGAACCAACCCCACCGGCAAGTGAAGTACCACCGACAACTACTCCGGCGATGGCATCAAGTTCCATACCGTTCCCTGTACCAGGAAGGATTGTTGAATAAGTTGCAGCATATGCGATACCAGCTAAACCTGCTGAAGTCACTGATGACATAAGCCATACCTTCCCATTTGATAACGTTTACACCTGAAAGTCTAGTAGCTTCTTTGTTTGAACCGATGGCAAAAGATGTAACGACCAATTTTTGTTTTATTTAAAACAATGGCTGCAATAATCGCTACGACAATCAAGACGATCGACCAGTTGGAAAAAATTATCTTGCGTTCTGAACAGTCTTTGTACCAGCCTTCACCAGTTCCACGTAATGGGAACGTTACACTTTGTACGTTTTGATACGATTGAGCTTAAACCACGTGAAATCGTCATTGCTACCAAGTGTTGCGATGAATAGTGGTAATCCAAATTTCATAATTAAAAGTTCCGTTGAATAATCCATCCCCACCCCAATCACTAATATTGCCAACAATGCTAGCCATAATGGCCAACCCATTTTGTATGGAGTACTCCACCAACGATGGCAGAACACATCATTACTGTAGCCGATTGATAAAGTCAGTACCACCGGTGATAATACGAATGTTACCCCAATTGCTAAAAGAAACCAATGTAACATAAGATGCGTCTAAAATGCTGACCGCTGTATCAAACGAACGGAACGATTCGCTGAGGACTGCAGAAAATGTGAAAAATCACGATCGACGCGATTAATGCAATTAATTTTTGTAATCAACTGATTGTACCAGTTTCGTCCACAGGGACTTTTCTCTTCCATATCAATACCTCTCTTCGATTATCGATCCGTTGCTAAAGCGAGGATACGTTCTTGAGTTGTGACTGATATCAAGTTCCCCTGTTTACGTCCTTCACACATGACAACAATACGATCGCTCATACGTAAAATTTTCTGTAAGCTCTGAAGAAATCATAATGATTGATTTTCCTTGAGCTACTAGTTCATTCATTAATGAGTAGATTTCACTTTTCGCTCAACGTCAATTCCTCGAGTTGGTTCGTCAAAGATAGAATATCCTCTATTTTGTTCTAGCCATTTCGCAATAACAACTTTTTTGTTGGTTACCACCTGATAAAGTTACGAACTAGTTGTTTCCGATGATGGTATTTTTCGTTCTTAATTGTTTAACGAATTCATCACTGACTTTGACAATTTCACCGTCATCAGTGAAACCACCCTTAATGTACTTATCAAGGTTTGTCATTACTGTGTTATTGGCAATGGTCATATCAACGATACATCCATAACGTTTACGGTCTTCTGAAAGATAACCAATACCTTCTCTAATAGCATCTTGAGGATTTTTAATATCAACCTCTTTACCATTAATTTTAATTGTTCCGCTATCTTTCTTATCCGCTCCGAATAGTAAACGAGCTACTTCTGTTCGGCCCGCTCCCATTAATCCAGAAACCTAAGATTTCACCTTTATGAGCACAAAGCTAACATCTTTTACGTGGCTTCCTGAGTTTTAAGTGTTCCACTTCTAATACAACAGGTGCTCCTTCTGGTACTGCAGAAACCCTTTCGGATCTTCGTAAATAGTACGACCAACCATCATTGCGATGATCTCGTCCTTTGTAGTTTCTTTTGTATTTACAGTTCCAACATATTCCCCGTCCCTCATAACCGTTACACGGTCCGTAATACGGGCAATTTCGTCCATACGGTGAGAAATATAGATAATTCCTACACCTGAGCATAAGTCATCAATAATTGCGAATAATTCATTAATTTCTGATTCTGTTAACGCTGCTGTTGGTTCGTCGAAAACAATAATCTTAGCATCCAGTGACAATGCTTTGGCAATTTCAACCACTGTTGTTTACCAACTGTTAAGTTTCCACTTTTTCTTGTGGATTAATATCCAGTTTCAACAATTTGAATAATTCTTTTGCCTTTTTATTTCCGGCATTATCGTTGATGAAGAGACCTTGATTAATTTCTTCACGACCGATGAAGATGTTTTGAGCCACTGTTAAGTGGTTCATCATATTCAACTCTTGGTGCACGATTACAATCCCATCGTCCATAGCCTCTTTTGGCTTAGAATATTCTACTTGTTTTCCGTTATAGTGAATCGTTCCTTCGTTCGCGCCGTAAATACCTGTCAATACTTTCATTAAAGTGGATTTACCAGCCCGTTTTCACGTGGCGCGTGTTACTTCACCTGCTCTTGGGTCGAGTCTACACCTTTTAAGGCACCACAGGTCAAACGATTTCACAATTCCTTCATTCAGAATAACTGGATTACTCATGCATTTCACCTACCTGTTCCAGTTTTGTAATACGCTCTTTTAGCGTTTCTATTTGTTCTTGTTGATTTACAATGATGTTTACAACTTCTAGCAGCAAGTGGCTGTTCATAAAATGATCTTGCGCATGAACGGAAAGAAGTGTTGGACTAGCACCCTCTCCTCTAATTTCTTGCTGAATCATTTCTGTTTGAACATTATGCGCTTCAACTCCTCTGGCTCACCTTCATCAGAGGCCTCTTGCGATGAAATATCACCTGCAAAAGCACTCTTACGGATTGCATTGCTAAAAGTTGTTTACTTTGCTACTTTTGACAATGAGTTGCATCAATCGTTGCGTATCTACTTTTTGTCTCGCTCATTGGCTTAACCTAATAATTCAATCGCTTGTTTTAGAACTTCTTCTCCGCGCATGTTTTCAAAGTCATCGTCTGAAATTACCGCAACTGGAACATGAAGTGAAGCTTTTGCTTTTTCTTCTAAATAAGCTAATTGAGTCCTAATAAGACATCAATATTTTTGATATCAATCCCAGTAATCCCTACTGAGTAGAATGAGTAATCTAATTTGTCGTAAATTACTGCTTGAATGACGTTCAACAGAGCATACGTTGTTAATCCACCGACACAGGCTAAAATAATTGTTTTTGTCATTTTAGTCTCTCCTCTCTACTTATATGGATGGGTCCTAATAATTGGCATGCACAGAGTCAGCTGATTCTAAATCTTCTGTTCGAATAGTGACCAATTCTTAGGGTCTGAAGATATCTTCTTCTGCAACGTTGGCATATTTACGGGAATACGTAACATTAGAGCAAGTGATAAGGTCAACACCATATGTCCATAAGTGATAGCACGTGGTTTTGCACCCAGTTATTCATTACATCGTATACTGACTTGAATGCGCACACTATGTTGAGCGAGCAAACCAAGTTGTTGGCCAGCCTGGATCATGTACGTTATCAATGTATGGTGTACATCTTCAGGTAATTCAGAGTGTATCCTTCATGCATTTGTAATACAGGTCCAACGCCTTTCAATAAGTTCAAGCGAACCATTGTAACAGCATATTTCGCTAGATAGAGAAAGCGGGTTGAGTAACCGCCGCCGCGAGTATTCGCGGTTCGCTGCTGGGAAATCGGTATTCGCAAGCATTGCGTCTACTTCACTGTTCTAATTCCCAGAATGGTTTAATCACTGGCTCACCGTTTCTTGTAACTTGACCAGTACCATCTAATGTACAAGAACCAAGTTGATTAAGTATAAAGAATCCATTTTCAGCATGGCCTTCAAGTTTATGTCTGTTACATTCAACTGCTTCTGGACTCCAGTAAGTGCGAACATCCGCAAAGATTTGTGGAGTGTTTGTTAATAAGTAGTTGAATAGCATTGATACACCGTTTAACGCATCATTTTCAGTTGCGAAGATGTATGGTCTGCGAATTCCGTTCCAGTCAAATTGAGTATTTAGGAATGTTTCCATGAAGTCTCCGTTAGGGAAGTGGTCTGTCCATTGACGTTGACCTTGGAATCCACCAACAAGAGCGTAGTGACCAACCGCTTCTTCTTAGACCTAGTTCAACGAAAGTCTTGAGTTTCCAATCATTAAGTCGCGTCAATTAGAACATCTTAATCCATTTCCATTGTTTTATCTTTTCTTCACGGCTCAAAACAAGGTCTTCGGTTGTGGTCAGATCCTTCTTTAACGTTTTCTTTCACCCATTTAAGCGCACGTTCGAATTCTTCGTGATCGTAAATATCACGGTCGATACGGCGAGTGAATTCAGTCATATCTACTGATTCATTACGCATTCCTAAGTATTCTTGGAAGAAGTTAGGATCTACGATAGAACCACCGATACCCATTGATACACTACCCATTGATAAGTAAGCTGTATCTCTCATTAAACCTCTAGCAAGAGCAGCTCTTGCATAACGTAAGTCTCTTTTAGCGTCTCAGATTTTCTGTATCTGTGTGCTTCTTGTACGTCTTTAAAGTAAATTCCGAATGCTGGAATTCCTTTCTTTGAGCATGGAAAGCAGAGAACTGCTGCTAAATATACAGCCCCTGGTCTTTCCAGTTCCAATGAATCCCAAATAGCATGTGGAATATCAGAGCATATCCATTGTTTCTACTACCATAGCACCAACAGGTGTTACATGATAATCGTGCACACGTTTGATTTTCTTTGAATAGTTCGTGAGATGCTGCTGCTTCTGGTACGACCAATTGTTGATGGTGAAATCACACATTCAACCGGTTGTCCATCAGGATATTTCAATGTGGACTCGATTAAAGCAGCGACACTCTTCGCCATATTCATTGTTTGAACTTCTAAAGACTCGCGAACTCCTTGGCGACGACCGTCAATAGTTGGGCAGATCCCAGTAAGTGGATGTTGAATCATGTTCCTCCTATTTCTTTCTACACTTCACGAACCGATTTCCGTCAGGATTGTATTTCTTGTATCCTGGGTGGCGTCCTGTAACTTTGTAGTTTTTCTCGCATCTTGAACATTTGCTCTAATTTTCTCTTAGATTCTTTTCTTCAATGCCTTTTGTTAGTAATAACTGCATTCTTCCGTGGAATGTTGATTTAGATACGAGTTCTAATGTTTCCATTCTGTAGTATGCTGTAATCACATCACTACCCACTGTTAATGCACCATGGTTTTCAAGTAACATCACGTCATGTTCTTGTAAGTATGGTGTAATCGCATCTGGAACTTCCATTGTTGAAGGAACCCCAGTAATTGTAATTGGAATTGAACCGATAACAATCGCACTTTCAATTAGTGAATAGTATCTAATGGAATATGTGCTAATGTAAAATCCGGTTTGCAGCTGGCGGATGAGCATGAACAACAGATACTCACATCGTCACGTTCTTCATAACGGCGAATATGCATTTTAATTTCGCTTGAAGGACGATAACACTTCGATGGCTTCAATCACTGCCACTCATATTTTAATTTACTGAGTTTTTCCGGTGATAAAACTCTTCACGATACCTATTGGTGTTGCGATGATGGTATCTCATCAAGCTGAACTAGAGCCATTTCCGTCATTGCGCTACCCCATCCTAGTTGCACATTTTATGACACATCACAAATTTGTTCGCGTACTGCTGTTCATCAAAAGTATAGTATCATCCCTTTCTGATTAATATATTACCAGCTAGAAAGCGGATACAATACGTGGATGAACTGTGAACATCCTTCAAGGATTGTGCTATAATTTGTTCATAAATGTTCAAAACGTTCAACTAAGGGGTTTTATTATGGTATCTTCGAGCGAATGTCTCGTATTATGGACATGACTACAACGAAAAGGAAAAATCATCTCAACCTTTCAATTGGAAGCGTTGATGCTATCCACCTCTACATTGAGGTGACCTGATATGGAAAAAGAAGGAAAAGATCAGTCAGATCTCATGGTGAAGTTCGACTTGTTACTACAAACAATATTGAATACGCTTACGATAGCGAAGCCATGAAGAAACTCAGGGAAAAACAACAAATATGACAACAGCACTCCACTCTTAACGGATAACCAATCGATTTTTTATCGATGGTTCATCCACGTGCTGCACACCCGCTCCTCACTTAGGAACTCTTCAGAAATTTACGTGTGATTACAAAGTGGGATGAAAGTACGTAGGTTTGAACAATTATGAAAATATCACTTTGTTCTTCTGCGGAGGACATATCGGCTATCGGGAACAAACTCTGGCTGTAGAATTTTGCGACGGGTTTTATCAATAATTTCCATGCTGATATTTGCTTTATGAGCTGCATGGAGGCTTGACCGTGTGCTGCTTATGGAAAGCTAATCATGAGTCAAGCACTTTTTAAGCGGCGATGGTTGCGAGCTCTGATGTTGCGATATGCTACTACGGACCACTCAAAGTGTACATGCGAGTCATTTGACTTCAGGTTATCTAATTACAATGCTATTGACATATTGCAACTAATCAAGCTCCTCCTCCAGAGTCCCTTTTCAAGATACAGTGGGTGCTCAGTGCGAAATTCTTTGGTAACAATGAAAACAAAGATAAATAAATGAATTCAATTGAGACATTTTGAAAGTGGACTCTCTTCATCTCCAAGATTAGTCATAGTTATCGCTTAAATACGCTGCGAGTTGTGGCGCGTCATTACCTACGAATATGCTTTTAATTCTGCTGTTAAAGCTTTCTAATTGGTCTACTAAATGTCCAGCGTAAGCAATCAACACGTTTCAATCGTTCATCTGTTGATATCATCAGCAACGCATGAATCGCTAAGTCTTTGTGCAGACGTCGTCCCACCTTTAGACAATGTGTCTAACCATACTTTACCAGGGTGTTCGGATTCTCTTCCGATTTGGTTGGCAGTTGCGTACCGATTGTAAGCCCTGCTGAATGCGTCATGGACTATAATCCCGGCAACAGTAGTGCGGTTGACTGCATCCAAGTTAGTCTGCACCTTCGATTGACAACTTCAGCTGTCTCGAAGGAATTCTTGCATCACTTCTTTTTCATTTGATAATACATCGCATTTTCAACATTTCGTTGTATCAATCATCTTTGTAATACGATCTTGGTACAACTTCCATATAATATGTAACCATGTATTGGAAATACGTACGGCTAATCATTGCTGATCGCTTTCAACGTTTAAAAACGAGCGTCTGTACTTGTCTTGAGTAAGTAGTTCGAAACAATCACTTTCATTACATGTTGAAGGAGCTTCAGCGAAGTATAATGAACATTCATTGTTCGAAAATCGATTGATGTTTCCTGTTGACATGAAGTGGTATGCATGACCTAATTCGTGCTTCTTACACGAATACTTCGTTCATTTACTGTCCATGATAATGCAGGATAAATCCGGCAGCGTTAGGAACAGTCGCACGAGAATCCACCAGTGCTCTTACCGATATTTTTGTGGAAGTCAGTCCCGGCGTTTGTCCTGCTTTTCGTCAATCATCGCCTTGTAGTCTTCACCGAGAATGCCTAGAGCTTTCTTCAGAGTACTCACGAGACTCTTCAGTGTCATATCCGCTTCGAATTCTGGATCCGGTTGATTTTGGCATCCATAGATTGCATATCAGAAATGTCGTGTTCTTTCGCTTCAATAATTTAATGTAGCGTTGCATATGAGCGCTAAGTCTGTCATCAGCATACGAATTTGACGGTCGTATAATTCACGGTCCCCATCTTGTTCGATCTAATAAGTGAGTCAATCACTATCATATCCACGCATTGTTGCCATCATTTTCTTTTCTTCAATTGAAATGTATTCATTGGCAACTGTGTATTTTTATATGCGTTTAACGTCTTGTAAACTCTTAGCCGCGCATGACGCGCTTGCCTTTTAGTCCGCATCCATTTCAGTGCACGTTTACGTATAATACAAAGCTATTTTCAAGTGTCTTGTTGCTTCAAAATGACTCAGATTGCATATCTTCATGTTTTGTTACTTCATATAATTGGTGAAACCTGGTAAGCTTTAGGTTTGATAACACTTGTTCTAGCATCTTTTTGAGGCGAATATGTTTCTTTTGACGAATCACTTTTTCAACAAAAGTATGAAGCTAAGTCTGGTCTCTTCTTTGGCTGCAATTGATTTAAGAAATCTTCGTCTAATGAAAGTCGAGTTCTGTCATCCTACAGCTCATATTTTCCGCATAGGATACGCTGGCTGCTTCAAATGCTGTCGCGTTTTCAATCACTTTCAGTTCAAACGGTCAGCGTCATTGGGGAGTTCCGCATAATGAAGCGCGGTATACTGCTAATTCAATCGCTTCATATTGGCGAATCGCTGCATCTAATATACTAAATCCTAATTTATTTTCTGTTTTCTTTGAGCTTTCATTTCTTTCTTTAGTTTGTCCAACTCTGCATAAAATGCTTCGTCGCTTGGGTAAAATAAGTCATATCCCATGTAATAGAAGGATCTGCCACTTCTTGGTACTAATTTAATTTCAGCCATAATAGTTCACTCCTTTTCAGTTGAGTATCAATTGCTACACAATCTCCCTAGCGTTTGCTATACTAGGACTATTAGAAAAATCGAAAAGCAGGTGGCTCTTTGCATATTTCAAGCAAACTTTCTAACCAGTTCTCTTTTGCTGTCATTCCTCATAGTAGGCTCCATATTCCAGAAGAAATGAGTTCTTTGTAATCCATGCCAAACGAAATCCATACCGATTGGTTTCTTCCTGAATGAGTCGATTCTAATTCTGTATACAATCATCAAGCTACTGTTTCTCGATACATTGTATGATGTGAATAGATTTAAGCCGACACAGAAGACACTCCATTCAACCGATTATTCCTCGGACATGATGAAGGTGTCCCTCTGTTTAAACTTCCATCTAAACAGAAGCAAAAGGCAATGGATTCAAGATTTATTACAGCCTTACTATCGTAAAATTCAGAGCTCTTAACTCAAAAATTAAGCATTCACCAACGGGTTTTCTTTTTCAGATTTACACAGTTATGATGATAACTTTTTCCTTCTCATGAAATGATACTCAGGAGCCGCAAGCAGACTTCTATCAGTGAAAATTCCCTTCGAGAATCAAGCTCTCTTTCAAGAACAAAACACCTCCCTACTCGTTTAGATACTCCTTTTTCAGGTGGAGAGTATTATTGCCACTTTTTGGAAAGCAAGAACGTGTTCAAGCTCTGCAAATAGAAATTCCTTACTCCTTCTATTTAAATGGAAAAGAAACCAGACGACATAAAGTTTAATAAATTGCAGAAAAACTATGCATCATATTTTGATCGACTCAATAATGAAAACACCTAGAATACCTTCTTACGATGATTGTCTAGGTGTTTATTCTATGATTGTTTTCCTGTAATTTTTAATTTACTCTTCGAGGATTTGAATGCTTCTCGCTTGAGAATTAATTTGTTCTTGCATTTTCGTCATTTTGATAGCAGTAGTTCTCCTAATGGAGTTGATGTCGTTTTCGAAAAGCTTCGGAAGATAAATACTGATAGTAATATTACGAGCGTTAGAATGAATAAACACCCGGCTACGTTTCTTCTGACAGTATTGGTTAAATATTCTTTTGAAAATTTTTTCCCTGAGTTGCTCATTCATCTTCACCTCTTGACTTTTCAACAGTATACCATTTGTTTTGAAATATCTCTAGATAGCACTTGCAATTTTTGGTCATTTGTTCGGTCATTGCCCACTATACCTTCATCACACACACAATTAAGATGTCACAGACAGAAGAATCGTATCTCCTTTTTGCCACTATTTCTTTTTGCACCACGTCTTATGGTTGCAATAATAATCTCTTTCGGCCACTCTACTTCACGAATGGCTTTTCCAACCAGCGAGCTATCACCATAATTGGAATTTCAAAAGTCGTTCGTTCTCCTTTGGTAGTAGTAGAATGTTCTTTATCTAAACGTTCTGCTAACACTTCATAAATTGGGTCCATCTTCAAGAAGTCAGCCACAATATACGCCACTAAAGTACAAATTCAAGCGGCATTAATTGGTTTAAGCCTCCACCATTTTCTGTTACAAGAAGTAAAGCTGTTAGGGGCGCTTTCCCAATCGCGCTAAAATACCCTGCCATCGCAAAGAACACAAAACTAACACGAACACTTGGGTCTACCCCTAAAAATTCAATGAGGAATTCAGCATACGCTAATCAAGAAGGCTCAAGTGAAAGAATCGGTGAAAAAATTCCCCCAGGCAGTCCTGTTCCGTATGGAAATCATTGAGTAGACAAAACAGATCAAAAATAGCCCCACTAAAAAATTGAACAGTATGATTTTCTTTAACGAGTGCTAATACTAACTCACCACCTCCACCTAACACATGCGGATTCCACATTCCAAGAGGAATAATCAACATAAAGGCAATGAGACAGTAATTATATGGTGCCACTTTTGGGAAAAGCGTCTTGTAAATCTTTGGCAAAGCTAATGTGAGACGATGGTACGCTAATCCAAAAATTGCAAGGACAATGCCAAGAAGGACAACATGCCCATAATATTCCATCGGAAAAGCGTTGGTCATTCCCAAGGTTAAGCGATGGATGCGTCTCAAACTACATTTAATGAAATAAAAGTTAGCACGATTGCTGCTGTTAAGAGTTGTCACGGCGACAAGTGGACTGAAAGTATGATGAACTTCTTCTAATACAAACATGAGGTCCCAACAATCAGAGCATTAAACGCTGCGGCTGGTCCAGCGCCAGCTCCACTGAAATAAATACATTCTTCTGTACACGATTTGCCTTAAAAGGTCTCTGCCACTCCTTCGGCCAACTGATGCTCCTAATTGGATCGAAGGACCTTCGTCCAAGCAAGAGTCCTGAGCCAATCGAAATCGCTCCACCGACGAATTTTCTTTCCAACAGACAGACCACCAATTCATATCCATCTTTCCTTGAAGTTGTAATTCTGCTTGCGGATCCACTTCGCTTTTATATCAGGATCGCTCTTTACAATCTGCCTAAAATAACCCCCATTACAAGGCTAAAAGAGAATCCATGCCGGAATCCATTGCGGTTGTTCTCTTAAAAACGAATAGACGGTCACTACTTGTTCTAAAAATAAAAGCCAATCATATATCTAAATAAACTAACGCACTTCCTGCTAGGACTCCGATTAATGCGCCAATAGCAATATACCCTGATTTTCGAGTATCTCCGAGAGGGTTCAAACGACTCCAAAACTCCATCACACTCATCCTTTACAATTTATTCTCTTTCATTATATCAAAAGTCTGCCCCTATAAAAAGGAAGAAATGAAAATTCTTTCACTTCTTCCTTTATTTTCATCCTGTATAAGTCTGCTTCATCAAGAGCATTCATTAAACAGAATAGATTTCTTCCTCTGTTAATGCTGCTTTTTCCTCTTTTGCAAAATCGCGTACAATCTCGCTACGATGCATGACAATGAGTCTGTTTCAAAATGAATCGCGTCAGATAGATTGTGTGACTTAATCATAAAGCGCAGTTAAGTTCTTTTCTTCGATGGTTTCTTGTGTTTTCTGCATAGTTTTGCGCTGTGTTTTTCGGATCAAGCGCTGCTGTATGTTCGTCTAATAGTAATAGTTGCGGGCGTTCATCGTTGCCATGAGGAGTGAAATGGCTGGCGTTGTCCGCCTGATAAGAGTCCGATTTCTGTATGAAGACGGTCTTCTAATCAAGTCTAGCAGAGGCTAGTAAGGCTTCAATTGTTGCATTCTTCTTTAGAGACGTTTTTAAAGGCTACGTTTTTGACACTCTCCGATTCGCTAAGGCTAGGTTCTCAGCAACCGTCATCCGAGGACTGTTCCTTGCATTGGGTCTTGGAAGACACGACTAATGTAAGCTGCGTTCAAAGTCCGCAGTATTCTCAATTTGATGACCACCAAACGAAATCGTTCCTTCGTCTAAAAGCAAAAGTTACCAGCAATCGCGTTTAGGAAAGTCGATTTTCTGCACCATTTCCATACGACAATCGTAATGAAGTCTCCCTCTTTAATCGTTAGGCTGACGTTTTTGGTACTTTATGCTCACGGGAAGTTCCAGGGAAAAATGTTTTAGATAAGTTTTGAATTTCAATACTCATTTAGTTTTCCCCTTTTCTATGGCGTGTGCTTTTTGCTGAATCCAGCTCTTTATTTGCGGCACTGTTAAACGAAAGCAATCAGTGCTGAGATGAGTTTGAAGTCATTTGCTTGAAGACATTGAGTAATAACTGAAAGCATTAATAGTAAACGATAAATAATCGATCAAAGTGCAGGATGCAGAACAAGACGTCCAACGAAGGACTCGTCCGCGAAAATCACTTCACCGATAATAATTGCAGCTAGAGCAATAACGATGGTTCCAAGACCTGAGTTTCACATCTGCGTATCCATTATTTTGCGCTAAAATCGACTGCCGCTAGGGGCGATGAGTGCATTGGAAAACATCAAACCGAAATACCGTCATCTTACGATGTTAATTCCAAGTGCACGCGCCATCTTTCGTTGTCCCCTGTTGCAGTCAGCGCTTGTCATTCTGTTTTGAAGAAGCAATACATCAGAAGATTAAAATCCCAATCGACAAGCCCCCATAATGATGATGTCAAAAAACTGCTGAGTGGCCCAGTTTTGAAGAAGGACACTAAAAATGGTATCTTGCCCAAAGCAGTGTGATATTGGCTTTCCCCATCACACGTAAGTTAATTGATAAAGTGACGTCATTGTTAAAATCCCTGCTAATAAACTTGGGATTTTACAAACGGTCATCAAATGCCGTCACTCCACCAGCAAGCGCCCCAGCAATCATGGCTACAAAGCGTTGCTAAAATGGATTACACCCTTGTTGAATCAAAAATCACACAAGTGGCAGCCCGAGGAAAGCTCCCCTCGTCGTCATGCATCTGCAATATTTAAAATTCGAAAACTAATAGAATAACCTAGGGATATCCGCCCCATAATATCCCTTGAGAAATCGAAGAAAATTACTCAAATCCATTTCGAAAAATCCTCCTCTGAAACGATCGTTATGACGTTTAAGTCATATTGTGTATGAATCACCACATCATATAGTCGTTATCATATCAACGTTTCCTAAACTATCTTAGTTTATTTGTTGAGTGTTACTTTTGTGCATCTTTTAAGATACTTTCTGGAGATTGTAATGCCTAGCTTTTTCGCTTTTTCTTCGTTGACATACACGACACCTTTGTTTGCTAATGTGATTGGTGTATCGGCTGGGTTTGCACCTTTTTAATACTTTCACCACTACTTTGGCTGTTTCACTCCCGATTTGGTATTGGTCAACTCCCTACCCTAATACTCCACCATCAGCAACCATTGTATCAGCTGAAGGGAATACTGGCACTTTAACTGCATCTGTTACTTGAACCACTGTTGCCATTGCACTTGCAATTGTGTTATCGATTGGAACGAAGATGGCATCTACTTAAAGCTTGCTAAGCTTTCAGTTACTTGTTGAATATCGTTTGTGTTTGCAATTGTTGACTTTAACTTCTAGGCCTAATTCTTTTGCTGCTTTCGCTTCTTCGGCTTATACAGAGTTATCTTCGCTGGAAAGTGTAAAGATTCCCACTTTCTTCATGTTAGGAAGAACTTGTTTCATGATTTCTAATTGTTGTTTTTGATTGGTGTACGGTCACTCACCCCTGTGATGTTGTTTCTGATTTTGATTCGCTTGCGATTAGGCCTGCTTCAACTGGATAAGTAATCCCACCCATGATAATTGGTGTTTCTTTTGTATTGTTCGCTAACGCTAAATGTTGCAGGGAGTTGTAATCCCTACTAAGATGTTGTTTCCGCCTGCAAACCTAATTTTTCCAGACATGCTTGCTAAGTTACTTTTGGTCTCCTTGCGCGTTTTGAAGGTCGATTTCTAAGTTTTTACCAACTTCGTATCCTTCGTTCTTCAATTCGTCTTGTAGCCCTTTATAGATGGCATCTAACGCTGGGTGGCTAGTAATTGTAATACCCTCAACTTTTAACGGTTTTCTGTTTGTGTGGATGCTGTGTTAGTTATGTTTGTTTCTTTATTTTTGTCTCCTGATTGATTGAGAATAGTGCTCCTATCTACTAATACTAATAATACTCCGAATAAATAAATGCCTTTGTTCTTTTTCATGATGAATTCCTCCAAAATTGAATATGATATTGCAAACTCTATTAAAAGAGAGACTGCGTATTCCTACTGAGTCTCTCATGCAAATAGAAAGACCACGTCAGCTCTGAGTCTATGAGATGCACGTGGTCGAGTTTCTTATAAAGATAAATTCACATAGATACAGAGTTCACGTCAATGAAGGTTGTCTACGTAGCCTGCAAATGTACGTTAGAACAACCTGTATCTGAGTGGCTTTGCCAACGCGTATTTAATTTTAATACGATACAAATATTTGCCATGTTCTTAACTCCTTTTTCTGGTGATGTGTTCATTATGAACGCAAATGTCCTCAGTGTCAACTATCAAAAAGATGATCTTTGTGTATTTTTATCAATATCTCATAGAACACATTGTTTATTTCTTAACAATTCTTTATTTTATTGAGGGTTTTCTTAAATCTGTGCTATTATATCAAAGAAATTAATAAAACATTTTTCACAAGAGATGAAAATGAGAAAAAGGTTTTTAGCTAGTTTAGCTTTATCTTCAGTACTATTACTGCAGCATGCGGAAATAATAGTTCTCAATCTTCGTCTTCAGCCAAAAGAAACAGCTTCTACAACTGCTGAAGCTGTTGCAAGTGCTTCTGCTCAAAAATACGCAGATCGCTTCAACGGTAAAAGAGCTGCGATGTTATCATCGTTGGTTCAGGAGTGCTGGTCTTTCAGCAGCCATCCAAGCTAGCTGGCTTAAATCCAGTCATCTTGGATACCAACTGCAGGAAATACTACAAAAATCTTCATGCTGGTATGAACGCATCTCAAACGAAATTCCAAGAAAAAGAAGAATTCAAGATTCTAACGATAAATTCTATGAAGAATCACTAAAAAGGTGGACATGGAACTAACAACCCTGAACTGCTTCGTTACTTAGTGAGATAATTCAGCTAGTGCCATCGATTGGTTGAGATTCAATGAGAATTACACTAAAGCAATTTAACAACTACTGGTGGAGATGAGTCAAAAACGTACTCACCTCCTGCTGATGGTTCAGCTGTTGGTGAATATTTAGTAAATGGTTATTGCGAAATGTTTCTGAAAGGAAATTCCATTATTCGTCAATGCAGTAGTGACAAAAGTAAAACTGAAAAAGACGGTAAAGTAACTGGAGTTAATGTAACTATCGACGGTAAAGAAAAAACAGTCTCTGCAAAAAGCAGTTGTTCTAACAACTGGTGGATTTGAGTGCAAAGCATGCAAATGGTTACTGAATACAAACCAGAATTAAAAAGGCTTTGTTACTACAAACAAAAAGGTTCTCCTGGTGACGGAATTGTTTTTAGCAAAAAGAATTAGGCGCTGCAGCAGTAGATATGAAAGATATTCAAATTCGCAACAGTAGAACAATCTACTTCAACATTGATTTCTGAATCTGTTCGTGGTGAAGGTGCTATTCTTATGAACCAAGATGGTGAAACGTTTCTATAATGAAATGGAAACTCGTGATAAAGTTTCTCAACAAATTATTGGATTAAAAAGAAAATATATGCACTTAGTATTTGACTCTGCTTTAACTGAACGTGCTAAAAGCTGTTAAATTCTACGAAAAAGCGTGGACTAGTGAGCTGGCGCAGATTGAAGCTCTAGCAAAAGAGATTAATGTTCCTGCTGATGCTTTAAAAAGCAGCTTAGAAACTTGGAATAGCTATTTGCCGATAAGAACGATGCTGAATTTGCAGTAAAACAGCAATGGATCGTGACTTATCTAAAAGGTCCTTGCTCACAATCCAAATCGCTCTGGTATCCACCATACAATGGGAGATTGAAGATTAATACAGCTCAAGTTCTTAAAGAAGACGGTTCTGCGATTCAAAGGTCTGTATGCAGCTGGTGAAGTAACGAGGTGGGCGTTCACGGTGAAAAACCGTATCGGTGGTAACGCAGTTGCTGATATCATCATCTTTGGTCGTCAAAGCGGGTGCCCAATCTGCCGCATATCAGACAATTAATTTCCAATTGAACAAAAACGAAAACTCTGAAGCTGTGCTGAGAGTTTTTATAAATGAAACTATAAAAGACTAGTCCTCATCCTTAATATCAATATCTTCTGGGATTGGTTCATCCAAGTACTTTTGATATTCTTCTAAGAGACGTTCCCATTGTTTCGAAGAGTCGAACTGCGCTACTGTTCAGAGTACCTCTCCATCCACTTCCACCGTCTTCCTTGCTTTGTTTGGATTAAATGCATGAGATATCTAATTCGATTTCCAGATTCTCTGCAGTTTGTTGTACGGTATAATACATCCTTTTCCTCCAATAGCTACCCTAAACGAATGGTCTAGGTAGCCAACATTTTCAATTATGCTAAAGCTTCAACAAAGGCTTTGTGCGAAAGCTTGGATATGTTCAATATCTTCTGCTTCAGCGTTTAAGTCTACTAAGACATTTTTCAGCACTTTTTGGCACCTGTTTTTGCAAATTGAGCATCAAAAATCTAATACGGATTGGCAGAACTTATCATAGAAAGTATCTCCTGAGCCAAGCGCTCCGTATACTTTTCCTGTTAAATCTTCTTCCTCTAATTCTTCATAGAAGTCAACGATTTCATCAGGTAAGTCGCCATCTGTTCCGTAAGTATATGTTGCGACAACATTAATATCATAATTATGGAATTCGCTTGCTTGTGCTCGAAGTACATTCTTTCACATCTACTTCTACTCCACGTTCTTCTAATGCTTCTGCTAAAATATCCGCAATCTCTTCTGTATTACCTGTTAAACTTGCATATACGATCAATGCTGTTGCCATGATACCACTCTCTTTCTCATTCAATACAACGATTATAACAAATCCACAAAACTCCGTCTATTGTTTCTGACAAAAATAATGAAGTCTCTATGCTAAACATCAAAACTTTTAAAAACTATTCATCTCCTATAATAATCATACAAATATATAAAAGTAGTAGGACACATTAACTCTTTGCACTTTTCAATTTCACGAAGGTAAATGCAGTAAATCAATTCTTGGGACCTTACGGATTTTTATAATCATCCGTAACGATTCAAAAAATCTGTGAGCAGCACTCATTACATCTTGGCACCGGTCCATTTCACGAAGGTGAATAGCTAGTAAATCAATTCTTGGACCTTACGGATTTTATCATCACCATAATAGGGAATGATATTCAAGATGAATTAGTAGGAGTTTGAGCTTGCTCATTACTCCTACTTTGAAGATTGAAAGATGAGAGAGGAAGACTCGAATCGGTATCCTATTATGGTAATGATAATAATCGTCAGCAAATTAAAAAGTTAGTGAGAAGCACACATTAACTCCTTGCACTTTTCCATTTCACAAAGGTGAATACGTAGTAAATCAATTCTTGGGCCTTACGGATTTTATCATCACCATAATAGGGAATAATATTCAATGCGAATTAGAGGAGTGGAAACTCGTTTCTACTCCCTCTTTGAAAAGCTGAAAGGTGCAAGACCAAGGCTTGCACCGGTATCCTATTATGGTCATGATAAATGATCCAGGTCCACAGAAGTGATTTCAACACTATCCACCGAGTTTTTAGGTATACTTTATCTGTTGCACCCCTTTTTCAAAAGTTTTACTATAATAAACGAATTTATTTTTAGGAGATGACAATTTTGCCATTATCAGCAACGGATCGCCTTAAACAAGCCGAACGCGGAGCCCTCCTAAGTATCGGCACATATATCTTTTTATCCGCAGCAAAACTGTTCGTTGGGAAACTCTTCAACTCCGAAGCCCTGTTTGCCGATGGTTGGAACAACTTTACAGATGTGATTTCATCAATCCTTGTATTCGTAGGGTTACGCTTATCTCAAAAACCAAGCGACGAAAACCATCCCTACGGCCACTGGAAATTCGAAACCATCGCGAGCCTTGCAACTTCATTTATCATGTTCTTCATCGGGATTGAAGTCGTCAGAAATGCCTTCCAAACATTCCTTAGCCCTGTAACGGAGGCTCCTTCACTCATTTCTTCTGTCGTTGGATTCTTCTCAGGGATTGTGATGATTGGTGTATACTTCTACAACAAAAACCTGGCAGCACGCATTCAATCACTAGGGACTTAAGGCAACCGCTAAAAGATAACTTAAGCGATGCGATGACCAGTTTCTTGACAGCCTTAGCGGTGTTATTTGCTTCTCTTGGCTTGCACTGGCTCGATAATATCATGGCTTTCGTTGTCGGCCTTCTCATTGTCCGCACAGCTTATGAAGTATTTTCTGAGAGTGCCTTTCCAATTAACAGACGGTTTCGACCAAACTGAACTAGACAAATATATTCCAGTTATCCTACGTCATCCCTGAAGTTAAAGATATTCGTGAAATCAAAAGCACGTCGTTATGGATCGAATATTTATATCGACTTAACGGTGTGTATGGACGAAGACTTTAACAGTTTTCAAAAAGCCATCAAGTAACAGAGTTTATTGAAAAAGAACTTTACGATGAATTTGCTATATCATTTATCGATATTCAGTCGAACCATATCCTTATGAGTAAAAATCCCAATCTCTTTTTGAAGAGATTGGGATTACTCTATTATTGAATCGTATTAAAAGTTCAAGTTGAATGCCTGTTTTACAGAATCACTCGCTTCGCTAACGGGAGTTTTTGAAACGTATTTCCTTTTAAAAACAATAACGTTTTTGTCGCATTGTAATCATCACACGTAATTAAAGTAATTTCTGTAACACCAGGTTGGTCATTAATAACTTCCACTCGTGTTGGTTCGATTAATTCTACGGATGTTGTTTCATATTCATACACATACTCTAAATCTGTTGTATAAATCTTATCTCCAACTTTTAAGTTAACCAGCGGAGAGAATAATAAGTCATATCTCCAGAAATAATTATGACTCGCTAACATGTAGTTCCTTGGCCCATTTTCTGTAGTGGGTTTCATCGTTCCAGCACCCGATAGAAGGACTTCATTCGCTAAGCCTTTATAAATTGGTAAATTCAGCTTCACACTTGGAACTGCGATTTGTCCTAGTGTTAAAAATGTGCCTTTTTCATATTGGCTTTTTAAAACTTGATTTAAATCAATCAGTTCTACTTTAGAAAAGTCAAATTCCACTTCTTGTAATTCATTGGCTTTAACCGCTGATAATGTTAACGAAAGAAATTGATTTGAGACTGTTCTGCTTGTAGTCTAGATAATAAGAATGTACAGAATCGGATCCGCAGCTAACAAGATGGCAGCAATCACAAATAAAATCGACCTAAAAGATTCTCCAGTTGAATTTTTCTTTGGCTTCATGATTCTTCTGCTGGTTTCGATTATTTCTTCTTCCTTCTATTTTTCCATACATCAATCCTCTTTCTCTTTTTGTGCTCACAAGGATCCAATATCCCTTATCTAAAGCAATACGCTCTACATTTCCAAAGACTTCTTGCATTTTTCTTTTTCGCACTTGGAGCACCTTGTTTTTTCTGAATTACGATGACAAGTTGGCCGCCATCTATTAAATAGTCATTCGCCTCTTCTAAAATACGATGAACCACTTCTTTTTCCTGCAGAATCGGCGGATTACTAATAATGACAGAATAGATCCTTCGCATTTGTGCATCATAAATCGAACTTTCGTGAATCGATACATTTTTCAATCCCATTCGCTTTAGCATTACGTCAGCTAATTCAGTGCACGTTCGTTGACGTCTACCATTTCTACATGCATCTTCGGATAGGCCTTTGCAAAGAACAAACCCATTGGACCATAACCACAACCAACATCTAACAGTTTTCCTTCCTGAAAGAAGAAGAACTTCATATGACTCAATCAATAACTGACTTCCAAAATCAATGGTATTCTTTGAAAACACTCCATTGTCACTAACAAACTGGAAGAGAATCCTTTTTAAAAACATAACTAAAATGTTTCTCTTGACTCTTACTATTTGGTTGATGTGTATAATAGTGATTTTTGATTCATGAGTATCTCCTTTTTGTATCTTTCTTCATACTAGCATAAATCACCTTTTTCCAAAACAAAAACCCGCTGTTTGGGAACAGCGGGAAAAGGACTAGGAGGGTTTACTAATAAAAATGTTGGGAGTTCATTTTTATTTGGGAGAAAATAAACCTTAGGTGTTTTTATTGGTATGAATAGATTATAGAGTTACTTTGATATTTTTGTGAATTTTTACTTTTGAATTTTTAAAAATGAAACTTTTATATTTTCGATATCGTCGTAGTCAGTACTTTTTGAGATAATTCACTACAATACGAACAAATTGGGCGAACTTTTAAGTTTTCCTCTCTTATACAGCTAATCGTTCTACTAATTGACGTATCTCCTTGTCCACGAGACTAGGATCCACAAAGTGTGGTCACGCAATCACTCCCTCTTCTTCCAGAGTATACGTAATTTCAGCATCCACTTCTCCAGCAGCATTATAATGTCTAAACGCTTGATTTTTCTTGAACAAATTCCATTAATGAGTCCCCCTTTATAGTTCTATCTGATATACGACTCAATGAGATAGAAATCGAAGAATGTGATTCAAAATAGTAACATTTGTTATACCCTATTTTGTAACAGTCATTTTTGATTTGTGGTATTCTGTTAACGAGTATTTTTCAGAATGGAAAATTTGTTATGCATATGCCGATAATTATTTAAGCCCAACAACTGTGCAGTTTTAGCAGTTGCTGCTGCTCCGTGTGAGTGGGATTATCCATTACAGTAAAAAGCTCAATTAAAAGAGAATAAAGAATTAGCACCTATGCTTGGAATCGCTCGCTTCGTTATCTTTCTTATTAATGATGTTTAATGTCCCGTTCCCGGTGGTACAACTGCTCACGCTGTTGGTGGCGTGTTACTTTCAATCTTAATTGGACCGTATACGCGAGTCGGCAACTCAGCGTCGCCCTTCTTTACAGGCACTTCTTTTTGGTGATGGAGAATTCTTGCTCTTGGCACAAAATATTTTTCAACATAGCGATTTGCAGTGCATTTGTCGGATATTCCGTTTACAATTTCTTCCGTAACAAAACCACGAAACTTCACTGGAGTTCTCGTTGGTTCTTGCGTAGAGGATCGATGTGGCGGCATTTTAACAGCCGTTGAACTTGAGATCCAACCAATCATTGCCACTCAAGGAGAGCCACTGTATAACCCTTATGGATTAGCAGTTGCGAGTTCCTGCCATGATGGCAACTCATAACGATTGCCGGTGCCGTGAGTCTTCTGTCGCGCGTGATTTATCGTTTTACGTAAACAAGTTGCTCTGCGAACTACGCACCAACTTCGGTCAATACGGCTACTTTCGTGAAGAAAAATCCGCTATGTCTTAATCGCCTTGGTGTGTTAGAGTCCATTAGGATTATTAGCAGAAGGTACTGCTTTTGGAGAATGGTCATCTGAAGAACTTGCTGAAATGATGACTAATGTTCCCGAGGAATCGAGAATGGATTCTTCATTCGAAAGCACTCTTCAGTGACTACTGCCATCCTGGAACAAACATCGCAGTTGGATATATTTTATCTGCCATTACTGCTATTAATCTTCTATATTTTTGGGAAAATGGATTTCGAACAATGAGATGGAGCAAAAAGTATCTCATGCGTAAACTCACCTGATTGGCTGCAGACAGAAGAAGCACTCGCAACCTCTTCAAAAAGCCATCAATATTTACAAATGAATATCAACTCATTGCGCCGTCTCATGACAAAATAGAAACAAACGACACCCGCATTGAAGGCAAAATCTTCGTCCTCAATGCGGCTCGTTTCTCTGTTTGTTGCCATTCTGATCGCACTCAGCCACTCACCCATCCAACTGTGGATTTTGGCGATTTTTCCTGATTAGCACATATCTCCTTTCTTCCTGGAGAGGCGCTCCTTCGTCACTGCAGATACTAACGCGCGTCCTCATTTTACAACGAGTATCACTCTTGCAAGCATTCTTCTAGAAGCTGCAATAGCAGTCTATTCATGAGTCCTACAGGTATTCTCGTCATCAAGCTTATCCTCTTTTGCTAACAACCACAGTGTCCAACTCGTTGAGCGCTTCGTCGAGTGCATTTTCCAAACACGTATGATTCAAACGATCGAACTCGCGATGAGTCACGCCTATCGCTGCAAAACATCTTCAACGCATACAAATCGAATGCGTCCAACTGAGAACCATCGGACAAAAAGTCAACCTCAGCCTCTTCGGATCGATTCTGGGCTATTGTGTTTATCATCGAAAACACCACACTAAAAGAAGTCTGCGAGGCCGCGACGCTTCCCGAGGCGCTACGAATGAATGCCAAACATAAAAGTCCCGCTTTCCACTGGAAGAAGAGGACGTCTTAGTGATTACTCAATTAATCGTGCTGGTTGTCGTAGCAGTCATGCTGCGATAGAAAGGAACGCTTATGATTACAATTCACGATGGAAATTATCACTACAGCGAAGATGTTAGGATCACGACATCAACCTTCATATCGATAAAGGCGAAACAGTGGCTGATGGGACAAATGGAGCCGGTAAATCTGCTCTTTAAAAATTTTGGTTGGATTACTCCCTCTCTCTTCTGGACGGTACCAATTTAACAGATTGGAATGAGATGCAGAATTCTTAAAAGAGCACAGTAACGCTGGTCGCTATACCAACAAGTCGGTTTGATTTTTCAAAACAGCGATATTCAACTATTCAGCACGACGGTTTTCTGAAGAACTTGCCTTTGGTCACGTCAGCTCAGTTATCCGAAAAGAAATCGAAAAACGGTGAATGATACACTGTCACTCGCTGAAATCGAACGCCAAAAGGCCGGATCCCTGCCACCTTTCTGGAGGAGAAGCTCGTGGCGAGTTGCTAGTGTGCTCACCATGGATCAAGCGTATTATTGTTTGATGAGCCCATAACGGCCTCTCTGCAAAATATCAACACGCATCGTTGTGGAATTACTAGAAGAGTTAAAAACAGCATGGAAAAACCATCGTGTATTTTCCTCTCATCATTTCGATCAATTGCCTCTATCGTTGAACGTGTCCTTCTCTTTTCAGAAGAACATACGATTACTACTAACTATTCAAAATGGATTGGAGACCATCCAGAACTAAGAAAACTTTACTACGTTAAAATCAAATGTATCATTTTGATACATTCGATTTTAGCTCTATCATATAAACTCGGCTACAGTATATAAAAGATACCGAAAGATTCTGTGAATTTCGGTATCTATTTCACTCAATAATTTATTGTTTGGCTGTATTACTTCAGAAAACGTACTCGCTTTTCCAATCTCGCTTTCAACTGATATACTTCCACCCAGTTGATCTACAATTGTTTTTACAATCGTTAATCCTAAGCTATTTCCTTCTTGCACATGAGAATGTTCCACTTGATAAAATTGTTCAAAAATATGTCGTTGGTCTTCCTCGCTCATTCCGATTCCATTATCTACAATCGTGACTCTAGCGGTATCATTCTCTTCTTGGATATCAATCGTTAAATCCACACTATCCGAAGAGTACTTTACTGCATTATCCAGCAGATTCGTCCACACTTGCATGCTTAAATCTGGGTCCGTCTCACAATGAATGGGCCGACTCGTAAATGTCAAGTCAATCTCTTTTTGTTTCCACTTTTCCGTAATCAAAATCACAGCATGCCGAATTTGTTCATCCAGTTGAAGTGGTTTTTTCTTTGGTTCAAAATCACGTTCCATCTTTGTCAATGTGACGATTCCATCACATAAACGACTTAGACGAAGGCTCTCTGAACACAAAATGCCTGTCAAAGTCTTTTCTAGTAGATTCATCAAGCTTTTCGTCAGCTAATAAGTCACTTACCCCTACAAGAGAAGCAATCGGTGTTTTCAGTTCATGAGAGAGATTAGCAATAAACGCGGCTCGATGTTCGTCACTACGCCTCAAGTCCTCTGCCATCTGATTCACATGTTGAGAAAGCTGAGACAATTCATTGTGATATTTAGCAGTGTCTTTAGGATAATGCTTAAGAGGAATCTGACGGTTAAAATCTCCCTCTTTGAAATGGCCTTAACAGATTCATTCAATTCTGAAATAGGTCTCTGTTAAATGAACGGACCCATACCACGTGGCAAGACTCCCTACGAGAATAATGACTAGACTAAAAATAATTAACCACGTTTGGAAACTAACCTCTACCATAAACCAGTGTTTTAGCACAAAAACAGTCATTAAAGCCAATAACGCTTGTACTCACTAAAACACTGCAAAAACATGAAGACGAAAATAGTTTCTAGAGGGAATTGTATTTCTTTTTGTTTATCCATTTTTAATCGTCCCTTTATACCCTAATCCTCGTATCGTTACAATTTCAAAATCTTTATTCTCTTTAAATTTTTGCCGGATCCCTTTTTAATGCATGCATCTACTAATCTTTTCGTCAAGGTCCTCTTCCATCCCCCAAAATATCATCCAATAAATCCAAACGAGTAAATATTTTTTTCTGGATTACTGAGTAATTTATAGAGTAAATAGAATTCTTTTCGAGGAATTTGATAGACTTCTTCAGTCTCTAAATCCGTTAAAGTTAATGCATTGTAATCAAGTCTTGTATGTTCAAAACGCAGCACTTTCTCTGTTTCTAATTGAGCTCTTCTAAGTGAAAGGGCTTGTACTCGTAGAACAAGTTCAGCTAAACGAATCGGCTTCACCATGTAGTCATCGACCCCTAACTTAAAAGCTTCTTCCAGAGATTCTAACTGAGATTTCGCCGTAATCATTAAAATGGGTAAGGTATGCTTCGTTTCTCGTAAAGTTTTTACAAGAGCATATCCATCCATCACGGGCATCATAATGTCAGAAATTAATAAATCGATTTGATGCTTCTCCATTAACAAGAGAGCTTCCTCTCCGTTTTCAGCAACATAAATCGTGTAGTTTTCTTGTTTTAACTTGGTCGAAATCAATGTGCGAATCGCATGATCGTCTTCAGCAACTAATATACTAAACATAGCTCCACCTTCTTTCTGGAACATTATAGCACAATGCTTACAGACGAACTAACTTTCCCTTTTTCATCTCGTAAAACCGTATCTACATACTCAAGCACTAGAGCGGTCATGAGTCACCATGATAGCACTCTTATGTTTTGACTTCACTTCACGCTGAATTAATTGTGCAATTTCTTTTTCCTCTTTCAGGATCGAGACTTGCGGTAGGCTCATCCGCTAATATTGATTGCGGATTTCCAATAAAGGCACGAGCAATCGCAGCACGCTGCTTTTGACCGCCTGACATTTGATTTGGATACTGACCGTAGCAATTCTCTATACCTAGCTCTGCCAATAATCGCTTTGACTTCTTCTTTTCGTTTTGAAGCGTCTTTCTCGCCTTTTAATTTCGCTACTACTTCTAATTGGTCTCCGATTTTCATATAAGGCAATAATTGATGATCCTGGAAAATAAAGCCTAATAACTCAGTCTCTTCTTCGTCCATTCATTCTGTTTTAAATTCGTGAGATTTTTGTCCCCCGATGATTACTTGACCGCTATCAGAAGATAGAAGTAATCCTGCAATCGATAAAAGCGTTGATTTTCCCTGACCCAGAAGGCCCTAGGATGGCCACAAATTCTTGTGGTTCAACGGTTAAATTCAAGTCACAAATAACATCTCTCATTTGATTTCCGTCTGCGTAAGATTTTTATCTGTTGTAATTCAATCACTGACATCTCTATTCACCATTTCACCAATCACCTCGATTGGATCTACTTTCTTAATTTTTAATAGAGATAATGCTCCACAAATAATCGAAATAACGATAAAAGCTTACTGAAATGACTGCATTATCTTCGGCTTTCATATAAAACAGCATGCTTACAGGTAAGAATGGCGTTAAGACTAAAGCCAGACCTAATCCAATGCCAATCCCGATAATAGAAAGAATCCTACTTGTGACAGCTGAATTCTAGTTATTTCTCCATCGACATTCCGATCGCTTTTAACACACCAAATTGTTTCAATTTTTGCAGGGCTAAAGATGTGAAAGAATACTCCAAGAATTTGCGGACAGCGATTAATAATCCCACGTCATTGTTTTAAAATCATATTAGTTTGCAGTATATCCTGGAATTTTATTAATAATTTGTTGCTTATTCGATACCATCAACTGTTCTGATAAATCATCGGCTGCAAACCTCTTGGCTTGTGATAATGACTGTGGTTGCCAAGATGTAATTTGATTTTTCTTCTGACGCATCTCTTCTAATGTCTTAGAACTAATGAAAGCTACTGAACTATGCCCATATTTTTGCATCTTTTGCCAAAAAGCAACGACTTTCAGTAAAATATCAGAGTCTTACTCTTTAATGGTATCCCAACGTGAATTCCTTTTGCCTTATACGATTCATCTAAAAATCACTTCGTTATCGGATAAGTCCGCCGCTACATAACCGTCTTCTGCCTTTAATCGTTAGAATTTTTGGTACGCATCCATCGCAAGAATCGTCACATCTTGCGAACCCTCCTCGTCCTCTTTTGCATAAACGTAGAACGTTGAATCACTAGTCCTGTTTACTCTCCTAGATGAAGACCTTCAATTTCTGTTAGTTCTGAACTTGTAAGCGTTGAGTGAGGAATGACGCCTTCGGAATCCTTTGAAAGAATATAATGCACATCACCAAATGTATCAATTTGTGCCATAATAATTCGCCCTAAAGCCGTTCGTTAAACCGGACAGGAAAATAACCCTAAACATCATAATAACAATCAGTGCCTCAATTAATATAAATTTTTCGGTTGGTATTTAATTTCATCTCCATGCTATTTTCAATGTAATTTCTCCTCTTTATAAAATCATAAGCCCTGGTATACCGTGGGTTTTATGACCTGAATATGACATCATTTCGGAGTAGACTTTCAGGACAAAGTCCACGTCCTCATTGAGTTAGAGATTATGTGAGGACTTTTAACAGAGGACTATTTTCTGACCAAAGGTATTTAATTGATGAAAGATGACAATAACGAAAAAGCAGTAGATGACTATCCTACTGCTTTTCGTTCTATCTTAATTCAAAAGATTCTTCTACTTGACTTCAGATTTCATCTGCTGTTTTAGTGTTGCTTCTTCAATAGACATCCTGTTTTCTTCAAATAGTACTTGATGAGATGGTACCGAGTATATCCAGAAGCGTAAGGAGGAAGACCGACACGGTTACCACCTTGCATCTTTATAATTTCATCGCCATATAAATACAGCATTGCTTCTTGCATATTGTTAATAGAGAAAGACTGTCTTTTTAATTTTGGTTTAATAATCGTATGTTTAATGTTTCAAAGATCATTCTTTGCGACCCAAGGACCAATATTTTCTTGTCAAACATTTTCTCTGCAAAATTCTCTGCAAGCCCTCTGTAATCATTTCTTTTGGGATCCCATTTCCCAATCAGCGAATTGATAACGAATATTGATGATTTGCATTCATGCGCCATCGCAAGCAATTCTAGTAATCGTATATTCGTACAATTTGGCACAAGGGATAAGAAAATATACCTAGGATCGCTTACATCCCACTGTAATTTTCATTAATCCTCATCATTGGACTCGACTTCATTTTTCCTATGGCTTAAATACCGTAACATAATCTTGTTGTTTTAATAAGAACCCTTTCGATATAAGAAAGCTTTCAACGGAGCAGATAAAAGCTTGTTTAATAGTTTCCAGAAACCTCTTTATCGAGGGTGATTTGGTCAATTGAAAGGTCTTCTTCGAGATAAATCTTTGGCATCTTGCGCATGCTACTACATTAGTGTCATCACTGACATTGGTAAATTCTTTCATCAAATAGTGATAATCCGATTGAATAGAAACTTTCTCTTTAAAAGGGTAGTAATAATTTTTGCTTTGAATACAGCATCTCTCTGTCTGCAGGAAGCGTTAAGAGCTCACTCTATAAACTGCTGTCTGATTCGATTATAATGTAATTTCAGACATATTCCTCCTTTGATTGATATTGAGGGTATATACCCTTACGTTACGTCATAGTCAGCACTCCTTTTCATTCACCCATGCCAAAATAAAGCTCTCATCAAATACAAACATGGAGGAATGATGATATAATGAATGAGACCTATAGAAAGGTTGGATTGGAGACTCTGTTTTATCAGATTTACTCATGATTCCTAGCGATACAAGCTTACAATCAATTAAGAGTGAAAACGCTGGAATGAATAGCACTAAACCTCATTCTGAAGTGAAAAAGGCGCGGAAGGAACTCTTTTTCTTAGTTTCTGTTTATAGAAGATGATGAACTCATTGACTTAGGAAGAATTGTTGGAGCGATGGCGTCCACTTTTGTCAGTATCCGATAGTAGTACGTAGTGAACAAAAGAGGTTTCAGGACGCATTGGAGGGTGCCAATGGGAATCATAGAAATTGATTGGTCCGTGGTTTGACGACACGCCAGACACGGTTTTATCCGCTGCCTATGGCCAAAGCCTGCGGATACCAGCTCTATCATAAGCTGTCATTTTCTATGCCCGGCGGAAGCTCAGTGGGCCGCCAGTTCGAGAAAATAAACGTGGATTTCTGGAAGGAACAAATAGGAACCACAAACAAAAAAGCCTTGAAAACCAAGGCTTTTGGCGCAAAACCCCCTACAGGGCAGAAGGATACCTAAAACATAACAAATAACACGTAAAATCAACGTTTTAGCTTTATTGGTTCTGTTTTTATCCCGTGTGGTTTTGTCTAAACCAATTTCTAATACCTTTTTCTAAAGCCATTTTGTAAAGAGCTCCACCCTCCACGATAAAGAGGTAAAAGAGTTACTAATTTCTAATATTTGATATATAGCTATTATTCAGTTTTAATTTTAGCTTTCGTTATAATTTCTCTAGATCCACACTTCACCTTTTTAAGGTTTTAAAAGTAAAGGTGGGTGCTGTTTATTTAAAATATCACTTGGTTTAACCTAGTTTCAACTCTGCTTTAGTTGTTATCTGGGGCTTTTTGCGTTATGCAAAATAAAAAGTGTAAGGGAGTTGTGTGTAAAGAGCTGGAAGCGCAATGCAAATTGCCTTTTCCTCCCAGTGATTTTCACACAGGGTATCCTCTTGCACACCTCTAGCATCATGGCAAACACACACACTATCTTGTTCTGTGATTAAAAATAAACCATCGATTCAACTGTTTATCGAGTCTAACCACAGTATACATTGGCTTGATTACTTTCTACCGTCTTGTTCACTATACTGATTAGTTACCCATCCTCCTTTATTCGTTTCATCACCCTTCTACTATTCACTAATATAATTTTGAGCATCAATGAAAGCCCGTTTACTGTATTATGTAGTTTTATGATGATTATGATGCGTTTGAAAGCTATTATAAGTAAACCAATTCATATATGATTTTCAAACTGAAAACGTTAAACGACAATCTAAAATAGATAAGAGTATTTCTATATTACTGTTTATGAATATATATAAATAACCCCCTTACCTTTCAATGAGAAGTTATATCTTTTGTTATTCAGTTACAACATCGATCGGGTGTATTTAAAATAGTTTCTTAACGCTCTGTCTAGTCGCTCTTTATACTCATTGATTGTTATGTTCATTGCTTTTGCATACTCAACGTTGCTTTACTTCTTTAATACCTGCATTTCCTGTACATTTGCTTTATTTTTATATTTATCTTTTAGATTTGTCGCATCATCGCATGCTTGAAATATTTCTCATATATAATTATCCTATCTTCCATATTCAACCGCTTCATCACTTCACACTAGCTAACTGTTTTTGAGAACGGTTATCTGAAAAGTGCGTTATGGTCTTTTGTAATATATAAGCGGTGAAGTATACATCACTAATACAGTAAAATGCTTTGTCTGAATAACTGTATTTGATACCATATCCTTTTCAATTCTCTCAAATTACTACCCCTCATCATATTTTCCAAATTCTTCATCAAAGGGAACTAATCTTTCTCAATGTGTTCTCCTTTTGCTCGTGATTCTTCCTCTGAGAACTAAACCCTTTTAGTTTTCTCCTTTTTGATTTTATTGCTTTCTTTTCTAGCAAGTTAAATAATAATCACTGTGTATCCATTCCTTTCCGCTCTTTGAATGATTGATGTCCTCATTTTCATTTACAGCCTTCTAAGCGCGTTTTAACTCTTCTCGGTAAATTCATCAGTAAATAGTTTATATCGCTTGTTTAGACGTTCATTCTCGTTCTGATGATGCGTTCCTCTGTATCAATTAATACGGCTGCACTGTATGGGTCTATTAGACGTGTAATAGACATCTAGGTCATCATATCTCATTCCACCAATTAGGCTATAGTAAGGAAGAACATTTTCTCTAACATTTTTAATTTGTCTGTATATGCTGTAGTGATGGGAATTAAACTAGCATGTATTCTTGATGGTTTTGCTCTTTGCTCTGTGATCGATCTGACTTATAAGTACGACATAAAAACACTGATAAATGTTTCTATGTCGTCGCTAGATATTCTAGTAGACTGTTAGTGATATATTTCTTTGCCCAGTGTGTCCTAGTTTCTGAAAGGCTAACTTACTATCGTTTTGTCATCACTTGTATATCACAAATAATGCGAGTAGTTTCCTATCCTATACCGCCAATGTTTTGTAATTCTCCCTTTTAGGCTTTGCCGCGTGTTGTCTGAGTTTTCTAATCCATCATACTTGATAAGTAATTCGTCCTAGCAACTTGTTACCTGATACTAGTCTATCCATAACTGCTTTTCTGGCTCTGTTACTTAATACTGGTTTATAACTCATTTTCAAAAGTTCATTCCTTACTTCATCAAGTGAATATGTTCGTAGTTCTACAAAAATTCTTTGTAGGCAATATCTCAATATGTGCATCATGTAATTCTTCAGCTCAAGCGTTGCGTTTTCGTATCCTCCCTACACTTTTCCCCCATGTACATAGCAAACATAGCATAAATAACTCTTGTTCTTTTCATTTACAACGCGACGCTGTAAATGCTGCTAACATCTGTGATGATCACTCTATCCATGTTTGTTGTAACATTGCCAACACAGAAAATGTACATTCAATGACCTGATTTATTTTAGTAGCCTCTTTCAAACATAACAAACTTGCCATTTTGATAAGTAAAAGTGCCTGTTCCATATTCGGGGTATCTTTTCTTAATTCTCCATGCATATAGAATAAAAGTTTCCTTTCTTTTTACAGCTGCAATGACATGGCAATCACTTTGAGACATTATTTTGAGTCATAGTATAATTTCCGTCATAGTTTCATTATTTTGTCATAATTGTCATCTGTTTTCAAACTTATAATGTGTGTCTGAAAGGAGGTGTATGGGTAAAAATCAATGGGTTTCACTCCCTACTTCCAATGGCAAATGGAAGATGTGCATTGGAGAAAAGAAGTTCTACAAAGCTGACTAAAGTGTTTACGATAACAAATCTCAGAAGCTGTGGAATTTGGAAAAGGTATTGCTAGTCAAACAATCTGAATTAATCGTTTCCAAAGAGAAGAATGGCAAAATTCAATCTAAAGATAGTTATAGCGACGATACACTTCCACACGAGATACTGAACACTAATCGTGTTCAGGAAGTGATTCTAGACTCTAAAAACCTTCTGCACTGTCACCATATCATCATCTGCCGTAATGACTGCAGTGTTTCAGTCTTTTAGCGTCTTCTACGACAGTGTGATATCCGATAACGCTTCGGCACTCATGGTATTTATTTCTTCCCTTTCTACATATGTTGTTTCTCTCTCATGTTCCAGTCGTACTTAATTGGCTTGGGAAAGGAGGTGTTTTATATGCTGATTTGAGTAACGTCCGTGCTAGTGAAATGTAGGTCGAGTTTTTCAAACAGATCACGCAAAAACAATCTAGATCTGATACAAAAGCTCAGTATATTCATTAAATGGACAATTATTAACTTTCTCTTGTTTTGAATTTTATACACAGACTACCGTGGTGTCCAGAAGGACCAATTCTGGAACGAGAGATGGTGTTACGATGGAATCCTCTATTTCCGAATCAGATTGCTAATTCATTAAGAATACATTCTCCGATGAGATTTCGAAATCTTTTTCATTTCTCTCAATTCTCACAATCTGAGTGATCGTGCTTTGCTAGATGAGTTAATTCAAGAAAAGTAGTGAACGTGATAGTATTCCAGCTACTCAAATCCACACAATGTGTTATGAGAAACAGACTTGGCTTTCACGTACTCGCTGTAAAGATACGGATATGTTGAGCTAGTTGCTTATAATTTAACTACGTGTGGAATTTGCCTGCTTCTAGTACTGCCGTGTACTAGGTCTAGCATGTTGTATGCACTAGCGTAGCAGCATCGCTCTTCATGGCAATAATTCCACAGAGAAATTTCTTCTAATTCTTTTCTTTATTTTCTTCCTGGCATATCTAATTTTCGGTTTTAGTCTTTGACCCGTGTCTCCCTTCAAGTTTAAGCTTACTATGTTGATTCTTTATCCATGTTGTTCATTCCCTTTCTTATTTCTTGATTCCATATCCCGCTTCAATTCCAAACCATTTTATTTTTATCAATAGCTTTTCTACTAACTGCAATCTTTTTAAGTCATTTACTAATCTAGAAATTCTTCCTTGTTTGAAAATTTTGAGTTCAAAACAAATTCCATTTATTTACCTCCATTTGCTTCTACGCTTCTCTCCAAATTTCCTTTATCTTATCCATCCATCGGCTTTGTATTGATGATTTCTCCCACTAGATTGTGTCTCTCATCTAGCACAATTCGATGGTCGTTGCCACATCACTTTGCTAAAACCAACTTTTGATAATTAATAATTTTGCTTACGTTCACACGTTTTCTCAGTAGTTAAATCTGTTTTCAGTGTACAGCTACTTTAAATCCACTATTCATTAATAAATTGATTGAGTACTTTGTGGATTTTCTTTCTAAAACTTCAGAAAAATCATTTCAGTACAAAATCCATTTTTCTTACTCCCTTTCATATTGTTGTATCTTCTTTCAGTCCTATGCATATAGTGGAATGGGTGCAGCAAGCTTTTCACAGTTCACTCGTGGTTCCTCAGGCTTTTGGCTTCAGCATGTCACTATAAGTTATTCACATTCTATAATCCTCTAATCAAGCTATCAATCACTTGTTTATTGAGTTCATACGACTAGCCACGCTGGCCATGTTGTATTTATGGTGAGTTATCATTTAGATTGGTTCGCAATAGATTTGTGAGTCTTAGTTTCTGCTCACAGCTTTTCAAGGGATTATCAAATAATAAGCTCGTTCTGAAGCTTTAGTCTTTTCTGCTCCTACTACATCGTCAGGAAAAGGACGACATCGGCATCTTTAATGAGAGTTTAATGTAGTAACCTTAGTCTCTCTACTACTTCAGTAATACTTTGACTAGTTTTATCTGCTAGGTTAAAAGAAAAGGATGCCGCTCAAACATCCATTTAATTAGTTTTGTTATTGTCTCCCACCGTCAAACTATTGTCATTAATAGCCGGTAAGCATTGAAAACCCTAAAGTGGGTTTTCCCTGTTCCGCTTTCGTTGCACCGTACAATACAGTGAGTGAAGTGATTACGTTTGAGATTTGTTTTGTTAGTTGTCTTAACGGCTCTTTCACCTCATTAAGTTTCTGTTGAACTGATGAGGTTTCACGCACTCATTAAAACGTTTTATCAAAATGGGTGGTATTAGGAAATAATGAGTATTTTCAAATAACTTTTGTTAATATGTTCTAATCTATCTGCCTTCACTTTATTAACTTCTTTTGTAATGCACTTTTCTTGATTGCTGGTGTTCTTCGCCTGCATATAACAAAATCCACAAATTTTCTTTCTAATTCGTTTCACTGTGAAATAATGTTTTGTAATTCTCTTACCTGATCTGGACAATAAATCATATCTCCTGATATTCCCCATTTCCGTTTGTTTTGTCTCTGCAGTGTATTGACGTTTGGGCTTCAAATTCAACAGCTAGATTCTGTCTCATAGATCCTTCCCTGTCTATATCCCATCACTAGTACCCAGTCATTGCATCGTTATAAAAACCTTGTATGTGTAGTAGACAGAATATGTGTATTATTGTGTAACATTCACAGAATATAGTCACTTCGTACTTGAGTGTTTTGTCAGCTACAGAAATCCATTAAACAACTGTGTGTGTGTAAACGAATAGTTTCAGGGTCCAGCATCTTCGCTTACTCTAGTCCACTCTCTGTCTAATAACTATCTTATCTTTATCTTTGCTCTTTTTCTTTATCCTATTTTCTTTATCTTTCTCTTCCTCTTCTCTTTCTCTTCTCTATGTAACAATGTTACACAATCCGTCGCAATGTATTTATATCTATCATAACGATTCTCCAGTCACATCTTGAATTTCATTGAATCATTTGTGTCTCTCTTTTAGCCCTGCGTTTCTCATGAGTGGGCTGTCTACCTCTCTTCCAGACCGACTCGGCTAATTTTTCAATGCAATGAGAGCATCATTTGAAACAGTAATGTGAGTTCTTACTGATACAAGTCAAAACAGCCTTAACTACTCCAACCTAGCCACCATCATACCCACTGCAAAAGCTATTTCTTCCTCTGGAGTTTCCTGGAATAATGTTCAAAGTGATTTGACCAGCCATTTCGTTTCCTAAGGACATTAAGCCAATTTTGGGTGGGAATTATTACATAGATTTCCCCATGTTCTCCGCCGTAAATATCTAACTTCCTTCATATCAAAAGAAACCTATGACCCGAATTTCAACCAATAATGTCTTTTCTCTGCACCACACTGCCCTCCTTTCCTTCTAGTTTTAATTAATAGTTACTTGTTTAAAGACTTATCATTTTAAAATTTACTCTTTCCATGCTGATTTCGTAGCATTCATTAAAAACACTGTTGTCAATATTGCTTTTGCTATAGTCATACAATTTAATACATTTCAAAATTTTCAGATTAAATGGATGTAGTGCTGTCTGCTACTATGCGTTTAGTTAGTAGCTTTTGCTCATAAATAATAATGCAAGCCTTGACGATGATAATGATTTCCCTTAGTTTTAACACACTGTAACTTAAATGTTGCCAAATTATGATCTCATTCTGCTTGCAACACTTCTAACGCTTTGTCATGTTTAAGGAACAACCACTATACAGTAACCGTAATAATAAATAATCTTCCGTTTTCCATCAGTGCTGCATAGTATTACGCTACTTACCACTCATTTTACATCTCCTTGAAAATAATTACCGTGGGACTGTTAACAGTGAATGCTTCTTCATCTTCATTTTCGCTTAAATTCGATTTTGCTAATTCCAAGGTCTTTTTGCCTGAGTCTCTCCTTCATCATTACTTGCTCTACCTGTGCTAATCATTTGTGTTAAAAGTTTAGTTCTTCGCCTACACACATAGTTAAAATTGCCGAGCATACTACCGATGGAGTATTGACTACGTTTATCTTTGTGTTGATTCATGAATCGCATCAGTTTCATTCTTTTTATAGTACTTCTTTGACTGTATCTGATATGGTAACTTATGTTTCCCAATCTCTCAAGGTCGTGACTGATACAGATACATAAATTAGTACCTGCTTGCTTTTAGCTGTTAAAGTATTCTTTTTGAAATACATGGCCATCCACGTCTAGCCTGCTCTAATCGCATCGCGCAAGCATTACCACGCAAAAGAAATAGATACTTCTACTCAAAGATTGTTCTGAGTAAGCAAACAAGTGAACGTTTTAGATTAACCTCGCTGTCCAATAAAAATTAATAATATTAAAATTGTGATGAAATAATGTCATCAGTTTTCCAACGTTAAAGATAAATCAACCGATAATGTATTAAAACTTGGATTTGAAATTTGCATAATTAGGCTAGGGATGTCAGTGTGTTGTAGAAATACCTGTACCTTCAAGCATCAGAATTTTCTTTCTCTTCTTTTGCTGGAATTACTCTTACGGTGTTCTTCCATATATTCACCTCACATGATTGAGTGTAATGTGTGCAGAGTTCATTTCGTCTAATCTCAATACTACATAAACCCATAAAGAATCCAGTGGTTGTGTTAGCAATACGTATTGCATATATATAAAGTTTATTGTATACTTCTTTTTGCAGGGTGGGAATAGTGGTAAGCACTAAACAGCTGCTAAACTGTAACTTGGGCAAGGAATTAAAAATCGCTTACGTTGGGAGAAAATTTAGAAACATTTGGTTCACGTTTTAGGGGCAAATAGGGTTTAGTATCCGCTTGGGGAAAACGGTAGATTTAATCAGACCCTGAAGATTGTTGACCGTAGCCACTTTAGGTAACATGTCAGTAAGATGAACTTTTGATATGGAAGTTTTTAGAGTGACAATATTTATAACGTTTTCTTTGACAATGTTTGAGAGTCGCTGTTAAAAGACAAATCTCTGTCCTACGAGACTTCATGATAGCGTTCTTGAGGTGTGAAAAATGAGATGTTTTGATTTCTGATGAGAAACCTTGGCGAAGACTGGTATCATTACGATTCCTAGAAAGATTTAATTAAAGTTTCAATGACTATGACTTTACAGGAATTATTAAGATGGCTAAGAAAATTGCTTTACAAAGAAGAAACTATCTTACCTTCATTTATTATTACTAATATAGAAAATGCTTTTTCTGAATTTCTTGATTACTATGAAGCTGACCCTACTATAAATGACAATTTCAGCAAGTGAGTACTTCCTGAAGATACGATTAGGCGAGGAATTAAAAAGTTTCTGATTAGCTTTTAGAGTGTCTAAACAAGTAAATGATATACATTGTCATAAAGTTTATGATCATGAATAACAATCAATAACCTTTATCGCTACGCTTTTACCGTGGGGTGGAAGAAGGATGCTAAGAGTAACTTGGCGATTAGAGATACACAACAAAAAGGGTAACCTATTTACAGGTGTTGGCTACCTAGAGTGCTGACCCTTTAACAGGTAAACAAGTAAACATTAGGTGGGTTTGCTTTCACAAAACAGGATGCAAGCGTTACTTGGGTGAAAGCAGTAATTAATCTGCAAGATAATAAGTATTTAAATCTAAGCATCCATGTTTCTAAAACCTATCAGGAGTGTTTATGAGAATGAGTTAGTTCAATACAAAAATACTGTAAAAGGAAAATGCCTTCTTTAAAAACTAATCAATGTTTAAAATAATATCTTACCTATTTCTTTAGCACCTTAAATTAACAATTATTACTCTCCATTATTCAGGATAATGCTAATAAATGGTTTGCAAAATATAAGAACTATAGAGATTATCAATTACATTTTTTCTGTACTCCTTATCATGTAGAATGGTTTATATCACATTAACCATAAAGATAGGTTTGTAATGCTAGAAAGTTAGAGTAAGAAAAAGATGATCAATGAGTTACTATACAATGAACTTATGTGAACTGTTAGAATACATTAAACAAGATACAAGTATTGAATAGCTCAGTTTTTCAGACTGCTAGCATTTACAGGAATGAAAAGGTGGATATCTGGCTTTACATGGAATGATATAGTCTCAACTAATCAGACTGTAACAGTGAGATAAAACTCTTGCTGTGAAGTGTAACAGTAAACAGATTATACAAACTCCTAAAAACATGAGCTACTCGTACCATCGTACTTTAGATGACAATACTGTATCATGGTTAAAAAGTGGAAGATTGAACAGGCAAAAAACGCTGTTAAATTTCGGTCATAATGCTATGGTGAAAACAGTTAGTATACTGCAATGCTCGAAAAATAAAATGTATTGTTGGGAAAGCTGCTACTATTCTTAAAAGTATGCAACAAACATAACTTTCAAGATTATCAATATTCATGGCTTCCGTCACACGCATGCTGGCTCACTGAAAGTGGTTGCAGCAATGGAAGTAATAAGAGATAGATTAGGTCATACAGACATACAAACGACTGTAAATATCTATGCTCACATTACACAGCCGATAAAACGGCTCAAAGCACTGCAAAGTTATATGGGTATCTAAACCATTTTCTAAAACCTTTTTGGTTTTTGGTATAAAAGAATTGAGAAACATTGATAAATCAACATTTCTCAACCTTCATAATAATAAAGAAAATACTACAGGGCTCGAACCTGTGACCCATAGATTAAGAGTCTACTGCTCACCAACTGAGCTAAGGGAGGCATTTGTCCCTTAAGGTGCTACTAGTATACTACCATCCCCATGGTAAAATCAAGGAATTTCAGAATTCGTATTTCATCAGACAGCCGTTTATCGAAAACAGCCCTCTAAATTTTCATTAGAGGCTTTTCTTTCAATTCTAATCCAGACTCACTTTCAGTCCACTCGTTTAATGGTGTTTGCATAAAAATCGCATCCTTGCGTAATTTTCTCAAAAATTCGAAACTTATCAATCGTCGCAATTGTTCAAGTAAGACAACAGAGTCTCGTTCGAACCCAAATTGGTCTTTTTGATTTCAATATGCGTTGGGAATGTTGGCTTTTGTATTCTTTGCTGTGGTGCACAACTAGACAGTTAGTGCTAAAGTGGTTCCCAACATTATTTTGAATAATGAGAACGGGCGTTTCCTCCCCTGCTCACTACCAATCACTGGAGATAAATCTGCTAAAAAGACATCTCCTCTTAAAATCTTATCAACCATTGATGTACTCCTTTTCACGCGATCAGAGATCATACAAATGACTTCATAAGCAATTGTATCTGCACGCTTAGCTAATTCAATTGCTGTAATTTCCTCTTCTATTTTTCCCTAAAAGAGTGACCTTTGTTCCGACTGGATATTCGTGAGGCAAACGAATCATACATTGATCCATACATACTCTTCCAATAATAGGACAGCGAACTCCATCTACAATGACCTCTCCTTTATTGTAGGCGCGAATATACCCATCCGCATATCCTACTGGTAAAGTAGCCACCCATTGAGGCTCTCTCAGCTGTATGAGGTTGCCCCATAACTAACCGTATCCCCTATTTCCAGTTTCTTAACCTTGACCATCTCTGTTTCCCATTGCAGGGCTGGGCGTTAGATGTTCTTCATCTTCAACGCATAAGTCTCCATTAGAAGGATTAATACCACTACAAAAGCCCATGCCATAACGGATAATATCACTATCTCGGCACTATGCCAAATCGCATATGCAGGGGTGGAGCAATGAATATGAGGGGTATTTCTTCCAACTCCTCAATCATACCATTGAATTTTTCTTCTTGTTTTGTTAAATGCGACGTATCTTCTTCGTCAGCTGTCGCAAAGTGTGTAAACACTCCTTCGAACTCGAATGGACCATTTCGTAAAACAGCCTCAACTTCCGTTAATTCTTTTTCGTTCACGACACCAATACGACCCATTCCCGAATCGACAGCAACATGTACTTTTAAAGGGTGTCTCCTTTAATAGCGACGCAGCTTGATGGAGCCATTCTACCAGAGTCGACCGTAGCAGTAATATGATTTCTTGCTAATAGTGGCGCATCTTCCATCGACTTAATCCAAGGATTAAGATGGGTTCCATAATTCCTGCTTCTCTTAAAGCAAAAGCCTCATCTACATTTGCGACACAAAATCCTGAACCCTGCTTCTAAAAGCAGCTTTTGGCAACAGGAATCATACCGTGTCCATATGCATTCGCCTTTACAACTGCATAGACTTGTTTGGAGAGGGATCAATTTAGACTTTTAGTTTAGAAATATTTTTGTTTAATAATTGATAAATCCACTACAACTCTCGTGTTTCGATGGATTGCTTCTAACATGATGATTCATTCCTTTTTAATTGGATTCAAGTAGGACAACAGCGTAGGCATCATGATTCGTATGCGTAATCGATATCCACGTTTGATGAGAATAGCGTACATACAAGAACTGGTTTTTCCTGTCGGCATCATTCAACACTTCGATATCTTGAAAATGAAACATGCTGTCCAATTCCAGTCCCAAGTGCTTTAGCATAGGCTTCTTTAGCTGCAAATCGTCCCGCAAAGGAATTCCACTTTTCGTTTTAAAAAGGGGCGTATGATATTTTTCCAACTCTTTTTGGTGTTAACACTTTTTCCCAAAAAAGATTTGGGTTCTACTACGATTTTTCAATGCGACAATTCTACAGCGTCCATACAAGTCCCTTAATCGCCATCCGTTTGTCGTCTCCTTCATTATGATTCATTCCTACATTTTTAACAAATTTACCATCATTTGTCAGAAATTTGAACAATTCTAAGAATTCCATAATCCAGACCACAAAGACCACTTCACCCGTTTTAAGAGAAGACTGTGCATCAATAATGCGCTGATTACTGCTCCCCTAAATTGCAAGGTCAAATCTTTTAGCGAGTTCAAATCGTCCATCTACCAGAAATATCAATCAAAGCTTAATAATTCTAACTTATCTTCAGTTTCTTGCATCAGCTCTTCCCCAAAGTATATCCTGTCCAAGACCAAATATCTTTGGTATTTCCGTAAGCTTTCCGTAACGCTTTTGACTAAAGACAGACAAACTCCTGTATTCAAAAAAGGTTCTCCTCCCAGAAGCGTCAACCCTGGCAATAAGAAGCTCCAACATCTGAAACAATTTGCTCTTCTAACTCTTTAGTATATGGTATTCCGTAATTAAAATTTTGAGCGATCACATTATAACAGCCTTCACAGGCAAAGAGGCAGCCACTCACATATAGTGAACAGCGTACCCCTTCCCCATCGACAAAATTATACGGTTTGTAACTGGCAATTTTTCCTTTGGAATATTGCTCACTCGTCCACTCCTTTGGTTTTGGATTATTCATCCTCCATCACTCCTAAAGCGTAACGTTCTTTCAGTTTCGGCATATGTTTTACACGAGAAGAAATTTCCACATGACGTCCATGTACCATTGGACGCGCTTGAGGGTTTCCAAGGTATCCGCAAGTCCGTTTTACAACGTCACATGTTTGTGGATCATGGTTTTTACATTGCGGACATTCAAATCCTTTAGCAGTTGGCGTAAATTCACCATCGTATCCACATTTATAACAATGATCAATTGGGGTATTCGTTCCAAGATATCCCACTCTATCATATGCATAGTCCCATACGGCTTCTAAAGCTTTTGGATTTTGTCGAAGGACCGGGATACTGCAGTAATGAATAAATCCACCCGAAGAAAATACTGGATAATCTTTTTCAAAATCAATTTTTTCAAATGGTGTTGGATTTTTACGTACATCGTAGTGGAAGCTATTCGTATAATACTCTTTCTCCGTAATATCCGGTACCAAACCAAATTTTTCGATATCGAGTTTGCAGAAACGATCGGTCAAGCTTTCACTTGGAGTCGCATAAACACTGAAATGATAACCGTATTCGTCCCCCCATGCATCTGTATGTGCCTTCAGTGCTTTTACAATCTCTAGAGTAAACTCCTTCGCCCTCTGGATTCGTTTCCCAGTTTGGACCGAAGAATGCTGTTGCCGCTTCGTAAAGTCCAATATATCCTAAAGAAACAGTAGCACGACGATTTCTAAACAGAAGATCTACTGCTTCCCCATCCTTCAATCGTTGTCCAAATGCTCCATAGTGATAGAGTACAGGCGCATTATCTCTTTGCGCTTCCTTACAACGTTTAACACGGTATGTCAATGCGTCCTTACAGATTGCTAGTTTCTCTTCGAAAAATTTCCCAGAATTTGTCAATCGAACCTTCCGCTTCTAGCGCAATTCGAGGAATATTCAGAGTAACGACCCCTAAATTCATTCGACCATCGTTCACTTCTTGCCCATTTTCATCCTTCCATCCTTGTAAGAACGAACGGCATCCCATCGGCACTTTAAAACTACCGGTTAATCCAACGATTTGATCATAGTTTAATACATCTGGATACATTCGTTTTTGTTGCACATTCTAACTAACTGTTTTTACATCATAGTTTGGATCGGTTGCCTCTAAGTTGACTCCACGTTTTAAAGTGAAAACTAATTTAGGGAAAATCGCTGTTCTCTTCTCTTTGCCAATCCCTTTCATTCTTACTTTGCAGGATTGCTTTTTGAATACAACGTTCAAAACGACTCGTTCAAAGTCCAAATCCCAAAAGTTGTAAAAGGGGTTTGTCCTTGAGAAGTATAGAGTGTATTGATTTCATATTCTAATGACTGCATCGCATCATAAATATCTTTTTCCGTTTTTTTCATTGCAAAAGCTTCTTGACGGTCCACTCCATCAATCCACTCCTTAGCATCGGCCAAATGTTTTTGATAGTTTAATTCGCATAAGGGCCAATAATTCATCGACACGATTAGCTGAACATCCTCCATATTGGCTACTTGCGACATTCGCAATGATTTGAGCCATTTGAGCAGTTGCTGTTTTGAATCGATTTTTGGAGATTCTACTCGGCATTCTAATCTTGAATCCAAGGCCCTAACATATGTTCAAAATCAATTAAGCAACAATTGGTCAGTGGCATATATGGATGATAGTCTAAATCATGATAATGAATATCCCCTTTTAAATGCCGCATTGGCTACATGAGGGGTAATAGTTTAATCCAATAATTTTTCCAACTGTCATCCCGCCGTTGAGATCCCTTTTGCGTATTAAAAACTTTACTATCCTTATTCGCATTTTCATTAACCACGCTTGCATCTTTATTTGTCAATCGAGACAGCGCCCATTGGAAATCCAGTTGATTTTTCTACGTAAATCACGATCAACTCTATGTGAAATATATGCTTGATGCTAATTCAGACTTCCCCATCTTCAATTAAAAATGTTCAATAATACTTTGAATTTCATAAATTTGAATAGTCTCACTAAATCTTCTAGAAATTTCTTGAAGAACTTCGTCTACGATTCGATTCAATTCCGCTTCTCTTTTAGCATCCATTTCTCCATTTTAACTCTGTTTCTGCTTTTAAAAGATTGCTCGTTCGATTTTTCTCCTTTTGAAATTCAACTTCTCGACCATCTCTTTTTAGTGACTAATAAGGTGCTTCAATTCTTGTACACATCACAATCCCTCCTCAAAAACTCTTGAATCTATTTTACATGCTGAATTTAAAAATCAACCCCTAAAAACACAATATATTGTGTTTTTAAAAGTCGTTATAAATTTACAATATATAGTATGTGAAGTTACAAAAAAACTCTCTGACACATCTGTCAGAGAGTCTGAAATTCTTTATTTTTGTGCGTTTTTAATAGCTTCGACCATCTTATCCCAAACGTTTTCCATATCTTGTACCAGTTTTAATTGTGTACGTGCGCGGTCCAAATTTTGTCCTGGACGATTTGTTTGGTAGTAGACATCGCCATTGATGTAGTCCGTCAAGAAACGAATTCTTGTTCCAGCGTAATCACGCGAGCTCCCCAAGGTAAGTATTCTAGTTCAGCTCGGTCAGATTCCGTTTGTTCCTTCGATAAAGCCTTTCACATATGTTTCGTATAAGTCAAAATCGAAGTTCACTTTTGATAAATCAGGTTCGTCCTCAGCGCAGTCATTAGCACTAAAACGAATGGAATCCCCAAAGTCAAACAATACTAGTCCTGGCATTACAGTATCTAAATCCACAATGCATAGTGGTTCTTTTGTTTGGCTATCGAACATAATATTATTTAATTTTTGTATCATTATGCGTTACACGAAGAGGCAATACGCCTTCATCTAACAAATCATATAGTAAGAAGCAATCTGCTTTACGATTTTGGATAAAGTCGATTTCTGCTTGAACCTCTTTTTACTCTTCCTACACGATCTTTCTCAGATTGCTTCTTCCAATTGACGATAACGATTTCTTTGTATCGTGGAATTGTGGAATCACTTCTACTAACTGGCTTGCATCGAAATCGTTTTAAAGTCATAAGCAAAACGGCGAATGCTTTTGCAGTAATATAAAATTGTTGCGGATTTTCTACTTTATCTAATGAATAACTGTTTTCCACTGAATCATAAATACACCAGTATGATCCATTATCCAAAGTTTTGCAGTTAAATGGCCCTCTTTAGTTTCGGATTACACGGAGCGTTTCACGAAGCGTCGCGTCCTTCTAGCTTCATATTTTTCACGTAGATAGTACGTTACCTTCTCGATATTTTCCATTAATCCGCACATTTGGAAAAATATGATGATTAATGACTTGTATACTTGCTTTCTCTTGTTTTCATGTGTATGAGTAATTTGATAAGTTTTGTTAATTAATCCATTTCTAAAGGTTGAATATCACAAACTCCCTGGTAGTTCATAATATTCATACGCCACTTGGCATCCTTTAATGGATTTTTCTCACTGTCATTCCTTTTTCTCCTTTAGCATTTACAAATAATACATTCCCATTGTACCGCTTCCAAGACTAAAAGAAAGATATAACAAAAAAACATATTAAAGCATACAGTTCAAATATAATTAAACTGTTTCCCTGATTCTTTAGGAGAAAAACTGAAGCGAACTGGAAAAGCTCTATTAACCGTTCATTCTAGTAATGTTATTAAACTTCTTTACCAACAATACGTCCGTGATAATATCCGTAATCGCATTTCCTCAAGAACGATTCTTCCTTGGATAACCCTATTAATTCACCAGCATATAGCCTAGGTTGCCATATTTATCATTCACTCTGCTTTTCATTAATCACTAATACCGCCCATTATGGTGAACAGAAGACACGGCTTTTGGATATAGTAAGGACCTTCTTCAAAGAGACACTAAACCACCACGGTGGGAAATCCTTTGTCATCTTTATTTTTCATATTCATTTACTTTTCGAATGGTTTCTTTCAAGTATTGATATCGATATCAAAGAATTTCACCAGCTTCTTCAATCGTATCAGCTTTCACTAATAAACCTTCACGAATCAACTCATCGTACTCTGCTTTGTGCGCTTCTTTTGTCTTCAAAACAGCATCAATCTTGTCGTTCCAGATTTTGAGTAAGTGCATATCCACCCTGTTTTGCCTTCATAAAATCAGCCTTCAAATCCACGTCCGACGGTCTAATTCCTTCTGCAAATCGTTTCCCTTCATGCAGTTCTGAAAGTATCGCTCGTCCACGTGTATCAAGCCATAGTGAAATCATGCTACCAGTCTTTTCAGTTTGCGATTGGGTAAAGTTTGGATGTATTCCACTGATTTCTTTAACGCAGCTCCAGCTTTTGAAGAGCCAGTACGATACCGCGTCCCAGTATGTGCCGACAGTATCTGTTGATTTATAACGTTCGTCATATTCCTTGATGTTGCATTGTTTACGCATTTCGATACGTTTGAACCGAAACTACACCTGTTGTTAGACACTTCCATTAGTTTGAAAGATGTCACTTCTAGTGACTTGTCGGTTGCTGCACCACCTGTCACTGACCGTTTGCATCATGATTAATTCTTCTGCTTTTCACGTTCAAAAGGAAGATTTTTAACATCCAGGATTCTTCATAGCAAAGCTTTTCAATTTGGGCACTAATTCCCCGCAAGTGTCCCGCCTTAGGAATCAATGCACGTTTAAATGAATGCACCGAATTGGAATTAATTGGTCTGCAATAAGAACTCAACATGGACGTCATCGCTTAACGTTCTGCTGATTCCAGTAGCTTTCTCAGCCATTAAATGAACGAGTTTAGGAGTCGATATTGTCTCCGCCCTTCATCGTATCATTGCCAGTATGCCTTCTGCGGTCCTCCAGTAATCCCAAAGATTCTTTTGTACCCAGTTACCAGGTGCATTCATTTCCACCGGAAATCAGCGATGTTCCCGCCGACCGTTGGCATTTTTCCAGCAATACGACTGACTTACCAGCTTCGCAGCTTCAATCGCGGCACTAAGTCCGGCACCACCAGAACCAACGATGACTACATCAGAGTTTGCTCGTTTGCGGAAGCTTCACTTCGTAGTCGTTTTGTTTCCGCAGCGACAGCGTGATCCCTGATTTCATGTCGCATCTTTGACGGCTTCAAGATACCCTTCACTTGTGTACTCGCCCTTTGAAACGACTATCAACATCTGCCGAGCTTTTGAGCGATGACGTCTCTTCAATCTCATCATAAACAAGAATCGGACAGACCTTTTATTTTTCACCTTGTTCTACGACTGATGCTTGTAATCTTTCGCATCGGCAATCGTAACGGCTACTTTTAATCTCGCCGATGCTTCCATTTCCACTCACATTTTCACTCTTCTCGCTGTTGCGCAGCCAAATAAAAAGTAGAATCGACAAATGCTTAGAAAGAACTTTCCAATTTCTTTTTCATTCTTCTCACTGCTTTTTCTGGTTTTCTCTTTTGCAATCTATTATAACGATTTCACAAACCTTTAATAAATAACAAATGAATTATTTCACATAAAAACAATATTTTTAAATCTTAAATATTCAGAATGAACCTATGAGAATACCTCCCAAAACGATCTGTTTCAGGGTATTCTTCGTTTTCACACGTTATTTCATTTCTTTTGAGCTTTCCATGATTGCATCGATTAAGCCGTATTCTAAACGCTTTCTGTGCTCGTCATGCAGTTATCACGTCCTGTATCTTTTTCGATACGTGATAATTTTTGGCCTGTTTGTTTTGTAAGATTTTCATTTAAAACGTTCGTGTAAGATTTTGACGCTGCAATTTCATTTCTGTCGCTTGTCTCATGCGCCTAAGTTGGTGGATTAAGATTTGTCAGCGTTTGGTAATGCGAAACGTTTCCTTTTAGCGCCAGCTGTTAATAAAGAATGAACCTTGACGCTGCTAGCCCCATCGCGATTGTTTGAACGTCGCTTTCATGATTCATTGTATCGTGGATGGCTAAACCAACTGTTGCTGCTTCCTCCCTGGAGGTTAATATGACATGTAAATATCTTTCTCAGGATCTTGTGCATCTACGAAATGGTACTTTGCGATAATCGCATTCGCGTATCGTCTGAACGGGTCCGCTCACCATGATGATACGGTCTTTTAATAAACGTAGAGTAAATGTCACTGCACGTTCTCCCGCGTGAAGACTGCTCGATAACTGTTGGAATTAAATTCATACACATTTCTCCATATTCTGCTTTTGTTATAGTCTACTTCAATAGTCAACAAAGGTCAATTCTATCTGCTTTATAGTTAATAAAGTTGAAAAATCTTATCCCATACTTCTTTAGAAAATATCAAACAGTTTGTGACCTTCATCCAAGAACGGCATAACCAACCATTAGCCAGCGCAAATAAGATGATGGCAATCACGAAGACACTGTAAGACGCAGATACAAGCACAGTACCGTAAGTAAATGACCACTATTTTTCAATTTCGTTTTCATGCTTCTTCTGTCCTTTCATCATCAATCATATGTGCGGCTAGTTCTCGTACCCTTTCTTCTTAAAAAATTCTACGGATTGCAGCAAAATGCCTCTTTCAGATTTGAATTCGTTTAATAAATTCCTGTTCCAATTGCTACACTTTTAAGTGATTTCTGCAATCATGACTGGACTAAAGTTTTTCGAGCATGCATCCGTCCGATAATCAAGAGGCACCTCCACCGTGTCACCACGTTCGATAATATCTCAGCTAATTCTGGAGGAGTAGCCTCTAGGAACAAGTCTTGCTTCTTCTCAATAATCTAACAACATTTCTTTTGACAGCGATAGATTTCATTCAGTATAAATTGTAACAGTCTTTGGAAGTCCTGTTGTCATATCTACACTTTGACAATCATATCAGATTCATTTTCTACTTCCACCGCACTTCCAAAAGACATTTAATCGCTTAAGCAGTTCGTTCTCAATGATTGATGATACTGTCTTTAATATATTGAAATCGCAAAGTCCATATTGTCCCCAGCTAATTTAATCCAGACGACTTGTACGAGTTGAACCATCGATAGAACGGCAATATCACTCGTTCTCCACAATATCAATCACCATATTTCCAATTGGAGAAAGATATCCAACCCTACTCCTACAGCAGCCCTTTTGGTTCTTCTTCTAAATAAATATTTCTTCCACCACATTTAATCGTAGCGAATAATCGTTTTTGCTCTACAGTGTTAATATTAGTTGGAGGTCTAAATAAAATATCAGGTTTTGAAAACCAACTATTTAAATTTAATTTTGCATAGATCATTAATAATTGTTCAGTAACTGCAATATCCTATCTCCTTTTAATGGATGATGAACATTGATTTCTTTTGGAGTACGTCCACCATTTGATAATATATTCTCCGACTGCAATACTTCTCAGTACGCTCATCTAAAGCCTCAACTAACGAAGGTTCATTTAATATAATCCACCGATCTTTTGAAAGACTAATATTCACCGGTTCTAAGTCAATACCTAATACTCGAAGCATGAAATTCTCTTATAAATATTTCTTTGTTTTAAATCCGTTTTTAAAAGTACAGAATATGCGAGCCTACTAAAATGGGCTGTAATCCACCAATACTGCACTGACTCACCTTCATGGTATATCGTAATAAGGTTTTAGACTCTAGTGGTTGACTTGGTGGTGCCTCACGCATATTGAAAAAATAGTTAAATCCTTCGATGATTGATTAAATCGTGCGGACTTACTCACTGGAGTCGCATTCACGCAATCGTGCCAAAATTGGCTTTGTAGTGGAATATACAGAATATAATACTAAATCACCATGTTGGAGCATCGCGTCGCCCCACCTCGTCCCACTAAAACTCGTTCCACCCACGCTGACAACGCCTCTTAACGCATATACGGAAGTATACAGAAACTCTGTCAGGCTTAAGACACTTCACTGCTAATCCTAACGTAAATGGACTTTTTGCAAAACATTTGTACATGTACCTAAACGAATCACTCGCACCAATCACTGCAACACTACATAGATTCCTAGAATACCCGTAATAACTAGTCTCACCATCCTGCAATCACTGAAAAGCAAAACATCGCCTTGCTGGTCAATCATAAAATCTCAGCATATAACTGCAATGACAATAATTCTTGGCGTTAAACTATAGCTTTTCAGAACGCACAGTTGAAAATGATTCGCAGTCACACCGTCCACTAGGTGCCAAGCGAGTCTGAAGTACAAACAATACGCAATAAAACTCTTCCTGGGTTACGCGTATTGCCCCTCACTTTCAGCTTGTACGGAATGACTGACTCGTCACCTAACTGAGACATCATTCGTATCACTTCGCTGGACGAATTTTCACTTCTTTATACAAGCCAAAACGGTCCATCGCCACTTCTTCAACCGTTCCGATATATAGCGGGGTTTGGAGAAATGCCCCCAAGACCACTCGTCACGACCTTATCCCCTACTTTAATATCCTGGAGTAGCTTAGAATTTGGCCCATAACAAGCCATATTTGTCTTTTCTGCTCACATCCGTAATGGTCCGCAGATTGGTTCTCATTTTGAATCATCGCCGCAACACTTTGAATCCAAGTATTATCAGCGTATCTGATAACAAGCGCAAATGCGTGCAGCCTGTGGTGGATCTTACATCTAAACTTCTTTCCTACCAAAACCATTATCACTCATTACCGACATTTGAGGTTGGATTCCACTCATCGATCGGCTTTATTAATCGTAATCACATCACGCCAAGTATCCGGATTACGTGCGCAATGACCGTAGCATCTCACTAATGTATAATCATTCCAGCGTATCTTTGTACCTTCCAGCGTTTCTTTCATGGTTATCACGTTTTAACCTCGTTCAATTGAAACCTCTAAATTCATGAATGGTACTCGATTTTTGAGTTTTAAGTTGATTACTCTTCTGATACGTGACTTTGATAAAATCACCCAGCTACTATCAATAAAAACATCATACCTATTTGCTGGATAAGAGACTAATCTTCCAAGAATAGCCGGATGTACATCATTAATAATTTTGAGTCACGATATTACCTTCCGTAAGTAACGAGACACATGATTAATGCTACCGCAATAATGATTCCACTGCGAAATCCAATTAGTTTCTTGTTGAAAATCGATTCACATCATCACTCCTCTATAAAATTTTCTCAACTGACCTCTATTTTTCATTAATGATGGGTTCATTTAGAATAGCTCCTGTTCCTAATGTGCCACGCAATCTAGTGGGTCGTGGCAACAAACGCTGGCACTTGCGCGGTTTCCTTCGAAATCATCTCTGCAAGATGACGAAGCATCGCTCCACCACCTGTCAGAACTGATCTCGCATGATCAGCTAACGTCCGGGCAGAAATTTCTGGCGGTGTTTGTTCAACACATCTTTAACAGTATCTAAATTTGATGAATAACCACTCCTCCGCAATTGCAATTTCTTTGGCAGAACTTCTACTACTCGTGGAAGACCTGCTGCCATATCACGATCCACAGACACGCCGCTATCCTCTGCGCTCGACAGAAGCAGACCCTACTGAATCTTAGTTCCTCAGCTAAAAGCGCTCTCCAAATCAGTAGATTATACGTTTTACGAACGTGCTGGACAATAGCCTACAGCTTCATCGTCTCCACCAACGCGTAACTCAGACGACTATTCACGATCTCCTCCAAAGAAAATCGTTGCATGCGTCCGTTGTTTGTTCCTCCACCAATATCTACAATCATGCCTCCTGTTGGGTCTGTAATTGAGTAGAGCCAGCCCTACTGCTGCTGCAAGGTGTCTTCCACAACATAGGCTTCGCTTCGTCTAGCATATTTAGTAGCATCTAAACACACTCTCAACGTCTGTAATTTCCCGCGGTGCGCAACAATGACCACTGGTTTAAAACATGAGCCGGCAATCGATTTGGATGAAATATTTAACATAGCAGTTTGTCGTATTATAGTCTGCGATTACACCATCTTTCATTGGAGCGTAATGCTACGATATTTCTCAGCGTTCTCCCCAATCATTTCGAAAGCCGATTTCTACTGCGATAATTTCTTCTGTAACGATATTTCCTGCAACAACGGGAAAGGTTCACGATGTGAGCAGTTCCTTCATTCAAGATAAACAATCGTGTTCAGCTGTTCCCAAGTCAATTTCCGATATTTTGTGCTTTTAGTGTACCAAATGCAACCACTACCATACTCCTTCAGTAATTCTTCTACAGACCAGGCTGTAAGAATTCTAATCTAGTATATCAGAATTTGGCACTTTATTCTGTGTCTATAGCTTTTAGAAACTTTTTATTTTTGAAATATTAAAGCGGTTTCTTGCAATCTGGTGAGTTTTGTTTACATCCGAAAGTTTCCATTTAAATGGATTTTGCATGAAATAAAAGAACCAAACAACATAAGTTGCTTTGATTCGCTTTCTCTTTCCACCCGTCTGGCAAGGCGAGCAGTGAGCCAGTAAATCCATCTATTCAGATAATGAAACTAGCTAAATCTCTTTTGCCATTTGAAGCTACTCTCGCGGCAACACCTAAACCTAATAATGCAATCCAGCTATTATGTTCCTTTGGTTCAGAAACACTATGATATTTGGTAAGTTTGGTTCATTTGAAGCTTTTCAGGTTCTGTTTGGTCCTGTGATGACTAATTAAGCCATCTCAGTACTCTCACAGAATTTCCGTGGCATTTAACACTTCAATCGTTCCATCAAAGTTCACTTTGAAAAGTGATATCTGTTACTGCCAGTAACGGTTGGTGCTGCTTCTTCGTGCGAAATGTATATATGTTCCAGAGAGCTGCAGTTTAATTCTCTTAGACTTATCCGCTTCTGAAGTCCAGCTTGCTACATTGCGTTCCTTCTGCTTTGTCACCTTTGAAAGATCTTTGATTTTAGCTCCTCAATTTCTTTTCCAGCAATATTTGCACACTTTACTGAACGTTACTCATGAGTAGTAAATCATCATCTTTTATCGCGGTTACTGTCACTGCTGAAACCATTTGTTTCCATCTGTGTCTTCACCTTTCAGAGTCTTTTCGCAGCATTTTGTTGCCGTTACAGTTTCACATCGCGGGTTCACTTGAGAAGTGATATCTGTCACCTTAAGGTATCCTGTTGGCGCTGCTTCTTCCATGGAGTGTATATGTTCCAGGCGTTAAACTCTAATCCTCAGATTTTCCTGCGTCTGATGTCCAGCTCTGCTGGAGTTCCTTCTGCTTTGTCACCTTTGAAAGATCTTAATTTTAGCGTCTGCGATTTCGTTCCGCCTAAGCTGCTTTGCTGAAAGTAATCTTACCGTGGTAAATCATCATCTTTTATCTAGTTTACTGTCATTGTTGAACCATTTGTTTCAACTTTGTTTTCTTCTGTGAGTCTTTTTCACCAACATTTTGTTACCGTTACAGTTCCATCAGTTTACTGTGAACGTAATGTCTGTCATGAGGTATCCTGTTGGCGCTGCTCCATGGAATGTGGTGTTCCAGGTGCTAAATCTAATTCATAGTTTTTCCTGCTTCGGATGTCCAGCTTTTCACTGGGCTGCCTTCTGCAGTTTCTCGCCTTTGAAGATCTTACAATTTTAGCGTCTGCGATTTCTGTTCCGGCCTAAGTTTACTTTGCTGAATGCAATCTTTACGTGGAAAGATCGTCATCTTTGTCAGTCACTTTAGGAAGTGTTGAGCCGTTGGCTACTGCACATTTATTATCTTCCACCTTTAGAATCTTTCTCGCCGACTTTCAGTTACCGCTACTGTTCCATCATGGTTTACTGTGAACGTAATGTCTGTCACTTTGAGATATCCTGTTGGCGCTGCTTCTTCGTGGGCTATGTATATGTTTCCAGGTGCTAAATCTAATTCCTGGTTTTCCTGCTTCTGATGTCCAGCTTTGTACTGGGATTACCTTTCTGCTTTGTCACACTGTAAAGATCTTAATGAGCGTCTGCAATTTCTGTTCTGGCCTAAGTTTGCTACAGAATGTAACAATCTTGCACTGGAGAGTCATCATCTTGTCACGTCACTTTTAAGTGTTGAGCCGTCTAGCTTCTACGTTTATTATCTTCACCCTTTAGAATCTTTCTCTCGCCGACTTTTTGTTACTGTCACTGTTCCATCATGGTTTACTGTGAACGTACATCTGTCACTTTAAGATATCCTGTGGCGCTAAGCCTTCAATGGAATGTGTGTCTCAGGTGCTAGTAACTAATTCCTGCCTTTTCCTGCTTCGACGTCCAGCTTTTGTACTGCGTTACCTTCTGCAGTTCTCGCTCCCTTTGAAGATTTTGATTTTGGCGTCTGCGATTTCTGTTCCGGCCTAAGCCATTTTACTGCAGATGTAATCTTACGTGGAAGGTCATCATCTTTATCAGTCACTTTAAAGTGCTGAGCCATTGGCTACTACTTTGATTATCTTCACCTTTAGAATCTTTCTCTCCGACTTTTACGTTACTGTTGCTGTTACTGGTTCCATCATGGTTTACTGTGAACGTAATGTCTGTCACTTTGAGATATCCTTGTTGGCGCTGCTTCTTCAAGGAAATAGCCATATGTTCCAGTGCTAAATCTAATTTCACGTCCTAGCTTCTGATGTCCAGCTTTGGCGCTGGGTTACCTTCTGCAGTTTCGCCCTTTTGAAGATTTTGACGGTTTAGGCGATCTGCGGATTTCTGTTCCGCCTAAAGCTTGTTTTACTGCAGAAGATAGCAATCTTACGTGGAAGGTCATCATCTTTGTCAGTCACTTTAAGTGTTGAGCACATTGGCACTAACTGCATTATCTTCACCTTTAGAGTCTTTCGCCGACTTTCGTTACTGTCACTGTTCCATCGCGTTTACTGTGAACGTAGTGTCTGTCACTTTAAGGAGAATATCCTGTTGGCGCTGCATCTTCATGGAATGTATATGTTCCAGCGCTAAATCGCACCTCATAGTTTTTCCCGCTTCTGATGCAGCTTTTGTGCTGCTGCCTCCTGCAGTTTCTGCCTTTGAAAGACTCTTAATTTTTAGCGATCTGCAATCTCCTGTTCCGCTCTAGTTTACTTTACTGGAAAGTAATCTCACGTGGGAGGTCGTCATCTTTGTCGTGATTTTAAGTGTTGAGCCACCCAGCTTTCATTTATTATCTTCACCTTTAGAATCTTTCTCGCCAACTGAATAGTTACCGTCACTGATCCATCGCTGTTAAACTCGTGAAAAGTAAGATCCGCTACTTTCAAGATATCCTGTTGGCGCTGCTTCTTCGTGGAATGTGTATGTTCCAGGCTCTAAATCGACCTCATAGATTTTCCTGCTTCTGATGTCCAGCTTTGTACTGGATTGCCTTCTGCAGTTTCGCCTGCCTGAAGATTTTGATTTTAGCATCCGCAATTTCAGTTCGCCCTAAGGTTTGCTTTACTGAAAGTAATTTTCTTCGTGCTTGGAGGAGTCTTTCTATTTTGGACTTCGCGAGTTACAGCTTTATCCGTTCCAAAAATCGGTTGGATTAATTTTAATCTCCGTAGTTAACTTTATCATATCCTGCCCGAGCTTCATAATCTACGTAACCGTATAACTACTCACGTAACAAATTGACTTACACTAGCATTTCCATCTCCGTCTGTAGTAGGTGTTCAACAACGGCTGCCCAGTTACGGTCACGAACTACTTCAAATTTAGCGCCTGTAAAGGTTAGCAGCTTTCATCCGCTATGAATGTTAATCAGTGAAAACATACCCTCTGCAACCTCTACCTGCGATTTGATAGGCACGAGTACTCGCAGATTGGTCAGTTAGTCCACCGTTATAATTCATATTGGCTTTGAGTAGTGATAAAGTTCTCCATCCACTTTCGATCGTAATTTGCCTTAGCTACGATACTCAATCATATAACCAAAGCCAGTAGTATCTCTAACGGAAGTGTAAACATCTCGCATAGCATTTGGAACAAGTACTTTGGAAAGTATTTCTCATGAATCTTCAAGAACCTCATATGTTTCCAGTCTCGTTATTCCAACGCCAATTTACTTTATAGATTTTAAATGTGTCCAGTGTAAACCTCGCATGTTGGAGTTGTAAACTATCCGTTATAGTTACATCTCTATAAATTTTCCATATTACGGGTTAACTGCATGTGTTATATCGAATCACATCGTCTTTTTCATATTGGAAAAGAGCTCTTCTCAATTTTGAGTCATATTGTCCTGGAGGTAACCATTATAGCGAACCTTCCTGCAGAAGAACAGTATAAGTCCCACTGTTACGTTCACATTCACTTCTTTCCTTCGGTCACAACATCACGATCGATACGAACATAAACGAACGTCTCTGGGAACACTGATCTATTCTACAGTTCGTATAAGCCAAAGTGATTGTTTTACTTGCTGCATCTAAACTACCATGCAGTCCTGAGATTTGCGCACCATCGTAATTCAATATCTCATGGAGTCGGTGACAAAACAATCTCAAGATGGTAAACGGAGGGTTGCCGTGTCTCCAGCACATTTGCACTTTGTTATCTGGGCCAAAGTAAAGTTTGCAGAAAGTCCTAGCTCTTGCCAGATATCTAATCCTGTGAGTCAAAGGATTCACCATAGATTTACCAACACTAACACCGGTAATCTACATCATTATACTCTGTGGCCTGCACCTTTGAGTAAGAGCAACGAAGGGTTGGATAGATCCCTAAACAAAGAACAATGATTTTGAAACAAAAGATCGTAATTTCTTATTCATACATTCTTCCTTCCTTCTCACAATATTCAATTGTAAATGCATACAATGTAATTTTGCTAATCCATTTCCAGTGTGTGCTATCCATTTTTGAGTGAATTCTCGTAGCATTCTTTACTATTAAGAAATTTATCATAACTGATAAATTTCTCTATAAAACCAATCTGAATTTTCTACATATAGGTATTGCTGGTTTTCTGATAAATCATTAGGTATCTAAAAGAAAAGGCTATCCAAAGGTCTAAGAAAAATTCCGTTTGTTTTCTACTATCAGTCTGCAGCATTACCACTGTCATATCATGTCTGACCCATCTCTCTCAATGAATAAAGGCAATTTAACTTTTTAATCATTCGAATTTATAGTTCCAACAAAAATATTAGGCAATAAAAACCACCGGAAAACCTGGTGGTATCATCGTTTAAACTTAAATTATAGTTTAACTACGTTAGCTGCTTACTGGTCCATGAGCGCCTTCTTCAACATCGAATTGAACTGCTTTGTCCTTCTTCTAATGTTTTGAATCCTTCGATTGGATTGCTGAGAAGTGTACGAATACATCGTTTCCACCTTCACGTTCGATAAACCCAAAACCTTTTTCTGAGTTAAACCATTTTACTGTACACGTTTGTTCCATGAACATTTTCCTCAATAGCCATAGCATTTGTTTATTCATATTCTTGCTAATGGTTCGAAAGGATAAATCTTTTACTGTTTCATACGCAAAAACAAGTTCAGTATACCATCCAAGACCTTTTTCGAAAGATTTTCCGACTCGATGAAATTTTATGAACAAACCAGTTTCTAAGCGTTTTTCCGAATGCCTCTATTTTTCACGTTTATTTTTCGTGAAATCTGAAATTCTTTCGTTTATAATTTTCATTTTTCAAGAAAGTTGAAAACTGAAATCTTTTTACAATACTCGAAATTTCTTTTAAAGAAATAAATGCTCTCCCCACAATCATGATCTAGAGTTCAATCACTAATTCCCCACAATCCATTAGCCTTTTCGGTAAAATCAATATCTGCTGAGACGGTTCAGGATTCCCACTCGGATGATTGTACAATGATGACACGTGCTGCGAATATCTCACTGCTTCCCGAAAAGATTTCTCGGATGAGCAACTGCACTATTTAATCCACCATTAAGAAAACTCATTTTTCTTTTATTACTTCATTCTTAGTATTCAAATAGAGCGCTACAAGATGTTCTTGATAGGCATCTTTTAACTCTTCTACAATCCACTGCCTCGCCATTTTAGAAGACGCGATTTTCCTAGTTTCATCTAGAGAAGCTTTGGCTTAGTCTGGCTCCCAGTCTCGATGGCTGCCTTTGGTTCAATGGCCTTTGTCTCGTCCAATCCCATTAATAGTGCATGAGTTCATCCAGACTTGCACATCTTTAATGAAATGTACATCTTCAAAAGTATCTCAAAACTACAATGGATAATTGTAATATCCACAATCTTTAGAACCTGTCGCTAGTAAAATAGCTAATAATTCATGGTTTCAAGCACTTTAGCGCCACCGCTTCGCTCGAGGCGTTCTCGCGCACGCGCGCGCAGGTACTTCTAATAACTCGATTCAATCACTGTGACGCTTCCTCTTCTATCTCTACAAAGAGTTATTGATGTCTCACTCTAGGCTTTGAAACACACGGTTGTTCCACCAATGACGAGACTTCAGCGATGATAAAATGAGAGAGCCGTCACCCATAATTCGCTCTCGTCGTCCGTTGAACTGGCGAAACGGTCGGTGACTTCTTCAAAAGCTTTCATCGCCCAGGAAATCTGAGGAGAATCTAGCACGCTTCCACGTCACTTCTTGAAATCGACAGGCACTCTTGAAGGATGGAAACTCGTTAAGATGACCTTCATCAGGAAGAAGCTACTGCAATCTTGCAAGCATTTGCTGACTATCCTCTCGAGTAAGCTGCACTAAATAAGAGTGTCTGTTTCTTAGCTTTGCTCGCCGTCATATTTTGTATGAGCTCGCCTCGATGGCTGCAGTAGGCTATACCATCAATGATAATAAGTGGTGTGTCTTGCAACACTTCCACGCGTCCTGGCACACGAAACGACAGGAGAGCTGGCGCTGATGAACCTCAGCCTGCATGCTTCCTCCGTTAAGCTTCCATCCGTAGTCGGAACGCTCGGTACGGCAATGGTCGCATTTTTCCTTCTGGAAGGCTCCTGGAGGGCTAACTCGTTCCAGCGGAATCGTCACGCCTCGTCTTGATGCAGAACTCTACTAGGTAGAAAAAGCTGTCAAACGCCTGCACCGTTGCGCCTTTTGCGTTAGCAACCCATGAGATGACGTCCACACATTCACAGCTGATCTAGCCTAACGACCACTTGTTTGCTAGATTTAATAATCCCCGCTTTTTGCGCACAATTTCTTCTAACGTGCTTCCAGAAGCAAGTCTTGATGGTCCAACCCACGTCGCAATGACGCTGGACGAGTGGATCGCCAGCGATCGTGGCCATCCAACAGACCTCCAATCCGACTTCAATAATCGCAGGTCGACGGCTTCCTGGTGAAAGACAACAAACATCATCGCGTTAATATCTCGCAAAATAGTTAGTGATCCTCACTCTTCAAATAAGCGCTGCTCCACCTCTTACCACCGATGCGGCTTGCCAGAACGGCTCTTCTTCAAGAGGCACTCCGTCCAGCTGGATCCGTTCCTCAATACTGTCCACTTATGCGGTGAAGTGAATGTCCCTACTGCAATCCATGCGCCTTCCCTTGAAAGCCGCGTGATCGTCGACGCAGCGGTGGAGCCCTTTCCATTCGTTTCCAGCAATATGAATACCTATCACCGGTTTACGTTCTGGATTTCCAGCAAGCGCTTTAGGATAGCTCCATGCGGTGCAGCAGTCCATGTTTACGCGAAATTACTCTCGCTCTTTTAACCACTCTAGGAAATCATTCCACTCACCTCTGTTTCCTCGTTTGATCACCAACAGAAAAGGTATGTCCACTGTATTGACATGTAAAAGAGAGCGCATGACACTTCCCCTGCGCTCTCTCTGCAGCGATCCAAACGGATTAGATTTTCTTCAATGTTGCGATACGTTCTAACACTGCTTCACGTTGCGCTTGATAGTCCGCACCTTTTGCACGTTCAGCTTCAACAACCGCTGCAGGAGCTTTTGCCACAAATTCCTCTCGTTCGATACTTTCTTCCTGACACCATCCACTTCTTGTTGCAATTTCTCTGCTTCTTTTCAAGACGAGCGATTCGTCTTCGATGCTAGATTAAACCTGCTAATGGTAAGTAAATTTCGGCACCTGTGATAACAGAGTTACCGCATCAGACGGCGCTTCAACGTCTTCACCATACATGAATTCTTCTGGATTTTGAGGAAGCGTGCAATGTAAGATCCCGTTTTCTTTCAAGATTGCGTAGTGCGCTGCGTCGCTCACTTTCGCAATGATGTTAATTGGTTTTGATAATGGTGTGTTCATTTCGTTACGAACTGTACGTACTGAACGGATGAAGTCCATTAAGAATTCCATTTCTTCAGCTGCTTTTTCGTCCATTTGTTCTGTGAACTCGTTCAGGTAGTACCACCATTGATTCCCCAACGTGAGAAATAGATTGCCGATATTTCTTCTGTCATGAGGCATGATTGGGAGTGTTAGACGTAATGTGTGTCTAACATATACAAGAATGCTACGTGTTGTTAATTTCGCAGCTTCATCGTCCCTGCTAGATGTTTCTTTTGACATTTCGATATACCAATCACAGAAATCATCCCAGATGAAGCGATATAGGAGACGTCCTGCTTCACCGAATTCGAATTTCTCGAAGAGTTCTGTCACTTTGCCAATCGTTTGATTCAAGCGTGTTAAAATCCATTTATCCGCAAGAGTCTTCTCACCAGTGATGTCCACTTGGTCCACGGTTGAGTCGCCCACGTTCATTAACGCGTAACGGCTTACGTTCCAAATCTTGTTGATGCAGTTCCATGCAGCATCCATCTTGTCTGTTGAGTAACTGAACGTCTCGCCCTGGAGCGAGAACTGTTTGTTAAGAACCAACGAAGCGCTATGGCACTTTCATATTGCTCGACTGACTTCCATTGATCAACTCCTGTTTCAAAGAGACTTCTCATCTTACGTCCTTGGCTGTCACGAATCAATCCGTGGATTAAAACGTTTCTTGAATGGACGTTTTCTGTAAATTTCTAACCCTTGGAACATCATACGGCTTACCCAGAAAGTAAGGATGTCGTATCCTGTGCAAGTGTGTTTGCTGGATAGTAACGTTTAGTAACAGCTGCATCTTTCGTCTGGCCAACCCATTGTTGAAAATGGCCATCACGCATGATGAGAACCAAGTATCTAACACGTCTGATCTTAGTTCAGTTTTCGATATCTCTCGGTGCTTCCATGCTCATACAGACTTCGCCTGTTTCTTTATGGTACTGCTGGAATTTGGTGTCCCCACCATAATTGACGGAAATACAGGTCGTGAATGTTTTTCCATCCAGCGTAAGTACGCACATTGAAACGTGGAGGGTAGAAGTTTACAGTATTGTCGCCTCTTCGCGTTGCGCATTGATGGCTTTGCTGGGCTAAAGGTCCCATTTTAACGAACCATTGTTTTTGAAAGACGTGGTTCGTCACTACATCTGTACGTTCTGGAGTGACCAACGTGTATATGTTTTTCGATTTTCACAAGAAGGCCAGCTTCTTCTAAATCTTTCACGATGGCTTTACGCGCAGCAAAGCGGTCCATGCCTTCGTATTTACCCGCTAACTCATTCATTGTCGCATCATCGTTCATCAGTTATTACGAGGTAAGTTGTGACGGTTTCCTACTTCAAAGTCGTTCGGGTCATGCGCAGGAGTGATTTTTACAACCCTGTTCCGAACTCTTGCCCACGTATTCGCCAGCGATGATTTGGAAATTTCACGGTCATAAGTGTAAGATAACTGTTTTTCCTGATAAGCGCTTGGTAACGTTCATCGTCTGGGTGAACCGCAACAGCTGTATCTCCAAGAAGTGTTTCTGGACGAGTCGTTGCGATTTCTAGGAATCCACTTCCGTCTGCTAGAGGGTAGTTCATATGATAGAACGCGCCTTCTACGTCTTTATGGATAACTTCGATATCATATAATGTAGCTACGTCCCAGTTGATGATGTACTCACCACTTGTAGATTAAGACCTTTTTCATATAAAGTTACGAAGACTTTCTTCACGGCGCACGATAACCCTTTATCTAATGTGAAACGTCTCTCGTGGTAGTCTGCAGAAACTCTGTTTTTGCCCATTGTTCACGGATATGGCTGGTATATTCTTCCTTCCATTCCCATGTTTGTTCAAGGAACTTCTCACGGCCAAGGTCATAACGAGACAAACCTTCTCCGCGTAATTTTTCTTCTACTTTTGCTTGAGTTGCAATCCCCGCATGGTCCATCCCTGGTAACCATAAAGTGTCGAACCCTTGCATCGTTTTTGACGGATAATCATGTCTTGTAACGTTACGTCCCAAGCATGTCCTAAGTGTAATTTCCCTGTTACGTTTGGTGGCGGGATAACGATTGAATAAGGTTCAGCGTTTGGATCTTCGTTTGGATGGAAGACGCCTGAATCAACGCACCATTGATATTTACCAGCTTCAACTCTTGTGGTTGAAAACTTAGATGACATTTCTTTAGCCACGATTTTCCTCCTGTATCTTGTTTGTGTCCAATGCAATCCTATGAAGACACTTCCATAGGACGATTAAATTTGGTACCACTCTAATATTCGCGTAATCATTCATTACGCCTCAATGTTGGTAACGAAGTGTCGTCTCCGTACTCTATTACTTCTTTTCGTAGAGTAAGCTCACAAGCTACCTTCAAATGAATTTGCTAGGAAGTTGCACCAAGTCTTCCCTCTCTCGTAAACAAAGTCATTTTACTCCTCTTGTTCATCGCTCTAATATACAAAAATATTCTATTCAAACCCGACGCTTGCAAATAAAAATCGCTATTCTTCTACCTCACATTCCCTGCTAGACCGCACGTCGATCTGCATCTTCTGGAATCCACCAATCCAAAAACTTTTTGATGGACCAATCCCAAAAATCCCATTCGTGTCCACCACTTTTTTCTTTATAGATGACAGGGACATCTTTTTCAAATAGAAATCGACTGAATTCACGACTTTTATCCAGAAGCCAATCCTCGGTTCCACAAGTCATAAATATTTTTAAGTCGGAAGGATTCTCGACTTTTTCTATCGCTTTAAACAACTGATTTCCGTGCGAATCACAATAGTCTTGGTCTTTGAAAAATCGATTTAGCGTATCGAGTTGCTAGAAAAATGGAGAACCACTATCTCTTCGAAGGGTAATGCATTTTTATAAATGGCGCCCGAAAAACGAAGTTTCATCACACTAAAGGTGTCGGACATTTGATGCCGTTTGAAGTGCCCATATCCACCCATCGAAAGCCCGGTACCCAAGTCTTCACGTTTTCGAGAAACAGGAAACATTCGGCGAGATTTCTGGAAGCTCCACCCCGATAAATTCTCCATAGTTCGTGTATAGTTCCATGGTCGATCCCACGGCGAAATGATTTTCCCGAAGGCATGATGAGACCAAGATTTTCTCTTTGGCGTATCGAAGAATGCGCGTCTGATTGACCCAGTCCTGTTCGCTCCCCATAACGCCATGCAGAAGAATCAATGCTGTTTATGGGACCTTCCGAAAGATACTGATTATCAAAATCCACCTCACTAGGCAAGTAGACTGACAGCGGGATGGTTCTCATTACTGTTTTTGATGAAACGTAAAAGTATATGAAGCCCATTGGGTTATTATTTTTAATATATCGATCCACTACCGTCACTAAGCCAAAGATAAAACGTTTCTGACGGATTTTTGCCACGATTCATTGCTCATCAAAGATGATTCATGATGAGGATAAAAAGCAATAGTGGCTACCACGCCGATAGATGATACAGTGATTCATCTTCTTGAGCTGTTCTGGATTATACTGATCACCCAAATATAAAAAGGCAAGCCTACTAAACATCGCACTCATAAAACAGCACGATATCTTGACGAAATACTAGCTGATAGATTGCATTTACGCCATACTAGTAACCCCAAACACAATGATGACAAATGTCTCTAACTTTTTGACTCATTTCCAACAACCCCTCTCCCTAAAAACGGATTCCCCAACTTATCTCTATTATACTGCTCCCAGCGGTTTTACTATACTGCTCAGAAAAAGAACCCAGTATTACTGCTAGGTTCCTGTTGCATCATCGGCCTCTATTGCCAGTTTTCCTATTTTATTCTTCTACCCCTAGTAATAGGTTCACTAGGATATCCACTGTAACATTCCTCGAAGCTAACGACGGATGTCGATGGCTTGAAGGCTGTTGTTAAGTCTTCGCGGTTGTATCCAACGCCTACTAGCGCTTTCTACATCACTGATTTCTCCAAGACCGAAGAAGTCTCCAAGCTCTTAATGTCTTTTGATGGCATTCTTTCAACGTTCAAACTGAACTCGATTTGTCCGGCTGGGGTACGTTTAGATTGTTTTGAATTCGAATTTTGGATTCTTTCCGTAGTTCCAATCAGGATTATTAGTACTTGCGTGCAATTCTTTACCGCACCCAGTCTCATCCGTTAGGTATACTACTTTAATCGTAGACGTATCTTCCACATTGAAAGATGCTTTTTCAAGAGCACTTCGCGGAATTGTAAGACATCTAAGTCTTGATATTCAGAGCGCTAAGTAAGGTTTGATATTGGTCACGCGTGAACGAACTGACTTGATTCCTTTTGACGCGATTTTCTGTTTTGACGTAAAATTTTGGCAAAATGCTCACTCATGATCCAGCTATTAATGTTCCGTGCGCTGTTAAACGGCCATTGTTTGAGTACATCGCATTTCCAGAGAATTTCTTACCGTCAATCAGAAGGTCGTTACGTCGCTGTAACTCTGTTCCTGTTGCCCCCATTTTATGGAGGGCTTCAATCACAGGTTCTAGTGAATTTTCCGAAATCACGAAGCTATCGCCGTCATCTTCTGTAATGAAGCAGAAACAAATATTTCTCATATCGTGATACACGGCTCCACCACCTGAGAAAACGACGAACGACTTGTACACTCAAGTTTATCAACACCATCTTGATTGATTTCTTCGATGGTATTTTTGTTTTTCCCCTGATGATAATCGCATTTTCGTTAATATAAAATAACAAAAATTGGTCATCCAGTTTCTCGTTTAATAAGAAATATTCGATGGCTAAGTTTGTCGTTGCATCGTAGATTTCTTTTCCCATCTCGTTGATTTTTACAGCAACATCTAAAAATCCCTCGCTTTAACTGATAGTTCTAGCGTAATCATACCATAACTGTCTCTCACACATAAGAAAGAAGCTGATTTCACACTGTTTTTACTCCTTTTCTAAAACGCCATTACCATATATGCAATGGCATCCTTTCTCAATACAAAACGCACTTACCAGGGATGCGCTGGCTAAAAGTTAGTACCCATGCGATTAATAAGTAGATGAAGGTTGAGCCAAACATATCTGCCAATGCGTGCATTAGGAAGAATGGTAATAGGTTTTTCACCACTTTTTTGTACATGAAATAGTAGAATAATCCATACACGACTCCGATAACCAATGCCCACAACATTCCTTGGTACGTATGGAATGAGAATCGAACAAGTGTTGAGAATGGGCCTTCCACTGATGCTCTTCCTTCACCGATGTCATTAATCCAAGGAAGAAGAACTCTTCATAGAATCCGTTTAACAGCTCATAAGCGATGGCCATTGGAGATAACGCCAGAACATTGATGATTTCCTGTGGATTCATGAACGGTACAAGTGCTGGGTCGAAGTAATTGTATTCGCCGATCAGTGTGGTTATGACGTCGCCGAACAAGCCGACAATCGTGAATAATAACGGTACCCAGATGAGGACGGACCAGTGAAAACGAATCTTCAACTGCTTGAAGTCGTAATGACGGATGACACGTACAAGAGTGCAATCGCTAGTAAACTCACCTGTAAGGTAAGTTACTCGAATACGCTGCCCCGTCGATAGGACGTTGTCGTTCCGTATACTGCTTGGCCACTTCCGTTACCGGCTGTAAACTCTGTAGAAATTGTTGCGTGGATCGGATGATAAACTCCCCAAACATGATAATCGTCACGATGAGGATCAATACCACTTTAAAGTTTTTAATGGTTCTCTTTGGTCTGATTTTCAGTTAAAACTGTCATGATTGTATCCTCTTTTCCTATTGCATCAAACACTGTTCTATTGAAAGAACATCGCACATTTCTTTGGGGACTTCACTAAGAGAGAGTACTCTTTAAACTAATGAACCTAAAACTGCAGACTGATACAAAAAGTGACTCCCTTTAACAGAAGTCATCGACTAATTTTCTAAAAGAAGCGTTTTGTATTTCGATGAACAAGATTACAAGAAGTCCATTATAAAAGGCTGTGTAATAAAATTAGCGTCAAACAAACTTCTTTCTTCGTTCATACACGAGAAAAAGAACAATAGAACCAATAAGATAATCTAAAAACTGTATCCAATTGTGGATATACGTAAAATGAAGAGCTGCAAATAGAATTGATATGATGGACATTCTAACAAAAGTATTCACTTTTCCTCGAAGTAAATTATTCAGAAATCTCATAAAAATAACTCAATCAAAGGTGCAAAACAAACGATTCTTAGTCGCTCTAAAAGCACAAAAATATATTTATCTGTTGTAAGTGGTAGACTCACGCCCTAAAGAAAATCAACTAGTTTTCGATCGACTGTCCCATAAGCCATTGAACTCACAAATTATAAATCAAATAGCTTGAAAACATGACAGCAACATACGTTACAAACACAAAAATTAAATCCATCAGTTGAATCTTTTCTTTTTTACTGTTGGTTTAAATAATTTTTGTATGTACTTTGCGCATACAAAATACCAAATGCCACCGCAAATAATCGTAACAATTAACTCCCACATAGCCGCTTGACGACCTAGATTCCACAAATCATTTTGAACACAAATTCAATTCCTTCATTTATGGCACCTCATTACAAAAAGAATAGAACCCAAAGCGTATTCGATCACCCATTTACTTCTACCCTACATATTTTTCCATATATTACTGTTTTATAGCAGACACTGTCAATATGAGATTTTAGCAGACTAGCCTTTACTAGTCTGTTTATTTATTATTTTCTGACGAATTGTAAACTTTGTCAGATTTCTTTTGTTGTTACGGCGGCGAGAATCTTTCCTTTATATCCGCGTGATATTCGTCTTCTAGCCACGGCCACGACGATGCTCTCTTTAGCATGAAGTTTCCTTTCCGTTGCGTCCGCGGTTGTCTTTACGGTCACTACGGTTGTAGTTTCCACGGCTGTTACCACGTTTGCGGCTTGGCAAAGTGGACGTTCTGGCGTGATTTTAACTGGGATTTCAGTTGGGTCTTTAATCATGCTCTTAAGTAATGAGCTGCCAATTCTTCTGGTTCGTACTGTCCTAATAAGTAAGATACCGCTTCTTTGAAACGTCTTGGTTCCACAGTTTTCATCATTTCGTCGATAGACTCGATGGCTGTTTTTGTTTGTCCTTCCAAGGCTTCTGTTTGCGTTGGTGGACGAAGGCTTGTCATACGTTTGCGTGTTAATTCTTCAATCACACGTAAGTAATCCCATTTCGTTTGGTGTCACGAATGTAACTGACATTCCTTCTTGACCCGCACGGCCTGTACGTCCGATACGGTGTACGTAGCTTTCTGGGTCTGTGGAATATCGTAGTTATATACATGCGTTACGCCTGAGATATCTAGCCCACGTGCTGCCACGTCTGCAGCAACTAAGATGTCTAAATGGTTGTTCTGAAAGTCGAAGAACGCTCATACGTTTTTGTTGGCTTAAGTCCCCGTGGATTCCTTCTGCACGGTAGCCACGCATTTCAAGTCCGCGTGCTAATTCGTCTACACGACGTTTTGTACGTCCGAATACGATCGTTAATTCAGGCGTTTGAACGTCTAATAAACGTGTCATAATGTCGAATTTCTCGTAGTCTTACACTTTTGCGAAATATCGATCGATTACTGTCGCCGTCATCTCATTTGATTTGATACGAACATGTTCTGGATCTTTCATAAATTGAACACCGATACGTTTAATATCGTCTGGCATTGTCGCAGAGAATAAAAAGCGTTTGGCGATTTTCTGGAACTTGTTTGATAATCGATTCGATATCTTCCAAGTAATCCCATGTTTAACATTTCATCCGCTTCTGTCTAAGACAAAGTGTCTCCACTGTCGCAAGCTTCCAATGTCATCGGCGGAAATATGGTCTAACAAACGACCTGGAGTTCCCACAACGATTTGTGGATTTTTCTTTAATTATGGATTTGACGGTTGATGTCTGCTCCACTGTAAAACCGCTTGCTACGAACCTTTTTGTCGCGTCCGAGACGGAATAATTCTTCTTGTGTTTGAATCGCAAGTTCACGAGTTGAGTGATGACAAGTCCTTGTACGCCTACTTGGGTCGATTTTTGAGCATTGCAACCCAAATGAGCCGTTTTCCAGTCCTGTTTGCAGCTTGCCCAATCACATCTAAGCCTTTGCAATGCTTTTTGGAATGGTTTTGAGCTTGAAATGGGAGTTGCTTTTTCAAACCCCATTTTTCGATAGATTCTCAGTAAGGCAGAATCCAATCCTAATTCATTAAATTTCATATTTTCCTCCTTGGATACTTCGGTGAGAAGCACACGAGGGATTTCCCTTCATAACAAAAGTCTGGAGCTTTTCGTAAGAGCACCAGACTTCTACAATCGTTTAAATTTCAAACCATCTATTATAAATGTGTGTACATTCTCAACTCAGCAAGTAGTATAGTACTGCATCCAGCGAGAATGCAAAAGAATACAGGACGACGATTTCTGCTTTTTACTCTTTGAAAATGCTTACGAATAAGAATTTACGGGCTCTCAAATCCTTGCGGATTTTTCAATAATAGCTGTAATGGGGCAACGGTTCGAGCCTTTCGTCTCTCACCTTTAAAGCCTCAAAGCTGGAGGTTGAAATAAATTTCAAACTCCAGCTAATTCGCATTTAATGCTATCCCCCATTACTGCACTATTGAATCCACAGATTTTCCGCCCGTATTCATCAGCGCATTGACAATCTATAAAAAGCGGGAGGCGGCGGTGGAGTGCTTCTCGTGGTGCGGTTGAGAATATGACACTTTATAATAGCTAGTCTCAGGGAGGGATGAAAAAGCGAGGGACTGGTGCGTCTCGCTTTTACTTTTTACATTTATTATTCTGCTTTTTAGGGCATCGACACTGCTAGTAAGCCTGTGCCGTTGCTTGATTTGATAAGGACTTGGTCGCCTTCTTTGAGGTGGGCTTTTAATCAGCAATCAAGGCTTCTTTATCCATGTAATGGTGAAGGCTGCTGAATCGAACTGGTCTTTCAACGCATCATAGAGTGCTTCCATTTCTTCGCCGTACAAGCACACAAGTGCGACTTCGTTTGGAGAAATGACTTGAAATGCTCGCGTGCAATTCTTTCGAATGTTCCCGAGTTCGTGGATATCTCCAGGACGAGGACGCGACGACCTGTTGCGTCCACTGAAACGAATGATTTGATGACGATTTCATCGCGATTGGGCTGGCGTTGTATGCATCAGTTAGATAAGCTACTCCGTTTTGGCCTTTCACCCATTGCGTACGGTTCCTTTTCGTCAATTCGAAGTTCGCTAAGGCAGACACGATATCTGAGAGAGGTACTTCTAATGTGCGTGCAATTTCAATCGCAAAGTAGCGCATTTGAAACGTTATACGCGCCAAGGACTGGTAAAGTGACCTGCCACGGTTTCTGTTGGTGTCACCAATTCAAACGCTGTGGTCTGAATAAAGTTCGATATTTTCGGCTGAGAGTTCCTTGCTTCCTTCAGCCGACTGTAACGATTTTTGAAGTTTGCTGGTTTTTCAGCTTGCGCAATGCCGCTGTAATTAAAGGCTTCATGCGCTGGATAAATAAAGGTTCCATTTTCTTGTAGTCCAGAAAGGATTTCAAGTTTGGCTTTGGCAATGCCTCTCCTTGCTTCCCAATTGTTTCCATATGCGATTCACCGATGAGCGTAATCGCAACAACTTCTGGGCGTGCTAATTTTGATAAGAACTCGATTTCGTGGAAACTCACTCATTCCCCTATCTCTAAGACAAGTGCCTCAGTCGATTCCGGCATATCTAAAATCGTTTGTGGTAAGCCAATATCATTATTAAAGTTTCCTTGTGTTTTATAGACACGGTAGCGTGGACCAAGAGCGGCTGCTGTCGTATCTTTCGTCGTTGTCTTCCCAGAACTTCCTGCAATTCCAACGACACGAGTGAGATACTTTTCATAGCCATTATCACTAATTTTTGAAAACGCTTCAAGTCGTCATCTACCAGATTGCGCAAATGCCTTCTGGTGGTGTAAGATCTTTTTCTTCCCCATAACACTGCTGTTGCGCCTGCTTGAATCGCTTGTTCTATATAATCATGTCCGTCCGTTTGACCTGAAGTGGCACGAAAAAGACTGTTTGGTCCTAATTTTCGTGTATCAAAGGCTACTGACTCAATCGTTTCGAATCGATGTGCCGATTGATAATCAATCGCGCCAACTGCTTTTGTGATTTCGGCAACCGTTCCAATACTCATCGTTCTTCTCCTTACTCTGCGTGACGATCGTTATAGCGTTTAAGGCCAAACGACTCAATTCTTCCACTCAAATCTTTATAAGAAACTCATATGCTTCCCATAACTCGGATACATACTAAATTGTGTGGAATCCTGGCATTGTGTTCACTTCATTAATGAAAAACTTCTGTGTTTCAGTAAGGAAGAAAATCACAACGGGTTAATCCACTCACCATCAATCGCATCGGAAAAGCTGTTTCGGCATACTCACGAATCTTTGCGGAAACTCCTCAGAATTGCTGCGAATTTGAAGTGTTGTTGTATTGTTGATGTATTTTTCGTTGTAATCGTAGAATCCTGCTTGTTTGACCACTTCTCCAACAACTGAAGTATTCACTTCATCGTTTCCAAGAACCGCCACTTCGACTTCACGGGCATCGATTCCTTGTTCTACAACAATTGACGGTCGTATTTGAGAGCTTCTCAATCGCAGTGGTTAATTCTTCACGATTTGTTGCTTTGAAATTCCTACACTCTGAGCCCATATTAGCAGGCTTCACAAACACTGGGTAACGCAGCGTCCCTTCAATACGATTGTAAATCGCTTCAGGAGATTTTGAAATCTGCCTTTACAAAAGGAACAAATGGCACTGTGGAATTCCTGCTTGTTGGAAGAGGTGCTTACTAGCACCTTATCCATTCCATTGGCACTTGCTAAAAACGCCACATCCTACATAAGGTAAATCTAGAATTTCAAAGAGGCCTTGAATGGTCCTGTCTTCTCGTTTGGTCCATGTAAAATTGGAAAAACGACTCGTATCTGGTCCTGCATATCACTTGGTTGAATGCGAACCCTGTAGATACTTCCCCTTCAACTGTTGCAAAACGAGCTTTGGAGTCCCTCTGTTAAACGAAGCGCTCGATCAAAGGCAACCGGAGCCTTTAATGCTTTCCTTTAACCAAGTTCCTTCTTTGTAACATACATGGGCTCTGCTACATCGCAATATTCAAAATAAATCTCTTTAATAATCGATCCCGCCGTTAAGATTGAAATATCATGTCGGCACTTTTTTCCGCCATAAATGACAACAACTTTCATATGAATCCTCCAAACTATTCGCTCCAGCGAACGACCAATCTATGTGGTCCATGTCTGTTATTTTAGATAATAACCTTGCACGTTACAGTATAACAAAACGGCGGAAGCCTTACAAGTTCAGACAAAACCATCAAAAAACACCTTCCAAAGATTCTCTTTGAAAAGTGTTTTAAATGGCATCCGTCATGGGTAATTTTGCTGAAATTCTTCCAATTTTGATACGTTTCGTTATACGTTAATTGTCCAATGCGCACGTTTTGTGTCACTGCTTTATTTGCGTACGGTAACGATCTTCCGTCAAGAAAAATCGGTATTTCATAAATATCCTCTTGCTTATTCACTTGGTCAAATGCCAAACTGATTCCTTTCGCGGTAAAGAGGCATCATTTCTTTTAAAGCTTCAATCGAAATCGCCTCAGCTTCTTTTTCAGAACCAAAGAAGAAAAACTTCGGTGATTGATTTAAAATATCCGTCATCTCAATTTGTACTTGTCTTGATAAGAGCGGTAAAAACTGTTCGATTTTTCGATAATACACTTTAGAATATTCATTATCCAAACATAAGTAAATAAAATTATTTTTGTAATTTATAGAAAACGATGAATGTAAATGCGTTTTTCGCATGAGAGATATAGAGCAAATCAGCAATCTCTTGTGGCGTGAGTTGATGAACAAATTCAATAGAGTCAAAAATCAACTCCAGTTTGATGGAGTTTCTTTTCCTTCTGCTACACCTTGAAGATATTCCAACACATTTTTGCGTCCTTAATCCACATAAATCCAGTATAAGCATCATGAGTGGCAAGACTAGATTTCCCATTCAAAAAGGAGGATATTTTGAGGGATTTCAGACTGTGGTAAGGCAGACAAATGGAACGCAATCGATTTAGCCAACACACTGGTTCGATACGCTATCATAATGGATATACAATTGCTTTTGCCACAGACCTCACCTCCTAAGTTTTATAATCTCCATTATAAATGATTTTCAAACTATAAAACATATAAATTAGATTACATTTTACAATTGAACCGTTTTCTTTTGTAACAATTTAGCAACATTCTAAAGTAAAATTTCCACCCTCTATACACAGAAAAAAGAGTTGAAGCGGTTTCTTCAACTCTTTCTTCCCTTCTATAGGAGTGTCCATTCTTAGCATTTCTGACTTTCTGAGTGATTCTTTCACCGCAATGTCTATTCTTTCAATCACTTCCCAATAATCTGTTGGAAAGTTCTTTAATTCAACAATACCATAGGATCAAAATGATACACTAAATGACGAATCACTTTGGTGATGAAGAAATACCAGGTCTTTAAAATCCTCTAACGAAATAGATTCCAACCCTTCAATATACGTACATAATTCCTTATAAGATTCTTCGTGAAAGAGGCTTTCTTATGTAGATAATAAAAGAACGTCCCTCTTCCAGTAGTACATTTTTCTCAATAAAACGACATCCACTCTAACCTCTTTCCTTATCGCTAAAAGTTCCATTTTCATGAAACAAAAGACTGAGGAAGCCCCCAGTCTAATTTCTACATTTTTCTAAACGTTTAATACGGTTTTTCCGTTGAAGGGTGGGTTGCAAAAAGAGAATCTCCACTTTCTCCAAACGGATCTGAAATGTATATGTTGCACTTTGTTTATTCTGCTTCCGTCATTGGCGGCGCTTCAGAAATCTTTCTTAGGGCAGAAATAAGCCCATAGGATTTCTTGTAAATTCGACTGCTGTTGCATCCGCTAAATATCTACTGGTTTCTGGATAATGCGAGTTGTAAAATCGTCGACATAAAGGTCCAAGAATCACTGTGACTAGACCACCACTCATAAAAATCGCATTTTGGATCCGTCTTCATCATCATTATCACTACTTCTTCTTCCGCCACCCCAGAACATCATTCGACCACCGAATTGAACTAGTAATGCGATGACTCGCTCCAAGCGCAATAGCGATGGTTTGTAAACGAACATCATAGTTGTGAATATGCCCAAATTCATGAGCTATAACGCCTTCCAATTCCCTCACGATTTAATCGTTCGAGTAACTCCTGTTGTCACTGCTACTGCAGCGGTTTGAGGCGAACTTCCTGTTGCAAAAAGCATTCGGAGATTCATCTTGAATAATAAATACTCGAGGCATTGGAACTTGAGCAACCATAGACATATCTGTCACAATATTCCATAACATTGGTGCTTGATTCTCTATCCGTGATTTCTCGGGCATGATTTAACTGCATCACTACATTTTGTCGCATCTCGAAATCATCATCAATGAATAATTCCACTCAATCACTACAGCAAGGGATTACTCCAGCTGTTGCATTATTTAATGGAAATACCCAATACCGATTCCTACCGCGATGAAGAGCACCATATATAAAGCAATCACAACAATTGTTCTTCTTTTTATTAGAAGCAATTTGCTGATGTAACATATCAGTATCCTTCCTTCAGATTAACGATTGATTAGAATTTAACTTCAGGAACTTTCACGAGCTTCTACTGGAGTTTCTAACAATTCTTCTTTTGTAAATCCACTCGAATCCAGCAACAATGTTTGCTGGAATAGATTCAACAGAAATATTGTATTTCGCAACACTTGAACTGTACAATTGACGAGAATAAGAAATTTTGTTTTTCTGTATTTGTCAATCTTCTTGTAAGTTTCAAGAAATTAGTGTTGGCTTTTGAAATCTGGATAGCTTTCAGCCAAAGCAAAACAGTTTTTAAAGCACCTGATACTGGTTAGATGCATCCATTTTTCTTGTGGTGAAACGTCATTTCCCATCCCAGCGGATTTGGTTTCTCATCGCAATTACTTGAGATAATGTTTCTTGTTCGTGTTTTGCATATCCTTTAACTGTTTCAACAAGGTTTTGGAATTAAGTCATTACGACGTTGCAATTGAACATCGATTTGTGCCCATGCTCCTTCACTCCAATTTTTGTTGTACAAGGCTGTTGTAGCGCAAAAACGCCCCAAATAACTAGCTACAACGACAATTCCTAAAAATAGTATATAGTACTGACATATTGTCACGCTCCTTTAATTTAAGTACCCTCTATTATACCATATTTTCAAAAATACGTACATAGAAGATAAGTATATTATATCAGATTATAAGGCTGTGTACATCCTTCTCTAGTCAAAATGACAGCCTAAAGGAGATTTATGATTCAAAAATCACTTTTTATCCCCCATCCAACAGGATATCCCTGAAGAGTATCTTTTGCCTATTCTAAAGCATATATCGATTTTATTCGCAAAAAATGGAGCAGGATACTTCAAAAACTAAAATTTATACTAAAGCGAGCCTACTGATTTTGGTATCGATTATGCTTTGTGTAATGGAATTCCATGGCTTTTACTTCGAGTGATTTGTTCCTCTAGCATCCTTTTACGAAGAATGGCAAAGCAAACAGACCCTCTCCTGATTATTTGATTGTCTTCTTCCAAGATGGCCCTGTATATTATTGCTTTTGATGTCCAAAAAGGTCCCTCATTCAGAACCAAGTATTCGTTTAGTGGATACTGAAATGGATCAATGGCTCACCTTAGCAGAGAACTTCTTCATTTCTAGAGCAATTACAGGAAACTACCGAAGAGATTTCTTATGATTCCAAAAAGATTGGATCTCATTCATACTTTTAAACCAACACATGGGACAAGAAAAACTTCCCCTATCAAGAAGAGCTACTAGAAATTCTGCAAGATACCACTCCCCAGCTATTTCTTCGTTGGATAGCATACCTCTTGGAACATTCTAAAATGAAAATGAGCGAAATATTGCTCTGGAGAGATTTCAGTTTGTTCAATCGTATCTCTCCTTACAATTTTCTTCGTATCCAGAGTATCAAGTCTGTTGCCATACAGTCCACCAGAATCATAAAAAGCGCTTTTAGAACAATGTTCTAAAGCTCTTTTGATTACATATTCAATGTTGTGAATGAGTAAGAACTAGCTCTCTAATTTTAATTCAAGGATATCTCCTTTTCCATTCAATAGAAATACTGGAGTTTTCGTCCACAGAATTCAACCATGACTTGACGGCAAATATTACAAGGAGGTAGGAAGCCTGTCTTTTCCTGCAACTGCAATAGCTGCAATGTCTCCTTGGCGGTAGCCTTGCGAAGCTCCATAAAAAATAGCACTACGTTCGGCACAGTTTGTCACACCAAACGATACATTCTCCACATTCGCTCCTGTAATCATCACGACCATCCTTGTATAAAACAGCCGCACCTACAGGAAATTTGGAATAAGGACAGTAGGCATTTTTTAACACTTCTTTTGCTTGCTCCATAAGAGCTACTTTATCAATTGTCATTCGTTGAACTCCTTTTTATTTGATTTATTGAATCGCTTGAACAAAGCGTGTTGCTATTTCCAGCGGACGAGTAATCGCTCCCCAACAACAACTGTATAGGCTCCTTCTTCAAACATTCGTTTTGCTTGAGAAGGTTCATGAATACGTCCTTCTGCTACAACAGGAATCGTTAAGGTTTCGCTGAGAAGACGAACCAATTCAAAGTTAGGCCTTTTATCTGTTGATTCTGTATACGGAGTATATCCATTCATCGTTGTTCTACAAGATCAACGCCAGCTTTTTCAGCATTCACACCTTCCTCGAATGTTGAAATATCTGCCATTAATAAAAGATGAGGATATTTTCCTTGATTTGATGGATAAAGTCATTAATCGTTATGCCATCAAAACGTGGACGTAATGTAGCATCCAAGGCTACAATATCCGCCCCAGCTTCTACTAATTCGTCTACTTCTCTCATCGTTACGGTAATATACTGTTCGCCGCCTTCATAGTCTCTTTTTACAAGACCGATTAAAGGCACTTCTGGAAATAAATCTTGATGGCTTTTTACATCTCTTTGCGCTATTTGCTCGAATCCCTTTAGCACCAGCTTGTAATGCTGCTTTTGCCATATAGGGGCATTAACGAAAATCTGGATTATAAAGTGGTTCGTGCTCTAATGCTTGGCAAGAAACAATCAAATTTCCCTTTAAGATATCCAAAACATTCTTACTCATAGTCTTCTCTCCTAAATCTCGTCGCTAGCATGATTGTGAGCAATCTTGCTACATGCTGCAGGCAGCAATTGCACTGACGATATCATCTAAGAAAACATTACAGACACCTTCATGGTTTTCTATTTAATTTTTCTAAAATCATCGGTTTTAGTTTATCTAAATATCCATAATTTGTAAAACCAATCGATCTATAAATTCAAAATCGAAAAATACAATCACTTCATCAATTCCGTATAATGGATTATCTTTTTCCATTATCTTTTTGAATGGCGCTGATAATTTTTCTCTTCTGCCAATTTATCTAGTTCGATTCCTGTCATAATCACATTTTTGAAACTTCACGTTTTTGAGCACTCGTTGAATGGCGTAGGAAGCATCCTCAATCGTTAATTCCGGATAATATTTCTTTTGAGAAAACAATACTAAATCCGCCATATCTTGAATGGTGACACCACGTTCTTTTTCAACAATTCAATACAATAGTCATATAGATTGTATTTCATCCTCTTAACTCCTCAATAAAGTCTTATCAGCTTCGATTCTGGATACATCTAAATCACCTTCGATAGCATACACTTTTGCATTTTGGAAGCTAATCTTTAATCTTGTTTGAGAACGTGGTAGTGGTTCGCTAAAGACTACTTTGTAACGATCCTCTTCTACTTTTTGAAGTTTGGCAGTAATAGCCATTGGAGTGTGGTTATTTTCAAACAATTCAATGCTTACAAATCCATCTTCAGCAATTTCAGCATCCAAGTATACTTGATTATTTAAGAAGATGAAGCCGTTCGTATATAAAATCCCTGGATGTTCTGGACGTTTAACATCCCAATATGCGAAATGATCTTTTTCCACATACGCACGAGCAAGGCTTGTTTCACGGAAGTTTGTATGTTGTCCATTTCCTCCCATGTAATAGAAGTATGTGCGGTCCCCAATGGTTACTGGAGCTGATGAATAAATACAACCACAATCAAACGCACCGTTTCCATATTTCCCTTCACCACGAGGAATTAATGGGGTATTTGTATTTAAGTAATGCCATCCCGCATGTCGGTAATTATACGTTAATTGTAAATCAACAGTATCGTAGTTCACATCCAACCGATCTCCTTCATGGAAAACAGCAGAAGACCCTAATACATAATCTCCCCGTTTGAAAATCGGCATAGAGTAAATTTGATTCTCGTAGTCACACACATTCAGAATTTCTTGAATAGGAGTCCAATTGACAAAATCCTCACTCGTTGAAACACACGGCAGGCGTAGTGAATCTCCATGTACGTGTAATTAATACATAACGATTTAATGATTCATCATATAAAATAGTTATGAGTATCCGCACGTGGATTAAAAATTAGATACCTTAATGCATTCATCAAAGTGAATGCTATCTTTAGAGAAAGCTACCGCAATAAAAATGAACCCCATTACCATAGTCGATTTTTGTAAACATTTTATAACGACGTGCTTCATCACTTTCATGCTTATCTAGGAACACCGATGTCCCATGTAGAAAGTGTCCAATAATGTTGTTATCTTTAGAACCACGAAAATCCGTCAGACCTAGATTTTGTTTCACCCAATTTTCACCGTCTTTACTCTCGGGCATAACAAAGAGAAACAATACGGCTTGTCTCAGGACGATATTGGCTGTTTTTCGTTCTTCTAGAGAGTATTTTTCTGATTCTACATCATCCGTAAACGTTGAATAATAACAACGATATATTCCTGCTAAATCATCATAGAAGACATTCGGATAACTATTATCGAAACGAATTTCCCATGGCTCTTCTTCCGTGAAGAAGATTTTATTCTCCTTCACGGCTTGATTCACCTTTAACTCTACATTACCTCATACGATATGATTAAAAATTCCTTTATCAAAGAAATAGATTTTTATTTAAGTTTCATATTAATCATCCTATTCTGGTTTTAGCGCTACAAAATGCGTTGGAGACACTTGTTTGAGATCATATGCACGACCATTTTCGTCGTAGAACTCATGATATTGTTCCTTGAACTCAACTTCATTTTTCCTTACGTTTAGCTGCTAAAACTTCTTTGAACTGATAGTCCACTTCCGGAATCACTGCAAAGAAGTTTCTTCGCATAAATATGCATTGGATTATCATAAATATCTTCACGTGTTCCGCTTCTACGATACGTCCTTTATGGATAACGTATAAGAAGTCACACATATATTTCACAACACCCTAAGTCATGTGAAATGAAATACATACGTTAAATCTTCTTTATTTTGGATTTCCACTAAGTAGTTCAACACTTGCGCTTGAACAGATAAGTCTAAGGCTGAAACCGGCTCATCTAAGATTAACACTCCGGCTTCATACAAAAGAGCTCGAGCGATACAGAGACGTTGAGCGCTGCCCACCTGAGAATTCATGAGGATAACGATCCAAGTACATTCTATCAGGTACGTTTTACCATCTTCAAAGCTTCTTTTCATCCGCTCGAAGCGTTCTTCTTTATTCCTGATATGATGAACAATCATTGGCTCATCGAATGAATCATAAATTTTCTTTGTTGGGTTTAGTGAAGCATACGGATCTTGAATACCATTTGAACTTTTTTACGGAAATCCAAATCTTCCTTTACGATTGATATCATAAATGTTCTGATGCGTCCGTTTAAATCAATATTGATTTCTCCATCTGTAATTTCATGAAGTTTCATTAATGATTTTTGCAATTGTACTCTTTTCCACTACCAGATTCACCAACAATCCCAATCTGTTGTTCCTTTTCTTCAACTCAAGAGAAACATCATCTAAGGCTTTTTAATGGCTCCCCTAGTGGTTTAAAACCATTGTTTCTTAGGATAATAATATTTCTTGATGTTTTTCACTTCTAAAACAACATCACCGACATTCTTTTGAGCTGTAAATTTCTTTCTTTTCTTCAAAGAAGAAATGTTTGTAACAAGTACATCTTACAAAATGTCCATTCCTAGATCGTGTAATTGCGGATCTGCTTCACAACTTCCTTCTAGCAACCGGAATACGATTTGCAAAGCGGCATCCTTTTTCTGAGATTTCAGAAATAGAAGGTACACTACCTTGAATCACGTGTAATTTTTATCCATGTTTTCTGGATTTGGAATTGATTTTAATAATGAACGTGTATACGGATGTTTTTGGTTCATCAAAACTTTCTGAGCAACCGTACCCACTTCGACGATTTCCCTGCATACATTACCGCTACTTCATCAGCGATTTGAGCAATAACTCCTAAGTCATGAGTGATTAAAATGATGATAGTTCCATGTTCTTTCCGTAACTCATCGAGAAGGTCCAAGATTTGCGCTTGAATCGTCACATCTAGCGCTGTTGTTGGCTCATCAGCAATCAAAATATCTCGATTACATACCATCGCAATGGCGATAACAATTCGTTGACGTTGCCCCTCACCGAATTGGTGTGGATAGTCATTCATACGTTCTTCGCATTGTGAATTCCTAGTTTTTCCAACATTCAATCGCACGTTTATTGGCTTCTTCTTTTGAAATATCATAGTGTTCGAACAATACTCTGTAATTTGATTTCCAATAGTGTACACTGGATTCAATGCAGACATTGGATCTTGGAAAATCATCGAAATTTTTCACCACGTAATTTTACGGAATTCTTTTTCCGTATTGTTTTTAATTTTTTTGAAGTTCGATTGGCTTATCTTCATCGAAGTAAGTAATCTCTCCTTCAGCAATTCGTCCATTTTTGGCAATAGATTTAAAACTGTATTTTACAGTTACACTCTTACCACATCCTGATTCACCAACAATTCCTAAAACTTTTCCTCGTTCTAATTTGAAGTTCACATCTTTAATGATTGGAAATGCCTTTTTATCATTGATGAATTCAGTTTTAAATTTTTTTAACGTCTAAAACTGTCTGATTCATGAGTTGTCAACCTCCTATTGTTGTTTTGGATCCATGATGTCTCGTAATCCATCCCCAACAGTTGATAGAAAGTACTGAAAATGGTAATCACTGCCCTGAACTAACCATAGCCACCAGCTGTTTTTGATAACATCTGCAGTTTTAGCTGCATTAATAATATTTCCCATGTAGGAATATCTGACGGTACCCCTACTCCTAAGAAGCTTAGTCCAGCTTCGCTAAGAATGAATCCCGCAACGTTTAACGATAAAGAGACGGTTACTGGAGAAATAGCATTTCGTAAAATGTTGTTGAAGATAATTCGAGAATCAGAGAAGCCGAACGCTCTACATACGTCTACATAAGTTTCTTGTTTTAATGACATAAATTCATTACGTACCATACGGAAAGTAGTCATCCAATTCATAACAGAGAATACAAAGATTAGGTTGAATACCCCTTTGTCCAAAAATACTAGAAAGTAATAAGATTACAATCATATCTGGGAATGTAGAGAACAATTCAGAGATACGTACTAATACAGCGTCAATTTTTCCACCGAAGTATCCTGCGATACCTCCTAAAATTGTACCAATTAAAGCTCCAAAAACTGCTCCTGTCATCCCTACCTGAATCGAAACGCGGCCTCCGTATAAAATACGAGAGAATACGTCGTCCTAATTTGTCCGTTCCAAAAATATGCTGTGCTGAAGGCGACTGGTTCATTGCACTTAAATCCACTGCTTCAGGAGCGTAGGTGGTTAGTAATGGTGCAAAAATACATGCTAATAGAATTACTGTAAAGAAGATAAAGCCGATGAAGGCCAATTTATTCTTATAGAATTTCTTTAAATTTCTTTTCCATAATGGCATAGGTTTCATAACTTTGTCCTCCTTTCTAGTAACGAATACGTGGATCGAGTACCGCAGCCATAATATCTACTAATAGGCTGGCAACTAGGACCACAACTGAAATCATTAACGTTGTCACCATGATGACTGGATAGTCTCCCGCTGTTACGCTGGAAATAATGATTGTTCCAATCCCCGGCCAAGAGAATACGCTTTCAATAATAACAGAACCACCGATTAATAACGGTAAACGGAATATCAATAGGACTAAGATTGGTCTCATCGCATTTCTAAAAATATGTTTGAAATACACTTTCCATTCTGGAACCCCTTTTGCACGAGCCGTTTTTACATAATCGGCATTAAATACATCTAACATAGAGTTACGGGTATATCTCATCAAAGTTGCTACCAACCCGATAGACATCGCTGTTACAGGTAGAATCAAATGTTGAATTCGACTAATGAAAGTGAAGTTCCACTACTGAAACGACCACCAATTGGTAAAATTTTCAATTGAATAGCGAAGAAATTTAATATTAAAAATACTGAAGAAAAATTGAGGAATCGCTGTCCCGATAACGGCTAAGAAACGAGCAATATTATCGATAATCCCATTTTTGTTTAACCGCTGAGATTACCCCAATTAAAAATACCGACAATTGTAGAAATACTAATGAAACGAACGCTAATTCAAAAAGTTGCTGTAATGCTTTGTCCAACGATTTTTGAAATTGATTTCGTTTACGATACTGTAACTAAAATCTCCAGCAGAATTTGCCACAACCATCTACCCTGTAACGAACTATCACTGGGTCATTCGCCTAGGTGCTGTCTTAACTGATTTCGATCTGCACTGCTCGACATATCCGGAGAAACCATATAAGTTAATGGGTCCGCTGAGTCAAATCAAGTGCAATAAATACTAGAAAGCTAATAATCAATAACATAGGAATCATGAATAATATTTTCTTTAAAAATATATCTTCATATTCATCTCTCCTTAAATAACAGGGAGTGAGAGACACCAGTTCTCTTCGCTAGTATCTCCTCACTCCCTGAAAAGATCATCCAACTTAATTACTGATCACCATTTAACTATCGATAATCTTTATTTTTGCATCCCATGTTTTCGAACTTGTAATCGAATTTATAGAATGGGTTACCAAACTGAACATCATCTGAATAGAAACTTTTTCAGTATTTAAGTACAAGAAGTTTTTAAAATGTAAATAGATGTAACTTCAATAATTTTTCTTGTTCTAATTTTTGTAGGTCTGCAAGGATTGCATTTTTCTTTAACATCTGAAGCTTTCTGTTAATTCTTCGTTAACTCATCAAAGCTTGTGTCCCATTTGTAATGTTGTTAAAGCTAGTATTTGTTGAAGCATATTCACCATACCAACTTTCATAACCAAATGATGATAAACCTTTATATCCAAGGTCATATTTTCGAGTCTTGAATAATCCAGTAGTTGCGTCTGAAGTGATTTGAGTGACTTCGTTCTTAATTCCAACTTGGTCTAATTGATAACTTACAGCTTTGTATAAAAGTCTTGTGAAGCTTGGTCTTATAGTAGTATGTTAATACTCAAAGGTTTGTTTGCATCATAGTTTGCTTTCTTTTAGCAGTTGTTTTGCTTTTTCTGGGTTATATTCATATTTGTTTGCTGTCTTCAAACATGCATCTAACGCTGTAGGAACCCCTGTGTTGTTTACTTCTGAAATTTCAGGAAAATAGATTTAGATAATTTCTTTCACTGGGTTGATTGCGTAAAGGATTGCTTCTCTGACTTTTAGGATTTGCCAGTTGAATTTCCTTTTCCATCATTACTCAAGTTCACGATGAAGTAACGATAGAATAAGATATCAATTGGTTTCTTCTGTTAATGAACTCACAGTATCTAATTGGCTAATTTTCTTGAGGTTTGTTTTGTTGTGTAGAAATATGATTTTCCATCTTGTAAAGCTACACTGGATCTGAGATGTAGTTGTAAACTACTTTGTCAAATTCTGGTTTTGCTTTTTCGTAGTTTTCATTACGATCGTACTTCACTAAAGTTACCTGCACTCACTTTTCTTTCACTTTTATACATACCGCTTGTTACTGGAGAATTCCAGAATTTGCTGTTGTTTAATTCATGGATTTTTCAGATTCTAATTTATGTTTCGGGTAAGATGTAGAATTGAGCCATAATTTGTTCAAAAGTTCCCAACTGGAGCTGTTAATTTGAAAGTAACCTTGTTTCCTCTACAGTAATTCCTGATACTTTTATCCGCTTTTGTCTTCTTTTAAAATCTTTTGGCACCTTCAACTTTTTAAGAATGCTGCTGGAAGATTCCGTTGATAACAGAAGCTTTTTAAAGCTAATCTCACACTGAACTCAACGTCACGCTGTTAAAGCTTGTCCATCTGACCATTTAACATCGTCTTTAATGTGAATTCATAGTTTCTACCGTCATCTGATTTTTCCATTCTTTTGCTAAAGTCTGGAGTTGTTGATTCATATTTTGAATCAGCCATTAATAGTGTACGGAAAAGCATGTATGGGACTAGACCATCGCCATCTTGCCAAACATAAGGGACACGGTCACCAGTTCCAGTTAAGTTTCCTGATAGGTAGAAAACTTTTTCTTTAGCAGATTCTGAGCTACCGCCACTCTTGATTGTTGTCCTGCTATGGCAAGCTGCCAACCCTGCTACTACTGCTGTGCTGCTAAAAGTCCTTAACAAACTTTTTTTCATTAAGAACACTCTTTATTTATATTCTTCAATCAATTTCTTGAATTTGTTATTTAAACGTTCTGCCAACTCCACATGTTCTTTTGTTGAGATTGGAAGCATCGCCTCTTACTTCTCCGTTCTCAATGCCACTGAAGTTTAATGATGTATTTACATCAGTGTATAATGAAGGTCCCGATAGTAATCCTTTAATGACTTCATTGACTTCATCTTGTAATTCTACGAGCTTTCACTAGTTCCAGCAATGACGTATTCATTTAATTTGATGAACAGTTCAGGCATAACACCATACGTTCCCCCAATTCCTGAATCCGCTCCGATAACACGACCAGCGATAAACTGTTCATCTGGACCGTTAAATACGAGAAATTCTCCTTGTTTAGCACGTTCTCCCATCGCTTTGAATTGTTGTAATTCAAAAGTGCTTTCTGAAGAACATTTAATTCCGATGACTTTATCCAATTTAGCCATTTCTTCAAGTAAAGAAACTGGTAAATTGAAACGAGTTGTTTGAGGAATATGATAGATGATGAATGGAACTTCACTTGCATCAATCATTGCTGTCCAGTGTTTTTTAACAGCTTCTGGAGAAAACCCATAGTATACGCAAGGAATAGAAGATACTGCATCAACGCCTAAATCAGAAGCATGTTTTGCTAAGCGAACAGATTCTACTGTTGAATTTGCCCCGATATGAGCGATAATGGTTGTTTTACCTTTTGCTACTTCCATAACTGCTTCTAGGATTACTTTTTCTTCTCTTCTGATTGAAGAACCCTTCACCAGAAGAACCTCCAACGTATAATCCTTTTAACACCTTTGTCGATGTAGTATTGTGCTAGTTTCTTTTGCGCGTTCTGGGCTTACGCTCTTCATCATCATAGGCTGAGTAGAAAGCCACGAAAAACTCCTTTAAATTTTTTTCTAAACTCATACTCTCCTTATGTTTATTCCTTTTATTAACAATATTTCAGCAGTTCGTCTTCCCGACTGTATTCTCCACTGACGATGTAGTATCCATCATCCGTTCTTACAAAACCGGCTCCACAAAGTGCAAACCGATCATCCTGTCCTATAGTTGTTACTTTTCCACTATCCAAATGCAGGATTCGTAGGGTCGGCTCCCATTGAAAGAAGCTCTTTTCTTTTGAAAAGTATTCTTCTCGGTATCCCGGCTGTTGTAAATCTTTTTACAGCTTGGTTATAAACGTCTCGATTGAATCCTCTAGAATTAGTAATCCGCTTTCATTTAATTGGATGCTGGATGCCCCTAGGACTGAGGTTGGTAATTCAAATTCAATTTGAGTCCATTGGTCTCTCTCGAAGTTGTATCGATATCCGTCCAGATACGCTTCTTGATTAGCGCCTCCCAGATAGTACAATTCATTTTGATATACAACCGATAAGCCCCTGTCCTCTAGCCTCAACTGGAAAAGACGCTTTTTGAGCGAGGTCTCCTGTGTTTAGATCATAGAGATAACTTCCTGATGTCCAAAGAAGAGTTTTGCCATCTACTAAGCATCCGTATCCGCTTTCAATATTAAAAATCAAAAGTCCTGATGCACCTTCTATAACTTTATCCTCTACCGTTATTCGGTAAAATCTTTGAGCCAAGAATATAGCAAAGCGTATCCCTTCTTGGATTATGATTCCTTTATCTGGAGAAATCTCCTTCTTGTTCATACAAGAGTTTGGAAATTTCGATCATACACTGATGATCTGATTGAGTCTGAACTTTAGAGGTTTTCAGAGGCTCATTTTCAGGAAGCTAACTTCCTCCACAGACCAAGATTCGATTATTAATGCGCTATAAATCATTCCAGCTAGTCCTGAGGACTAGTTGATTGATTATTTCAATCTTCATACTGCACCTCTTTATTTTTGGTAACGCTTGCTTTACCAACATTCTAATAGAACAGTATGAAGATTTCAATAGTTTTGTTGAAATTTTTTTATCGTTTTTGAAATAAATTTATTTTTAGAACTTCGCTCTTTTTGAAAAACAACCTAATCCTGCTCTGATTTCACTCAAGATGGTATCAATCTGTCTGAAGCTACTGCGTATTGATAACGATCATCTCCAAGTAGTTTCATTGATAAAACATCAATGACATACATCAAAAGCAAATTGAGAATTAACAAATCGTTCATTGGTCTCACAAAGGTACTATTATGTCAATCATAGCAACATCACTAAGCTTTTGATAACTCACTTTCACTAAAATGAAGTTAGTCCAACAATGCCAGCACCCTCTTAATTTTTGCAAGACGGATGGCTTTATTAATATCCGTAGTCTCTCCCTGATACGGAAAATGCCAATTACAACATCCTCTGTGTTACTAAAGAACTGTTGATTAACATCATATGGGAGTTCGTAACACAGACACTATTCATCCCCATTCGAATTAATCGCTGGTTCAATTCTAGGCATGATAGTCCAGAACTTCCTACCCCAAAAATATAAATTCTTCGAGCGCCTTTTATTTTATCAAGTACAGCATCCACTAACTCAATCGTTAAATCTTTTTAGTACGCCTCGATTACATGGTAGTAAAAATTGAAATATGATCCGTCGACTAAATCACTCTGGGACAATACTTTCACGTTCATGGATACTACTAATTCCCACTCAAATCCATAAAGTTGATATTATCGATTTTTACAAAAATGAGTAATGAGGCAGGTGAGGTTCCCTATTTTGCAGCCAAGTCTCGTAATCGTACCAGTCTTAATCTCATTTGGATGTTGGAAGAACATAGAGCGCAATTTGTTTTTCTTTTTAGTTAAGGTCACATATTGTTTTCAATTTTTCTAAAATTGTCATTTACACCCTTCTTCCTTTTTGTAAGAAAATGGTATAGTGCTCCTAACATTCTGCATCATTATCTAGGCTCTGCTTCAATCTTGTCGTTAGGAATCGTTTATCAACGATTTTTGAGTTCAAGTTGATTTTTCAGAATCGGCATAATATATTCTTTTGTGCCATGATTCCCTCCAAGAACAATCTTTTCAGGATTTAATAAGCAACAGATATTGACAAGGCCTTCTGCTAGATATCCCATCTGTTCCTGAATAGATTCCACCGCAGCAAATTTCCACCTTTTTGCTCTTTTCAAATAGCACTTTTCCATCTATTTTTCATTAGTCTTTTTCTGTAATCTTCTAACAAAGCTGTTGTGGACGCCAAATCTTGGAAGTATTTCCCATGAATTAACATATACCCAATTTCTCCAGCGGTATAACTAATGCCAGTCCATAATTCATTCTTCAACTACACAGCTCCACCAACACCTGTTCCAATCGTCAGCATAACAGCTGAAGAAGTATTTTGAGGCGCTTCCCTTCCAAACTTCCCCTCAAGCAGGCACAATTCACATCATTTTCTACTGTGCAACGAATGTGAAATAGGCGTTCAACTTCGATTTAATTAGTGTGTTTGTATAACCTGGAATCGTGTATCCTGCATAAGCAATTTCTTCCGTTCTGCATCTACGACTCCTGCTGACGAAATCGCAACCCTTTAATTTGTGTTTGAAACTCCTCAACTAAACGTAAGACTGTTTGTAGAATTTGATTACCTGTCTCTGTCTTTATGGTTGGAGTTTGAAATACTTCAGAAACCTTCTCGCCTTCTCGATTGAACAAGGCGTATTTGATACTTGTTCCCCTGATATCGATACATAAATAGTTCATAAAACTTGTTCCTTTCATGTCTGTAATTTCATTATACACAAAAATGATAGCGTTTCAATGAAATTATTTCAGAAAAGTGCTGTGGTTCACTAAAAATTATTTCAATTAAATTTCCGACCAGAGTCCCAGGTTATGTCCCTTTCAACTGTGGTACACTAGCTCATTAGCTGAAAGGAGCTAAACGATGCTACAGCTACACCATATTTCAAAAAGTTTATCATACAGCTAATCAAGAGTTTCATGCGTTGAAGGATATCTCGATTCGCTTCCGTGAAAATGAGTTTGTCTCCATTCTCGGGCAATCGGGTTCTGGGAAACCACCCTATTAAATATCATCGGTGGACTCTGACCAATACACATCTGGTGATTTACTCATCCATGGAAAAATCAACAAAGCAATTTAAAGACCGCGATTGATAGCTACAGAAACCACACGATCGGATTCGTCTTCCAATCGTATAATCTCATCGGCCACCAAACAGCACTCTCGAACGTCGAGATTGCGATGACGCCTCTGGTATTTCAAAAAGCAGAACGCAAAAACGTGCCATCGAAGTGCTCGAACGAGTTGGTCTAAAAGACCATTTATATAAGAAGCCAAGTCAGATGTCTGGGGACAAATGCAGCGAATCGCGATTGCGCGTGCCCTGTGAATAACCCAAAAGTCGTTTTAGCTGACGAACTCACAGGAGCGCTCTGATTCCGAGACTTCAGTTCAAATCTATGGAGTTATTAAAAGACATCGCTATGAACGTCTGGTTATCATGGTGACGCATAATCCACAACTTGCAAAGACGTACTCCACACGAATCGTACAAGTATTAGATGGAAACATCTTGAGCGACCTGAATCCATACGAACCAACAGAGGAGAAACCAAACAAAGTGACATTCAGTTCTACGAAGACGAAGATGAGCTTTATGACAGCTCTTGCCCTCTCGTTTAATAACTTATTGACCAAAAAGGCTGCACCTTCCTAACTGCCTTGCCGGTTCCATCGGGATTATCGGGATTGCCTTTATCCTAGCGCTTTCCTCGAAATGGTGTGAGCGACTACGTAAAGAAGGTGCAAGAAGATACTCTGTCTCTCTTCCACTGACGATTAGCGAGCAGAACCAAAGCAATCTGCTAGCCACCTCTCCGGACTTAAGGATAAGCTGCTTATAAAGACAAATAATGAACTTGGTGTCATTACTGGTACTAACAAAATTATTGAAAAACAAATTGGGTAAAAATGATTTAGCTTCTTTTTAAAATATTTGGAAGAGAAATGCTTTCAAGTCGAAGTTTCCACAAAAGATGTTCGTTACTCAATACAATTTACAACCTTACATTTATGCGAGCGATATCTAACGGTCCCAAAAAGTATCCTTCCTTCCACTTGTAGATGAAGTAGAAATTTCTAACCAAACAATGAAAGGCTACTTGCATAATATTGACTATTGGAGTGAACTTTCGAGTGATACGAACATGTTAGAAAGTCAGTACTGATGTTTTGGAAGGATCGTTTACCAACAGATAAATCAGAAATCGTTTTGATTGTTGATGAGAGATAATCAAATTAGTGACTTTGTTACTTTATAGTTTACTGTTCAAAAGATCTCAAGGAATTAAAACGACGCAGAAAAACTAGATGCACTTCGTTCTCAAACTATATCAGTATAGTGATTTCATCGGAAAACATTCAAAGCCGCTGTCAACACGAACTGATTCGTTAAGGAGAACAACCAATGGATTAATAAAATTGACGACAAATCGTATATGAAGACACAAATTGAGAATGGCCTTGAGCTTAAAAATCGTCGGTGTTTCTTTCGTCAAAAAGAAGGAACAAGATCTAGTGTGAACTCTCCTTCTGGCGGTGGTCTTATACAAGCGCCCTTATCGATTACACTCTGAGCAAATTCAAAAATAGTGCCATCGTGAAGGAGCAAGAAGCCAACCCAACCATCAACGTATTTACTGGAAAAGAATTTGCCAAAGACCCAAAAACCATTCAATCCCGGCTGATTTAACCGAAGAAGAAAAATTCAATTGGCAAAATGACGCCTGAACAACAAGCGCAATACATCCAACATAATACAACGACAACTTACGCCACTTACGAAGAAAAACTTGGCAAAATTAGGGGTTATCGACAAATCCAAAACCGGTCTGCCATCGAGTTCTACACTCTCTTCTGTTCCAACAAAACAAGAGTTGAAGGACTTCATCAACGCCCATAACACGGCCAAAAAGATGCTGGCGAAGACGATAAAGTGCTCGCCTACCCGACGATATTCAAACCATCATGTCATCCATTACAATAATGGTGGGGCGTGATTACAAACTCGTACTTGTTGGTTTCAGTAGCTATCTCGCTTATCGTATCATCGATTATGATTGCGATTATCACGTACATCTCAGTTCTCGAACGTACGAAAAGAAATTGAACTTACGTGCAATGGGGGCTTCCAAGAAAGATCATCCGTTTGCATCTTTTTACCGCAGAAACCGCTATCGAAGGATTTATTTCGGAGTACTGGTATCGCGATTACGCCCTTGTGACTTTCCCCTATTAATGCGATTGTTGCACAAACAACCAAGGTCGACGGCGTCGCACAATTACTCATGGATGCTCTTTATCCTAATTTCATTTCTATCGTTCTACAGTCTTAGCTGGTCTCATCCTTCACGCATTGCAGCGAAGAAAGACCCAGTCGAATCGCCCGCAGCGAACAACCACTAATACTTTCAAAAAGGTGGATAAAGTCCAAGACTTACCCACCTTTTTATTGCTCACATTTCCAAAATTAACATATATGTTAATTAACAGTATACAGCTAATTTTAGAAAGCTGTATTCAGCACCCCTAGCATATAAAAAGCAAAAGACAACCTGCTTTTCACACGACCAATTGTATTAGCCTAATGGGCAGTCTAACTTTTTCTAAACGTAAAACAAAATCCTCTGAACCTTATAGTGGGAAACAGCAAAGAGGTGCGTATCTGATTACTGAGGGTCTGTGATTCATCACTTACCCTCGGCTTTGAAGTCATAGAATTGAGACTCGGCTCAATCCGGTGCCTTTACTGTCACCACTCATGAAGATGTCCAGAGGACTTATTTTGTTTTTACATGATTAGGCAAGAGAACCCACTGATCCTAGGCGCTAATACAATTGGTTCGCTGTTGAAAGCGTCGAGTTGCTTTTTGTAAGCAAGTCTTTTTCTGATAACAATCTGATACGTATACTCATCCATCCATGCATCGCTCATCATCCAGAACCCTTCAATCCCGGATTCTTCAATCCCTAACCATTTTCCACTTTCCAGCGATTTGGTTTACCATCGACAAGGTTCACCCCTGTTAATACCATTGCGTGCGTCATTGCTATCGCTATTCAAGACGTTCGCCTTTTCGTGAGTGAATAATCGATCTCGTTAAACCTTTAAGGTCGCAGTTATTCAGCGCAAGACGACCGTTACCACGGTTTGAAGATTGACCGACATCGCAACTCGAACCATACAGATTCCCTTTGTTCTAATTCGCGAATCGCTAACTCTTTGAAGGTTGCCATATCGAGGTTCAAGAAGCGCACTTGGTTGCCAACGACATTTCCAAGCCATATCAACAGTGTAGGAACGGTTGAATGGTTTGTCTGTTGTTGGTGAATTGATGATAGACACATAATCGTCCAAGTCTAAGCTCACGAATTGTTCGAAGAAGCTTTGTGGTGTCAAACTAAGTGACGGTGGAATTCCTTGTCTCTATCGCGATATTCGAAGTCGAATGTTTCTGGTGGAGTCTCCAAGAGTCACGCTAAGTAAGTCGTACACTTCTTGCATTAATTGTTTACGCGTTTCGTTGATTTCCGTCACTAGCACCTCTGCCACTAAGTCGCTGGAAGCACTTTTTGCATCTTGGCGAAGTTTTTATTTAAACTATTTGTTCAGATCGCTTTGAAGCCGAGCTTGAAAAACTTTCCGGCATCACACCTTTTGGCACAACTCCCATATTTCTTGAAGATAGACACGATCATATCCCCACTGCCCACCGTCTTGTTGGGGGTGTTTGTAAAAGGAAGGCTACATTGCGGGCTTTGTCACAGGTTCGCCCGCTGTTTTTAAAATATTTTCATGGAAATAATTGGCCTTTTTCGTATTTATCCCAGAAGAATGTATAGCTTTGTGAGAGTTCAAATTTCTTCGAGCTTGAAGTTATTAAAGAGTCTGTGGTGAACGTATTGAGCGCCGCAAACATCCAGCAACGACCAGAAGCCTTTTGATTAGCTATTTTCCGTGCTCCAAATCAATCGAATACACCGGCTGATTTTTCCACAACAGAGGCGACCGTTTCACTCAGCACCTTTCAGCTTCATTCTTCACTGCAGCATTTTGCGCCACGATACGCTCTGGCTTACTTATGAAAACCTTTTCTTTATATTGTTTCGTCAATTCTTCGTTAACGTAAACATCACTTCATCTCCTTTAACCTTAATATTCTTATCGTAATCCTCTTAAGAAACGGATGCAATACGATTTAATAAAAAGCAACAATATCATTTATATTTTGTTTCCATCAGATTTGCATCCCTACCGTCTTTTTCTAATACCTCTTATTTTGTAAAAATCTGCCATATTAATTGAATGGATCTCTACTGTCCGCAAGCGCAATCTCTGCAGCCATCCATATTAAAGACTAAACTATCTAATCCTACGCTATAACCAGCTGCAAACTTAGCAAGTTTTTTTCTTGGACAGGGTCCACTGCAGGCTCGTCATCTCTCCTGAATCTCAAACTAGGCTCACTTCCTCTCATTTTCATGAGGCTTTTGGAGTCGATGGAGTTTCAGATTGGGATTGCGAAGTGCTTGGTTAGAAGTTGAGTCTGAAGGTTTCTCTCTTTCGTTGTTTCCTTTTGTTCTTCTGAAGTGCTTTGCGTGTGTCTCTTCTGGTTGTTTTTCTTTTTCTCTGTCCCTTTTCCCTGCAGTTGCTGTGGTTGGTTTTTCGTATTTTTCATGTCTTTTATGCATGCTCTGGAATTGTTTTGAGCACCCTGGTTCTTTCGGTCTTTTGTTTTGATCTCAGGACAGGAACTCGACCACTAATACGATCTCATTTTCTTTCAAAGGGTTCGCCACAAAGGTCACACGAATGACATCTCCGGAGTAGAAGTGACTCCTTTTATAGGCTTCAGAACTCGGGCAACTGATTTCCCTACTTTTATAATTATTTTCCAAATATGGTGTTCTGTGAATTCATCAAACACACGGACCATGCTTCCGTTCCTCCCGGAATCTTATACTGTGGTTTCAATCTGAGATGAGTGTCCCTCAGCATAAAACGGATAGAAAATAGCTATGACTAGCCATTTCATAAGCAAGAGATGCGTGTCACTGTGAAGGTCCCTTCATAATGAACTTCGATAATCTTTGCAGGATACTATATTTAAATGTCTCTCCTGAAGATACGATTTAAGAAGTTCAAAGTTCGTAATATTTCCAACTCCGTCCCAAACACTGACTCAGATAGTTTTCTAATTGATGACCGTCTGAGTCGTGAGTTTCACAATCATATTCGTTCCTAATTTCTCATCGATTCCTGGAGCAAATGTGAATGAAAACACGCTGCCCATTGGCCAGTAAAGGCTCTGATTATTAAAAGTGCTTGCTTTCAACAGCGCAATTGCTTCTTCTAATTCCGCACCAGTATACACTTTTATTATCCGTTTTTGGCTACTCCATCTTCTGGTCTAGAGGTTTATAATCATGATGAGAATGCCCACCACTAAACGGTTTTACTCTCATCAATCGGTTCAGCATGATGACGATCTCCATGAGGATAAATAATGGAGTTCTTTTCTCCTTATCAACCACAATTTGGTCCTCGTCTAACCCCTATATTCTTTTCATAATTCGAGCAATCTTTTTCCTCGATTTTTCTTCTCAACTCTTTTTCCTCTTATTCTCCTGAGTCGTATTTTCTGAAGGAGTCGGTTCCTATGTGGTATTTTGGTCTGTTAGTCTGGGTGTCTCAACCTTCGACCATAATACCGCGCTCTGGCTTCCTCTAGGTTTTCTTTAGGAATCAAATATTCCCATTGACTATTTACGAGTTGCTCATACGGAATGACATGAACATCTTTTTAAACTCACCATTATGAGCTCACTATAAATACTTGCTTTGTTTTTCCAATAATATGATTTCCATCAAACTAAAAACCATCACTGTAGGATAATGAATTTCTGGGAATTGTTTTTCACTTGAAGAGGTATCAGGTGTTTGATCCTCCTCTCAGAACTTGAAGGAGGCGTTGACAGGAATGTTCCTGTTGTTCCTCCAAAATTGGATTGAACTAGACCTGGTGAAGAAAAACGAATGCGGGTTTGATCTCAATTGACTCTTATAAATAAAGTGGTAATGGTCTCCGTGTCTCACCACATAACCAAGCTCATTCTCAACAACATCTTTTGAAATCAAAAGTATAATGGTCCTCGTAGAATCTAATGGATAAGGAGTCTTCCTGTTTTTATGCTCGAAAAATAGCATCTTTGGAACTTCCATAGACGAAATGATAGTGATCTCCGTGTTTTTAAGATATCCATTCGTAAAAACTTCACCCACGATCGTTTTTAGGTTTATTCTTTAATTTCTTCAGCTGCTTTCTGTATTTGGCCATTTTTCCTTATCGATTTCTTCTTTGTTGTATCCTCAGTAACTGGTTTCTTCTTGTTTCATAGCGCCTTGTTGATTCACCCAAACCAATCCACCTTAATAGAGCGATACTGGTACTTCCAATAAAGCAGTGATTTTCTTAGTAATTTCACTAATTTCCAAAAATATTTCTAAATCGTATTACAGTGTTTACAACATACTACCCTACCTTGCTTCTGTCAACCACTTTGTGAGAAAAACTTCAATCTTAAACTTTTAACTCTAACTATAACTGTTTAAAAATTCCTAAAAGAATCGAGTTTTAATCGATAAATAAAAATTTGGATTTATACTAACAGAAAATCAATTACCAAAAGGGAGCTTATTATGAATTCTTCTTCAAAAACTCATCTGATGAATACCTTTATACGGATTGCTTTGGGAGTTATTTTTATCTGAGCTAAATATGGATGTCATTAGCCAAGCTCCAAAAGGTAGGGTATTCCGATTTGATTTCCAATCGTTTGTTGGTTGTATTTGCTGTCTGAATTTCATCTGTTTCACCTTTTTAAATGGCAGTTAGCAGAATACGAACCTCCTGAGTGGAAAAATCAATAGCTTTAAGCCTCTCACGATTCTCTGCTTTGTTTGTCGGAACTTTTGATATTTCAAAAAGAATTCCTCCTCAATCATGAAGGCATCTTGTATATCCTTGCAATTGTTCTATTTCACCAACTGTTATTCCTCATCTACAAATTCTTCAAACGAAGAAAACAGGCTTAAACTTTTAATGGAGACGATATTCCTATATATTTATTTACAAAAACACCGCTAAAACCGGTGTATTCTCATTCAATCTTCCAAGATAATACTTAAAAGTATCCTCATCATTCCTAATTTTCCAAAGAAAAATTTCGTCAATATGTTCACTTTTAGGTACTGCTTCTTTAATACTAATTCAGCTTTTTCGTTCAAAAATAACGGCTTTTGCTCTAGTATTCTGGAATGTTCTTGTCTTTACAAAACCTCCAACAAACTTAAAATTTGAGACACCGTCATAACATCTATTCCCTGAAAGTTTAGAAATCATTACTTGAGTAACTCATTTTCAGTTTGGTAATAAATAAGCAAGTGCAGCTAAGATCTACAAACTGAGGATGTGTTAGGTTAATTTTTAGTTCTTGTTTAATCATAAATGCCATTTATTATAGGCTCATAAATAGTAAGCTCGGTCGATTTCTCAGAACTTTCTCTTATATTTTTGATGCAAACAATCAAAGATCACCTTTAACTTTCTAAGTATTTTTAGAATAGATAGAGTCTGAATATCTGAAAAACTTGTTTTAAAAATTCCAAGTGTTGATATCTTCACTATCTAAGCTTTACAGAATGTTTTTATAGTTACACTCCCATCATTATTATCGATAATTTGATGTCCAAAAAGTATATCCCCAAATGGAGGAGATGTTTTATCCCAAAAATTCTTCAAATACTTTTACATGAGTAAGTTCGTATTCCATTGGAGGTATGCCTTCAAGTCTCCATAATTCCTTTTGAACCTGTTTCAAAATTACCTTTTAAAGTAATATTTTTAAATCTTCCTCCCAAGTATACCATATTTTTCAATATTGGCATAGTACTCCTGCCTCTTCTTTAGTTGTTTGGATTTTTAAGCTCAAAACTAAATTCCATAATTCTTCCTCCTTATAATAAGTATACTTATTATAAATATTTTTATCATTAGTGTCAAACAGAATAGAATCTTATTGATTTTATTACTAGCATACAACTCATGGAAATTGCACAACTAGGATAGAATATTCTAAGAGTGAGAGCCTCTTCGATGTATAGCAATCATCATAGCGAGAGTAATCGATGCAAATTAGTGACTCTGAAATTTATTTCTAGAGTCACTTTGAGGCCTCGATAGGAGCCAAGACGTAAGACCTAGTCTCGATACAGCTATACGATTGCTATGAAAGAGTTCCTGAAAAAGGCTCCAAAGCTACATTGTGGGGCACCAGTGTCTTTTTACGTGAATTGCCTTAATAGTAAACAGAATATCTCACTGATCCAATTGTAGAGCATGATGGATAAAGAGCATCAGTGATTGAAAGAATAGTGGGAAGTTGTATTGAAACGAATAAGAGGGAGTTAGAATCGATTCTCACCCTCTTTGAGGCTTCAAAGGTGAGTGACTACAGGCACGAGCCGGTACCCCACTATGACTCTTTCCAATCATCCAAACTGATGCTCGAAGGTTTATCCATCCCATCAAAAGATGGATGAATCTGTCAGATATTCTGTTTTTATTTCACCGGAGTTAAAGCAATGAACTGCTCGATGTTGTCGGCAACTTGCGCCAATGCTTTCTTCCAAAATGCGCTATCCTCAACATCCACGCCCAACACCTTCGCAGTATCTTCCGCAGAAGTTACCGTTGTCGCACGCAATAACTCTTGATATTTTTCAACGAATCCTTCAGGTTGCTCTTGATAGATGGCATATAAACCTTTAGAGAACAATCCTCCGAATGCGTATGGGAAGTTGTAGCTTTCGCTGCCGTAGTAGTGCGGTTTGCAAGCTCCACATATGGATGATGCATTGCTGTCTGATCTAATCCGTCGCCGTATGCTTCTTTTGCGCATCCAACATTAATTTTTCTAAATCTTTCGAGAACATAAAGTTTTTCACGGTTTTCGAACACGGATGCTCTGAATAAACAACGTGAGTAGATGTCCACGATGATTTGTGTTGTATCTTGTAATTGTGATTCGCGTAACGCTACTTTTTCAGCATCGCTCGCTTGTTTAATCACCGTATTCATCACGATATTTTCGTTGAATGTTGACGCAGTTTCAGCAACAGGCATTGAGTACTTGGTTTAATACACGATGGTTTTTCGATGTAAACTGTGGATGCATGTCCTAATTCGTGCGCAATCGTTACAACGTCGCTTAATGAACCAGAGAAGTTTGTTAAGATAGCGATTGTTTGATGAATGGTAGGTTGCTACAGAACGCGCCCCCTACTTTTCCTTTACGTGTAAGAAGTCGATGAAGTTGTTTTCGTAAGCTTCTTTTTGTCATTCGGCTAAATCTTCTGAGAAGCCTTTGAAGTTTTTCTAACAAGAATTCTTAGACTCCTTTCGACTGTGAAACGACGTAGCTTTTCTCCGATTGGTCAAATAAGTCGTAGAATGGTAATCCATTTTCATGACCCTAAGAGGAAGCTTTTATGTTTCGCTAAGTACGGAATTGTGGTAAATATTCATCGAATCGCTTCAAGAAGGGCATCCAATGCTTTTATCGAGACATACGAGATGCTTTCTAATGTTTGCGCCAGTGGAGATCTGAATCCACGTAGCTTTGTTTCTGTTAATACTTTGTTTAATATTGTTTAAGGCAAATGCGATTGGTTCTTTGATGGTATCGTACATCTTCAATTCTGTTTCATACGCTTTACGAACTGCCGCATCAGCGTCATACGCCATATTACGAATTTCTGCCAAGTGTTACTTTTTCGCCTTTTAAATCTCGCTCTTCAACTCCTGAAGTCATCGCTTGAAAGAGTTGTTCCCAACCGTCTCCACCGCTGATAGAGAATTTCATGCAATCACATCTTCTAATTCATCTGATAATAAATGTTTGTATTGTTTCTGCTTCTGCAAAGTAGAATTCGTAGTCTTTAGATTTTCGTCGGAAGTGATATCTGTTTCACGCTTCCGATAAATTTATAGACTTTTGTATACGCACTGTTTAACGCAGCATACGCACTTTCCGAATAAAGGCTATGGTATTTATTCGCTGTTTCGTCTGTCGTGTTAGCAGTTAATGTTAAATTAATGTAGTTCCAAGACGACTACTTAATACACTAAACTCTTCTAGTGCTGCACTGCCGCTTTAATCGACTCTAAGTTATCTTCGAGCGTTGCTCGTTGAACACCTCTAAAGTTTGAAAAACGTTCAAAATCACGTTTAAACTCTTCACTTTCAAATGAAGGATAGATTTCTTTTAATGACCATTCTGTTGACATTTTGGATCCCCATTTTCACTACTATGTTTTATTCTACCCAATTTTTCTAAAATTCATAGTGTAAGTACTATTCTCAAACAACGTATACTTAAAGGGCAAAACACTTTTCAAAAAGGAGTTCTTATGAAAAAGACTTGGAAAAGAATTGTTCTAGATGCTCCTTCTTGGAGAATCGACTCAAACACTGTTCCTGTACAGTTGAACGGCGAAACGATTTTTCTCTTAGAAGAAAGTTTATCAGAACGTGAAAACGATTCCTCATTCAAACATTAACTACAACCGACAAAAAGCAACTGCTCTAACGCATCCTTGGCTTGCCTACTGAAGGAAAAGGCGCTCTTCCAAGTTGAGATCGCATATATTCAAAGCGCATTTAGCGTCTTTCCAAAAACAGGAAGGTGTCTTCACGAAAAAGACTGGTTAGAGTTCGTCGAGAACCCAACCGTTGGGGCGCTTGCATATCTTCATACTCCGCCATCATTACACGCTGGTCGAATCCGAAGTCCAACTGCCTTGCCAGCACTCTTTTCGAAGTAACACTATTGAAGACGACTTCTGCGGTAGAGCCACAAATCTTTATCGGGAAACCGCTGCAACCAATACGAATACCTTCACTGTACCAAGCCGAAAAGCTCCATTTGTTGAATATTTATATTCCTCACAAACGCTCTTGCCTGGAGTTTTCCTGTTCTACTATACTCGCGCTACCGACTGCTGGATATTGCCCTGATTGCGGATGAACTTCTTCTGTGTTGAAATGCAGAAAGAGTTCATACACTTTTGGGACGCCCACTGAATGTCTCAAAAGCTAGTAAAAATTATTCTTACATCGGAATACTCTTGCAGTACTGCATCGAATCGTTTTGCAGAACAAACCGCTGAACGTCAAAGATATGAATGATCTCACGCTCTTGTCACTTTGCTCTAGCAAAACAAAGTTATTATAGACCGCCACTCTATATAGCATAGAGGTGGCTGTCATTATAATATTACGCTTTTACGGGCTTCTATGAGCGACTACTGTTTCTTTGATTGTCACTTCTTCCTTTTGAGAACCACCTGGCTTTACTGTCCGAAGCTAGAATTCTCCGCTGAGGAGCGGCTCACCATGGATCTTTCGATTTTCTTTGAAATTGGTATCGACGAATTGACGCAGTATTCTGGTCGAATCTCTTTCTGCAATTAACCAATCACACTGTCAGGCGTGAATTTCATCGATACTGAGTCCCGCAAGACGGGCCCTCCCATCTTTTGTCATTAATTGAATCGTGACGACGTACGCTCTCGTCAACTTGCGGGAAGATCGACAATCGTCGATACGGTTTCCAATAGCTCTTGGACGATTTGAACGCATCTTCAACTCTTCACGAACTCCGTCTTTCCACTGCAGCATGGTCATAAGAAGTACAGCCTTTGCACTGTCCAACGATCTTTCTATCCTTGAGAGCCGTTGCTGGCGTTTGATGTCATGATGAGAACTGTATTTCTGAAGTCGACTTTACGTCCTTCTGAATCTGTCAATGTCCACCATCTAAGACTCGTATTAAAATATTAAACACATCTGCGGGCTTTTTCTAATTTCGTCTAAGAGAATCACAGAGTAAGGTCGTTTGCGAATCTTCTCTGTTAATTGGTCCGCTCACCGAATCCATACGCATCCTGGAGGTAGCGACTCAAACGGCTAACCGCATGTTTCTCCACGTACCTGGCAGACGATCGATACCGAACGAGCGTGTCTTAAGACAGCCAAACACTCGCTTCCAATGGCATGTGAGCTTAACTCGTCCACTCAACCCAGCAGGTCCAAGGACAAGAATAGAACCGATTGACGTTTTCGATCTTTCAATCCGCTACATGAGCACGACGAATGGAAACGAGCGACCGCTGAAACGGCTTTTTGTCCAATCACGCGTTGGTGCACCCTTTTCAAGATGTACCAGACGTCTCACTCTTTTTCTCATTTTGTTCTGCAATGGAATTCTGTCCATTGCGATACTCACTTCGCGAGCATCTCGCCCGTGATGGCTGCGACGAATTCTTTCGCCCGTACTAACTTCTACTTTCTTGCAGTCGTCAAGCTGTTTGCGTTTATTTGTTCTTTCTTGCGTAAACTGAGCTGCTTCTTCGAATTTTGCTCACGAATCGCTTCGGTCTTTCTTCACTGCGAGTTCTGCCACGCACTTGGAGTTTTGAAGTGGTGAGGTTTACTCACTGCGGTCCAGACGCGTTTCAGAAGCAGCCTGTCAACCACTCGTCGATGGCTTTATCAGTAATTTTACGAGCGATGGGTGTACCGAACGATAATTGGTATTCGCTGCTTCAATTCGCTGCGTCTGGTGATTTCCACACTGGTGGTGATCGGCATAACGTTTGCGAAGGCCTTTATAATTTCACAGCGCCGACCCTGCGCCAGGTTCGTCGACATGAACAGAGGCAAAACGACGTCTCTAAAGCTGCATCTTTTCTCACATATTTTGATAATCACCCAAAGTTGTCGCCCCAATAACTTGATTTTCCACGCGCAAGCCGCTGAAGTTTCAAAGTCATTATGAAAGCATCAATCGAGCTCCGCTCCACCGGCACCAATCAACGATGCACCCCACCACAAGAGAATCACATCTTGTTCGCGTATACTTCATCCAAGATTTCTTCATGCGCCTTCGAATTCACCACGGACATGTCTCCCGCAACGACTCAAATTCCATATCTAACATCACTAAACGCTTCTCAGCACTTCAGGAACTTCCAGAGACCATTCGTTGAGCTGTTTCCCAACAATAGCTGTCTTACCACACCTGGTTCCCAACGAGGACAGGTTATTTTTGTACGACGGCTAATGATTGATAATGGCACTTCCTCTCACGACCAACAATTGATCAACCTTTCCTGACGGGCCAATTGTTAAGTCACGCGCTGTTACTAATGTAGGGTTCTCTTAGATTTCATGAGCTTTTCTTTAGCTGCTCCAGAACCAGCAGGTTGAATTCCTATTTTCCCGTGATTTCTTTTCATTAATTTGAGGGTCAATTTACATTGAATCTTCGTTACACACTTTCACGTAATAAGGCTAAAATGTGTTCTGTTCCAACTTGTGGCACTTCGAGGCGTTTTGCTTCATCTGCAGCATAAAATCACCTTTTAGCTCTAGGAGAATAAGGCATTAAATACGATCCATCTGTTTACGGGTTTGAGCCATATCCTAAGAGACCCAATTGTACGAACGATTTCTGCTGTGAGGCCTGCTGCACGTAGTACATGTCCACAACTTTCCTTGTTCTAAGATTAACCCATAAATCACTGTCTTTGACAGCTTGATGCTTAAATAAAATAGCTTCTAGCAGCCAAGACCATCGCAATTTTTGCTTTGTAAAATTTCACCATGACCTTTTTTATCCTTCTTGTTTTCAACGATACTCAAGTTATCGATTAATTTCTTCATCATATTACTACGAATTTCATCTCCATTTTTAACAAAAACGAACGTGTCTCTTCATCAAAGCCATCATTTGTGCTTCACGTTTTGATATTAATTGTTCTCATAAAATTTTGTAATAAATGATTTATTTCGTACTGATAGTTGAGGGAATTAAATCTTAAAGTGTTAGAATATCCATTTCATCCACTAAATTACTTTCAATGCGGATATACCCACTGCCTCCGCTTACTTTCTACAACATATCTGTTGAATCGTAAAACGAGTATTAATCACGTAATTAATTTGAGAAGGAACGCAATTGAATTGATCTGCAACTCACACTGCGTCTGATTTCTACTGTTTCATTCGAAAGTAACATTTTCAAACAACTTTATCAAATCGGATATTTTGATTCTGATTTTACCATCTTCCTTTAACCTTGACTATATTTGACTTAATTATACAAAAGTTTTCCTCAACTGCCACTAAATTGTTTTAAGAAAAAGAAGCAAAATGTTTAGCTTCTTTTCTTCATAACTATCACAGGATCGAACCTACGACCCTTGGTCCCAA
>BNJU01004357.1_pt1 | contig 121884 bp, 117 predicted proteins | sample 8539281 | NCBI WGS metagenome assembly BNJU01 (sample SAMD00202456, study PRJDB9452) | human saliva metagenome | isolation source: human saliva | place: Japan | reverse complement strand
GGGTTTACCGACAGTCTCCATCGTCCTGGCCACGGCTGAGGGCGTCATCAAGCGGGTCAAGCCCGGCGATCGAGCCCAGGAACGCTGGAGCTGGGAGGTCATCTCCTGTCCGAGGGCGACTGGCGGTCTTTCGCCGGGCACCGCGGCGGGCACACGGACCTCCTGCACTGGTGACCTCCGACGCCCAGCTGCTGCGGTTCCAGGCCGCCAGAGCGCTCCGCAGGGCCGTGCCGGCGGATGGCGGGGATCCGCTGCATGAGGGCGCCCGGGTTATCGCTGCGGCGGTTCCTGAGGAGCCCTGGCCGAGGGTCGCTGTGGTGACGGCAGGGCTCCGAGGCTCGCTTCCGCAGCTCGCGGAGCAGTGTCAAGGTCACCTGCCGGATCGCTACCCGGCGAAGCGGACGGGCCACGGCGAGTTCGCTGCACCGTTCCAGCGCGGTGAGGACGAGCTGGTCGTGGCCTGGGGTGTAGCCCGCTCAGGGCGCTGCGCGAGGGCGAAAGCCGGTCGCGCTGCCGGACCTCGATGAGCGGCGCGACGGTTCCGGCTCACCGCTACCGGCCCCATCATCGGAATCAGCGGACGGGGCCTGTCGCAGCAGTCTCTGAGGATACCGCCCGCGAGCAGGGCGGCATGTCTACAGTGGCGCATGGCCGATCAACCTCCCGTAGACCTGCATCATCAGCGACGCATCGTCACCCTTCCGGTCCCGCACCGAGCTGGGGCAGCGCTGCTGATGGTGACTGCACCCGGTGCCCTGGCACGCCGCCTCCCTGGGTGAGCCCGTGGATGTGCGCATCGAGGCGGGCCGGTCGTCGAGGTGGGCAGAGCTGAGGCCTCCCGGGAGCACGGGGTCCCTTCAGGCGAGGGCTCCTTCCTCATTCCCGGCCTGTGGACGCTCCGCCCACCTGACATGGAGGGCGGCGCGCTCGGCGCGCATCGACACGCTGGCCACCCGCAGCGCCGAGGAGGCCCTGGAGCTGGTGGCCCGGGCGCTGCGGATCATCCGGCCGGTTCGGCGGCCGGCTACGATCCAGGGCTGGGCACCGTCTGTCCAATCGGTTCCCGGGTGCCCACGGTGGCCAGAGCCGACGCTGTCACCGGGGAGATTCCCACGCTGCTCATCTCCGACGGCACCCGGGTGGTTGAACTCGGCGGCGCTGCATGCTTCGACCTGCCGAGGGCCAGCGCCAGGACCCGGGGCGCTGATGAGGAGGACCCGTGGTCTGCCCTCTGCTGACCGCCTCGATGAGGTGCCCAGGACGAGCTGCGGGAGTCCGGCTACCGGCAGGTCCTGGGCTGACATGCTGTCCTGGGCATCACCGGCGTGGTGACATGAGGCTGGCAGGAGATCCTGAGGATCGCCCGCGGCGCCTGACGGCCGCGGCGGGCAGCGTCTCTTCCCCAGGTGTGCCCGCATCCGCATCGGGGTCTCCGACGACAAGCTGGAGCGGTGGATCGCCACGCCTGCGCACTGCCGGGACAGGGCTGGCGGGCTCACCCGCCTGCCCGACGGCTCGGTGCTGGGTCAGGGGCCAGCTCAAAGGTGATCGCCGACGGCTCGATGGGCTCGGGCAGCGCGCATGTGCAGCCCTACCCCGCCGAGCTGGGCCTGGAGCACGCCCGCGGCGTGGTCAGCATCGACCGGGCCGAGCTCACCGACCTCATGGCCCAGCGCGAAGGTAGCGAGATGGCCATCCACGCCATCGGGGACGCGGCGGTCGACGACGTCGCGCGGCCTTCGCGCACTCGGGTGCCGCCGGGCGCCTGGAGCACGCCCAGCTGCTGCCGGCCGACGCCTCGACTGAGCCCTGACGGGGCGCTCAGGCGCTCGTGGGCTGCGGCATCGAGCTGTCAGTTCAGCCGGGCCCATCCATTGACGACTGGGCGGCCGTGAGCCGGTGGCTGGTCTGGAGGCGCACCCACGCCTTCGCGGACATGGTGGCTGCCGGGGCCTGCTTCCAGCTGACCGGATGCGCCGAGTGGCGCCCCAGGACCCGTGGCTGGCCATGTCGGCGGCCGTGGGGCGCCGGACGCCGGATGGCTCGGTGTGGTCGCCGGATCAGCGGCTGACGGCCGAGGAGGCGCTGGCGGCCAGTGTCAACGGGGCTGTGCGGTGTGGCTCTCAGGCCGACCTGAGTGCTCCTGGCCGAGGATCCTGCGCTCAGCCGAGGAGCTTGCAGGCTCTGCCCAGTGGCCACCGTGGTGGCGGAGCCGTGGTCTCATCTAGCATAATTAGGGTTATAGCGACGTACTATCACGTCATGAGGGTACGGCCAACCAACTTCACAGCAAGCGACCTAGACTTATCATTGAACCACGAAGATAAGCCAGATACGAAAACCCTCAAACCCTTAACCATATTTTTCATACTTCATTCGGAATAATCTATTCCAACAATCAAACCAAACACATAGATCGAAAACTCACAAAAAGCGTCACGCCCGCCTGAGAAAAGTAGACGCACAATACACATAATGCAAGTAACCCATAACATGATCGATATCCCGCTACTCAGATTTCACACGTCGACATCAACGCCCAGCGCGCGACAACCACAACGACAAAACACAGAACACTGAAACGCCACATCGTTCTAACAGAAATTAAACCTAGCCATCATATATAGCAGCACTCCAGTCAATGCTACGCAGATCACACCCATGGGCATTTCAAATGTCGTAGCATTGAATTTAGGTTTGTATCCAGCTGCGAGTTTGCGAGGTGAACAAATGCGCTTCAAGGAGCGCAGACTATCACTTACCGCATATATATCCCCCTTTACTCCCTCAACCTTAATTCGATCCACTCCGATGCGATTTAGATAGCGACACATACTCATACGAATATGATTCTTACTGGGCGAGGAACTACACTACTAACTGTTTCTCCGTCGATCATACGTCACCCACGAAACAGCTTCGACCAACCACCCTAAAAGAAACCGAGAACATCGTTAGTCCAACAATCATAGCAGACAGTCCCACCACACTGACCGTATGCTATATTCCACAATATTGTTAGATTAAACAGAACTGATACTAACATTCGCAAAGCACATGTTTGACAGACAGATCCACCTCCTATCGCACTAGGATTCCCGCACCAGCAAAAAGCAAACATACACAACCAACATACGGGAACATTATGGCTGTTTTGAGAAACGAGAAGACGAAACTGATTCCTATAGCTTAATCCTTCATATCCGAAAGTCAACAGAATAGAATCGCCAACGAGAGCGAAAGATGGAGTGCTAGCAAAGGGAAATCCCACGCAACATACGCCATTATCAGCACACAATAGCGCCCCTCAGAATCACTTCCTAATCAACGTGGTAACATAATCGAGCATTCCGCGGCACTCTACATCTCATTCGAGTTGCGGATGTCTGAGGTCTTCGAATTCCAACCAAATCATTCACTAAGTACCTAGTCTGATAGAAACCAACTCAATAACACTATACAGAACCGCGGATTGCACAGATACTGATAACGAGAACTGGTAGATCACACTGTACACACAATTCCGTAGAGCCCCCAAATGCATTTCACAACATCTCCCGGCCTAGGCACCAAAATATCGATTATAAAGCACTCTGTCCAGAAGTCTGAACACAGCCTCTCAGGCAGTTCCACTGATACTTCTCGACAAGTGAAATGAAACTGCGGCGAGAATCAATATGTACTTGATAAAAAGTAACGAACGAGCAAATGGATTGCGAGTAGAGTACACTGTACAGTAGGCAACTCAGCCCAACGCATACCGGGGTCTTTTCGAAAACCGAGGATATCCGACCCATACACCATTACAATAGCGGCGATAGAGAATACCGATGCCGCACAGAACAACATTACCGCGCTGTATCCATTTTTACGCCTAATTGAACCATCTCAGATAAGAGTGCCGCCGACAGAGAACGAGGTTAAAGCGCGAACTGAATCCAGTTTGACATCTGACGGGCTATCCGTACGCTCAGTAGTTCTGCCCTGATTTTTCCTCTATAGCATTGACATAGAAACCTCAGAAAAATTTCCCGATGAGCATTCCACAACGCTACACTTGCTGGCAAGAATAGCCCTAGCGGCGCAACCGCCATGTACCACGAAAAATCCGCCAGGTTTCGAAACTGATAGCTCCGTAACTGACGAAAAGTCGCTAGAGTGAAGCCCAACATAGTAACCACTATAGGACGGTTCGAGTTTCGTTGATCCTGGACTATTTTGTATTCTTCAATGAGGATGTCGATGAAACTTTCAGGCGCCATTTTCAACCCACCCTACTCTATTCGTGGTTATAGCGTCTGACTCTACCGTTGCAGGACGTGTCCACCACTTGGCGATGTCGCCTTAAAAATGTGATCGCCAGCGGTTCTCCGGCAACAGGCTCAGTTAGATGGGACTCGCATATCGCTATCATTCAGTGCGGGTGGGAGTTCATGGAGCTATCTCTTGGATATCTCCTCCGTCATAGATTAACGTAAACTAGCTCCGCAGGAAACACTGACATCTGCCAGGAGCTAGTACTTCACCAACATAACTCAGAACATAGATGCTTACGTTATGGTAATGAAAGTCTCAGACGTCGAGGGCGTAGAGGATGGTGCCGCGGGTGGGCACGTAGCCCAGGGACTCATACAGGTCCACGGCGCCGCTGGGGTTGTCGGTGTCGACGCCTGCGGCGGCGTACTCCATGCCATCGGCGGCGTAGGCGCGCATGGCGGCCACCAGCAGCGCGGGCCCGATCTGGCGGTGGCGGTAGTCGCTGAGGACCCGAGCACGTCGGTGTAGCCTCCCGCCAGCCCAGTGCCTGCCAGTCCTGCTCTGTAGCGGCCCGAGCGCAGGTACCGGCGACGCGGGCCCGGTCCCCGGAGCGGTCCATGGCTACGAAGCTCCACTGCGGGGCGAAGTAGGCGCTGCCGGCAGTCCAGTCCTCGGGGGTGACGTTCTCCGTCTCCCAGGTCTCGGCCATGGCCTGGTTGTAGGCGCGCCGGACATCATCGTCGATCTCGGGGGTCCACGGGTCGATGGTGATGAAGCCGTCCAGGTCCACCTCGGGGATCTCGTCGCGAGGAAATCGGCGCACCTCCCGGTACCAGCGCATCGGGCTCAAAACCCATGTCCGCCAGGTGCCCCTGCATGCTCGTCGTCCGCCATGACGGTGGTGACCACGTGGGCGGGGACCCGGGCGAGCCCTTGCCCGGCACTGGAGCCGGCCCGCTCGGCCCCCACGAGGTGGCGGGCCCGCTCGGCCTGCCAGTGCAGAGAGCGCGTCCGATGCCGCGGTTGCGCACTGCCGGGTCCACGGTGCCGGTCATGGAGGCATAGATCTCGCCGGCCGGGCGCAGGCGTACCAGGCCGAAGGCGCGCATGACGCCGTCGGTGTCACGCCCGGCGACCCGGAGCAGGTGGGTCGAGGAAGTACTCGGCCGTCTCCCTGCTCGCTGGTGCGGTAGGGCGGGCTGTCGACGTCCTCAGCCCGGGCGATGAGCGCGGCCAGCTCGTGGTTGTCCTCCGGGCCCAGCGGCCGCCAGGTCAGCTCCCGTGACAGGGACGAGCGGGGCCCCGGCGCAGGATGGGCCACGGTGAGATCCCGCCCGGCGGATGCCGCAACCGGTGCCATCAGCACACTCCCTCGCGAGGACGAAGAAATGACGATCAGTCAGCGAACGACGCGCCTCGACCTTGGCGGGCCGTGACACGAAGGTTACCGACCTTACCTGAAGGAGCGGCCGAGACCTGACGCGGGAGTCAGGCGTCAATGCGCTCATGATCAACATCACGGGCGCCTCGACGATGAAGCGTCGCGGCGGGGCTCGACCGAGGAGCCCATGAGGAGCTCGAAGACGGACCTCGGCCTCCATGATCTGGGCCTCGTCCCCAGGGTGATGCGCCGCAGGGTGCGGGTGCTGAGGCTCCATGGTGGTCTCAGCGAGCTGGTGGGCGTCCATCTCCCCAGGCCCTGTAGCGCTGGGGCTCCTTGAAGCTGCGGCCCGCGCGCCCAGGCGGCGCAGGGTGGTGACGAGCTCCTCGTCGGGAGTAGGTGTAGATGATCTCTTGCGCCGCCCTGAGCCGGAGACCTCGATGCGGTGCAGGGGGCGGACGGCGGCGAAGACCCGGCCCGCCTCGATCATGGGGCGCTGTAGCGGAAGAAGAGGGTCAGCAGGAGGGTACGGATGTGGGCGTTGTCGACGTCGGCGTCGGTCATGCGAGGATGACCTTGCTGTAACGAGCGCGCTCTCCAGGTCGAAGGTGCCGTCCCGCCGGCGCCGACCACCTGGATGATGGCCGAGCACTCGACGTGCGCAGCATGTCGGCCTGGGAGGCCTTCTGCACGTTGAGGATCTTGCCGCGGATCGGCAGGAGCGCCTGGAACCGGAGTCGCGGGCGTTCTTGGCGGTTCCCCAGGCGGAGTCACCCTCGACGATGAACAGCTCGGAGGCGGCGACGTCGTCGCTGCGGCAGTCGGCGAGCTTGGCCGGCAGGGAGGAGGTCTCCAGGGCGGTCTTGCGGCGGGTGATCTCCTTGTGCAGGCGCGCCGAGACGCAGGGGCGCATCTCGCCGACGATCTTCTCCTCCAGGGCGCGCGCCTGGGCCTTGAGGTCCCGCTTGAGGAGGTCAGCAGGGCGGTGAGCTCGCGCTCGACCACCTTGGAGACGATCTGGCGCACGGGCCCTGGTGCCCAGGACCTCTCGGTCTGGCCTCGAACTGGGGCTCGGGACGCGCACGGTGATGACGGCGGTCAGGCCCGCCATGATGTCGTCCTTCTGACGCGGCCGTCCTTGGCGGTGAGCTTCAGGGCCCGGGAGTCGGCCTCGATGCGTTTGCGCAGCACCTTGGTGAGGGCCTGCTCGAATCCGGTCAGGTGGGTGCCGCCCATGGGGGTGGCGATGATGTTGACGAAGGAGCGCTCCGTGGTGTCGTAGCCGATCCCCAGCGCAGGGCGACGTCGACCATGCAGGTGCGCTCGACCTCCACGGGCTGCAGGTGCCCGCTGGCGCGGTCGAGCTGCTGGACGGTCTCGTGTAGGTGCCTCACCGGTGAGGCGGAAGGTGTCGGTGACCGAGCCGTCGGAGGCCAGGAAGTCGACGAAGTCGGCGGTGCCGCCCAGGGCCTGGAAGACCTCGACGCTCGTCGTCATCGCCGGTGTCGAACAGGTCGCCGCGGTTCTCGGTGGCGTTCTTGGCGGCCGCCCGCAGGGTGACCTCGTGGACGGCGTCGTCGGTCTCGCCGGCGTCGGCGGCCGGCGTAGTGGAGGCGGCGATGGCCTCGGCCTCGGGGGCGCTTGTCCTCCAGGCGCAGGGTGAGGCCCGGAACGAGGAAGCTGGTCTGGCGCAGGCGGGCGCGCAGGGCGGCGGCGTCGTACCGGTGGGCTTTGGGGAAGATCTGGGGGTCGGCCGTAGCGGACCCGGTCCGGTCACGCCGCGGCGCACCTTGCCGATGACGCGCAGCTCGGAGGCCTTCGTGAACCCGGTGAAGGGTGAGAGGGGCTGCGCCCGGCGGAGTCGTCGAAGATGCCGGGCTCGCCGCGGTGGAAGCTCATGGCGTAGGTCTTGCCGCCGCGGTCGACCTCGACGTCCATGCGCTCGGCCAGGGCGTTGACGACGGACGCCCCCACGCCGTGCAGGCTGCCGGCGGCGCCGTAGGAGCCACCGCCGAACTTCCCGCCGGCGTGCAGCTTGGTGTAGACGAGCTCGACGCCGGTCAGGCCGGAGGAGGGCTCGATGTCCACGGGCACCGCGCCCGTTGTCGCGCACCTCGATGGAGCCGTCGTCGTGGACGGTCACCGAGATGTCGTCGCCGTGCCCCTCGAGGGCCTCTGTCGACGGCGTTGTCGACGATCTCCCACACGCAGTGCATGAGACCGCGCTGGTCGGTGGAGCCGATGTACATTCCCGGACGCTTGCGCACGGCCTCGAGCCCCTCCAGGACGGAGAGGTGGCGGGCGGAGTAGTCGCCCCGGCTGGTCTTGTTCTCAGATGAGGGCACGCTGGGAATCTAGCCGATCAGTGCCGCCGGCGCCTTTGTGCCCCGCCGCGTGCGCGTGTGGCGTCATGCGTCATGCAGCTACCGAGGCCGCCGACGCCCGCTACGTCAGCGGGAGGGCGGGGCTCACCCGCGCGCTGCCGATCCCGCGGTCGGCCTTGCCCAGCGGGAAGCGCACCCGCCTCTGAGCACGGTGCCGGAGACGGCCCGCCCGTCCACCAGCCCCTCGCCGGGCAGGAGCGTAAGGTCCATCGCTCGGCGTAGTCGGAGTCGGGGACGAGCCCTGGCGGGCACTGCAGGAGGCGGGCTCCCCAGATCTGACGGGTCATGAGGGTGCGGGTGTCGACGCCGTCGACCTCGAAGAGCTCCGCAGCGGCGGTGACGTCCTCATGAGCTTCCCGCCGAGATCCCTGCACTGCCGACGACGCCGGGCGACCACCATCCAGCCGTCCTCTAGCGAGCGTGCTCCCGGCAGGACCGGTGGACCCGACGAGGTCGACCTCCCCCAGGGCCGGGTCGACGAAGTCCTCGGCCAGATCGGGCTGCTGACCGCGGCGGATGTTCAGGGTCCATGGTCCCGCGGGTGTCGAGTCGGTTGCTGGCCGGACCGCCAGGAGCCCGTAGTCGACGTCGTCGGAGCAGCGGAAAGGGCGGTGCTCCCTAGCGGGCCACTGCGCTCGGCCCGCGCCCAGCGGGCACCGCACCCCTCCGTCTCCTGCGCCTCGTCCAGGCACTCGGCGACGACCTCGGCGGGCGGCCGCAGCCCCACGGACCCCAGCCGCTGACGAAGGGCCGCGTTGGTCGCCCAGCCCGAGCGCTCCAGGCGCGCGATCTCACGGTCGCGGAACTCCCGCACCACCGACATCCCGACTGCTCCTCCCGAGTCCCTGCACTGTGACAGCTCACCACGGCCGCCCTCCAGCATTCACCCGATCGGTCGGCTTCATGGTGACGTGCGCCATGACGCCGGTGCGCCGTGGGCGAAAGCGCGTGCGCCTCAGGCGGAAACGGCTGTCCCTGACGGGTGGGAAGCGCTCGTGTCATGATGCAATGCGGTCCATGAGCACAACCGAACCTCAACCGCCACAGGCGGTGACCACCCTGGATGAGCAGACCACTCCTGCCGCCGACTCCGCCGAGCGCCCGCTGACCACAGCCGACCGCTGCGACGTCTGCGACGCGCAGGCTCACGTCCGAGTCGTCATGCGTTGACCGGCGAGCTCTTCTTCTGCGGCCACCACGCCCGCAAGCACGCAGACAAGCTCAAGGAGGTCGCCCTGCTGTTCCAGGACGAGACTCGAGCCGACCGCTGGCACGCCGACGCCGTCAGCCGGCGCCGGCCGATAGCCCGGCCAACGTGGACTTTCTTTCACTGAGGTCGGCACTGCGATTCACTGAGTATCACAGTCTTTTTCTACCGGATGCCGTATATCCTCGTTCCTGAGGTTCTGATCCTGTTCCCACCGAGTCTCCCTGCCCCAGAAGCCTCTGCCCTGATCGAAGCATCGCGCCCGCATCCAGGCTTGACGAAGCCGCGTCACCCTCAAGGAACTCGTCTCGTGAAACGCTCTCCGCGCTCGCGACCGCTCTGCCCTGCTCTGTCCTCTGCGGCGCGCTCGCGCCTGATGCTCCGGTTCACGGCTCCAGCGCCTCCTCCCAGCCAACACCGCTCGGCGGGCGCGAAGGCCGCCGGTCCCGTCACCATCGACCTGCGTTCGGCTGAGGAGTTCAAGAAGGGCACCTGGAGGGGCCGTTAACTACGACTTCTCCTCGGTGATTTCTCCAGCCAGATCCGGGCCTGGACCGCAGCTCCCAGTACCAGCTTCTACGGCTCCGCCGACCAGCCCAAGATGGCCAGCCGTCACGCGCAACGCCGGCCTCCGAGTCACCGATTGGGAACCCTCGACGCCGCCAAGAAGACCACCGGGGCAAGGTCGTCACCGGATCGACGCCGGTCGCCCCGGCAGGGCGAAGCTCGCCCGGTCCGCCCCGATCACTCAGAGAAGCGGCAGCCCTCCAGGAGATGGGTGAGGGCGACAACCTGCCGGGGCACGTACTCGGCGATCGTCAGGCCGACGACGTCACGCCCGCCCCTAGATCCCTGATCACGCGGTTGGTCTGAGTCATGCTCAGGCCGCCGCGATCGTAGCCCAGTCCCAGCCGGACCTCATCGGCGTCCACGGTGTCGACATCCAGATGGACTGCTGACGCGGCTGCAGCCGCTGGCCTCCAGCCACCCTCAGCAGGGCTCCGTCGAGTCGTGAGGTCGGCCGGGCCGAGCAGGCGCAGCCCCCACGTGGCGATGTTGGGGTAGCTCGTCCTCGGTCCAGGAGTGCAGGCCCGCCAGGGCCAGTCGACTCCGGGGAGACAAGGCCGCCAGTCTCCTCCATCACCTCGACGTCACCGAGTACCGATGATGTGGGGAGACCGCCATGGCGTGGTAGCCGGGGTACTGGGAGTGCGAGTGCCGATATCGGGTGGGAGTCGATCCAGACGACGGCCAGGTCGTCTCCGTAACGAGCGGCGAGCTCGGTGAAGGGACGACGGAAACAGTGCAGTCCCCGCCCAGGGTGAGGATCCTGGAGCGTCGTGCCGAGCGATCGCCTCGCGGGCGTCACGAATCCCGGCCAGGGATCTGGGCACGCGACTCCATGCCGTTAGTGACGAGAACCTCCTCGCCAGTGGGTTCATCGCTGACGGGGACGATCTCCGTGGGACCGGCGTGCTCGGGCAGGAGCGCCGTCAGCACCGGGTTCCCAGTGCGTAGACGCGCTGCGCCTCCCCGTAGGCAGCTCGGGCAGCAGGCTGCGCACCGAGGTCTCTCCGCCCCCTGCCACTGGGGCCCAGATGAGGCGAAGGGTGTCGGACTGGCGAGAGCGGTGCGTGTCAACCATCTCAGTGCTCCTGAGCGAGGGAGTCTCCCGGTCTCAGTTTACGATCCGGGCTGACACCACCTGACTCAGTCCCAAGTCTCACATGCAGGGTGCCTGGTGGGTGCGGTCACCGTCGTCAAGGACGCACTGGGCGCCGCGCCTCCACCCTGCGCAAACTCGGCAGCGTGAGCCGGGGAGGTCGCCGACGACAACGACATAACTTACCATCCGGTTCTAGTCCAGACTCGGTAAAAATGGTGGACGGGCCCGCGCCCGTGTCCAACGCCCAGGGCCTCGGCGTGTGCGATGGCGCCGGTGAGGTAGTCCTGGCGTCCCGCACCGCTTCCAGCCAGGTCGCCCGGCGTGGTCGCAGCGAGGCGATCGCCGAAGAGAGCGTGCATCCCGTGCCGTGGGTGTTCTGCGTGGCCACCCTGCGACCGCACAAGATCTCGACGCCGTCGGCAGCGGCGTAGACATCGACGGCGTCACCAGCGTCACCGCTCAGGTGACCGCCCTTGACCAGCACCCTACGTGCACCCAGATCCCTCAGGCGCTGCCTGGTTGCGCAGCTCACTGAGGGTCGCCGCGGGCCCTCCCCAGCAGGACGGCCGCCTCGTAGAGGCTAGAGTGATGAGATCGGCTTTTGGCGCACAGACGGCGCACGGCACCGACCGCCTGCTCGTCGAGAAGCGGTCCCCGAGGTGGCCACCATGACGCGCGGTCGAGCACCGTATGAGTGAGTCCAGGCAGGTACTCCCCCACCGCGTCGGCCAGCTCGGCGGTGGCGAGCATCCCGATCTTCGTGGCATCGGGGGACGATGTCCTCCAGCAACGTGTCCATCTGGAGCGGACGAAGTCGACCGGCACGGCGTGCACACCGGCTACACCGCGCGTTGACTGGGCAGTCAACGCCGTGATGACGCTCATCGCGTAGGCGCCGAGGGCACTCATGGCGCTTCATGTCGGCCTGAATGCCGGCGCCACCGCTAGGGATCTGAGCCGGCGATGGTCAAGGCGGTCACGGTTGCCGAACGCTGCTGGCTCATCGCCGACATCCTTCGTCCCAGGCACGGTGCAGGTCGGCGGCGACGCTCTGGGGTCCTCGGCCGTGCAGATGGCTGATACGACGGCGGCACTGGCCAGACCACCCGCCCGGAGAGCCGGCAGGTCGCTGGCCGTGATGCCGCCGATGGCCACAGCAGGCAGATCGATCAGGGCAGCCATGCGCGTCACGCCGTTCACCCCCAGGCTCTTTCGGAGCGTCGGCCTTGGTGGCGGTGGGGTGAACGACGCCGATGCCGACGTGGTCGCAGGCGCCCTGCTCCTGGGCGGTGCGCAGTCTCGTCGGGGAGTCGCGGCCGACAGCCCGAGGTAGGCTTCTTCCCCGACGAGACGGCGTGCGATGCGGGCGGGCAGGGTCCGACTGGCCGAGGTGTACCCGGCCACGGGCGCTCCCTGATCGCGCGCCGCCAGGAAGATGTCGACGCGGTCGTTGACGATGACGGGGACCTGATCACCAATCACCCTCGGCCACCTCCAGCACCTGAGTCAGGAAGAGTCCGCCGTCGGTACCCTTGGCGCGCAGCTGGACGCAGGTGACCCGCCGTCGACAGCAGCCTCAACGGTGGCCAGGACGTCTCTGCCGCGCGACGGCACTGGCCCTCATCGGTGACGAGGTAAACCGACAGGTCCGGTGCGGCCCTCATGCCGGCCCCTCCCCGGCGGCGGTGGTCGCGCTGGTAGCACCGACGCTAACGTTCTGCAGGTCCTGCATCCCCGGGCGTACAGGGCGTCGAGGAAGGCTGGTGGGAAGGATCCGGGGCCGGTTGATCGGGCCTCCGCGCGCTCGGCAGCAGCGCTGTAGACGGCATGCGCGCAGCGACGACGGCGCTCACGTCATCCAGGGCCCTCCTTCCGCCCCGCCCCGAGAAAGGCCGCGACCACCGCACCCAGAGCGCAGCCCCGCCGGTCATCCGGGTCAGTAGCGCGGAGCCGCCCTGAACGTGGATGACGCTCTCGCCGTCGGTGACCAGATCGACGGGGCCCGGAGACGGCGACAACGCAGCCGTGGCTGCGGGCCAGGTCGCAGGCCGGATCGAGTGCCGCGGCGACGTCGTCGGCGGTCTCGACGTCCCCGACCACCGCTGCCGTCACCGGCCAGAGCCAGGATCTCCGAGGCATTGCCCTGTACGACGCTCGGTCCCCGGCCGAAGAGCTCACGGGCCAGCGCAGTGCGGTGCGTCAGCGTGCCGATGGCCACCGGATCGAGGGACCCACGGCGTGCCTGCGTCGGCCGCCGCAGCCACGGGCCTCGCGGGCGGCGTCCCGCTGCTCCGGGGCTGAGGCGTGCCGAGGTTGATGAGCAGCGTGAGGCGACGCGGGCAAAGGGGCCCGCCTCCCCGTGATATCCACCATGGCGGGCGCCGCGCCTGAGAGCCAGGAGAACGTTAGCGGTGATGTTGGTGACCACCGCGTTGGTGATGCGAGGAGACCAGCGGGGCGTGGCGGCGTACCGCCTCAAGCGCCGCTGGGGTAGACATGCCCCAGTGCATGTGACATCCCTTCGTCAGTACTAGCTGGACAGGTTCGACGGGTGTGTTCTCAGCCATGTGGCACCCCGTGTCACGATCGAGACACTAGCATCGAGGCGTCGGCCCCGGAACCTTTCGGTTCCGGGGCACGACGCTGATGAGATGAGCCGGTACGCTCCCCGCCTGTCCGGTGAGTCCGCTCAGTCCAGGTAGTCGCGCAGGACCTGGCTGCGCGAGGGGTGGCGCAGCTTGGACATGGTCTTGGACTCGATCTGGCGGATGCGCTCCCGGGTGACCCCGTAGACCTTGCCGATCTCATCGAGGGTCTTGGGCTGGCCATCGGTCAGACCGAAACGCATGGAGACCACGCCGGCCTCACGCTCCGAGAGGGTGTCGAGCACGGCGTGGAGCTGCTCCTGCAGGAGGGTGAAGCTCACCGCGTCGGCCGGGACCACGGCCTCGGAGTCCTCAATGAGGTCACCGAACTCCGAGTCCCCATCCTCACCCAGGGGGGTGTGCAGGGAGATCGGCTCGCGCCCGTACTTCTGGACCTCGACGACCTTCTCCGGGGTCATGTCCAGCTCGACGGCCAGCTCCTCCGGGGTGGGCTCACGTCCCAGGTCCTGGAGCATCTGGCGCTGCACGCGGGCGAGCTTGTTGATGACCTCGACCATGTGCACCGGGATGCGGATGGTGCGGGCCTGGTCCGCCATCGCGCGGGTGATGGCCTGGCGAATCCACCAGGTGGCGTAGGTGGAGAACTTGAAGCCCTTGGTGTAGTCGAACTTCTCCACGGCGCGGATGAGGCCCAGGTTGCCCTCCTGGATGAGGTCCAGGAAGAGCATGCCGCGGCCCGTGTAGCGCTTGGCCAGCGAGACCACCAGTCGCAAGTTGGCCTCCAGCAGGTGGTTCTTGGCCCTCTGGCCGTCCTGCGCCACCCAGTGCAGCTCGCGACGCAGCTTGGCCGGCAGGTCGTTGCCCTCCTCAGCCAGGCGGTGCTCGGCGTAAAGACCGGCCTCGATGCGCTTGGCGAGCTCGACCTCCTGCTCGGCGTTCAGCAGCGCGACCTTACCGATCTGCTTGAGGTAGTCCTTGACCGGGTCCGCGGTGGCGCCGGCGGTGACGACCCGCTGGGCGGGCTCGTCACCCTCGTCGGAGTCGGAGACGGTGAAAGAGCCGTCCTTGTCCTGGGACTTGCCGCGCTTACCGGACTTCTTGGAGGCGGCCTTCTCCGCCTCCTCCCGGCGCATGCGCTCGAGCTCACCGGTCAGGGCCGCGATGGAGGGCTGCATCTTGATGCCCTTGATGACCCATCCGCGGAAGATGTAGCCGTTCTGAGCGAGGTAGTCGCGCGCCACCATGGGGGCGGAGTCGCCGATGACGAAGCGGGGCACCGGTCCGTGGCCGTAGGGGGCCAGCGTGATGGGCTCCTCCAGGGTGCCGTGGCCGGCGATCTCGAGGTTCTCCACGACGGTGCGCGAGCGCACGAAGAGAGTCGCCCCCGGGGCCAGGCGGACCCCCTTGAGAGAGGCGGGGTTGTTGAAGGGGCTGCGCTTGGAGCCGTCGCCGTTCTCCTCCAGGCTCACGTCCAGGTAGTAGTCGCGCAGCTCGGGGGCCGGGCCGTCATCCTCCTGGACGGCCTGCGCCTCGGAGTCGTCGTCCTGGTCCTCGTCCTCGTCGGAGGAGTCCTCGTCGTCGTCAGAGTCGTCGTAGTCCTCGTCGTCATAGTCGGCGTCGTCGTCTCCTTCGTCGTCGAGGTCGAAGTCCTCGTCGTCGAGCGGGGTCTCGTCGACGTCGTCAGTGAGCTCGGTGCTGGAGCGCGTCACTGTGGAAGAAGCCACGGAGTTCCTTTCGCGTGGGCGGGCGGACAGCCGGCGACGGGGTATGGGAACCCGCTCCGGCACAGTAGACAACCCCCGAATTGTAGCGTTTATTCCCCAGGATCACCGCACAGACGACTTAGTACACCCTCATCTCGTTCGCACTCGGCGTCGCGCCGCGGCAAACCCACCACCACTGGGGTCGCCGGCCCTCCTGACATCTGAGCTGGGACTACTCTGGCGGTCATGAGTGCGCTGCCTGCGGCCCTGGGCCGTGTCCGTCCCGTCGTCGAGCACCGTCTGACCCAGGTCCTGGAGGACTGCCGCCGGCGCTGGGAGGACCTGGGCCAGGCCGCCCCGGAGCTGCTCGAGGCCGCCGGGAGGGTCCTGAGTGGGGGCAAGCGCATGCGTGCCGTCCTGGGGGCCGTCGGCTGCGCGATCCTGAGCGCCCCGGAGCAGCGATCCGAGTGCCTGACCGGTTCCGACGCCGTCCACCTGGGTGCGGCGCTGGAGCTCTACCAGGCCAGTGCCCTGGTCCACGACGACCTCATGGACGGCGCCGACACGCGTCGGGGCCTGCCCGCGGCGCACCGGGTCTTCGCCCGGGACCACGAGGCCCGGGGCTGGCTGGGGCGCCCGCAGACCTTCGGGGCCAATGGCGCCATCCTGCTCGGCGACCTCCTGCTGTCCCTGGCGGGTGAGGAGATGAGCGCGCTGGCGCCGTCGCGCGCCTCCAGCCAGACCCGAGGTAGTGCGGTGCGGTACGCCCGGTCCGCCTTCGACGCCATGACCACCGAGGGTGGCCCTGGGCCAGTTCCTCGACGTGCAGCGAGAACCTGCCCCCTGCCCTGGGACCAGGAGCCGGGCGCCGCAGCCAGGCGCATGCAGGGCGATGCCCTGTCGGTCGTGCGGCACAAGTCGGCCCGCTACTCGGTGCGCCACCCGCTGCTCATCGGCGCTCTCCTGGCCGGTCTGGACCCGAGCGGGACCACCGCCGAGCACCTGGCCGCCTTCGGCGAGGACGTCGGTATCGCCTTCCAGCTGCGCGACGACGAGCTGGGGGTCTTCGGTTCGCCGCAGGCCACCGGCAAGCCGGCCGGCGACGATCTGCGCGAGGGCAAGCGCACAGTGCTGCTGGCCCTGACCTGGGGGCGATGCGACGAGGCTGGCCGACAGCTGCTCGGCAGCGTCCTGGCCAATCCTGAGGCCACGGAGGAGCAGATCGGCGAGGTCGCCGCGCTCATTGAGGACTGCGGCGCGCGCGCCGCCCACGAGGAGATCATCGCCGCGCACCGCGAGGCCGGGAACCGGGCGCTGGAGCGCCTCGGGGACGAGGGCGTGGTGAGCACCGCATCCCTGGAGGACCTGGCGGTGCTGGCGGACCTGCTGACGCACCGAGTCTCCTGATCCGGCGCGGGAAACGGGGCGCCCCGCCAGGTGGGCGGTACTACCCGCCTGATCCGGCCGGCGGCTGTGACCGCCCCGCCGGCATCGTAGAATCGCGGCGTGGTCACAGATCCCCTCATTGGTCGGTTGGTCGACTCTCGCTACGAGATCGTCGACCGCCTAGCGCGTGGCGGGATGGCCACCGTCTACCGCGCTCATGACCGTCGCCTGGACCGGACCGTGGCGCTCAAGCTCATGCACGCCCACCTGGCCGACTCCCCCGACTTCGTCTCGCGCTTCCGCCGTGAGGCGCGGGCCGCGGCACGCCTGTCCAACCCGGGCGTGGTGGCCGTCTTCGACCAGGGCAGCCTGGATGGGGTGGCCTACCTCGTCATGGAGTACGTCGAGGGGCCCACGCTGCGCGACCTCATTGCGGCCGGACCGCTGTCGGTCAAGGAGGCCCTGGGGCTGGTGGCCCAGCTGTTGCGTCCGCTCGGCGCGGCCCACCGGGCCGGCCTGGTCCACCGCGACATCAAGCCGGAGAACGTGCTGCTGCCCTCGGACGGCTCGGTGGCCAAGGTGGCCGACTTCGGCCTGGCCCGGGCGGTCACGGAGGTGACGCAGACGACGACGGGCAACGTGCTGGGCACGGTCGCCTACCTGGCACCTGAGCTCATCACCTCCGGGGACTCCACCTCTCGCGCCGATGTCTTCTCCGCCGGGGTGGTCCTCTACGAGCTCCTCACCGGTCAGCAGCCCTTCACCGCGGACTCCCCCATTCAGATCGCCTTCCGTAACGTCCACGAGGACGTGCCCCTGCCCTCCAAGCTGGTGCCCGACATGCCGGCCGACGTCGACGAGCTTGTGGCCACCATGACTCGCCGTGAGCCGCAGGAGCGCCCGGCCGATGCCGACGAGGCGTTGGCGCTGCTGCGCAACGTCGTCGACGAGCTCACCGACTCCGAGCTCTCCGTGCGCCGCGGGGGCGGGACCGGTTCCATCCGGACCCAGCAGGTCATGACGGCCAATGCTCAGGCCGCCCGCTCCGCCATCGACAATGAGCCCCAGGACGACGCCGACGACCCTCCGCCGAGGATGCCTCGCCGCACGCCGGGATGCGCACCGTCTCCCTTCCCATTGGTTCCATAGGCCCGGACTCCAAGGGGAGAACACGTGCGCTCTCCCGCAAGGCCCTGGCGGCCGACGCGCAGAAGACCACTGCCGTCCCCACCTCGAAGAAGAGCAACGGCGGCTTCAGTCGCCGGCGTGCACTCGTCATCGGGCTGCTGGCCGTCGCCGGAACCGGTGCGAGCGCCACCTGGTACCTGACGGCCGGTCCCGGCAGAAGAGTCTCCGTGCCGAATATCGTCGGCATGTCTGAGGACCAGGCGCAGCTCGCCCTGGAGAAGCAGGGGCTCGACTGGGGCACGCCCGAGCGCGTCTACTCCGACTCGGTCCCCGCGGGCAGCATCGTCTCCTGCCAGCCGAAGGCGGGCCAGAAGGTGGGGCTCGGCCAGGCCGTCACCGCCACCGTCTCCCGAGGCGTGGAGACCAAGACCGTTCCCGACGTCGTCAGGAAGACCAAGGACCAGGCCACGGCCGCGATCACTGCGGCCGGCCTGACCCTGGGGGATGTCACGGAGGAGTACTCCGCCAGCGTGGAGTCGGGCAAGGTCATCTCCTGCGACCCCAAGGCCGGCAAGGTCATCAAGCACACCGAGAAGGTCTCGCTCGTGGTCTCCAAAGGGCAAGGAGCCGGCCACGATCCCCGACGTGACCGGTATGAGCGAGGACGAGGCCAAGAAGGTCCTGGAGGACGCCGGGCTGAAGAAGGGCAAGGTCAGCAAGGGCTACTCCGACTCCGTGGCGAAGGGGAATGTCATCTCCTCCTCCCCCATCGCCGGGGCTTCGGGCTACTACAAGGGTGACTCGGTGGACCTGACGGTCTCCAAGGGGCCGGAGAAGGTGACGGTGCCGGACGTGACCGGTAGGAGCCAGGACGAGGCCAAGAAGGTCCTGGAGGATGCCGGGCTCAAGGTGGAGGTCAACAAGCGCCTGGGCGGTCCCTTCGGGACGGTGCGCTCGACCGACCCCGCGCCGGGCTCCAGCGTTAAGCCGGACTCCAAGGTCACCATCAACATCTTCTGACGAACGTGGCCCGGTGCCGCTTCAGCGGACCGGGCTACGTTTCGCCTGCTCTGCAGGCGGGCGCTCAGCGAGTGTTCTCAGCCCTTGAGCATCTCGGCGATCTCGAAGGCGACCTCGAGGGACTGCTGGTGGTTGAGGCGCGGGTCGACGAGGGTCTCGTAGTGCTCGGCCAGGCCGGCCTCGTCAATGTGCTCGCCGCCGCCGAGGACCTCGGTGACGTCGTCGCCGGTGACTCGACGTGGATGCCGCCTGGGGCGGTGCCCAGGGTGCGGTGCACCTCGAAGAAGCCGCGGATCTCGTCGAGGATCGTCTCGAAGCGGCGGGTCTTGTAGCCGTTGTCGGAGGTGATGGTGTTGCCGTGCATGGGGTCGGCGATCCAGGTGACGGGGCGCCCGTCGGCGCGAACCGCCTCCACCAGTGGCGGCAGGGCCTCGCGGATGCGGTCGGCACCCATGCGGGTGATGAGGGACAGGCGTCCGGGCAGGCCCTCGGGGTTGAGGCGGTCCATGAGCCGGGAGAGGTCGTCGGGGGACGTGGTGGGGCCGACCTTGACGCCCACGGGGTTGTGGACGCCGGCGAGGATGGCGACGTGGGCGCCGTCGGCCTCGCGGGTGCGCTCCCCCACCCAGAGCATGTGGGCGGAGGTGTCGTAGAGGCGCCCGGAGCGGGAGTCCTCGCGGATCATGGCGTCCTCGTACTCCAGGAGGAGGGCCTCGTGGGCGGCGTAGAAGTCGACCTGGCGCAGGGGCCTCGAAGTCCACGCCTGCGGCCTCCATGAAGCGCATGGCCCGGTCGAGCTCCTCGGCGAAGGACTCGAAGCGCTTGTAGGCGGGGTTGGCGGTGAGCCACGGTTCCAGGAGTGGACCTCGCGCAGGTCCGCAGCCGCCCATCGTGAAGGCGCGGATGAGGTTGAGGTGGTGCCCGAGCGCAGGTAGGCGTCGAGCATGCGGGTGGGGTCGAGGGATGCGGGGCCTCGGGGGTGAACTCGTGGCCGTTGACGGAGTCGCCGCGGAAGGCGGGCAGGGTGACCTCTCCGCGGGTCTCGGTGTCCGAGCTGCGGGGCTTGGCGTACTGGCCGGCCATGCGGCCGATCTTGACCACGGGCGTGGAGGCGCCGTAGGTGAGGACCGCGGCCATTTGGAGGATGGTCTGGACCTTGAGGCGGATGTTGTCGGCCGTGTTGTGGGTGAAGGACTCGGCGCAGTCCCCGCCCATGAGGACGAAGGCGTCGCCGGTGCTGGCCTGGGCGATGAGACTCGCGCAGGGAGTCGACCTCTCCGGCGAAGACGAGCGGGGGCCGGCGGCGCAGATCCGCCACCACGTCGGCAAGCACGGCCTCATCGGGGTAGGCGGGCTGCTGGAGGGCGGGCAGGTGGCGCCATGCGGGGGCCTGGGCGTCCGTGCGGGCGGCGGAGAGCTCGTTCATCACGCCCGTCAGCATAGGCCAGTCGGGAGATTGCCCGGGTTCGGCGCCGCATCGCGAAACACGGGGGGTTGGGAGACGAATTCTGTCACTGTGGGCGACTTTTAGGGCTGCAACAGAGCGCGCACGGACCGGTTGCACGCCCTGAACTGCACGGATGCGAAGGCCTCCGCTCCAGGAGCGCAGCAGGCGGGTTGAATAGTCGCCAAACGTGACACATGGGGCCGCCGGCACCACCCTCCGGGGCACAGACGGGCGCAGAGAAGCGGCCGGCACCGTCACGAGGACGGCACCGGCCGCGGCAGGGTGCGGGCTCAGCCTCAGTGCTCGGGGGCAGCTTCGGCGGGCTCCACCTTCTGGCCCAGCTCGGCCATGAGGTCGGTGAACCAGGCCTGGGTGATGTCGAAGGGCTTGGCGCCGGCGATGCGCGGGAAGGCGATCGCGGTGAGCTCGTCGTTGTTCTCCTCGTCCTGGCCGATGACGCCAGACTCGCCACGCAGGGCGCAGTCGACGGCCAGGTCGCACATCTTCTTGATGAGGGCGAGGTCCTCGGCGTTGGCATGGGCGGCCCGCGAGTAGTAGCCGGACTTCTGGACCATGACCTTCTCAGCGCCGATGAGTCGGCGAACTGCTTGGCGAACCACTGGCCGGGGTTGATGGTGTCGAGCTTGACGTGGCCGAAGGGGTCGCGCTGAACCTCCTGACCGGCGGCTTCCATCTCCGCGATGATCTCGGGGACGCCGGCGCCCTCGGACAGGAAGATGTTGACGTTGCCCTGCTCGTCCATAATGGCCTTGAGGCGCTCGGCCTCGGCGGCGATGTCGAGCTTCACCTCGGGGAGGAAGACGGCGTGGACGTCCCAGCGCTCCTTGGTCAGGCCGAGGGAGGGGGCCCACTGCTTGGTCTGGAGCAGGTCGTGGTAGCGGCGGGCGGTCTCTGCGGTGAGGTAGCCGCAGTTGCGGCCCATGCACTCGTGGACGATGAGCATGCGGGGGTTGGAGCGGTGCTCGCCGATGACGTTGAAGGCGAAGCCGGCGCCCTCGTCGGCCGCGGTCCAGGCGCCCAGGGACTGGCGGATCGGAACCACGTCGTTGTCGATGGTCTTGGGCAGGCCGACGACCGTGAGCTCGTAGTCGTTCTCGTGGAGGTAGGCGGCCAGGTCGGCGGCGGTGGTGTTGGTGTCGTCGCCACCGATGGTGTGCAGGACGTCGACGCCGTCCTTGCGCAGCTGCTCGGCGGCGAACTCCAGGGGGTTGACGCCCTCCTCGACGAGGCCGCGCTCGACGAGGTTCTTGGCGTTGGTGAGCTTGACGCGGGAGTTGCCGATCGGGGACCCGCCGAAGTCGCGCAGGATGCCGGCGTTCTTGCGGCCCTCTTCGTCGATGACGATGTAGTTGCCGGTGAGCAGGCCGTGGTAGCCGTACTGGTAGGCGATGATCTCGACCTCGGGAGCGACCTGCGTGTAGCGCTCGATGAGGTCGCCGACGGCGGCGGACAGACAGGGGGCGAAACCGCCAGCGGTGAGCAGGGCGACGCGACGAATCGACATCGGTAACCTTTCGGGTTGTGGGTACTCGGGGTCAGTGCCCCGGCCTGATCGGGCGGCGCGGGCCGCACCGGGCGTCAGTCTACGTGCCATCGGTAGCCGCTGACAGGGACCAATCGGACAGAATCAGGGAGCTGGGATAGTCGCCCGGTCCCCACTGCTCCTACTCGGCGCCGGGCTCGGGCTCGTCGTCGGTAGTCTTGTCCTTCTTCTTGTCCTTGCCGCTCTTGTCCTCGGGCGGCTCGGGCACGGAGACCTCGGGGCGGGGCGGCCACCGGGTGCGGCCACGGGGGCGGCCGAGGGACGTGCCTGCGCCTGGGCGGCGAGCATCTCGGTGACGACCTCGTCAGCGGTCTTCTTCTCCGAGTCCATGGCCTTCTTGACGTCGGCGGCGTAGAGGTCCACGTACTCCTGGCCGGACAGGGCCATGAGGGCGTACATGATCTCGTCGGTGATGGAGCGCAGCACGAAGCGGTCGTTCTCCAGGCCCTTGTAGCGGGAGAAGTCCAGCGGCTCGCCGATGACGATGCCCACGCGGTGGCGGGTGGAGGGAATGGACTTGCCGATCGGCTGGGCCAGGTTGGAGCCGATCATCGCCACGGGTACTACGGGGGCTCCGGTAGCCAGGGCGATGCGGGCCACGCCGGTCTTTCCGCGGTAGAGGCGCCCGTCGGGGCTGCGCGTGCCCTCGGGGTAGATGCCGAAGAGCTGCCCCGAGCGCAGGCGGTCGATGCCGGCCTGGAGCGCCGCCTGGGAAGCCTTGCCGCCGGAACGGTCCACGGGGATGGTGCCCACGGTCTTCATGAAGTTCTTCACCGCCCAGCCCTTGACGCCCTTGCCGGTGAAGTAGTCGGCCTTGCCGATGAAGGCGACCTCGCGGTCCACCAGCAGCGGAAGGAAGAAGGAGTCGATGACCGCCAGGTGGTTGGAGGCCAGGATCGCCGCGCCCTCGGCGGGAATGTTCTCCTCGCCGCGGATCCAGGGCTGATAGAGCATCTCCAGGGCCGGGCCGACTGTTGCCTTGATGGGTCCGTATCCCACGCGGGGCCTCCTGTGAACTGCTGGCTGGGCGGCCACCACACGGTCCTGCACCATCGGAGACGGACGGCACCGGAGCCGGCGGTGCCGCTCGGGTATGGGGTGATTCTAGGGTGCTTCCCACCCTGCTCGCACCGACTTCCCGACTGCCGGCGAGGATGCATGTCACTGCCATCCTCTAGCCTGCGACCGTGAGCACCGTCGGGACCCAGGTGTCCTTCGCCGACATGGGCACGCCCCTGGAGCGGGTGACCTTCGTCGTGGTGGACCTGGAGACCACCGGCGGGGCGCCGGGTGCTCGCTCTCTGACCGAGATCGGGGCCGTCAAGGTGCGCGGCGGACAGGTGCTGGCGGAGTTCTCCACCCTGGTCAACCCCGGCGTCGCCATCCCCGCCCAGATCACCTTGCTCACCGGCATCACGAACGCCATGGTGGCCGGTGCCCCCGGCGTGCGCACCTGCGTGGAGGCCTTCCTGGACTGGGCGGACCTGCTGGCCGACGACGTCATCCTCGTCGCGCACAATGCCCGCTTCGACGTCGGTCACCTGCGTGGCGCCGCAGCGGCCCTGGACCTGGAGTGGCCCGAGCCCCGCGTGCTGGACACCCTGGCGCTGGCCCGCAAGGCCTGGACCCGCAGTGAGGTGCCCAACCACAAGCTGGGGACGCTGGCGGCCTTCGTGGGCTCCCAGATCCGTCCCACGCACCGGGCCCTGGATGACGCGCGCGCCACCGTGGACGTGCTGCACGCCGCCCTGGAGGTCATGGCGCCGCTCGGCGTCACGCACTTGGAGGACCTGGCCACCGCCTCCGACCCGGTCCCGGCCAAGCGCCGGGCCAAGAGCCGCCTGGCTGACGCCCTGCCCAGCGGCCCCGGCGTCTACCAGTTCCGCTCGGCGGCCGACCAGGTGCTCTACGTGGGCAGCGCCGTGGACCTCAAGCGCCGGGTGCGCTCCTACTTCACCGCCGCGGAGAAGCGCGCCAAGGTGGCGCAGATGCTGGACACCACCGTGAGCGTGCGGCACATCGCCACACCCACGCTCATCGAGGCGCGGGTGCGCGAGCTGCGGATGATCGCCGAGCTCGACCCGCCGGTCAACCGCCGCTCCCGGGCCCCGCGGCGCCGGCCCTGGCTTCACCTGGCCCAGGGCTCGGGCCCGGGGGCCGAGCCACGGTTGGCGCTGACCACCGCGCTGCCCACGGAGGAGGTCGGCCATGCGGTGGGCCCCTTCGCCTCACGCGGCAGGGGCCAGGAGGCCCTGCGGGCCGCCGAGTCGGTGCTGCGTCTGGGCCGCTGGGACGGGCGCGAGCTGCGGCGGGTGCGCCACGACGACGTCCCGGCTGAGCCGGCCGAGGTGCTGGCCTGCCTGTCGGGCGAGGTCGACCTGGTGGCCTCTCCCCTGCTGGAGCGCATCGCGGCACTGTCCCGGGCCGAGCGTTACGAGGAGGCCGGGACCTGGACGGGCCGCCTGCGCTGCCTGCTGCGCGCGGTGGATCGGGCCGAGCGGGTGCGGCCCCTGCTGGCCTGCCCGCATCTCATGGCGGCCCGCCGCCGCGAGGTCGGGGGCTGGGAGCTGGTGGTGGTGCGCTGGGGCGTGCTGGCCGGCTCCATGACGACCGCGCCGGGGGCCGACCCGCGTCCCGCCGTCGAGCTGCTGCGCGCCAGCGCCGGGTCGTTGAGCGGCCCGGCCGCGTCGGTGAGGTGGCGAGCATTGAGGAGACGAGCCTGCTGGCCGACTGGATCCTGGACGAGGGCTCCCGCATCGTGGAGGTCGACGGCGACCCCACGGTGCTCACATGGCCGATCGGTGCGGCTGCCCGCCACCGCAAGGTCCTGGCCTCGCAGGAATGAGGGCGCCGAGTGCGGGCCAAGCGCCCCGTGGCCGACGTCGGACGGGGACAGCGGAGCCGAGCTCAGCCGGCGGGGGTGACGGTGCCGCGGCGGGCGGTGAGGGCCTGGGCGACGCCCTCCTGGAGGCTCAGCGGGTCCAGGGGCGGGGCACGACGACCTCCGCCTTGGCCCAGGCGGCCAGCCAGTCGTCCTGGGGGACGGGCGGTCAGCAGGACGACGGCGGGGCGCTCGTCGAGCTCGGTGAACAGCTCGTGAGCCAGCCCCATGCCGCCGAGCTTCTTGGCCTCGGCGTCCAGGACCAGTGCGTCGAAGGGCGGCTGGTCCTCCTTCTCGCGGTCCTTGATGGCCATGCGCACGCCCTCGGCGGTGGCCGCCTCGGTCCAGCTCACCAGTGGCAGGCCCTTGGCCGGTCGGCGTCCGACACCGTCGATGACCTCCTGACGCACGGTGGCGTCGTCGGAGAAGACGAGAAGCTCGAGGCGGGCGGAAGCAGCCTGGTCGGTCATAGCGGATCCTTCGTGGACGGGTACGGACGGCAGTGTTTCCGCGGTCAGTGTAATCACACGCAGGCTCACTATCCCTCTTCCGGCGCCACGTCTAGCATGAACCATGTTCAGGACTTCAGTCCTAACGAGCCCTGCTGAGGCGGGACTGAAGCCACCTCACCCACCGAAAGGCAGTCCTTGATGGCCGTGTACACCCTTCCCGAGCTCCCCTACGACTACGCCGCCCTGGAGCCCCACATCTCCGGCAAGATCATGGAGCTCCACCACGACAAGCACCACGCCGCCTACGTCGCCGGCGCCAACGCCGCCCTGGAGGCCCTGGCCGCCGCCCGCGAGGCCGGCGACCTGGCCGCCATCAACCTGTGGGAGAAGAACCTCGCCTTCAACCTGGGCGGCCACCAACCACTCCATCTTCTGGAAGAACCTCTCCCCCAACGGCGGGGGCCAGCCCGAGGGCGAGCTCGCTGAGGCCATCAAGGACTCCTTCGGCTCCTTCGAGAAGTTCCAGGCGCAGTTCACCGCCACCGCCATGGGCATCCAGGGATCGGGCTGGGCCGTGCTCGCCTACGACTCCCTCTCCGGAAAGCTCGTCACCTTCCAGCTCTTCGACCAGCAGGGCAACGTGCCGGTGGGCACCATCCCGCTGTTCATGGTGGACATGTGGGAGCACGCCTTCTACCTCGACTACCTCAACGTCAAGGCCGACTACGTCAAGGCCGTCTGGAACATCGCCAACTGGCAGGACGTCTCCGAGCGCCTGGCCAACGCCGTCGCCAAGGCCCAGGACCTCATCGTCCGCTGACGCTCGGCCCGGACACGCGCCGCGCAGGCTTGTGGCCCGCACCCCGTCACGGGGCGCGGGCCACAGCCTTATCACGAGTGGTTGGCTGAGCGGTTCTGTGCTCAGATGACCTTCTCGACGTCCATCACATAGATGTACGCCGACTCACGCTTCCCTCCATTGGAGTTGCCGGGGGCCAGCAGCACGATCCTGGAACCCACTGGCAGTCCGGCCGCGTTGATCTGCGCGGCCGGCATGGCGCTGGGGGCGTGATCCTCCCAGGTCGAGCTCCTCGTCGTGCCGTCCCACGAGGTGCGCGACATCTGCACAGCCACCGTGTCGGTCTCCTTGATCGCCTGGCCCTTGCCGCGAGCGATGACGAAGACCTCCGACTGCAGGGGCTCCTCGGCCTGAGGGGCCCGGCGAGGCCGGCCGCCAGGGGCACCCAGGTCCCCGGAGACCGTCACGCCGCGGTCAGAGAGCTTCTTGACCGCCGCGGAGTCGACCGTGGCGTCCTTGGTGGCCGGAGTCAGCTCATCGCCCGTGATGCGAGCGGTGATGTCGACGACGAAGACGAGCGGCCCGGTCGGGGAGTTCGGGCGAGCCGGATCTGCGGTCTCGCCGTATGCGAGCTTGCCCGGGATCGACAGCTGGACGCGCTCACCGACCTTGTGCCCGGCCAGACCACAGGTCCACCCCGGGATGACCCCGGTCAGGCCGAAGGTGATCGGGGCGCCCTTCTTGAAGGAGGAGTCGAAAGCCTCCGTTGACCCCCACTTCCAGCCCACGTAGTTGACGGTGATGATGTCGCCCGAGGACACCGCCGGGCCTTCCGCGGAGGTGAGTGTCTTGGAGACGAGGTTGGCAGGGGCCTGCTTACCCTCACTCCAGGTGACGGTCGGCTCGGCTCCCGCGTCACCGGCGATCGCTGGAAGCGCCTCTGAGTCGGTCTCGATCGTTCCGGCCTCCTGAGCACAGTTGATGATCGAGGGGGTCAGGGTCGGGGACGCCTGGGCCGACGGCGTGGCGGAGGCGTTCTTGGACGACCCCGAGCAGCCGGCCAGCGCGAGGCAGGCGGCCGCGGCCAGGGCGGTCAGGGTCAGGGATGTGCGGCGCACATGAGCTCCTTGCGTGAGGGAGGGCCTGCGCGGGAGGGATCAGTGGAAGGACTCGCCGCAGGCGCAGCTTCCGGCGGCGTTGGGGTTGTCGATGGTGAAGCCCTGCTTCTCGATGGTGTCGGCGAAGTCGATGGTGGCGCCCGACAGGTAGGGCACGCTCATGCGGTCGACAACCACCTCGACGCTAGTCATCTCGTCGCTGCCGGTGGGGAAGGCGCGCACGGCGTCGCCGTCCAGGAGACGCTCGTCGAAGTAGAGCTGGTAGACCAGTCCGGAGCAGCCGCCGGGCTGGACGGCCACGCGCAGGCGCAGGTCGTCGCGCCCCTCCTGGGCCAGGAGGCTGGCGACCTTCGCGGCGGCGGTCTCGGTGAGGATGACCTCGTGCTCGGGGGTCTGGGTGTCAGTGGTCTCGGTCAGGGCGGTCTCTGCCATGGTCATCTCCTGGTCTGGTGTGCCTACGTTCGTCTGCGGCGCCTCGTGCGGAGCCGCGGAGGGTCCTGCGGTGGCTCTCGTGACGAGCGCCTGAAGGATCCACTGGAGCCAACGCTCCAGCTCGATGCCTTGTTCCTGGTGACAACCCTACGCGGTCCGCACCGCAGAACCGTGGTGAGGGGACTCACTGTGTCCGACGACGTCGCGCCCGGGTCGGGAAGGTGCGGTCTGCCCCTCAGGCCAGGGCCACCAGCTCGAGGTACTCCGGCCCCCACAGGTCCTCGTCGCCGTCGGGCAGCAGGAGGACCCGGTCGGGGTTGAGGGCCTCGACGGCGCCCTCGTCGTGGTGACCAGGACGACGGCGCCGGCGAAAGGTGCCCAGCGCCCCGGATCTCCTCGCGGCTGGCGGGGTCGAGGTTGTTCGTCGGCTCGTCGAGCAGGAGGACGTTGGCGCTGGAGACCACGAGCATGGCCAGGGGCCAGGCGGGTCTTCTCCCGCCGGAGAGGACCCGGGCGGGCTTGTCGGCGTCCGCACCCGAGAAGAGGAAGGAGCCCAGGACGCTGCGCACCTGGGTGTCGTCCATGCCGGGGGCGGCGCGGCGCAGGTTCTCCACGACACTCGCCGCGGTGTCGATGGTCTCGTGCTCCTGGGCGTAGTAGCCGATCTTGAGGCCGTGGCCGGGGATGACCTCACCGGAGTCGGGCTCCTCCACCCCGCCGAGCAGGCGCAGGAGCGTGGTCTTGCCGGCGCCGTTGAGGCCCAGGACCACGACCCGGCTGCCTCGGTCGATGGCCAGGTCGACGCCGGCGAAGACCTCCAGGGAGCCGTAGGGCCTTGGACAGCCCGGCGGCGCGCAGCGGGGTCTTGCCGCAGGGGGCGGGGGTCGGGGAAGCGCAGGTGGGCGACCTTCTCCACGGCGGCCTCGTCCTCCAGGTCGGCCATGAGGCGCTCGGCCCGCTTGAGCATCTGCTGGGCGGCCACGGCCTTGGTGGCCTTGGCCCGCATCTTCTCCCCCTGGGCGCGTAGGGGCGGCGGCCTTCTTCTCGGCGTTGGCGCGCTCCCGACGACGCCGGTGCTCGTCGTCGGCGCGCTGCTTGAGGTAGGCGTCCCAGCCCAGGTGGTGAACGTCGAGGACCCCGCGGCCGGCGTCGAGTACATGACCTGGTTGACGGTGTCGCGCAGGGAGCTCGACGTCGTGGCTGATGACGATGAAGCCCCCGGCGTAGGTACGCAGGTGGTCGCGCAGCCACAGGATCGAGTCGTGGTCGAGGGTGGTTGGTGGGCTCATCGAGCAGGAGCGTGTCGGGCTGCTGGAACAGGACCCGGGAGAGCTCGACCCGACGGCGCTGGCCACCTGAGAGCGTGCCGATGGGCTGGTCCAGGATGCGGTCGGGCAGGCCCAGGGCGGCACTGATGCGGGCGGCCTCGGAGGCGGCGGCGTAGCCGCCGGCCATGGTGAACTCGTGGTCCAGGCGCGTGTGGCGGTCCAGGGCCTTGGCCTGAGCCTCACCCTCGGTGACGGCGATGCGCTCCTCGGCCTTGCGGATGCGGGCCAGGGAGCGCGTCGATGCCGCAGGGCCGAGAGGATCCGGTCACGGGCGATCTCGCTGAGGTCCCCGACCTTGGTGTCCTGGGGCAGGTAGCCCACCGAGCTCGTGCAGGTGATCGTGCCCTCGTGCTCGACGGCCTCCAGCCCGTGGCGCTCGTCGGCGTCGTTGACGGCACGGCCGGCGCCCTGGGCCACGGAGGCGGCGGCGAGCAGCTTGGTCATCGTGGTCTTGCCGGCGCCATTACGACCCACGAGGCCGATGCGCATCCCCTTGTCGACCCGGAAGCCGGCGTGAGCGACGAGCTGGCGAGCACCGATGCGCATGGTGAGGTCCTGGACATTAATCACGCGCGCCATCGTACGGGCACACCGGTACTGCCCACCGCAACGGGCCTATCAGTCCCACCACATCCACCAGCCGACCGCGCCGCCGGCCCACTCGGGCCGGGTACGCACGATGTCGTCAGGCACGCACCCGGCGTCGAGCTCGTACCGGTCCCTGACCCGCTCCCACAGCGCGGAGCACTGGCAGTCCCGGCTGTGCTCGACGAGGACCTCGTAGCCCTGCAGGTCGGTGTCGGCGACCCACAGGGCCTCGGCGCTCAGCCGCTCGTCCTCCCGCTGGGGACCGATGCCGTAGCCGCACAGGCGCACCTGCCCGTCCGCTCCGGCGCAGGCGGTCAGCATCGTCTTGAGGCTCGGGGCGAGGTTCTGGCGGTCGCTCAGTGCCGCAGCCGGCAGCCGGTTCAGCAGGTCGGCCGCGGTGGCGGCGTCCATGCCGCGGAAGGGCACGTAGTCGCTCTCCGGGGCGCCCCGGGCATCCAGTCGCAGCGGGCTCTCCCCCGGCAGGCAGCGCGGGGTGTCGAGCCAGGGCTCCAGCAGGCGCCACAGGCCGATGCGCACCGTCCATCCCGGTGGACCGTAGAGCCGCGGCACAGTCGGGCGCGGCGGTCGGGGCCGGGACGGGAGGCGGAGTCGTGGTGGGCGGGCGAACCGGGATGTTCGGTAGGACCGGCGATGCCGGCTGTGCGGCCAGGGAGGTCTGCGCGCTCATGTCGAGCTCCTTCGCGTGAGACGGGGTCGGTGTGCCTCAAGCGTGCAAAACCCGCTCCCGTGGTGCACCCACTGACCCGAGCACCTGTGCGCACACCCCGTCTCAACTGCGCAAACACCGACCAGTGGATACCGGGATCGCGCAGATTCTTGGCCATTGTTCGTCTTGGGCCAGGTGCGGGCACCATCCAGACGGACTGTTCCCTTTTTGTTCTGAGCCGTGAGACAGTACCCTCTTCCTCAACCACCTTTTTGCGCCCGCGCGGCGCACGAGGTGTCAGATCCCCACCACCGAGAGCGAGCCCGTCGGAGGACTCGGAGCGCACTGGGGTGCATCCACCGTCCTCGTCACCTTCGCTCAGTAGGAAAGGGCCCGAATGGCAACCACGACCTCAACCCCTGAGGCAATCCTCGACGCCGTGGGCGGCGCCGAGAACATCATCCATTTCACCCACTGCGCCACCCGACTGCGTTTCGAGCTCAAGGACGCCTCCGGCATCGACAAGGCGGCCGTCGAGGCCATCCCGGGCGTCATGGGCGCCGTCCCCCAGTCCGGGGACCGCTACCAGATCGTCATCGGTGGTGCCGTGCAGAGCGTGTACGACGAGATCAACAGCCTGCCGGCCATGAAGAACCAGGGCGGCTCCTCCGGCTCGGGCCAGTCCGACGCCGACGTCAAGGCCGCCGCCCGGGCCAAGGCCCGCGGCAAGAACGCCTACGTCGACGCCTTCTTCGAGTACCTCTCGGACTCCTTCCGCCCCCTGCTGCCGGCGCTGCTGGGCGCCTCCCTCATCATCGCGGGTGAGGCCATCTGTGAGGCCTTCGGCCTCATCAACACCCACGCGGACGCGACGGAAAAGCCGGCCACGCTGCTGTTCGTCGACGCCATGTTCCGTGCCGTCTTCTACTTCCTGCCGGTTATGGTGGCCTACAACGCCTCCAAGAAGCTCAAGATCGACCCGTGGGTCGGCACCGCGATCATGGCGGCGCTGCTCACGCCGGAGTTCGTCGACCTGGAGAAGCACCCGAGCACGACCTGCATCGACAACGCAACGATCAACTCCAAGCTGTGCACGGCGCACATCGCCGGGCTGCCCATGCAGCTCAACGGCTACGGCGGCCAGGTCTTCGTCCCCCTCATGATGGTCGCCATCCTGGCCCTGGTCTACAAGGGACTGGTCAAGGTCGTTCCGACCAACGTGCAGATGGTCTTCGTGCCCTTCCTGTCCTTCGTCATCATGATGCCGGTGACCGCCTTCCTCATCGGCCCCCTGGGTATCTGGATCGGTACCGGCCTGGGAACGGCCCTGTTCTGGCTGAACTCCCACGCGCCGATCATCTTCGCGATCCTCATCCCCATGGTCTACCCATTCCTGGTGCCGCTGGGCCTGCACTGGCCGCTCAACGCCCTCATGCTGGCCAACATCGCCTCCGCGGCCACGAACCACACCGACTTCATCCAGGGGCCCCATGGGCGCCTGGAACTTCGCCTGCTTCGGCGCCACCGCGGCCGTCCTCGTGTGGTCCTTCCGCGACAAGGACGATGAGATGCGCCAGACCGCCACCGGTGCCCTCTTCGCCGGTCTGCTCGGTGGTATCTCCGAGCCGAGCCTCTACGGTATCCACCTGCGCTTCAAGCGCATCTACCCGTTCATGCTCGTCGGCTGTGCCGTGGGCGGCCTCGTCCAGGGCATCGGCAGCATGCTGGGAGGCATCGAGGGCGTCACGACCACGACCTTCGTCTTCACCTCGCTGCTGACCATCCCGGTCTTCAACCCCATGTGGCTCTACGGCATCTCCGTCGCCGCGGCCTTCGCCACCTCCTTCTTCCTCATCGTCACCTTCGGCTACCGCACCAAGGAGGAGCGGGCCGAGGCGCTCGCCGCAGCGGGCGTCACCAAGGGCGGCAACACCGCTGCCTCCGCTCCGACCCAGGCCGCTGAGGCACCCAAGGCCGGCGCCGCTGCGGCTGCTGCTCCCGTGGAGGAGGGCGACCGGACTGCGAAGGCCCCCACGCCCAAGCCGGCCCTGGTTCCCGGTGCGGTCACTGAGATCGCCTCGCCGCTCAAGGCCACGACCATGGACCTGGACAAGGTTCCCCGACCCGGTGTTCTCCTCGGGCGCCGTCGGTCAGGGCGTGGGCCTGGAGCCCCAGGGCGACATCGTCGTCACGGCTCCGGCGGACGGCACCGTCGTCGTGGCCCCGTCCTCGGGGCACGCCTTCGGCATCACCCTGGACAGCGGCGTGGAGATCCTCATCCACGTGGGTCTGGACACCGTCAACCTGGAGGGCCAGGGCTTCGACGTCAAGGTCTCCCAGGGCGACCGCGTCAGCGCGGGCCAGGAGCTCGTCCGCGTGGACCGCTCCGTCATCGAGCAGGCCGGTTGCCGCTGACCACTCCGGTGCTCGTCACCAACACCGCCTCCTTCGCCTCGGTCGAGGTCGTCGGCGGCGACTCGGTGGAGCCCGGCGAGGCCCTCATCAAGGTCACCGCGCCTGAGGCCTGAGCCTGACATGACGCCGCCGACCTGATCGGCTGCAGACACAACGGTGGGGCCGGATCCGTCCATGGACGGAGCCGGCCCCATGTTCTCGCTTTCCACTCGTCCGGCGAGAACCTGCGGCACCGGGACTGGGCGGTCCGGGTCAGGGCAGACGCAGCGCCCAGAAGGCCACGGCCGCGGCGGCCGCCACGTTGAGGGAGTCCACTCCCCCTGCCATGGGGATGCGCACCACCTCGTCGGCCGCGGTGATGGTCCGGTGGGACAGCCCGTCCCCCTCCGTGCCCAGGACGACGGCGACCCGCGAGTCCGGGGCCGTACAGGCCGGTGAGGCCGCAAACTCATCCAGTGCCACGGAGGTGTCCGACAGTGCCAGGGCGGCCACGGTGAAGCCCTGTGCATGGAGCTCGTCCATGGCGGGCCAGCGCTCGATCCGGGTCCAGGGGACCTGGAAGACGGTGCCCATGGAGACGCGCACGCTGCGCCGGTAGAGGGGGTCCGCGCAGCGCGGAGTGACCAGGACGGCGTCGATCCCCAGGGCGGCCGCGCTGCGAAGGCGGCCCCCACGTTCGTGTGGTCCACCAGGTCCTCCAGGATCGCGACCCTCCTGGCCCCGCTCCCCGCGGGCGGCCGACAGCAGCTCAGGGAACACCGGCGAGCTCGGGTCGGTTCATGGCGGCCAGGGCCCCGCGGTGCAGGTGGAATCCCGTGATGGACTCCAGGACCTCCTCGGGGGCGACGAACACGGGGACCTCGCCGCCGTCGTCGCTGCCTGCGCAGCCGGCCGCGGAGGCGATGACCGGTCGCATCTCCTCCAGGTGGCGCGGGGCCATGAGGAAGGAGCGCGGGGCGTGCCCGGCGGCCACGGCGCGCGTGATGACCTTGGAGGACTCGGCCATGTACAGGCCCCGCCGGGTCTCCAGCCGACGGCGCAGCGCCACGTCCGTCAGCCTGGTGTAGTCCGCCAGGCGCTCGTCGGCGCCGTCGGCCAGCTCAATAATCATCGCGTCGTCACCTTCTGGGGCTTTCCCGGTCCAGTACAGCAGTACGGCGGGAAGAATAGGCGATCATCGTGGATCGCCCACTCCTCCCGCCGCAGCGAGTGTCCCCGGGGCCTCGTCCGGTCCCCCAGGGGTGTGAGGGCTGCCGGCTCAGGCTCCGTAGGGGCCCTGGGGCGCGCCGGGAGGCGTGCCGTAGCCGGGCTGGGCCTGGATGCCGTAACCGCCGCGAGGGGGCACGGAACCGGGCTGGGCCTCCTCGGGGTCGGCCACGTGGCTGCCGTGCGCGGCGTGAGCCCCTTCGAGGCCGTCGGAGGTCGGAACGCTCACCGTGGCCTCGCCGTCGGCCTCATCCGCAGGAGCCTTCGGGGAGACGCCTGCCTTGGGTGCGGGCTCCTCACTGGCCTCCTGGGAGGCCGACTCGACCTCACCACGGGCCTGGGCGAGGGCCTCCTCGGGGGCCTGGAGACTGGTGCTGGCCAGGTCCGAGGCGATGCCCAGGTCGAGCTCGCTGCCGGAGAGGTCGACACCGGGACGGGCGGCGTCGTCGTCGGAGTCGTCCGAGCCGCCGGGGCCGCCGTCCTTGCCACCGCCCAGGGCGCCGGCGATGCCGTCGAGCGCCGCCGTGAACTCCGTGGGCACGATCCACATCTTGGAGGAGGAGCCGTTGGCGATCTTGGGCAGGGTCTGGAGGTACTGGTAGGCCAGCAGCTTGGAGTCGGCGTTACCGCGGTGGATGGCGTCGAAGACCTGGAGGATGGCGCGCGACTCACCCTGCGCCTTGAGGATCGCGGACTGCGCCTGACCCTCGGCGCGCAGGATCGCGGACTGCTTGTCACCCTCGGCCGTGAGGATCTGGGACTGCTTGACACCCTCGGCGGTCAGGATCGCGGCGCGGCGGTCACGCTCGGCGCGCATCTGCTGCTCCATGGAGCCCTGGATGGAGGCCGGCGGGTCGATGGACTTCAGCTCCACGCTGTTGACGCGGATTCCCCAACGGCCGGTGGCCTGGTCCAGGACGCCGCGCAGCTGGCCGTTGATCTGGTCGCGGCTGGTCAGCGTCTGCTCCAGGTCCATGGAGCCGACGACGTTACGCAGCGTGGTGACCGTCAGCTGCTCAATGGCCTGCAGGTAGTTGGAGATCTCGTAGGTGGCGCGCATGGGGTCGGTGATCTGGTAGTAGACCACCGAGTCGATGCTCACGACGAGGTTGTCGGAGGTGATGACGGGCTGAGGCGGGAAGGAGACGACCTGCTCACGCAGGTCCATGATGTTGCGCACCCGGTCGATGAAGGGCACCAGGAAGTGCATTCCAGCGCCGTAGAGCCGCCTGGAAGCGCCCCAGGCGCTCAACGATGATCGCAGTGCTCTGCTGACGATCCGCACCGCCCGGAAGATGGCGACGATGACCAGGACGGCCACGAGAAGCAAGATGATGGAGACGAAGGGCACGAGGTTCCTCCTGCAGGGGTTGAACGGGTGGTCAGAACGGTTGGGGGCCGGCGCGGGCAGCGTCAGGACGCGGGGGCGGCGGTGGAGGTCGTCACCGGGGCGACCACGGCCACGGCCCCGTCGATCTGGGCCACGGTCACACTCACCCCGGCCTCCAGACGGGTGACGCCTCCCTGGACGGCGGGAGCCAGACGGGCGCTCCACTCCTCACCGCCCAGGCGCACCCGCCCGCCTTCACGGTCGACAGGAGTAATGGTGACGGCAGACCGACCGATGAGGGCGTCGACGTTGGTCTTCATCTGCGGGGTGGCGGCCGCCAGGCGACAGCAGCGCAGGGACGCACCGCGAAGAAGCAGGGGTGGAGACGCAGGCGAGACCACGACCTGCGCCCACACGGGCCCGCCGAGGAAGGATGTCAGCCCTCCTCCCAGCGCACCGCCGGCGATCATGAGGAAGGTGAGATCCGCTGTCATCGTCTCAATGACGACGAGGAGCAGCGCCCCTGCGACCCAGAACAGCCATTCCATGCGAACCTCCTGATGAACGCGGTCGGTGAGTGTGTGGTCGGGTACCGGGCAGGGGACGATCAGGGATCGATGCGGCCCAAAGCGGCCTTCCTCCCGGAACCGGTGGTCAGCCCTTGGCCTCGGCGACGCGCCTGCCGTGGCCGGCCGGGAGCCCCCTGGCCGCGTAGCGACCTCGGTCGTAGGTGACCTCCAGCGGCATACCGAAGGTCGTGCTGATCGTGTCCGCGGTGAGGACCTCCTGAAGCGGGCCGGGCCCACGACCTTCCCCTCACGCAGCGTGAGCGCGTGGGTGAAAGCCCTCGGGATCTCCTCCAGGTGGTGGGTCACCAGGACCATGGAGGGCGAGTCGGGCGAGGAGATGATCTCGGTGAGCGCAGCCAGGGAGCTGTTCGCGACCGGCCAGGTCCAGCCCGAGGCGGGCTCGTCGAGGAAGAGCATCTCCGGGTCCGGCATCAGAGCGCGAGCCAGCTCGACGCGCTTGCGCTCCCCCGATGACAGCGTTCCCCGACCGGTCGACCAGGTGAGCAGCCCCCAGGGCGCCCAGCAGGGCGTGAGCGCGCTCGAGGTCGAAGTCGTCGTACTCCTCGCGCCAGCGTCAATGCGCCCGTAGGAGGCCGACAGGACCACGCCGAGCACCTTCTCGCCGTTCTGGACGTTGGCGGCCAGGGGCCGAGGACAACAGGCCGATACGGGGATGGAGCTCGGAGACGTCCACGCGCCCGAGCCGCTCGGAGAGGACGTCGACCGTGCCGGAGGAGGGGAAGAGCCTGGCCGAGGCGATCCTGGCGATCGTGGTCTTGCCCGCGCCGTTGGATCCCAGCAGCACCCAGTGCTGCCCCTCGTCCACGGTCCAGCTGACGTGACTGAGGATCTGGTGGCTGCCGCGGTGCAGTGAGACGTCGTCGAGGTGGAGGACACTGGTCATGAGGGTGATCCTATCGTGACGGTGAGTTCACACAGGGAAGATGCGCGACGAGAGCCGCGCCCCACATGGTGACCGCTCCCCTTCAGGGCTCGCCGCACCACCATTCACTATGGTTGGCCCCCATGGATCCCCTCAACCCGCCGGTCAGCATCGTGCTGGCCCTGTGGGCGCCATCGCCCTCCTCCCACGGCCTGTCGCTCGTTGAAGGCCCCGACGGCGCCCATGACGTCATCGGCAACGTCGTCACCGGGGGCTCGGACACACCGACTGCCGCCGACGACGGTCCAGGACGCGTCAGCCTGGAGCGGTGGCTCGCCTCCGCCCGCCCGCTGAGTCGGGTGAGCGCGGTCCTGCCCTCACCGGCCGGCGGCACCGGCACCTGGGGGCTCCTGCCCGACATCGAGGAGGGCGTCGTGCTGGAGGGGCAGCCGGCCGGGTGCTGCTGGTTCCTGAGGACTCCGGCACCTCGGTGTCCTGGCACGCCGAGCCTCTCAGCTCCCCGCTGCCTCCGCTGGATGCGGCGCACGCCCGTCGGCAGGTGCACGCCGCCACCGAGGAGGCCATCGAGGCGCTCATCGAGCTCGACCTGGCCCGCGAGCGCCCGGAGATGGCCGACGCCCTCAATGACCTGCTCACCGCGGTGGTGGATCCGCGCCTCGTCCCGCCGTGGCTGGCGCGCCGTGATCGGGAGCTGTTGGAGCGCTCCTTGCGCCTGGCGGGGATGTGCGAGCTGGCCCTGGACGACGATGGTGCGGCCACGACCGCCCTGCAGGCGCAGCGGCGGGCCGACGTCCTGCGCCCGCTGCTGGCGGTGGCGCGTCACGGTGCCGCTGCGGCCACCGAGTGGTGGGCCCGGTAGGGGGCGCACCACTCGGTGGCGTATCGGTGGGGTCGCCGAGCGGGGACGGATCACGCTCAGCCCTGGGCCAGGACCCAGTTGTAGACGTCCATGGTGCGCTGGGCGATGGCCTCCCAGGCGAAGTGCTCCTCGACGCGGCGTCGGGCGGCCTGCCCCATGGCCTTGGCGGCCTCGGTGTCGGTGACCAGGGTGGTGAGGCGCTCGGCCAGGTCGGCCTCGAAGCGGGCCGGGTCGATGGGGGTGCCGGTGCCGTCCTGGACCTGCTCGATGGGCACCAGCAGGCCGGTCTCGCCGTCGACGATGACGTCGGGGATGCCGCCGGTGGCTGAGCCGACGACCGGCAGGCCCACGGCCATGGCCTCGAGGTTGACGATGCCCAGGGGCTCGTAGACGGAGGGGCACACGAAGACGTCGGAGGCGGCCAGCACGGCGATGAGCTCGGGGCGCGGCAGCATCTCCTCGATCCAGACCACGCCGGTGCGCTTCTCGCGCAGGCGGGCCACGAGGCCCTCGACCTCGGCCTTGATCTCAGGGGGTGTCAGGGGCGCCGGCGCACAGGATGACCTGGACGTCCGCGGGCAGCTGCTCGCAGGCGCGCAGCAGGTGCGGCAGGCCCTTCTGCCGGGTGATGCGTCCGACGAAGACGATGGTGGGGCGGTCGGGGTCGATGCCCAGGCGCTTGAGGGTGGCGGCGGCTGCGGCGTCGGCCTCCTGGCCCTGCGGGTGCTTCCAGGCCTCGAGGTCGATGCCGTTGTGGACGACCTTGACGCGCTCGGGGTCGACGGCGGGGTAGCAGCGCAGGATGTCCTCGCGCATGCCGTTGGAGACCGCGATGATCCCGGAGGCGGCCTCGTAGGGCGGTCTTCTCCGCCCAGGAGGACAGGGGCGTAGCCGCCGCCAGCTGCTCGGCCTTCCAGGGGCGCAGGGGCTCCAGGGGTGGGCGCTGATGACGTGGGGGACGCCGTGGAGCAGGCCCGGCCAGGTGCCCGGCGAGGTTGGCGTACCAGGTGTGGGGAGTGGACGAGGTCGGTTCCCTCGGTGCCCTGGGCCATCTCCAGGTCGACTCCGAAGGTGCGCAGGGCGGCGTTGGCGCCGTCGAGCTCGGCGATCTCGGGGTAGCCGGTGACGCCGTCGTCGGCGCCCTCGGTGCCGGGCTCGCGGGGGCCGCCGAAGGCGTGGACGCGGACGTCGGCCAGGGGGCGCAGGACCTTGGCGAGCTCGTTGACGTGGACTCCGGCGCCGCCGTAGATGAAGGGTGGGTACTCCTTGGTCAGCAGGTCGACCCTCATGGGTGTGCCTCTCCTCTGTCTGATGGATGGACTGACCGCGCCTTCCTCGGCGCAGGACGGGCGCCTGCGGTGGGGCGGGCGCCACACCCGACGTTATACGCACACGGGGCCCGGTGGGACCGTTCAGCGCCGGTGGTTTCCACCGACTCTCCTGCGAGGGGCCGGCGGCATCCGCTCCGCAGTGGAGGCGGGGCGACTCGCACGTGAGGCGTCGGGGACCGGATCAGGACGAGTCGCCCGGTGCTCCATCGTCCTGGACGACGCCTCAGGCAACGATTCGGTGGAGAACCTACCCGGAATGTGACCCATTTGGCCCCGCAGGTCCCTCGAGCAACGTAAGGTGGGCCACATGGCTCAACCTCGTGTTCTCGCAATCGTCCTCGCCGGTGGCGAGGGCAAGCGCCTCATGCCCCTGACCGTCGATCGCGCCAAGCCCGCCGTGCCCTTCGGCGGCATCTACCGCCTCATCGACTTCTCCCTGTCCAACATGATTAACTCCGGCTTCCTCAAGGTCGTGGTGCTCACCCAGTACAAGTCCCACTCGCTGGACCGTCACATCTCCAAGACGTGGCGCATGTCCGACATGCTGGGCAACTACATCGCGCCGGTGCCGGCCCAGCAGCGCGTGGGCAAGCACTGGTTCCTGGGGAGCGCCGACGCGATCTACCAGTCCCTCAACCTGCTCGACGACGAGCGGCCGGACTATGTGGTCATCACCGGTGCGGACAACATCTACCGCATGGACTTCTCCCAGATGCTGGACCACCACATCGCCTCTGGTCTGCCCTGCACCGTCGCGGGCATCCGTCAGCCCCGGTCCCTGGCGGACCAGTTCGGCGTCATCGAGACCGACCCGTCCGACCGCGGCAGGGATCAAGGCCTTCGTGGAAGCCCAGGAGACCCCCGGTCTGCCGGACTCCCCCGACGAGGTCCTGGCCTCGATGGGCAACTACATCATGGACGCCAACGCGCTCCTGGAGGCCGTGACGGTCGACGCCGCCGATGAGACCTCCAAGCACGACATGGGCGGCAGCATCGTGCCCTGGTTCGTCAACCAGGGGGCGGCCGGCGTCTACGACTTCAAGGACAACGACGTGCCGGGCTCCTCCGAGCGCGACCGCGACTACTGGCGCGACGTGGGTACGGTGGACGCCTTCTTCGAGGCGCACCAGGACCTCATCTCGGTGACCCCCGTGTTCAACCTGTACAACGACCGCTGGCCGCTGTTCGCCGGCTACCAGGCCGCGATGCCTCCGGCCAAGTTCGTCTACGGCCACCACGAGCGCCTGGGGCACGCGGTCGACTCGATCGTCTCGCCGGGCGTCATCGTCTCCGGTGGTGAGGTGATCTCCTCGGTCCTGTCCCCCGGTGTGCGCGTCAACTCCTGGTCCTCGGTGCGCGAGTCCGTCATCATGGACGGGGCCGAGGTGGGCCGCAACACCGTGGTCAACCGCGCGATCCTGGACAAGTACGTCAAGGTCGAGGAGGGCGCCATGGTGGGGATCGACCCCGAGCACGACCGCGAGCGGGGCTTCACCGTGACCGAGTCCGGCATCACGGTGGTGGCCAAGGGACAGATCGTCACCCGCTGACCGCAGGCTCACCGCCTTTGCGCTGCGCGCCGTCGCCCGAGCCTCCGGGCGGCGGCGCGCGGTCTTCGCCTGCCGGCTCGCCCACTAGCATGGAGCCATGAGTGACACCTCTCGACACCGTGCCGGCGACTCCGCGGAGCTCAGCGGGGCGCTGAGCGAGGGCCCTTTGGTGACTGAGGGCCCCGGCCTGCTGGTCATGGACGTGGACTCCACCCTCATCGAGCAGGAGGTCATCGAGCTCATCGCCGAGCGCGCCGGGACCCGTGAGCTGGTCGCCGAGGTCACGGCCCGGGCGATGCGCGGCGAGCTGGACTTCGCGGCCTCCCTGCGCGAGCGGGTGGCGACGCTGGCCGGTGTCCCCAGGGGTCTTCGCGGAGGTCCTGGCCGAGGTGCGCCCCACTCAGGGGGCGGCCGAGCTCATTGAGGCGCTGCACGCACGCGGCTGCCGGGTGGGGGTCGTCTCGGGCGGTTTCGAGGAGGTCGTGGTGCCTCTGGCCGAGCGGCTGGGCATCGACCACGTGGCGGCCAACCGCCTGGAGGTGGTCGAGGGCCGTCTCACCGGTCGGGTGCTGGGGCGGATCGTGGACCGTCAGGAGAAGGTCCGCTGCCTGCTCACCTGGGCCCAGCAGGACGGTGTGCCCATGGAGCGCACCATCGCGGTCGGTGACGGGGCCAACGACCTGGGCATGCTGGAGGCCGCGGGGCTGGGGGTGGCGTTCTGCGCCAAGCCGGTGGTCGTTGAGCAGGCCGACGCGGCCATCCACGTGCGTGACCTGCGCGCCGTCCTGCAGCTGATCGGGGGCTGACCGGCTGCGGTTTCGGGGAGGTCCGGCCTCAGTCGCGCTTGCGGGCGGTGAAGATCTCCCGGATGCGGGCGCTCTTGGGCTCCAGGTCCGCCCAGGTGCCGGGGACGTCGATGATGACGGCGGTGGCCGTGGGCACCCCGAAGGAGATCTGGGAGGCCAGGTCGTCGTCGGTGTCGTGGAGGATGTGGGCGAGCACGGAGATCGTGGGCTCGTGGCCGACGACGACGACCGTCCTGGCGTCAGCACCGTCCTCGGCCAGGACCCTGAGGATGCCGTTGGGGCCCAGGTTGTAGATCTCCTCGCGCACGAGGGTGTCGGTGGGCTCGAGGCGGTCGCGGATGGGGCGGGCGGTCTCGCGGGCCCAGGGCCGCCAGGGGAGACCAGGAGCAGGTCGGTGGTCTCCAGGCGCTTGCGCAGCTCCTTTGGCCAGCAGGCCGGCCAGGGCCGTGCCCTTAGGGGGTCAGAGGACGTTCCAGGTCGGTGACGGCGTCGTGAGAGGCCTTGGGTGTCGGACGAGCACGAGCCGGCGCATGGGATCCGTTGTCACGTCTCTACCCTACGGCACCACGGCGCTGCCCGGATACGGTCCGACGACGTCTCGCGCCCCGCCGCGCGCCTGGCGCCCCATGCCCAGGCCGCCGTCGACGCCGAGGATCGCGCCGGTGACGTAGGCGGCCGCGGGTGAGGCCAGGAAGAGGACCGGGGCCGGCGATGTCGGTGACGTCGGCGAAGCGCCCTGAGGGATCTGCTCGAGGTGAGGCGGTGCGGATGTGGTCGGGCAGGGAGGCGGTCATCGCCGTGGTGACGAAGCCGGGGGCGACGGCGTTGACGGTGATGCCGCGCGGTGCGAGCTCGCGGGCCAGGGAGCGGGTCAGCCCCTCCACACCGCCCTTGGCGGCGCCATGAGCCGACAGGCCCACGCCTCCGCGCGCGGCGATGGCCGAGAGACCAGGACGATGCGCCCTTGCGGGCCCGCATCATGGCCGGTGTCACGGCGCGCACGGTGTTGAAGGTGCCGGTCAGGTCCGCGGAGATGACCTCGTCCCACATCTGGGAGGAGGTACGGGCCGCCAGGGACTCCCGGTTGATGCCGGCCGAGGCCACGAGGACCTCGATGGGGCCGTGCGCCTCGGTGGCGGCGGCCAGGGCGGCGGCCAGGGCGTCGGGGTCGGTGACGTCGGCGGCCAGGGCCAGGGCGCCGTCGGGGGCCTCACCGGAGCGGGAGATGCCCGCCACCCGGTCGCCCTGTGCCAGGAACGCCTTCGTAACCGCCTCCCCGATCCCCCGGGAGGCTCCGGTCACGACGACGGAACGCGATATCGACGGCTCGGTCTCTTCGTTCATCAGCACAAGCACACAAGGTAACGCGCATCAGCACTCGCCATCAGTCGTTCGTCATACGCTGATACCGATCCGTCCCTGTTACTTCCTTCACAAGTGGTCTATACCTGTGTCTGTTCCGGGTCGCAGGGCGGGGCCGGTCACGGCCCTGGCACCCGCAGTGTGTCAGCATGTCGGGGTGACGATGAGTGAGACCTCCCCCGCCTCCCCGACGCCTGCGCCTCGGGCCGCATGCCCGCGCCGCTGCGCATCAGGGCCGCTGGTGGTGCCCACCCCCGTCGAGCTCGCCCCCATGGCCGGGTCACCAACGCCTCCTTCCGCCGCCTGTGCCGGGGAGATGGCCGAGGCCGCCCTGCCGGAGTCGCTGAGGCCCTCCTGTCCCGGTCCGCTGCCCACGCTCGACGGCGGCCTGCTGGCCCCGGCAGTCTGTACGTCACGGAGATGGTCACCACCCGGGCCCTGGTGGAGCGCAATGAGCGCACCCTGGCGATGGTGCGCACCGACCCGGCCGAGAGGGTGCGTTCCATCCAGCTCTACGGGGTCGATCCGGCCACGGTGGGGGCCGCGGTGCGGATCCTGGTGGAGGAGGATCTGGCCGACCACATCGACTTGAACTTCGGCTGCCCGGTCCCCAAGGTGACCCGCAAGGGCGGCGGGGCGGCGCTGCCGTGGAAGCGAGACCTGCTGGCGGCGATCCTCACCGAGGCGGTGCGCGCCAGTGAGGCCGCCGTCCGCGCCGTCGGGCGGGCGCGGCAGGTGCCGGTGACCATGAAGATGCGCCTGGGCATCGACGAGGAGCACGAGACCTTCCTCGACGCCGCCCGGGCCGCCGACAACGCCGGGATCGCGGCCGTGGCCCTGCACGCCCGCAGCGCGCGCCAGCACTACTCGGGCCAGGCCCGCTGGGAGGAGATCGCCCGGCTCAAGGAGGCCACCGACCTGCCGGTGCTCGGCAACGGGGACATCTGGCTGGGCGACGACGCGGTGCGCATGATGGAGGCCACCGGCTGCGACGGCGTCGTCGTGGGCCGTGGCTGCCAGGGGACGGCCCTGGCTGTTCGCCGACATCGTGGCGGCCATGCACGGCTCGCCTGCGCGCACCCGCCCGGACCTGGACGCCGTCATCGAGGTCATCCGTCGCCACGGGCGGATGCTGGCCGAGGAGATGGGTGAGGACCGGGGGGTGCGCGACCTGCGCAAGCACGTGGGCTGGTACCTCAAGGGCTACCCGGTCGGCGGCGCGGCGCGCGCCGACCTCATGGGGATCCGGAGCCTGGACGAGCTCGACGCCGGCCTGGCGCGGATGCGCTCGCGCCTGCCCGAGGTCGTGGACTACCCCGGCGACATCGTCGAGGGTCCCCCGAGGCGGGCCGGCAGCCCCAAGACTCCCCGTCTGCCCGATGGCTGGCTGGACTCCCCCACCCTGGATGCGGCCCACCGCGAGATGCTCAGCCAGGCCGAGTCCGACGTCTCCGGCGGCTGAGACAGCGGCCCCGCCGGCTCCTTGAGGCCGGTCATCAGCTGCTCGTCTACTCGTCGAGGACCGGGGTGACGCGACACAGGGCCGCTGCGATCGCCGTGGTCGCGGGGATCGCCAGGACCAGGCCGATGGAGGAGATGAGGGTGCGCACGATCTCCTCGGCGATCTCGCCCGAGAGCATGGTGTCAGCACGGCCCGGTCCATGAGGGCGGCGGCCAGGATGAGCGGCAGCGCCGTGCCCGGCGTAGGCGAAGGCCAGGGTGTGAGACGGTTGAGGCGATGTGGTCCCGGCCGATCCTCATCCCGCCGGTGAACAGGCGCGTGCGCGACAGCAGCGGGTTGGCGGCGTGCAGCTCCCACACCGAGGAGGCCTGGGTGATGGTGACGTCGTTGAGGACGCCGAGCCCGGCAATGACCATGCCGCAGGTCAGCGGTGTCTGCAGATCGATGTGCGTGCGCGAGGCCAGCAGGCGGGCGGTCTCGTCAACATCGCCGGTCAGGTGGGCGGCGTCGGTCCCCCACAGGGCCAGCAGCACGGTCAGTACGATGCCGGCCACCGTTCCCAGCAGGGCGGTCGTGGTGCGGATGGACACGCCGTGGGCCACGTAGACGGCTGCCAGCATCATCGCCATCGACCCGACCAGGGTCACCGCCAGCGGGTGGGAGCCGGCCAGGAGCGCCGGGATCATGAAGAAGGCGAGTACGCCGGTGGCCACCAGCAGGCCCAGGACGCTGAGGACGCCCTTGCGCCCGGCCACGGCGACGACGAGCACCAGGTAGACGACCGCCAGGGGCGCCGACCGGGAGCTGGCGCTGGTAGTCGATGAAGGGTAGGGGGAGCCGGACGGGATGGCCTGAGGGCGAGTAGAGGACGACAGAGCCGGTCACCGGCGTGGGCGAGCTGCGGGGCTCACCCACCAGCTGGACCGGCATGACCAGGCCCTTGCCCTCCCCCTCGGTGATGCGGGCGCACACGTGGCCCTTGGCGAACTCCTCCGGGCTTTGACGCCGTTGACCTCCGTCAGGGCGCTCACCGAGCTCTGACAGCCCGACAGGTCCGTGGAGGTGATGGTGGCCTTGCCCACCGAGCCGCCCTCGGCGGTGAAGGAGCGCGAGCCGATCGGTGAGCTCTTGCCGGGCCAGAGCACGAACAGCCCGACGACGGTGGCCAGGACCAGGGCGCCGACAATGGCACCGAGCACGATCCGCACCCGGCGGACCTCCCCGCATCCAGGTCCAGGGGCCCGGGTGGGAGTGGCTGTGGCCGCTGCTGCTGTGACGGCCGTGGCCCCTGCTGTCCCAGCCCTCCTCGGCCGGCGGCTCAGGGAAGGCTCTCGGTGAGGGACGGACTCGTTGCTCAGGGAGGTCGAGTTGGTGCTCACCGTCCCATCATGCCCGCCCGTGTCCCTGAGGGTGAGCCAGGGACACGGGGCGGGACCAGATGGTGGCCGCCCGCACCGAGCAGGCCGGCGAGACTTCAGTGAGGCTGCCGGCCTGCTCGGTGCGGGCGGCTCAGCAGCCGATGAGGCGCTCAGCCAGGTAGCGCTCGACGCCCTCGAGCGGGATGCGCTCCTGGGTCATCGTGTCGCGCTCGCGCACGGTGACGGCCCCGTCCTCGGGCGAGTCGAAGTCGTAGGTCAGGCAGAAGGGCGTGCCGACCTCGTCCTGGCGGCGGTAGCGGCGGCCGACCGCGCCGGCGTCGTCGTACTCCACGTTCCAGGAGCGGCGCAGGCGGGCGGCCAGCTCCTTGGCCGGCCCGGTCAGCTCCTCCTTGCGGCTCAGCGGCAGGACGGCCGCCTTGACCGGGGCGATGCGCGCGTCGAGCTTGAGCACGATGCGCTTGTCCACCGCCGCCCTGGTGTTGGGGGCCTCGTCCTCGGTGTAGGCCTCCACGAGGAAGGCCATGAGCGAGCGGGTCAGGCCGGCGGAGGGCTCGATGACGTAGGGGGTCCAGCGCTCGGAGCGGGTCTGGTCGAAGTAGGACATGTCCTTGCCGGAGTGCTCGGCGTGGGTGGACAGGTCGAAGTCGGTGCGGTTGGCGATGCCCTCGAGCTCGCCCCACTCCGAGCCGGCGAAGCCGAAGCGGTACTCCAGGTCCACGGTGCGCTTGGAGTAGTGGGAGAGCTTCTCGGCGGGGTGCTCATACAGGCGCAGGTTGTCCTCGCTGATGCCCAGGTCGGTGTACCAGGCCTTGCGGTAGTCGATCCAGTACTGGTGCCACTCCTCGTCGGTGCCCGGCTCGCAGAAGAACTCCAGCTCCATCTGCTCGAACTCGCGGGTGCGGAAGATGAAGTTGCCCGGCGTGATCTCGTTGCGGAAGGACTTGCCCACCTGGCCGATGCCGAAGGGCGGCTTCTTGCGGGCCGCGCTCATGACGTTGGCGAAGTTGATGAAGATGCCCTGGGCGGTCTCAGGGGCGCAGGTAGTGCAGGCCGGACTCGTCGTCGACCGGCCCCAGGTAGGGTCTTGAGCAGGCCGGAGAACTCGCGCGGCTCGGTCCAGGAGCCCGGCTGGCCGGTGACCGGGTCGGGAACCATGTCGAGGGTGACGTTCTCGGGGTCGAGGCCCTTGCGGGCGGCGTAGTCCTCGATGAGCTGGTCGGCGCGGTAGCGCTTGTGGGTGTGCAGGGACTCCACGAGCGGGTCGGTGAAGGCGCCGACGTGACCGGAGGCGACCCAGGTCTCACGCGGCAGGATGACGGAGGGTCCAGCCCGACGACGTCGTCGCGCGAGCGAGACCATGTACTGCCACCACTGGCGCTTGATGTTCTCCTTGAGCTCGACGCCCAGCGGCCCGTAGTCCCAGGCCGAGCGGGTTCCGCCGTGAATCTCGCCGCAGGGGAAGACGAAGCCGCGCCGCTTGGCGAGGTTGATGACGGCGTCGAGGGCGTGAAGGGGTGGATGCCAACGGATGCTCCTTCAGGGGTGGTCGTGGTCCCGCCTGGTTGGTGGGGACGAGTGGTGACAGTCTAGGGCGGACAGGGGGCCGAGCGTCGGTGAGGGCCCGTCGCACCGCCGACGCGCACGCCCCGGGAGACCCTGCCGACTGCCGTCCAAACCGGCTCTCAGCAGCGCACGCGGACTCGCCCGAGTTTGACGCAGGACCGCCAGAGTATGAGAATGATTCGCATGAATGTTTCACAGGCTCGTTCCCGTCGTCTCCACCGCGTCGTGGCGCTCGGAGCCACCCTGATGCTGGCTGCCGGCATGAGCGCGTGCAGCGCCCTGAAGGGCGAGAGCTCGTCAGACGCCTCGGCGCCGCACGATCGCCCCGGGCAAGACCCTGACGGTCTCCACGTCCTTCTACCCGATCCAGTACCTGGCCGAGGCCATTGGCGGCAAGCTCGTCAAGGTCTCCACCGTGACCCCTCCAACGTCGAGCCGCACGACTTCGAGCTCTCCGGCAAGGGAGACCGCCGAGCTGGGCAAGGCCGACCTCATCGCCTATGTCCCCGGCTTCCAGCCCTCCCTGGACAAGGCCGTCAAGGAGGTCGGCTCCGGACCCACCGTGGTGGACCTGAGCAAGCCGGCCAACCTCGTCCACCACGAGGGGGTTGAGGAGGAGCACAGAGCACGGCGAGGGAGGCCACCGACGGCGCCTCGGCCAGTGCCGCCGCCACCGCGCAGGCCAGCGAGGCCGGGCACGACGAGCACAGCCACGACGAGCACGCCGAGGGCGGTGAGGGGCACGACGGCGACCTCGACCCGCACTTCTGGCTCGACCCGGACCGCATGATCAAGGTGGCCGAGGCCGCCCGAGGCCTCCTTCGCCAAGATCGACCCGGCCAACGCCAACGACTACAAGGCGGGCCTGGACAAGCTCAAGACGGCACTGACCGGAGTGGACAACCAGTACAAGCAGGGCTTGACCAGCTGCCAGCACAAGACCTTCATCACCTCCCACGCCGCCTTCGGCTACATGGCCGAGCGCTACGGCCTGACCCAGGCCTCCATCTCCGGCATCGACCCGGAGACCGAGCCCAACCCCGCCGAGATGGCCAACATCAAGTCGGTGGTCGAGAAGACGGGGGTCAAGACGATCTTCACCGAGGGCTGGTCTCCGACGCCCCCGCCAAGGCGATCGCCGCGGAGACCGGGGCGGAGACGAGCGTCCTCAGCCCCCTGGGTCAAGCCCGAGCGAGGGCGACTACACCGACGCCATGACCACCAACCTGGAGCGGCTCAAGTCCGCCATGGTGTGCAAGTAGCCTCAGGGCCCGGCCGCCGAGCCCGGGTTCCCGAGCAGATGACGCCCCCTCAGATTGGCATGATCGCAACCGTATGACCTCATCATCTCCACCTTCACCAGCGTCTGTGACGACGCCGTCCGGTTCCCCGGGCGGCGTCGTCCACGCTTCGCCATCAGGTCCGTGAGCTCAGCGTCGTCCTGGGCTCCTCCCTCATCCTGGACGACGTGAGCCTGGCCGTGGGCGGCGGCGAGTCCGTGGCGATCCTGGGCGCCAACGGCTCGGGCAAGTCCACCCTCGTCAAGGCCGTTCTGGGGCTGGTGCCCCTGTCCGGCGGCAGCATCGAGCTCCTGGGCACCCCCACCTCGCGCCGCCACAGGGTCCCCTGGGAGCGGGTCGGCTACGTCCCCCAGCGGATCGGCGCCGGCTCCGGCGTCCCGGCCACCGCCCTGGAGGTGGTGCGCTCCGGGCTCCTGGGGCCGCGCCGGCCCCTGGGCCGATCGGGGCCGGGCCGCCAAACGGAAGGCCATGGCCGCCCTGGACGCCGTCGGGCTGGCCCACCGGGCCGCGGACCACGTCCAGGTCTTCTCCGGTGGGCAGGCCCAGCGGGTCCTCATCGCCCGGGCCCTGGTCCGCTCCCCCGAGCTGCTCATCCTCGATGAGCCCCTGGCCGGCATCGACCGCGCCAGCCGCGAGTCCTGGCCGAGATCCTTCAGGGGCTGCGCGCGCAGGGGCTGACCCTGGTGACGGTTCTGCACGAGATGGGTGAGCTCGCCGACGTCGTCCAGCGGGCGATCCTCCTGCAGGACGGCCGGCTCGTCGCCGACGGCCCGGCCGGCGAGGTCGCTCATCTGCGCGACAGCGGGACCGGCGCGCCCCAAGGCGACCCGCACCGCGCGCACTCCGACTACGGCGCCGACGGCGACCACCACCCGGACGCCGGCGGCCCTCCGGCCCACCACGCCCCCGTCCTCGACCATCGGCTGCCTGACACGCGCCCTCATTCCGGTAGGAGCACCCGCCCATGATCGAGTTCGTCTCCGACATGCTTGCCAGTCCCCTCATCCAGCGGGCCTTCATCGTGGCGGTCCTGGTGGGGCTGGCCGCCCCGGTGGTGGGCACCTACCTGGTTCAGCGGGGCCTGGCGCTGCTGGGCGACGGGATCGGGCACATCGCCCTGACCGGGATCGCCCTGGGCTGGCTGGCCGGGGCCGCCGCCAACGTCACTCCTCACGACGCCTGGGCCGTGCCCGGGGCGATCCTCATCAGCGTGCTGGGAGCCGTGATGATCGAGGTCATCCGTGCCAACGGCCGAACTCGAGGGAGACGTGGCCCTGGCGATCCTGTTCTGCAGGGGGCATCGCCGGGGGCGTCATCCTCATTCGCGTCGCCGGCGGGGACGACGACGAACCTCAACTCCTACCTGTTCGGCTCGATCTCCACGGTCTCGGTCTCCGACGCCTGGTTCACCATCGCCCTGGCCACCCTGGTGCTCCTGGTGGGGCTGGGGCTGCGCGCCCGCTGTTCGCACTGTGCCACGACGAGGAGTTCGCCCACGCCTGCGGCCTGCCCACCGGCGCCCTCAACGTGCTGGTGGCGGTGGTGGCGGCGCTGACGGTCTCGGTGTCCATGCGGGTGGTGGGGGCCCTGCTGGTCTCGGCGGTCATGATCGTGCCGGTGGCCATCGCCCAGCTCGTGTCGCACTCCTTCGCCCGCACCATGTACCTGGCGATGGGGCTGGGCGTGGTGGCCTGCGTGTCGGGTCTGACGATCACCTACCTGGTGGCGGCCTCTCCCGGCGCCATGATCGTGGTACTCCTAGTGGGGGGCTACGCCGTCGTCGCCCTCCTGTCCGGACTGCTGCAGCTCGTCAGCCGCTCGCGACGGCACCACATCACCTCAGGAGGCAGATCATGAGCGCAAGCAGCACGGCGCAGCGTCCCCGCGCCACGCGCCAGCGCGCCGCCGTCGCCGACATCCTCGCCCGCACCGACGAGTTCCGCTCGGCCCAGCAGATCCATTCCGCCCTGGAGGCGGAGGGCGCAAGGTGGGACTGGCCACCGTCTACCGCAACCTGCAGACGCTGGCGGGAGTCCGGTGCGGTGGACCAGGTGCGCAGCGCCGAGGGCGAGGTCCTCTACCGGGCCTGCGAGGGCAGGAGCACCATCACCACATCGTGTGCCGCCGCTGCGGCTACACCGTGGAGGTGTCCGGCGGCGAGCTGGAGGAGTGGATTCAGCGGGTCTCAGCCCGGCAGGGCTTCACCCAGATGGAGCACACGGCCGAGTTCTTCGGCCTGTGCGCCGACTGCTCGACCCAGGACGCCTCACAGGACTGAGCAGGTCTGACTGACCCCGGTGTCCCGAGCCGGGTTGTGCCAGACGACTGGCTACTGCCCGTCGTGGTGCGGTGACTCGTCAGCCTCGTCGTCCTCCGGGTCCTCGGCGCCGGTGGGCTCCTCGTGCAGCACCTTGTCCACGGCGCCGCCGTAGCGGCGCTCGCGTCCGGCGTAGGCCTCGCAGGCCTTCCACAGCTCAGTGCGGTTGAAGTCGGGCCAGGCCAGGGGTGAGAAGTAGAGCTCGGCGTAGGAGGAGGACCACATGAGGAAGTTGGAGGTGCGCTGCTCGTCGCCGGTGCGGATGAACAGGTCCACGTCCCGCATGGTGGGTGAGTAGAGGTAACGCTGGATGGTCTTCTCGTTGATGGAGGCGGCCTTGAGGCGGCCGGCGGCGACGTCCTCGGCGATGGCTCGGGTGGCGTCGGCGATCTCGGCCCGCCCGCCGTAGTTGATGCACGGGTTGAGGATCAGGCCCGTGTTGTGCGCGGTGACGCGCTCGGCCTCACGCAGCTCGTGCAGGACGGACTTCCACAGGCGCGGAGTGCGTCCGATCCAGCGCAACCTGACGTTCCAGGAGTTGAGGACATCGCGCTGGACGCGCAGGACCTTGCGGGCGAAGCCCATGATGAAACGGACCTCGCCGGGTGAGCGCCGCCAGTTCTCGGTGGAGAAGGCGTAGACGCTCAGCTCTTTGACGCCGATCTCGATAGCGCCGGCGGCGACGTCGAGCATATTGGCCTCCCCCACCCGGTGGCCCTCGGTGCGGGGCAGGCCGCGGGCGTTGCCCAGCGCCCGTTGCCGTCCATGACGACGGCGACGTGCTGGGGCAGGGGAGGCAGCCGGCAGCACGGGTGGGGTCAGGCCGGGCCGGTGCAGGGGCAGGGCGGCCTCGACCGTCATGTCTCTGGCGACGTCTGTCATGGTTATGCCCTTTCCACCAGTGCGAGGGGCGCAGGCGCCGCTCCAGGTACCAGGTCGTGTAGGCCGAGACGAGTCCGGAGGCCTGCGAGCGCTCGCGCTGGCCGGAGGCGTCGGCCACGGCCCAGTCGCCCGGAGGCAGGGCGCCCAGGAGCGCCATCGTGGCCGGCTCGACCTCGACGGCGCCTGCCGAGCGGCAGGGACTCGCACACCGCCCCACCGGCCTGCACGTGGAAGGCCCGGTGGGGTCAGGGAGCGCCGCACAGGGGCGCAGTCGTAGCACGAGGGCGCCCAGCCCCCAGGGGCCAGGGCCCGCAGCAGGTAGGGAGTCAGGATGAGTCCGGGGGCGTGGCGCCGGTGGGACATGGCGGCCAGGGCCCGGCCAGCAGCAGGTACTGCTGGGGGCTGGCCTCGGTGCCCAGGTCACCGTCGTCGGCGCTGAGGCGCTCAGCGGTCTCCACCATGGTCGAGGCGCAGGGTGAACATGGCGTAGTCGGCGCTGACGGCCCGGCCGAAGGGGTCGATGATCTCGGCCTGGGTGACGACGTCGAGGGTGCGTCCGGCGTGGAGCTGGACGTCGGTCATGGAGAAGGGCTCAGGCGGGCACCGAAGCGGGAGGTGGTGCGGCGCACCCCCTGGCCAGCGACGCACCTGTCCGTGGTGGCGGGTGAGCATCACGATGATGCGGTCGGCCTCGCCCAGCTTGTAGGTGCGCAGGGATGATCGCCTCATCCCGGTACAGCCTGCTCGTCACGGGCGCAGTCTCTCACGCCCTCTCAGCGCAGGGGCGCGATTGATGGCGGAGATGACGGCCTTGAAGGAGGAGGTGGTGATGGAGGGTCGATGCCCGCCCCACAGGACCTGGCCGTCGACCTCGCACTCGACGTAGCTGGCGGCCTTCGCGTCGCGTCCCTCGCTCAGGGGCGTGCTCGACGTAGTCGAGATCCGCACGCTCAGGCCCTGTGCTCTCAGGGGCGGTGACGAAGGCGTCGAGGGGCCCGTTGCCGGAGGCGGTCAGGGTGCTTCTCCGCCCGCCGTCGACCAGGGGTGACGGTGAGGGTGGAGTCCTCGTCATCACCGGTGGAGGTCAGGGTGGCCCCACGCAGCTCGAAGCGGCCCCAGCGGCTGAGCTCGGCCTCAGGGGCGGCCGCGGCGGGCAGGTACTCGTCGGCGAAGATCGACCACAGGGCGGTCGCCGTCGACCTCGCCGCCGTAGGGTGTCGGTGTGGCGCTGGACGATGCGGGAGAACTCGATCTGGAGGCGGCGCGGCGGCTCGAGCTTGCGGGTGGTGCCCAGCAGGGTAGGCGACCCGCCCTTGCCGGACTGGGGGTTGACGCGCACGACGGCCTCGTGGAGCGGCCCACGTCGTGGGGGTCGATGGGCAGGTAGGGGCATGGCCCAGGGGACGGCGATCTGCGCCTCGGCGTCGGTCAGCCCTCGGCCTTCTTGGCGCTGACCTGCGCGTGCGCGCGCGCGAAAGCCCTTCTTGATGGCGTCCTGGTGGGAGCCGGAGAAGGAGGTGTGAGACAGGCTCGCCGGCGTAGAGGTGCGCGGGGGCACGTCCATGCCGGTGGCCCGCTCGACGGTGCGGCGGACCTCGTCGATGTCGGACAGGGTCGAGCATGGGGTCCACGCCCTGGCTGAAGAGGTTGAGGCCAGGGTCACCAGGTCCACGTTGCCGGTGCGCTCGCCGTGGCCGAACAGGCAGCCCTCGACGCGGTCGGCGCCGGCCATGAGGCCGAGCTCGGCGGCAGCCACGCCCTGAGCCGCGGTCGTTGTGGTTGTGCGGGGACAGGCACCGGACTCGCGCCATGGGGCAGGGTGGCGGCTCATCCACTCGATCTGGTCGGCGTAGACGTTGAGGGGTGGCGCGCTCGACGGTGGCGGGCAGGGTTGAGGATGATCTCGCGGTCCTCCTCAGGCTGCCACGTTCATGACGGCCTGGCAGACCTCGAGGCTGTAGTCGAGCTCGGTGTCGACGAAGATCTCGGGGAGTACTCGTAGCCGAAGATCGTGTCCTCGTCGAGGACCTTCTCGGCGCGAGGCCATGATCTGGCGGGTGCCGTCGACGGCGAGCTCGCGGATCTGGTCGCGGTCCATGCGGAAGACGACGTTGCGGAACAGGGGCGACAGGGGCGTTGTAGAGGGTGGACGGTGGCCCGCGGGATGCCGACGCAGGCGTCAGGGTGCGGTCGATGAGCTCGCCGCGCGACTGGGTGAGCACCGGAGATGGTGACGTCCTCGGGGATCGCGCCGTCGTCCACCAGGGAGCGCACGAAGTCGAAGTCGGTCTGGGAGGCGGCCGGGAAGCCGATCTCGATCTCCTGAAGCCCATGCTCACGAGCAGGTCGAAGACGGCGCGCTTGGCCTGGGGGCCCCATGGGCTCGATGAGGGACTGGTTGCCGTCGCGCAGGTCGGTGCTCAGCCAGCGGGGGCGGCGGTGATGCGCTTGTCCGGCCAGGTGCGGTCGGGCAGGGTCGATGGTGGCGACGTCGAGGAAGGGCCGGTGCTGGCGAACGGCATACCGGAGGGGCTGCTGGGGGGCAGGGGCGGGCGTTACGCATCAAGACTCTCCTGGGTGAGGTGCTTCGTGATTCGACGGCGGTTCCCGGAAGACTCGTCTGACTCCTGAGGAACGCGGCCGCGAACGTGGCCGAGCAGAACAGAGTCAGCCGCGGTCAGGGGTGCCGGCCTGTCAGGCCCCGCCGCGGCGACTAAGCAGGGAAGCTCACCTGGTGGCCTGGGGTCGCTCGCACGACGTAGACCCTACCCCGATGAGGACCCATCGTCAGGTAAGGGGGCGTACGGGACCGCAGTGTGAGACAGAGGATGAAGGGACCTCAGCCTCGATCCATACCTCACGTCCTGACGCACCAACACCATGCATGCTGCATCTACTACATTCAGTTGCGCTTCTACTCAGGAGGGTTTGTGCGATGGCTCCAGTCATCACCACGGAGAACCTCGAGTTCTCCTACAGGGACACCCGGTGCTGCGTGGCATCGACCTGTCGGTCGAGGCCGGCGAGGTCGTCTGCCTGCTCGGCCCCAGCGGCGTGGGCAAGACGACCCTCGTGGAGAACCTGCTGGGCTCTCTGACCCCGACCGCCGGCAGGGTGCGCGTGCTCGACACCGATCCGCGCCGGGCGGGCGCCGACTTCTGGGCGAGGTCGGGCTGGTGCAGCAGGCTGGACCGACCACGCCAAGTGGAGGTGAGGGACCAGCTGGGTGGATCCGCTCGGTCCAGCTGACGGCGGCGAGGCGGGTGAGCAGCGTCGACGGGTGCTCGACGCCGTCGGCCTCAGCGGAAAGGCCGACTCCCGGCTGTCGAGGCTCTCCGGCAGGGCAGCGACGCACCATTGACTTCGCGGCCGCCCTCATGGCCGCGCCCGAGGCTCCTCGTCCTGGACGAGCCGACGACCGGACTGGACCCGGTCTCCAGGCGCGACTGCGATCTCATTCTGGCCAGGGGTCGACGACGACGCCACCATCGTCATGACCACTCACGACCTGGCCGAGGCCGAGCACCTGGCCTCCGCGTGCTCATCATGAACGAGGGACGGATCCTCGCCGACGGCACGGTCACGGCGCTGCGCGAGCGCCTCGATCGTGGCGCCGAGATCACCTGGGTCCAGGACGGGACGCACCACGTCCACTCCACCCACTGCCCCGAGCGCTTCGTCAGGGCTCGACCTCGACGCCATCTCCGGGCTCACCATCACCCGCCCCACCCTGGAGGACCTACCTCTCCCTCGTCAGCAGCAAGGAGCCCCAGTCGCGGGCATTCGCACCTTTCCTGGCAGTTCTACGTGCGGCCCGTCGCCAGGCGGCCCTGGACCTGCGAGCAGGCGTTGTCGGGTCGGGCATCGCATTGCTGGCCTCCGTGAGGCGCCCTCGTGATCGTCAGCAGGGAACACCCAAAGCGAGTATCGGCCCGATGTTCCTCGCCGGCAGCATTGGCACGATCAGCTGCTTCATCACCTTCCAGATCGCCAGCGAGACCTACGTCGACCGCATCGGTGGTGCCCTGCTGCGGGTGCGTGTCCTGCCTCACGGCCCGCTGACGTGGGCCATCGGTAAGACGATGTCCTCAGTCACTCAGACCCTCGTGTTCCAGGGCGCCATTCTTCTCGGGGGAGCCCTGTTCGTTGAGGCGCTGCCCTAGTACATCCCAGGTGCTGGCCTGTCTGCCGCTCATGGTGCTGTCAGCCGTCGCGACAGCCCCGCTGGGACTTCCTCGTGGGTGCCTTCGTCCGCGGCGTCTACAGCTTCATGGCCTCCTACCTACCATGTTCGCCCTCATCGGAACGAGCGGTTTCTTCATGCCCATGGACCGTTTCCCCTCCTGGGCTGCAGGCAGTTCAGCTGGCGCTGCCGACGTACTGGTCAGGGGCACTTGACCCGCTGGGCACTGGTGGGGGACCCCTCGTGGGAGGTGGGCCGAGCCTTCTCCCGGTGCTCGCCGTCGGGGATCCTGGCGACCTGGACGGTTCTCGGCTTCGCGGGAGCCTCGTTCATCGTGCGGCGCAGCTTCCGCAAGGAGACGATCGGTAGTCTGGCGCGCGTGCAGTCCACCATTCGCTCCCAGACCGGTCTGTGACCATGTCCGACGACGTCGTCCACAACCGGATCGCGGTCCTGCGCGCCGACCGCCGAGTGAGTCGCCGAGAGCTGGCCGAGGCCCTCGGCGTCCACTACCAGACGGTGGGCTACCTCGAGCGCGGGGGTACGCCCCTCACTGCACCTGGCCTGCGCATCGCCCGCTACTTCGACGTGCCCGTGGGTCGGTCTTCTCCTGGAGGGTTCCCCGCCTGACGTAAGAGGATGCAACTCATGGCAATCGGGTGGTGCCCTCCCCGGACAGGGAGGCACCACCCGAGTCTCAGTTCAGCTACGTGTCTTCGCCTGGGCGCAGACCGCCCTACAGGAGGCCCTCGGCCAGGTCAGCAGGGTGCCGAAGCGGTGGTTGGTGATGCCACTGCCTGCTCGCGCAGGAAGGGCAGCAGCTCAGGGTGCGGGCAGGCCGTCACGGCCCCCGTGTGCAGGGCGATGTCGGGGCTTCCGCCGGTCACCCGGCTGGCGTGGCTCCAGCGGGCCGCGGAGGTCTCCTCACGCGGACCGAGGATGCGCAGCGCGTTCCCCAGCCCGCCGGAGGCGCGAGCTCGGCCAGGCGGGCGTCCCAGGCCCCCTGGTCCTCGACCGCCACCTGGACGCCGGCGGCCTGCAGCGCGTTCTGAAGTGGCTGGGGCGAGACGGTCGGCCACGGACAGGCTGACGAGCCACCGGCCCGCACACCGGCAGCCGTGACGCGCACGACGTCGGCCATTCGGTTCCCACCCGGCGCGCACGAGCACGTCAGTGGGCCGGTAGCGCAGGACGTTTGCGCTCGCAGGCCAGTGCCGTGACATCGCGGTTGACGCCGTAGGCACTCCTCCAGGCAGGGCGTCGGCCACCAGGGCGTGACGCAACCCGGCCAGGTCGGCCTCGTCAGCTGGCCGCTGACGGCATCGCACAGGCTCGCCACGCGCGGGTCCAGCGCCGCAGTGCCCTGGTCCGCCAGTCCTTCACGTCCTGGCCGTCTGCAGGGCTCCACGTCCCCCAGTCCCAGCAGGTACGAGGGGCCGCCGGCCTTCGTCGTCGAGCCGATGGCCCGAGCGCTTCCAGCCGCCGAAGGGCTGGCGGCGCACGATAGCTGATGATACCACGGTTGACGTAGATGTTGCCGGCCTGGATCAGGTCGAGCCAGACGGCCAGCTCGAGCCGCGTCGGTCTGGAGCCGGAGGTGAGCCCGTAGTCGACGGCGTTGACCGCCTCGATGGCCTCCTCGAGCGTGTCGACCCGCATGATGCCGATGACGGGCGCGAAGTACTCGGTGAGGTGGAACTCGCTGCCGGGCACGACCCGGCACGGATACCAGGGTCCACAGGCCGTCACCGGGTGGCGGGGACTGAGGACCCAGTGCTCACCGACCCCCAAGGTGGTCAGGCCGCGCACGCCTTCTCGTCGTCGGGTACGACGACGGGCCCCATCTGGGAGTCCAGCGACGGCGCGCAGACGCACCCGCAGAGGCGGTGGCGTCCACGAGCTGGCGGGCGATGCGCTCGGACTTGCCGGCCGAGGAGACCAGGACCAGCAGGGAGGCCGAGCACTTCTGGCCGGCATGGGCGAAGGCCGAGTAGACGGCGTCGCGCACGGCGATGTCGGGGTCGGCCGAGGGGTGACGATGATGGCGTTCTTGCCGCTGGTCTCCCCAGCGGGTGCATGTCCGGCTTCAGGAGCGGAAGAGGCGGGCCGTGTCGTAGGAGCCGGTGAGGACCACGCGGTCGACGTCCTTGTGGGTCACCAGGTGGCGTGAGACCTCCCCCGTCCTCCAGCAGGGCCAGCACCACGGGATCCTCGGGATCCCGGCGTCGTGGAAGGCGCGCACGAGCTCGGCCGCGCAGCCTCAGGCCAGCAGGGGCGGGCTTGAGGATGACGGCGCTGCCGGCCCGCCAGGGCCGCAGCCACTCCCGGTGGGGATCGCCACCGGGAAGTTCAGGGCGAGGCGACCACGGTGACGTCCACCGGGGCGAAGCGGGCCCCGACCATGTCTCAGGGTCGTGCAGGAGCAGCGAGGACTCCCGCGTAGTGGTGGCAGAAGTCGATGGCCTCACTGACCTCGGGGTCGGACTGGTCGATGGTCTTGCCGGCCTCAGGCCGGCGACCTCGATCAGGCTCGGCGCGCCGAGCGGCAGGACGTCACCGACACGGTGCAGGGCGGCGGCCGCTCGGCAGGGTCAGAAGACTGCCAGACGCCCGGCCGCCTCCGCCGTCGAGGCCACCAGGAGTCCACATCGGCGTTCGTGGCCAGGGCGGGCGGCGCCGGCCTCCACCTCGGCCACGCCCCGCGTGGATCCGGGATGGCGGCAGCGATGTCCCGGGCCCACTGGCGGTTGGCGGCCAGGGCCAGGGTCAGGGTCGGCCTCGGAGACGAAGGGACCTCCTGGCGCGCTCGGCCACCGTGCCCGGTCTCCTCAGGGATGCCCGCCTCCCGCTCGGCGAGCCGGTTCTGGGTGCGGTTGGGCACCGGCACCGGGGCGTCAGGGTCGAGGTCGGACAGGGCCGCCAGGAAGCGGTCGCGCTCGCGGTCGAGACCTGCTCGTTGCTGGCCAGGTCGAAGACCCCGGACATGAGTTCTCCGGCGCCGCGTTCTCCTCCAGGCGGCGCACCGGGTAGGAGATGGCGACGTCGAACTCGTGGGGGTCGACGACGGGCACGCTACAGCAGGAGGTGGCCGGTGTCGCGGCGCACGACCTCCTGGATGCCGGTGGCCATGCCGGAAGCATCTCGAACTCGACGCTGTCCTCAACGCCGCGTGCGGCACGCAGCTCGAAGGCGAAAGGCGATGTCGAAGAGTTCTGGCCCGCCACGCCCAGGCGGATGTTGCGGGTGCGCTCGGGCGTCATCGCCCAGGAGAGCATGCGCTTGTAGTTGGTGTCAGTGGCCTGCTTGGAGGGCCAGGTGGTCAGCTCCCAGCCGTGGATCTCGGCGTCGACCTTCTCCATGGACGGGTTGGCGCCCTTGACGATGCGGACCTTGACGCGCGAGCCGCCGGAGCGACACGCTGGGCAGCCCCTCCTGGAGGCGCTGCATGGCGCCCAGGGAGTCGGGCGGAGTAGGCCTGCGGGACGATTCCGGCCTCGTAGCCGCGCATGTCCTCCTGGTCGAGGATCGCGGTGAAGACCGCGATGGTCAGGTCGAGGTCCTTATGGTCCTCCATGTCCAGGTTGAGGAAGGTGCCGTGGTCGCGGGCCAGGGCGGTGAGAGCGGCAGGAGGGCCTGGACGCCGTGGGCACTGACTTCCTCGAAGCCCCAGGGGTTGTGGGGGGCCGGTGACGGCGGAGACCTTGACCGAGACGTAGTCGACGTCCTCGCGGGTGACCAGGCGGGAGACCTCGGCCAGACGGCGGGAGGCCTCCTTCTCCCCAGGACGGCCTCGCCCAGGAGGTTGACGTTGAGGCGGTTTGCCGCCCTTGCGCAGGCGAGCGAGGGCGGGCCCGGAGTCCCTGTCGGTGGCGTCGACGACGAGGTCGCCGACGATCTCCCGGAAGACTCGCCGGGCGACCGCGGTGACGGTGCGCGGGGCGGGCGGGGCGGCCGAGCCCAGCCCCATGGCTCCGGCCAGGGGGAGGCAGAAAGTCGGTGCGCCCTGCCGACAGGCGCTTGAGGGCAGTGCTGGCGACGTCGAGGTCGGTGGGACGCACGACGTCGTCGACGAAGCAGGTGGTGAAGGTCAGGCCCTCAGGGTCGGAGAGGATGCGGGAAGGGAGCTTGGCTGAGCGCGGTACCGGCTCAGATGCCGACTCGTCAGCCCACCGGCGTGCTCGGGCGACAGCTTTCTCGCCCAGCGCCCACAGGTCGTCAGGGCGCGACGTCCTGCGTTGCCTGCGTCGGTGCGGGGCGGACTGGGAACGGCGTTGTTCGTCATGCGTTTGGCCTCCAGGTCGATATGACATCGGACCATCAAGTGTGCGCTACGGCACCCCTTGTGCGCGACGAGTTTCGCGCCCTGAGTCTGAAGGTGTCGCAAGTTCCCTTGGTCCTAGATGCCGCCCGCACCGCCGCGCTGACTGCGTGGGGCGGCTCAGAGCTCGGGCAGGGCCAGGGCCTTGGGGTCGGACTGCCAGTCGCTCGGCGGTGCGCACGTGCAGGTCGAGGTAGACCTTGCGCCCCAGCAGCTGCTCAATGCCCTTGCAGGGCGGTGACGCCCACTTCATGAGGCGTCGTCCGCCTTGCCGATGATGATGGCCTTCTGGGGTCGCGTTCGACGACGAGGGCTCACGCGCACCTGAGGCGGCCTCCGGCGCCCTTGATATGGCCGACCTCGCGCTCGTCGTCGGGGTCGGCGATCTGTCGACGACGACGGCCGGGGAGTGGGGCGGCTCGTCGCGCACGCCCTCAGGGGCGGCCTCGCGCACGAGCTCGGCGATCATGACCTGCTGGGGCTCGTCGGTGATCTCACCGGTGGGGTACAGCGGCGGGGACAGGGGCATGTGCTGAGAAGGGACCTCCTCCAGGACGTCGATCTGCTCGTTGCGCTGGGCTGATACCGGGACGATGTCAGCTCCCCAACTCGCTGACGGCCAGGAGGCTGGGCGGCCAGGGCCTCTCGGGTGACGGTGTCAGCCGGGTGACGACGGCGACCACGAGGGTGCCGCAGCTCGGCGAGTCACGGGTGATGGAAGCGGTCGCCAGGGGCCGATCTTCTCGTTGGCGGGAATGCAGAAGACGACGACGTCGACGTCGGCGAGGTCTCGCGCACCAGGTCGTTGAGACGCTTGCCCAGCAGGGTGCGGGGGCGGTGGAGGCCGGGGGTGTCCACCAGGACGATCTGCGCGTTCTCCTTGTGGATGACGCCGCGCACGTTGTGGCGGGTGGTCTGGGGGCGCCCGGAGGTGATGGCGATCTTGGCGCCGACCATGGCGTTGAGTGAGGTGGACTTGCCGGCGTTGGGGCGGCACGATGCAGGCGAAGCCGGCGCGGAAGTCCTCGGGGAAGTCAGGGGACGACGATCTCAACGCAGGGCCGAGTCCACAGAGTCAGCGCTCTCGTCGCGTCGTCCCCGTCAGGATCGGGAAGCCGTCCGCGTCAGCCGGGTGGCGGCGTCAGGGTCGTCGGAACCGTCAGCGCCGTCAGAGTCGTCATCCTCGCGCGTCGGGGTCGTCGTCCGGGGTCGGTGAGCGGGTTGGGGCCGTCCATGAGCTCGGCGTCGGTGGGGAAGCGGAAGCCGGCAGGGGCAGGGGCCGGGCGCGGGCATCTCGAGGGGTTCGGCCAGCAGCTCCTCAGGGGCCTGGGGCTGGTCGTCGCAGGCTTCGAGGGCAGTCTGGTCAGCGGTGTCAGTCATCGGTGTCCTCTTCAGGGTGCAGGGGTGCGCGAGGCGAGAATAGTGGAGACCTGGCGGCGGCGGCGGTGGCCTCCTCGGCCTGGAGGTGGACGCCCTGGGTGTCTCCGGCGGCGCCGGGCAGGGGACGCGGCCGATGGCCTGTGGTGAGCAGGCCGCCGACGGTGTCGACGTCGTCGTCATCGATCTCGAGGTCGAAGAGCTCGCCGAGCTCGTCAGGGCGAGTCGGGCGGGGACGCGGTAGGTGCCGGGGGCGACTTCGACGACCTCAGGGCAGCTCAGGGTCGTGCTCGTCGGTGAGCTCGCCGACGACCTCCTCAGGAGGGTCCTCCATGGTGACCAGGCCGGCGGTGCCGCCAGTACTCGTCGACAGCCAGGGGCCGTATGGAAGCAGCCGGTCTGCATCTCGCGCAGGAGGTCGTCGGCGGGTTTCGTCTCGAGGACGTACTCGGCGTCCCGGGCGAATCCGGCCACGGCGAGGGCCCTCGTGCTCGGGGTGGGCGGCCAGGCAACGCGGGACGTCCTTGGTGAGGATGCCGCGCACGTCGTCGGCGTCCTCCCCGATGACGGGACGCGTGAGTAGCCGGAGCGGATGAACAGGCGCGCATGGCGGCGGAGGCGGGCTTGTGGGCGTCGATGGTGACCATGTCGGTGCGTGGGACCATGACCTCGCGCACGGTCTGGCCGAGCTCGACGACCGAGCGCATCATCTCGCGGTCCTCGTCCTCGATGGTGTCGGTCTCGCCGATTTCGTCGATCATCTCGCGCAGGTCCTCGTTGACGGCCTCGCGGGTCTCGGCGTCGGTGGGGGCGGACTCGAGGGCGGCAGGGTGCGGGAGACGGGCGGCGCTGCAGGGGCAGACCAGGACGTCGACCCAGGTGAGCAGGCCGCCCAGGGCGAGCAGGGTGGCGGCGGGGGTTGCGTCGGCCGTAGGTGCGTGGGGAGAAGCCGACGACGACGCCCAGCAGGATGATGTTGGCCAGCAGGGCCGGGGCCAGGACCTGCCACCAGGTGCGCACGAGACCGGGCGGCCAGGGGTGATGAGGACGGCGGCGAGCATGTCGACGGCGACGCGGAGCGACATGAGGGCGCCCAGGACCCGGGTGCGGTGCTCGGCCAGGCGGCGGACGGGCGGCTCGCGGCGGCCCTCCTCGATGAGGTCGTCGGCGGCGGCCAGGGTGAAGCGCAGCAGGGGCGGACTCGCCGGCTGACGAGGAGCTCCCAGGGCCAGGACGATCACCGCGCAGGCGATGAGCGCGGCGGTGGGGATGCCAGTCACGCGGGGTCTCACTTGCCGCGCTCGGCCAGGAAAGGTCAGCAGGGAGGCGGCGCTGGAGGTCGAACATCTCCTTCTTCTCCTCAGGGCTCGGCGTGGTCGTAGCCCAGGAGGTGGAGGATGCCGTGGACGGTGAGCAGAGCATCTCCTCGACCGCGGGTGGCCGGCGGCCAGGGCCTGCTGGCGGCGACCTGCGGGCACAGGGACGATGTCGCCCAGGGGTCCCGGCGGGGGTGGGCAGAGTCAGCTGAGCCAGGGCGCAGCTCGTCCATGGGGAAGCTCATGACGTCGGTGGGGCCGGGCAGGTCGAGCCAGCGCCGTGGAGCTCTTCCATGGGCTCGGGGTCGATGAACATGATGTTGAGCTCGGCGGCGGGGCTGACGTGCATGGCGGTCAGGACGTGGTCGGCGAGGTCCGCGAACTCGGCGGCGTCGATGACGGTGGTGGTCTCGTTGATGACCTCAGTGGTCATGCGGGTTCCTCTCCGAGTAAGGCCGGGCGGGGCGGTTGCTGCTCCCCGACGGTACTGGCTGTTGCGGCCGCTGCGGCCAGGCGGTCCGGCAGGTCGGGAGGCGGCGTCCTGGGCGGCGACCTCGGCGTCGTGGCGGGCGTAGGCCTCGATGATGCGGCCCACGAGGCGGTGGCGCACGACGTCGGCCGATCCGAGCTCGCAGAAGCTGATGCCTCGACGCCGGCGAGATCTTGCGCACGACGATGAGGCCGGACTCGCGTCCGCCGGGCAGGTCGACCTGGGAGATGTCTCCGGTGACGACCATGCGCGAGCCGAAGCCGAGGCGGGTGAGGAACATCTTCATCTGCTCGGGGCTGGTGTTCTGGGCCTCGTCGAGGATGACGAAGGCGTCGTTGAGGTGCGCCCGCGCATGTAGGGCCAGGGGCGCGACCTCGATGGTGCCGGCGGCCATGAGGCAGGGGCAGGGCCTCAGGCTCGAGCATGTCGTGGAGGCGTCGTAGAGGGGACGCAGGTGAGGGTCAATCTTGTCGGTGAGGCTGCCGGGCGGGAAGCCGAGGTTCTCGCCGGCCTCGACGGCGGGGCGGGTGAGGATGATGCGCGAGACGCGCTTGCGAGCCAGGGCGTCGACGGCCTTGGCCGTGGCCAGGTAGGTCTTGCCGGTGCCGGCGGGGCCGATGCCGAAAGGTGATGGTGGATTCCTCGATGGCGTCGGTATGGGCCTTCTGGCCGAGGACTTGGGGCGGATGGTGCGGCCGTGGGAGGTGAGGATGTCGTCGGTGAGGGACCTCGGTGGGGCGGGTGGAGGTCTCCAGCAGGCCGACGGCGCGTTCGACGGCGTCCGCGGTCAGGGGCGTGCCGGTGCGGGCGACGTCAATGAGCTCGGAGAGCAGGACGACGACGGTGTCGACGCGGGCGGCGGGGCCGGGAGACGGTGACGGCGGTGCCGCGCACGTGGATGTCGACGTCGGTGAAGCCCTTCTCGATGGCGCGCAGGACCTCGTCCCGGGCGCCCGAGGAAGTCACCGGGGCGACGTCCTCAGGCAGGGTGAAGGTGCGCGTGACGTCCGCCGGTTCGGCGAGGTGGCCTGGGCCGAAGCACCGAGCAGCCGGGACGTCACCGGCGCAGAGGGGCCGCGGACGTGCCAGAGACGGCGGGGTCGCGGCCAGCAGAGGCTCGGGGGGCGTGATGGAAGCGTCTGTCATCGTGCCTAATCATACTCGCTTGCAGGTAGCCGACTCACCTGCGGCACAAAGTACCCATCGACGTAGAATTCATCTGCCGGAAGACCAGCCCATTCGCTCACCATTCAATCATCAACACCTCGACTAAGGATACAATTTACGAGAATTCATGTCATCTAGACACAACCAAAGCGACCCCGACCTGCACGAAAGGTAGCAATGAGAGAAGATATAGAAGATCAAAGCACCAACGACATTACGGTGGCGCCGGATCATCAATGACATGCGCGTTGCAGGAACTATATCTATTCACTTTACATAATTTATTACATCACATCTGGTGACTACATCCTAAATAACCCAACAACCGAGGCTTGGGACATCAACATCTGGGACCTCCGGATAGTATTTTCCTACATCACCCTGACTTAGCATTGTGCTTGCACTATTGTTCTACAACCACAAAAGGTCTCTACTTTATCCATCATACTCTGGACCCTTCTTGGGTTGCTTGCTACACAATAGCAGCGCCCAATGTAGGGCAGGAGTCTTTTGCAGGATGGGCAAGCAACAAAAGCATTAACCTTCAAGGGGCTAGTCTCCACTACGCTTACTGCAGTAGGCGGAATAGGTGCAGTCGGGTATCTCGTCATCAAGTATCGCGAACAAGCGAGCGCCGAACGAGAGGAAGATCGTCAAGACGAAAGAAGCAGATGAAAAAAACTTGCGGCCGCCGTCCAGCAGCTGAGCTCTGAAGCACCTCGGTGCGAATTGCTGATGTCTACGCAATGAAAGACGTGGCCTTGGCCTATAATGAGACCGCCTCTATAAGCGCATCACCGACATCCTCTGCGGTTACCTGCGAACCGACCGATCAAAAATACATGGCCTCAGAACACGCTGTAGAATCAGCAATCTGGGACGTGACTTCGACTCTTAGTGGAACTACACCCCCGCAACTGGATGTGTTTTTAATTTGAATCTTCACAAAACCACCCTAACGGAGAGGATCTACCTAAGTGAGGGGCGGATATACTCAATTAATCTTCCGGGAAACAGACCCTAATTTCAGCCTGCGACTTTGCGGAAGTTTCCGTCATCGACAAAGCTAATTTTCAAAAAACGAAGAGTTCTCCATGCAGCGTAAGTTCACTCCACCCACCTCTACGAAGCGAACTTCGATAATGCCCATTTCAAAGGAGCGGCCATCTTTGCGTCATCAGAACTTGGAGGACTACTGCAGGAGAGTTCATTCCGCTTCATTCATTTTTATAATGAAGTCGATTTTAGTGGAGTCAAGTTTATTCCGCTAGCATTCACAGGATCCATATTCGAACAGCACGTCAGTTACAGGATGGCATCCTTTACTGGGCCAGTAGATTTCTCTGAAGTGGAGTTTAAGGGGTGGAGTTAACTTTGAGGGAACTATGTTTGATGCCGTCTATAAAAACAATGGGAATGTTTCTTTCCCTGAAGACCTTACGTTGACTGCAGAAGGGCTTCCTAAAAGGTGCAAAATGGGTGAGATTCAACAAGTATGGAGACCTGTCCAGTGAACACATAATTACAACCACCATTTCTCCTATGTGGTCTTAGTTCTACCAGCAACGAGGGTTGCTCAGCAACCTCCCGCTGGACAAGCGGTGGAGAAGAGAAAGTCACAAAGCACAGTCTGCTTCTAAATGGAGGCAGCCATGCTGGGAGCACTGTCCCAGAGAGCCAAGTAGTAGCAGGTCAGGAGACAAAAGTAGCAGCCCAGAGGTAGGAACAGAGGCGAGTTCACCACGCTGGATAGAGCCGAACCTCGTTGAGCTTCCAAATGACGGTTGCCATCACCCACGCCATGTCAGAACTACCCTGGCACGGAACGCAGTATTGAGATTGGAATCGACGTCGATGATGCTGACCTTGCCTGGGGTCACGATGAAACGCGACGAAGAAGACCGAACCGAGAGAATATAGAGCGAGTCAGCAACACCGTAGTCTGCTGCTCAACCTATCGATATCCACACCAGCAAGTTTCGTCTGACCGCGTTGGAGCAACAACCTACACGCTCAGACATGACTCTTCGAGTTCATATGCTTATCAGGTCACGCAGTCACTAAGTCACCAGATCGGATCACTAGGTTGAGTCACTAAGTCGGCTTGTCGAGGCACCAAGCGAGGCACTAGGACGCCAAGCCGGAGCACTAAGTCACTAAGTCAGGGCACCAAGATGAAGCACTAAGACACCACGTGGAGGCACCAAGTATGAACATCCTACTGAGTAGTCCAGGTGCGTCGGACACCATGCCGTCTGGTGAGCAGCGCTCAGGAGACCAGCATGGCCAGAGTCCCACCGACGAGGAGCGCCAGTCCCACAAGGTAGCACCTGCCGACGGCCTCGCGCAGGACGAGGGGCGGAGAAGAGGACGGTGACCAGGACGCTGAGCGTCGATGGGGACCACCACGCTGGCAGGGCCGTCCTGGAGGGCCCGGTAGTAGCAGAGCCAGGAGGCGCACGTCGCGGCCCCGGAGGCCAGGACGAAACCGAGCTCACCTTTCGGCACAGTGCAGATCTCTTGGAGCTTTCCGGTGACAGCGACCATCACCCAGGCCATCACCAGGACCACCCCGGTGCGGATCGCGGTACCGAGGTTGGACTCCACCCCGGTGATGCCGGCCTTACCGAGGATCGCGGTGAGCGCGGCGAAGAGGCTGAGCCGAGCGCATGGGACAGCCAGCCCCCTCCGTCACGCGGCCCGGGGCAGTCCGCGCAGGTCATCGGCGTCGAGCATCAACAATGTCCCGACCGCGATCAGAGCCACTCCGAGCGCACCGATGAGGCTCACCCTCTCCCCCAGGACGATGAGGGCCAGCAGCACTGTCAGCACTGTGCTCAGCGTCGATCAGCACGACCTTGCTGACGCTGCCGAGCTGGAGCGCCTTGAGTAGCACAGCCAGGAGGCCCCGGTTGCCAGCCCGAGGCACCAGCGGGCCGGTGCTGCGGGCATCAGGTGGGCCAGCTCGGTCTGTGAACCGACGATGAGCACCATGCCCCAGGCGCCCGCCAGCACCACGATAGTGCGCAGCGCCGTCGCCACGGTCCGAGTCCGTGGTGCGGATCCCTTCCTTGGCCAGGACGGCAGTGATGCCGGCAAAAAGCGCTGAGCCGCAGGCAAAGACAATCCACATAAGGTAACCCTAACCCGGCCAGGCGCTACCGCACGGCGGGCGTGAAGGTCCTCGCCCTCGCGCCCGCCGTTGCTAGCTCCCTCCAGTTCAGCGGGTCTTGCGCGGCACGGTGGAGCCGCCACCCCAGCACCACCAGGCCGAAGCAGACCAGGTGGGCCAGTATCGGAAGAAATCGTCGGAAGGCTCGCTGGCCATCGTGAGGCTCGAGTGACGGCGTCGACCGCCCAGCTCATGGGCAGAGCGTCACCGACCACCTCAAGGCGCGCGGCAGTTGGTCGCGACTGACCAGAAGCCCACACAGGAACAGCTGGGGCGCGATGACCACCGGCATGAACTGCACGGCCTGGAACTCGAGTGCGAGCAAAGGCTGAGACCAACAGCCCCAAAGACGCCCCGACGAAGGCGTTCACCAGGGCGGTGAGGACCACCCAGCCCCAGGAGGCGGAGATGTCCCACGTCCAGGGCCCCAGGCGGCCACGGAGCACAGGGATGAGGGACTGGATATGGCGGTCAGCGCGAAGGCGGTGGCGTAGCCGAACAGGAGGTCGGCCCGGTGGATCAGGGTGGTCACAGCCGCTCCAGGGTGCCACTCACGCGCTCGCGCAGCACTGGCGACGCTGGTGACCGGGAACGTGACCGTGCGTCGGCAGGATCGCCATCATGGAGACAGCGTGTGGTTGAACAGCAGGTCCGCGCCAGGATAGTCGCGGTGAGACGAAATACAGCAGGGTCAGCAGCGCCGCCGGCACAATCGCGATGAGACCGACCGTGCGCCTATCGGCGCGCAGCTGGGTGAGGATGCGGCGGGTGGTGGCAGAGTAGGTGCGCAGGCGCATCAGTGCTGCCCTCCTTTCTGCTCGGGTCGGCTCTCAGAGTCGGCGATGACGGCCAGGAAGGCGGCATCCGGTCTCCCGCCCGGTGCTGGCCAGAAGGGTCCTGGCCGTGGTGGGTGGCCAGGGATGCAGCCCCTGGCGCATGAGGGAGGACCTGGTGCTGGCGGAAGCTTCGTCCATGACGTGACTGGAGACCAGGAGGGTGGTGCCGCGCTCGCCAGGAGCGTGGAAGGTGGTCCACAGCTCCTCACGGGTGACCGGGTCCAGGCCGACGGTCGGCTCGTCCATGACGAGCAGGTCAGGGGTCGGCCTGCAGCGCGCAGGCCAGGCTCACACGTCGAGCCTCGCCGCCGGAGTAGGTGGACTGAGGCCGGTCAGCCAGGGGCAGTGAGCCCGACGACGTTGAGAACCTCGTCAGGTCCGGGCCCGGCTGCCGGCCAGGGAGAGCGAAAGTAGCGCAGGTTCTGGCGGGCAGTCAGGTCGGCGTGAACAGCCTGACCCTGGGTGACGTAGCCGACCCGACCGCGCACGGCGGCAGCGCCGGGGCGTGCCAGGGACCTCGATCTGTCCGCGGTAGCGCTGGACGCCGACGACGGTGCGCATGAGGGTGGTCTTGCCGCAGCCCGAGGGGCCGAGCAGGCCGGTGATGGTGCCGGGCGCCAGGTTCAGGTCAGGCCGTGGGAGGATCTCCTTGCGCCCACGGGTCACGCGCAGGTCCGTCGCGGTGACGGCCGCCGGCGCCAGGGCGGCTGAGGACGTGATGTCTCGACTGGAGTCGTGCGATTGGTTACTAGCTTCCCCAACTCCCGGGGCGCCTCCTGCATCGCTTTTTCATCATGTGATGAATATGGGTCGACGATGACCCCTGTCCGGGGATGGGTTCGGATGTCTCAGGCAGGATCGGCGGGGCCGGGCAGGTCGTCGAGGCGTAACGCTGGATAGTGGGGCCGACAAGCGCAACCAGAGCTTCGACGTCGAGGGCCGGCGATGTGGTCCCATGCGGGCGACCCAGCGGGCCAGGCCGAGTCCGATGATCTGGCTGGCGATGAGCTGTGCGCGCGCAGCTGGGGGCGGTCAGGGGCAGAAGTGGGTGACGATCGGCGCGAGGATTCCGGTGGCGATGAAGTCGCGGAAGGGTTCGACGTCACTGCCCTGGCCAAGTGCGGCATGGATGACCGCCGTGAGCGGTCGCCCAGCCTCGTCCCACAGGCTGATGACGGAGCGCACGATCCTCCCCAGCTGTTCGGGCTCGAGCTCGGTAGCACCTGCGGCCCGGTGCATGAGGTTGGCATCGATCCCGGCGGTCGACTCGATGACGGCCTTGGCGAAGACGTGGCGGTCCGGGAAGTAGTGGTGGACCAGAGGCCGGGTCGACGCCGGCGTCGCGCGATGCCGCGCAGGGAGAGATCTGGTAGCCGTCGCGGGCGAAGGCGGTGCGGGCCGCCTGCCAGGATGGCCTCGCGCGTGTCCGGGCTACCCGCCGGCCGCCGCCCTCGCGGGCTCATCGCTCACTCGTCTCGCTCATGGTCAGAGCATGCCCTGCGATCCACCCCATTGGGAAAGCAGCCGCGCTGCGCTACGACGCTGAAGAATCTGCATCGCACAGCTGGGTGCAGCGCGCATGGGCACCTACGGGACGACGAGCGCCCCCTCACCGACGACATCGAACACCTCAGCCAGGAAGCAGAACGAGGAGGTCCCGACATTCCTGGTGACCTCATCACCATCACGCCAGTCGTTGCAGAGCGCACACAATACGCGCACACGCCTCGGCATCGGAGTCAGCTCGATGGTGGATCAAACGATACGTTGGATCACACTTCCTCAAAAACGGTAGGCAACTTATAGTTCTCAAGACCTGGAACGATTTTTCTTTGAGGTTTGATACGAGCAATAGAAGCGACCTGGCAGAGTGTAGGTCCCATAATACTCATCAAGCGCACGCCAGACTCTAGAATCAAACGAAAGGTTGTGTGCCCACACTGGAACATCTCCAACAAACCGAGAAACGATAGCGAGATACATCCGGCCAAGTCGGGCACACAGAACTTCTTTTGCCCAATTCCATGAAGATGGGTGAATTCAAAATGATCACAACCACTAGGAGGTTTTAAAGGTAAGTACTGTAACTATCGACCACCTCACCTTCTCTTACCAACACCATGGCGATTTGACAGGCCGACACAGCACTTCGATTAGCCGTCTCAAAATCGACCGCAACAAACGAACTCGCTTTAAGGTCCTTAGTTTTGGGGACCAACAGGACGCCCAGTTCGACCACCCACAGGCTGGCAACCCGGAGAGTCAAGGCAGTCAGCTTTCTCTGAATAAACTCTCGAACGCCCCGTTGAAATATTAGAATCGGATGTTCTCGCGGCCTTACTCGCTTTAGCCACCCCCACTAATCTCTTCCACTCCTCATGATACTCCGACAGGTCCCTACCTTCAGACTTGGCCACCAACTCTTGAGCCTTCGCCAATCGTTTCTGTAGATTTATGCGATAGTCTGCACGTGGAGCCGGAAGGCCGAGAGAAAGCCAGTTTTGAACAGTCAGTATTTCGTCTTCATAGGCCTTCATCCTATGTTGAATTATCGCCACTTGGATAACGTAGTACTCCATTACATTACTAGGATTCCGTGCCGCAGCATCAACCATTGCATTCATGCAACCAACAGCAAGCGACAGGGCCCGCCCCAGTCACCCTCTTGCTTCGAGCGCGATATTTTCCCGGCACCCAATCACAAATGTTGCGATCTCGATAACGAGGCATATTCCTCCTGATCCAAGCCGCCCGCTTGGTTTACTCTACACTGAAAGATTAACCCACTCTTGAACGGAAACAACTGATTGACCTTGAGGTCTGACCCTGAGGTTTCAAATAGAGGCGCTTAAAGCTTAAATATCCCACCGTTCAGCACTCCCCGAACGAGCACTGGACCCCTCGTTGGGGTCGTACAAGACTCTGAGCATAACGCACCCCAAGAACACTCACCCCAAAAGAACTAGATCGACACAGAAATGCAACAGTTCTCGTTGGAAACAGGCATCGCAAGTATGCGGCTATTCCATCACTAACTCAACCCAAATCACATTTTAATCATCTGATTCGACTATAGTATTCAGGCAATACTCAAGCAAAGATATTCCTGAGCGCCCTCAGTCCCATGCCTCAGATTCCCAGTCACGTAGCTCTGCAAAGTAGGAACTGTCGGGAGGTTCATCTCCACCGCGTTGCTCATCTCGAGCGAACCGTTCATCGCGACGACCCCGGACGAGCAGCTCACGGACAACAGCATCCACACTGATTCCACGTTCGTCGGCCAGTCTGCTCAGTTCATTCTTGACTTCGGCATCCACCTGGATACTCACCATCGCACGGTTTCACTCCCACAGGCCGCTGGCGTGGGCGAGGACAGCCAGGGCGACGGGGCCGGCTGAGGCGGTGCGCATGACGTGGGGTGCCCAGCCGCACCGTCGTCGCCCCGGCGGTCTCCAGGGCCGCCGTCTCCTCGGGGCTGATACCGCCCTCGGGCCCCACGACGACGGCCAGCGCCCGCGGCTCCTCTCCGGGCGCGGGCAGGCGCACCGACTCCATGGCGGTACTGATTGGGGTGCTGGCCTCCTCGTGCAGGGACCAGCACCACTCCCCGCCGCGAACCGTCTGCCCCACCCAGTCGACCAGCCTGCGGGTGTCCCGCACCTCCTCGACCTCGGGGCACGCGGGCCCGCCGGGCCTGCTCGGCGGCCTGGAGGGCGGTCGCCTGCCAGCGCTGGCGTCCCTTGGCCTGCTTGGCCCCCTGCCACACGGACACGCAGCGCTCGGACTGCCAGGGCAGCACCAGCCCCACCCCGACCTCGGTGGCGGTCTCCACGGCCTGCTCGTCGCGCCCGCCCTTGGCCAGGGCCTGAACGAGGGTCAGCCGCAGCGGCGGCTCGGGCTCCTCAACGCGCTCCAGGACCCGCACGGCCAGACGGTCCTTGGCGCCGCCGACGCCGGCCCCGGTCACCTCGCACACAGGCGCAGACCCGCGCCGTCAACGAGGTCCACGCGCTCCTGGGCACGCAGGCGCTTGACGGTTACGGCGTGGCGGGCCTCAGGGTCCGGTGAGCATGAGGACGGTTCCGGTCCCTGCCGAAGCGACGGCGTCGGCGGGCTCGATGGTCTCGGACGTGAAGAGGAAGACGGGTGCGGTCACGGCTCCAGCCTACGGGCCGTATCCAACAGGTGTCCGCCGGCGGTGCTAGCGTCAGTGACCATGACCGAGTCTTCAGCAGCCGCCCAGTCCCCTCAGTCGTCTCCGTCCCCCTCGTACACCACCGCCGTCACGGTGGAGGACTTCCGCCGCAACCTGGATGCCGTCCGCGCCCGCATCGACGCCGCCGCGAAGCGCGCCGGCCGCGACGCCGCCGAGATCCGTCTGCTGCCGGTGTCCAAGACCGTCCCCGAGGAGCGCCTGCGCACCGCCTTCGCCGCGGGCATCACCCAGATGGGTGAGAACAAGGTCCAGGAGGCCCAGCGCAAGAGCGAGAACCTGGCGGACCTGGGCATCTCCTGGTCGGTCATCGGCCACCTGCAGACGAACAAGGCCAAGAACGTGGCCGCCTTCGCCGACGAGTTCCAGGCCCTGGACTCCCTGCGCCTGGCCGGGGCCCTCGACCGGCGCCTCCAGGCAGCCGGGCGGGGCCTGGACGTCTACGTGCAGGTCAACTCCTCGGGCGAGCCCAGCAAGTTCGGGCTGGAGCCCGACGACGTCGCCGACTTCCTCGCGGCGCTGCCGGCCTACTCCTCGCTGCGGGTGCGCGGGCTCATGACCCTGGCCGCCAACACCAGTGACGAGGCACGGGTGCGCGAGTGCTTCAGCATCATGCGCCGGCTGCGCGACGCCGCCCTCGAAGCGGGCACCGTCGGCGACGGGCTGCTGTCAATGGGGATGAGCGGGGACTTCGAGGCCGCCATCGAAGGCGGCTCCACCTGCGTGCGGGTGGGCCAGGCGATCTTCGGGGCCCGGGCCACCCCCGACTCCTACTACTGGCCCGAGTCATCTGAAGCCAACCAGTCTCAGACCGACCAGCCGCCGACCAACAGCTGAACGCCGCCACGGACCGCGGCCCCTGGCACGCAGCGATGCTCAGCGCCCGGAGAAGCGCTCCCTGAGCTGCCCATGACGCCGGGTCGCGCACGGGCTCGACGTCGTCCTCCCCGCGCAGGCGGGCCAGCTCGACCAGCAGCTCGCGCTGACGGTCGTCCAGGCGCGTGGGGGTCTCCACGACGATGGACACGTGCAGGTCCCCGCGGCCCTTGCGGCGCAGGCGCCCCACGCCCAGGCCGTCGAGGACGACCTCGTCGCCGGGCTGGCTGCCGGCCTTGACGGTGACGTTCTGCTCGCCGTCGGTCTGCAGCGGGAAGACGGCACCAGGGCGGCCGCGGTCATGGGCACGCGCAGCTCGGTGTAGAGGTCGTCGCCGTCGCGCTCGAGGAACTCGTGCGGCTTCTCGTGGATCTCCAGGTAGAGGTCGCCGTTGGGGCCGCCGGCCAGGGCCGACCTCGCCGCGCCCGACATGCGGATCGGGTCCCGGTGGACACCCGGCGGGGATGGAGACCTCAGGTCCTGGCGCACCCGGGTGCGGCCCTCGCCGGAGCAGTCCTTGCAGGGGGTGACGATGACGGTGCCGTAGCCCTGGCAGCCCGGGCAGGGCGAGGGAGGTCATCACCTGTCCCAGCAGGGTGCGGGTCATGCGCTGGACGTTGCCGACCCCGTTGCACTGGGAGCAGGTGACCGGTTCGGTGCCCGGTGCGCAGCACGAGCCGTCGCAGGCGGTGCAGGTGACGTAGGTGTCGATGGGGACCGACCGGGTCGCCCCGAAGGCGACGTCGGAGGCTCCACGTCCACGGCCACGAGGGCGTCCTGGCCGCAGCGGGCCCGGGACGCCGGTCCACGGCTGGCCGCTCCCCGCCGAAGAAGGACTGGAAGATGCCGCCCAGGTCTCCGAAGTCGGCTCCGGCGAAGCCGCCGCCGAATCCGCCTCCGCCTCGCACGGCGTCCTCCCCGCCAGGTCGTACATCTGGCGCTTGTCGGGGTCGGAGAGGACCTCGTAGGCGGAGAGACCTCCTGAACTCGTCCTCGTGGCCGGGGCCGGCGACGTCGAGGGTGCAACTGGCGGGCCTTCTTGCGGTGAGGCCTTCTTGATCTCCTCGGGGCTGGCGTCGCGGCTGACGCCGAGGACCTCGTAGTAGTTGCTCACTGCGTTCTTCCTTTACGGCTACGACTTCTGCGGTGGTGGTCTGAGGGGCGTGCCCGGCCGGGCCGCTAGGGGGCAGGGTCGGGCAGGCCGGTTCTCAGGTCTCCGGTGGGGACAGGGAACCGGGACAGGGTAGCGGGCCACGGCCGGACGGCGGTCATGGTGGCCGGGTAGTCCATGCGGGTGGGGCCGATGACCCCGAGGTGGGCGACAGCCTCACCGGTTCCCAGCCCGTAGGGTGGTGGTGACGACGGAGGCCTCGGCCAGGGCGTCGTCGTTGTTCTCCGATCCGATGCTCACGCGCATCCGGTTCTCGCCGGCCGGGGCACCGTCTGATCGGCGGTGAACAGGCGCAGCACCACCTGCTCCTCGACGGCGTCAGGAGGGGACCCAGGGAGGAGAAGTCGGGGGTGGCGCGGGCCAGGTTCGCGGTCCCGGCGACGACGAGCCGCTCCTCCGCGTCGGGGCGCAGGGCGGCGATGAGCTCGTCGGAGACGGCCTCGAGCAGGAAGCGCTCGTCGGCGGGCGCCTGCTCGGCCAGAGCCGCCAGGATCAGGGGCGACGTCGGCGGCGCGGCGGCCCGCGAGGGCACCGTTGAGCCGGGTGCGCAGGCGCTCCAGGACGAGGGGTCGACGACGTCGGCGATGTCGAAGCCCCGTCATGGCGGGGAGCTCAGGGAGCCCCTGGACCTGAGGGTCACGGTGCGCTGGTCGACGCGCCCGGTGTCGGTGATGATGACCAGCAGGACGCGCTCGGGCCCCAGGGCCACGAGCTCGAGGTGCTGGAGGGCCGCGTACCGCAGGCTCGGGGTACTCGACGACGGCGAGCTGGCCGGTCAGCTGGGCCAGGGCCCGCACGGTGCGGGCCACGACCTGCTCAGGTCGACCGCTCCGGACAGGGAGCGCGGTGATGGCGGCGCGCTCGGGCGCCGAGAGGGCTTGATGCGGGCGACCTCGTCGACGAAGAGCCGGTAGCCCTTCTGGGTGGGCACGCGCCCGGCCGAGGTGTGCGGCTGGTGGATGTAGCCCTCGTCCTCCAGGGCCGCCATGTCGTTGCGGATGGTCGCCGAGGACACGCCCAGTCGGTAGCGCTCCACGAGGGCCTTGGACCCCACGGGCTCGCGCGTGCGCACGTAGTCGGTGACGATGGCGGACAGGACCTTGAGAGCGTCGGTCGTTGGCCACGGGTCCTCCTCCCTCATCAGTGCCGAGACGCGATCAGTGCTGGCGTCAGGGCGGCAGGCCGCCCGCACACCGGTGGGGTGCGGCCAGCGATCTAGCACTCACCCCATGAGTGCCATCCTACGCTGTGCTCCGGCGGGTCCACCGCCGGTGGACCGTCAGTTTCCCCTACCGTGCCGAGGGTGAACACGCCCGCCCCGTACCGCTCCCCGTTCCCGGATCGACTGCCGCCCGCCGCGCCGCCCTGAGGGCTCGCGCCGAGGCGGAGCAAAGCTAGCAGGCGCAGGGACGCCCCGGCCGGTTCGCGCTCGCGCGGTGGGGCGGCTGCGAGCACACCCGCTGCCCGCAGGCCCTCGTCGAGCGACCGCTACGGCAGGGGACGTCCTGTCGGTCAACCCGCACCGCACCGGGGCCCGGCGCCATACGCCCGGAGTCGGTGCACGTGCCCGGTGACGCCGGGACTGGTGGTCGAGGACCGCCAGACCGGCTTCGTCGGGCGCCGCGGTGGCGGTGGAGAAGTCGGGCGGCCAGCACGTCGTGGTCCTGGAGGACCGCCACGGTGTGCGCCGCGGCTTCGCCCTGGGGCCGGGGTTCTGGATCGAGGCCGCCCGGTGATCCTGGACCCGCCCGTGGCACGCAGCGCAAGCCCACCGGAGCGGTGAGCGCCGCCGGCAGACGGCTGACGGCCTCGAGGCTCCCTACGCGGTCGAGGGAGGCGGGCCAAGGTGGCGCGCGCCTCGCCGGCATCTGGGTGGAGGGCAAGCACGACGCCGAGCTGGTGGAGAAGGTCTGGGGTGACGACCTGCGCCACGAGGGGCGTCGTCGTCCTCATGCTCGACGGCGTCGACAACCTCGAGGAGGTCATGGCCGACTTCGGCCCGGCCCTCGAGCGGCGGGCCGGCGTCCTCGTGGACCACCTGGTGGCCGGTTCCAGAGGTCACGGATCGCCCAGCGGGTGGCCGAGATGCCCGGTGGGGAGAACGTGCTGGTTCTGGGGCACCCGTATGTGGACGTGTGGCAGGGCGGTCAAAGCCGGCGAGGTGGGTCTGGAGCGCTGGCCGGACATCCCGCAGGGGCACCGACATCAAGCACGGCACCCTGGAGGCCCTGGGGCTGGCCGCACGCCACCCAGGCTGACGTCGCCCGGGGCTGGCAGCGCATCCTGGCGACGGTGCGCTCCTACAGGACCTCGAGCCGAGCCTGTTGGGGCCGGATGGAGGGCTCATCGACTTCGTCACCGCCCGGGCACGCTGAGCCCTCCGCGCCCGTGCCCGTGCGAGAAAGGGCTCCAGCGCGCCGAGTCAGGGACGGGCCGGGTGAGGGCAGGGCAGCTCAGCCTCAGCGGCCTCGCGGCCTGGTCGGCCAGTGCCAGGCGGCGGGACTGGGCCAGCAGACGGGCGTCGAGCGCCAGGAGACCCACGGTGAGCACCCGCCCAGGACCTTCCACAGGAGGCCCGGGGCGATGAAGAGCAGGACCATGGCGGCGATGATCGGCACCAGGTGCTTCATGGAGCGCCCCACGTAGCCGCCGAGCTCGGGCATCTCGACGCCGTCGGACTCGGCGACGGACTTGACCATGAAGTTCGGGCCGTTGCCGATGTAGGGTGATGGCACCGCACAGGACGGCCCCAGCGAGATGGACACGAGGTAGAGCTCGGGGATCCCCGGCAACGTCCAGCGCCGCCAGGGGTGGGAGACCTTGCCCAGCCATCTCGAAGAAGGTCGCATAGGTGGGGGCGTTGTCCAGGACGGAGGAGAGCCCGCCGGTGAAGACGAAGAAGGTGACCTCGTTGAGCGGCAGCGAGCCGGCGACCTCGTCGAGGTGGTGCAGGGGCCGGGATCATGGTGAGGAAGATGCCGATGAACAGGATGGCGACCTCGGCGATGGGGACCCCAGGTGAACTGGTTGTCCTTGAAAGCGGACCTCCCGGCTGCCCAGGAAGTAGGAGCCGGCCGCAGAGGCGAGCATGATGAACTCGCGCACGGGGATCAGTCGCCCAGGGGCGGCGTGACCCCTCCTCGATGGCGTGGACGTCGACGGAGGGGCGAAGGCGACGGCGGCGATGATGACGGCGAAGAAGACGAGTTGAGCGAGCCCTTGAGGCCCAGGGCTCGATCTCGGTGTCGTCGTCGTGCACGGCCTTGGCGGGCTCCTGGGAGTAGTAGTAGGGTCCAGGGCGTAGTAGCTCACCAGCAGCATGGCGTTGACGAAGAGGTACTCGCGCAGGAGGTTGAAGGTCCAGGTGAAGGGCACTCCGCGCAGGAAGCCCAGGAACAGGGGCGGGTCGCCCAGGGGGCGTGAGAGTCCCACCGCAGTTGGCCACGATGAAGATCGTGTACAGCACCGTGTGCACCCGGTAGTGGCGCTCCTTGTTGGTGGCCAGCAGGGGCCGGATGAGGAGCATGGCGGCGCCGGTGGTGCCCACGAAGGAGGCGATGACTCCGCCGATGGCCAGGAAGATCGTGTTGTTGCGGGGCGTGGCCCGGATGTCGCCCTTGAGGAAGATGCCTCCGGAGACAACGAACAAGGCCAGCAGCAGGCAGATGAACTGGACGTACTCCACCACGGCGGCGAAGACGGACGTCCAGCCCAGGGCGACCCACATCCATGCGGCCACCGGCACCCCCAGCCCCACGGCGACGATCAGCTGGCTGGAGTGCTTCTCCCACCAGTGGGCCGTGGCCGGGATCAGCGGCAGGACGGCGATGCAGGCGAGCATGCCCGCGAAGGGCAGGACGGACCACCACTCAAGATGCACGGCATTTTCCTCACAGAATCGGGACTGTTCGCGTCACCATACCGTCCCGGGCATCAGTTTCCCCGGTGAGGGCCTGTGGTCTCGTGCTGAGACCGACTTTCCGGCCTGCTGCGGCCGCGGGGCCGCGCCGGGCTCAGATCCAGCCGGACAGCACCTTTCTGGCTTGCTGAGCCAGGGCGGCGATGGCGCCGTCGGAGTCGTTGCCCCAGGGGACGTAGTGGAAGCTGCCGCCCCCGGCAGTGGTGAAGGTCTCGCGGTTGAGCTGGTTGATCTCCTCGAGTGTCTCCAGGCAGTCGGAGACGAAGCCGGGGCAGATGACGTCGAGGCGGGGGCATCCGGCGCGGCCGAGCTCGCCGACCGTGTCAATGGTGGCCGGCCCGATCCAGGCGGCGGGCCCGAGACGGACTGGAAGGTGAGCTGGGCGAGCCCGTCGGGCAGGTCGAGTCGCCGGGAGAGGAGCTGGGCGGTGCGCTCGCACTCGCAGCGGTAGGGGTCTCCGGCGTCGTGCATGGCCTGGGGGATGGAGTGGAAGGACAGCAGGAGGCGCTCGCCGGCGGCCGGGTCGGGGCGACCGTGGACCTGCCAGTGCTGCTCCAGTGCGGTGGCGAGGGCCTCGATGTAGGCGGGCGCCGTCTCGAAGGAGCGGATGGTGCGCAGCTCGGGCTGGTTGCGGGAGGCCAGGATGAAGCGGGCGGCCTCATCGACGACGGTGCCGGCCGAGGAGGCGGCGTACTGCGGGTAGAGCGGGATGAGTGCGATCCTGCGGCAGCCGGCCTCCATGAGCTCACCCATGACGCGGCGCAGGGCCCGGCTGCCCGTAGCGCATGGCGACACGGACCTGGACCGATTCGCCGAGCTCGTCTTGGAGCAGCTCGCCCTGGCGCTCGCTGTAGTGCATGAGCGGGAGCCCGAGCGACTGGTCTCCTCCCGGGGCGCCAGATGGTGGCGTGCTCGCCGCCGATGCGCGAGGGCGCACCCGCAGGATGATGGCCTCCAGGACGGGTCGCCACAGGGAGGGGTGCGTCTCAACGATCCGGCGGTCGGAGAGGAACTCCCGCAGGAAGGGCCGGACGGCCCTGGCCGTGGGGGCCGCTGGCGTGCCGAGGTTGGCCAGGATGAGGGCGGGGCGCTCGTCCGCGCCACGCGGGATCAGGGGCGGTGGGGACTCAGGGGCACAAAGGTCCTTGGGAGGGGCAGGATCGTTCTCGACGACGGCGTTGAGCGACGTCGGCCTCACTCTAGCCGAGCCGGTGCGCCCTCCGGATCGTCGCAGCCTCGCGCCCCGCCGGCTGGAGCCGGCGGGGCGCGGAGAGACCTGAAGAGATGAGGTCAGCGGACGACGTCGTAGCCCTGGATGCGCACGTAGGGAGTGAGGCGGACAGCAACATCACCAGCGGGACCGTCACCAGCCAGCCGATCAGTGTGACGGCGCCGAGGATGCAGAGGCCGACGCCGGCCAGAGCGAAGGGGAAGAGCTCTCCGACATGACTGGACAGGGTGGCCCAGGACGCCTTCATTCCGGCAATGCCGTCCATCCCCTTGTCCACGGTGAAGTACACCGAATAGTAGAAGAGGAAGGCCGCGATAATGCCCGGAACAACGCACAGAAGGACGCCCACGGACGTGGCGAGCCAAGTGAGAAAAGCCGCGAGAAGGCTCGCACCGAAGTTCGGGAAAGTGAACAGGTCACCCCAGGCCAAGGGCCTCCCGGTAGCCACCTTGATCGCCATGTGGTGGTCGCGATACTAGCGAAGAGGCCAATAGCGAAGGCGATGTAGGTTCCATAGGGAACTCCCAGGCTGAAGCCGTGCTCCTCTCCGTTGACAGTGTAGTGGGCCTCTACAGTGAATTTGGAAAGAACAGTCCACAGGCCCATCCCCACAACGAGAATGAGCGCATTCTCCTTGAACTTGGACCACGCCCAGGACATGCCGTCACCGACGCTCAGCGGTGCCCCTCCCATCGCACCTGGAGGATAAGGAGGCATCCCTCCACCGGTGCCCATACCGGGCTGTGGCCCGTAGCCCGGGACCACCCCCGGCTGGGAGGCGTAGTCCGGACCGGCAGCGGGTTGAGGATCGTATCCCTGCGTCGCCCCGGGCTGAGGGCCATAGCCGGGTTGCTGTTGAGGGTCGGGGCCGGCCCCGTAGCCGGGCTGTGCCCCGTAGCCCGGAACGCTCCCGGCCTGGGGGTCGTAGCCTGGTTGCGGCCCGTAGCCGGGGGTACCTGCTCCCTGAGGGACGCCACCAGCCTGGGAACCGTCGTCTGGGTAACCTGGATACTGTGGAGTAGTCATCCAGTCAGACTGGCACAGTTCCCTGGCACTACACTGGAAATATCACCGCATCAGCAGCGGCAGATCGTGAGCGGCCCGTGCCTGCCTGCTCGCGACAAGGACCTTCTTCCTACTTGAGTAGGGATCGAAGACGACCAGGTGGCGGCGACCAGGAGATGCTCTCCGCGCGCCAGGCGGCTCCGCTCACTGCGTCATCTGCTGACTCTCCTGCACCTTCTGCATCTTCAGCTTTCTGCTAGAACGATTGGCACTGACCAGCAGCCAGACAGCCAGAACCAGCAGCAGAATCCTCGCAGTGATTCCGCCAAGCAGGACGGCCGGATCCTCAGGGCCACCGGGATGCAACAAACGACTAAGAACTGCTCCAATGGTTCCTAGAATAATGAGAACCGCAAGTACGCGCTTGAGCCAGACGGAAAGCACAGTCAGAATTCCTTCGATTGCAGATGAAACCCTAACCTACCAGACGTTCATATCGGCTTCGGGCTCACTGGGTCAGGGCGCGGGTGACGGTGTCGGCCATGAGACGGCCGCGCAGGGTCAGGACCGCCCGGCCCCTCAGAACCGCTCCGCCGTCGAGGAGTCCATCGGCGACGAGGCCGGCCACGACAGGCACCAGGTGCGGTGGGGTGGCTCGGCCGCATCAGGGCGCTCCGCTGAAGGGGCCGCCCGGCCGGTTCCCGAGGCTCGCCAGCTCGATGCCCTCACGCAGCCGGATGCCCAGCATGATCCGCTCCAGCTCGCGGGAGTCGGCGTCGATGACCTCGTGTCCGGCCACGGGCAGGTGTCCGGTGGCGATCTGCCCGGCCCAGGCGACCGGGTGCTTGGTGTTCCACAGGCGCACGTCCCCCAGGTGGGAGTGGGCTCCGGGCCCGGCGCCCCACCAGTCCCAGTCGAGCCAGTAGGCCTGGTTGTGGCGGCACTCGGGCCGGGCCGAGCCCAGTTGGAGATCTCCGTACCACTCGTAGCCGGCCTGCCCCAGGGCGGCGTCGGCCATCTCGTACTTGGTGGCCTCGTCGTCGTCCTCGGGCATGGGCAGCTCTCCGCGACGGACCTGCCCCCACATGCGAGTGCCCTCCTCGATGACCAGGGCGTAGGCGCTCACGTGGTCCGGGCCGATGCGGGTCACCTGCGTCCAGTGAGCGCTGCCAGTCCTCAGCGGACTCCCCGGCGCCCCATAGATGAGGTCCAGGGAGGTGCTCAGGCCCGCCCGTCGCGCCCACTCCACCACGCGGGGCACCCGGGCGGGCTCATGGGTGCGCTCCAGGACCTTCAGCACGTGGGGCACGGCCGACTGCATGCCGAAGGAGACGCGGGTGAAAGCCGCCTTCGGCCAGGGCTGCCAGGCCGGCCTCGTCCACAGAGTCCGGGTTGGCCTCCGTGGTCACCTCCGCGTCTGCTGCGAGCCCGAAGCACTCGCGCACCAGCTCCAGCATGCTCACCAGGTCGGCGGCGGGCAGCATGGTGGGGGTTCCTCCGCCCACGAAGACGGTCTGCGCGGCGCGCACCGGCAGGCCCGCAGAGTCCATGGCGCGGCGGGCGGCGCGCAGCTCGCCGGCAAGGGTTCCCACGAAGTCCTCGGCCGAGGCGCCCTGCCCCATGGTCAGGTTCGTGTAGGTGTTGAAGTCGCAGTAGCCGCAACGCACTCGGCAGTAGGGCACGTGCAGGTACACCGAGAACGGGCGCTCACTGCCGTCCGGTGCGGAGGCGGCCGCCTGCGCCGGCAGCTCCCCCATCCCCGGCAGGGGCTCCCCCACTGGCTGGGCCGGGCTCACTGGTCGCCGCCTTGCTCGGCCTGCTCGTCGTCGCCGGACAGGACGCCGGCGGGAATGGTCGGCTTGGGTTTGCCGGAGTCGCCGGCGCGGGCCACGATCTGGGCGCACACGGTCATGAGCACCAGTACCCCCACGACCATGGCGAAAGGGGCCACCCAGCCGCCGCTGTGCTCATGGACCCAGCCCATCACCACCGGCCCCGTGGCGGCCAGGCAGTATCCGGTCGTCTGGATGACGGCGGTGGTCCGGCGGTTCTCGTCAACCGACTCCGAGCGGCGGATGACCAGGGTGAACAGGGCGGCGAAGAAGGCGCCGTGCGCGATGCCGGAGAACATGCAGGGCACCAGCCAGTAGGCGGGGGCCACCGTCAGGCAGACCGGCAGCATGAGCCAGCAGGCGCAGATGACGCCCAGGACCCTGCTGGCCGGCCACCCCAGCGCCTCGAACATGACCGGGACCAGCAGGGGTCCCACGATTCCCAGCAGGGAGAACACGGAGGCGGCCACTCCCGCACCGGACTCGCTCATGGAGAGCTCGTCGACCAGGGCCGTGGGCAGCCACCCCGAGATCGCGTAGTAGGAGAAGGTCTGGGCCGCGAAGGCCACCGCCATCACCCAGGTCAGGGGGCGTCTCCAGACGGCGGCACCGGTCGACGACGTCGGACGGGCCAAGGAGCGCTCCGTCACCCATGAGGTCATCCCCGACCGTTCCCGTAGGCTCCGTCGGGGCGCCTGGCTGCCGGGCGGGAAGACCCACAGCCACATGGCGCCGGCCAGCAGCACCGGGATCGCGGTCCAGGCGGCGGCCGAGCCCTGCCAGCCGATGACAAGGGCCAGCGGTACGGCCAGGGCGGTGGCCGCGGTGACGATGACGTTGCAGGTCGAGGAGTACAGACCCGTCATGAGTGAGGTGCGGTGCCAGAAGTCGCGGCCGATGACCATGGGCGCCACCAGGTTGCCCACCGTCAGCCCCGCCCCGATGATGACGGTTCCGGCGAAGGCCGCCCAGGTGGTGCCGGCCGAGCGCAGCAGCGCCCCGGCCAGAGCCATTCCCAGGGTGAGCAGACCCGCGGTGTTGATGCCGACGCGGCGCACCACCATCGAGGCCAGCGGGGTGAGCAGCCCGAAGCACAGGATCGGCACGGAGGTCAGTGCGCCGCGCGCCACCTCCCCCATCCCCAGGTCCTGCCCCAGGCGCGTCAGCAGGGGCGGGATGACGCCGACCGGTGCCCGCAGGACCGCGCAGAACCCGAGGAAGCCGGCGACGATGACCATGAGCCAGGCGCGGCGGGGCAGCCTGGCAGCTGCGCTCACGACCGGTCCGCCGGGTGCAGCGGGCCGTCGCCGCGCCCCTCACGCAGGCGCCAGGGCTGGGACTCCACGTGGTTCCAGGCCCTGCCCCTCGGCCTCGAGGTGATCCAGCATGGAGGCGCCCCGCTCGGGGATCCAGGCCGCCTCGGTGCGCACTGCGGTCAGGTCGCGGATCGTGCGCCCGGCATCCAGGCCCCGCTGCTCGAAGCGGGTCATGACCCGCCCCTCGTAGCGGGGCGACCACCCGCCGCGCACGCCCGCGGGGGATCCCGGGTCCAGGCCGTTGCCCAGGCTGTCCTCCTCGGCGGTCTCGGCCCCCAGGTCGGGGCGGGCGCCGGCGTCGTCGTGCCGGAAGTAGGGCAGGGTGATGTCCGGGCGCAGGCCGGTGGGCAGCGCCGCCACGGCCTCGATGACGTCGCGCATCTGCCAGGCGTAGTCCGCCCAGTCGGTGGCCAGGCGCCACACCCCGCCGGGACGCAGCACCCGCGCCACCGAGTCGGCGAAGGCCGTGGTCACCAGACGGCGCTTGCGGTGGCGGGGCTTGCGCCAGGGGTCGGGGAAGAACACCCACACCTCACTGGCGCAGGACACCGGCAGGGCCGTGGCCAGCAGCTGGGAGGCGTCGGCGGGGACGACGCGCACGTTGTGCAGGCCCCTGACGGTGGATCGAGGTCACCAGGCGGGCGATCGCGGTCTCCCAGACCTCCACCGCCAGGTAGTCCACCCCCGGGTGGGCGGCGGCATGAGCCAGGGAGCGCCTCACCGCTGCCCGAGCCGACCTCGACGATCAGTGGCCGCACCTGACCCACGTGCCCGAAGACCTTCTCCGGATCCAGGCGGAAGCTCGGGGACACGGTACGCACGGCGTCGGCCCGCGGCACGTCGACCACGTAGCGGGGGCCGAGCTGGGCCAGGGCCTCGGCCTGGACGGGGACGCAGCCTGCCGCCGGCACGCGAGAAGGAACGCACCCTGGAGTGGATGGCGTGGGGAGCGGGGCGGGTGGTGCTGAGCCATGCGGAGCCTTGCGTCCTTTACGTTTGTGAGGTCTCGAAACCGTCTGCCCGGGGCCGTCGGGCACTGAGCGGCGCCGTCAGCCGACCCTGCTCGTGGGCGGCGGCCCGCACGTACTTCTTGGTGAAGTCGGCGATGACGCAGTTGCCGAAGATCTCGGAGTTGAGCAGCCCCTGGGCGTCGCGCGGGTCGTGGTGGGCGAACCAGCGCCGGCAGGTGACCCGGTGCCCCGGGGAGGAGACCACGCGTACCTCGTCGCCGGTCTGCACCGCCCCCTCGGTGAGCACCGACAGGTAGACGCCCACCCGGTTGCGCGCCGAGAAGACCTCCACCCAGTCCGCACGACCCACACCGCGGGCGAAGGTGGCGCACGGGTTGCGCACGCCGGTCACCCTGACCCGCAGTCCCCCGTTGCTCGGGTCGCCGATGGACAGGATCGCGCCGATCTCCACGTCGTCGATATCGCCGTCGATGAGGAGGTTCTCCCCCAGCCGCCCCGGCTCAATACCGCCCAGGACCTCGGACCAGTGCCGCTGCTCGGCGGCGCTCATGACGTAGAGGGCCTTGTCAGTGCCCCCGTGGTGGGCGCGGTCCCCGTGCCTGTCGGTGATGATCCCGGTCCGGCTCACCTCAACCGGCCCGTCGACGGCGCCCTTGTGGATCGCCGAGACGCCTGCCGGACCGGCGTCGGGCCGCATCTCCTTGACGGTGCACACCGCGCCGACGGTCCCCACCAGGTCGCCGTCGTGGAACGGTGAGGGCTCGTCCTGGTGGCGCCCGTCCGCGCCGGCGTGGGGCTCGCCCAGGACCCGGGCCAGCTCCCGGGTCAGGACCAGCCCGGAGCCGTCGTCGCTCAGGGCAGCGTCAATCGTGGTCTGCCTGCTCGTGTCACTCATGTCCGCAGCCGTCCTTCCGTCGTCCGCCGGTGCCGTCCTGGTCCTACTCGGTCCTACTCAGTCCTACTCGATCCTGCTCGTGCCCGCCGGCTGCGCTACTTGCCCGACTTGGCGCCGGTGGGCGTGTCCGCGCCGAGGGCCGCGATGAAGGCCTCCTGGGGCACCTCGACCCGGCCGATGGCCTTCATGCGCTTCTTGCCCTCCTTCTGCTTCTCCAGCAGCTTGCGCTTACGGGTGATGTCACCGCCGTAGCACTTGGCGAGCATGTCCTTGCGCAGGGCCCGGATGGTCTCGCGGGCGATGACGCGGGTGCCGATGGCCGCCTGCACGGGAACCTCGAACTGCTGACGCGGGATGAGGTCCTTGAGACGCTTGGTCATCATGACGCCGTAGGAGTAGGCCGAGTCGCGGTGGACGATGGCGCTGAAGGCGTCCACCTTGTCCCCGTTGAGCAGGATGTCGACCTTGACCAGGTTGGCGTCCTGGGAGCCGTCCGCCTCATAGTCCAGGGAGGCGTAGCCGCGGGTGCGCGACTTCAGGGCGTCGAAGAAGTCGAAGACGATCTCCGCCAGCGGCAGCACGTAGTGCATCTCCACGCGTGACTCGGAGAGGTAGTCCATGCCCTGCATGGTGCCGCGACGCGACTGGCACAGCTCCATGACCGTGCCCACGAACTCGCTGGGGGTCAGGATCGTGGCCCGCACCACCGGCTCGGAGACGGAGGAGACCTTGCCCTCGGGGAACTCGCTGGGGTTGGTCACCGTGTGCGTGCTGCGGTCCTCCATCGTCACCTCGTAGACCACGGAGGGGGCGGTGGAGATGATGTCCAGGTTGAACTCGCGCTCCAGGCGCTCGCGGATGATCTCCAGGTGCAGCAGGCCCAGGTAGCCGCAGCGGAAGCCGAAGCCCAGGGCCACGGAGGTCTCCGGCTCGTAGGTCAGGGCGGCGTCGTTGAGCTTGAGCTTGTCCAGGGCGTCACGCAGGGCCGGGAAGTCCGAGCCGTCCACCGGGAACAGGCCGGAGAAGACCATGGGCTTGGGGTCCTGGTAGCCCGACAGCGGCTCGTCGGCCGGGGCCGCCGCGGAGGTGACCGTGTCACCGACCTTGGACTGGCGCACGTCCTTGACCCCGGTGATGAGGTAGCCGACCTCGCCGGCCCCCAGTCCGGCCGACGGCGTGGGCTCGGGGCTGATGACGCCGATCTCCAGCAGGTCGTGGACGGCCTTGGTGGAGAGCATCTCGATGCGCTCGCGGGGCTTGAGGGCGCCGTCGACGACGCGCACGTAGGTGACCACGCCGCGGTAGGTGTCGTAGACGGAGTCGAAGATCATGGCGCGGGCCGGGGCGCCGGGGTCGCCGTGCGGAGGCGGGACGGTCTCGACGATCCGGTCGAGCAGCTCGGGCACGCCCTGGCCGGTCTTGCCCGAGACCTTGAGGACGTCGTCGACGTCGCAGCCGATGAGGGAGGCGATCTCCTCGGCGTGCTTCTCCGGCTCGGCGGCGGGCAGGTCGATCTTGTTGAGGACCGGGATGATGGTCAGGTCCCCCTCGATGGCCATGTAGAGGTTGGCCAGGGTCTGGGCCTGGATGCCCTGGGCGGCGTCGACCAGGAGGACCGCGCCCTCGCAGGCGGCCAGGGAGCGGTTGACCTCGTAGGAGAAGTCGACGTGCCCGGGGGTGTCGATCATGTTGAGGGCGTAGGCGCGCGTGACGCCGTCGTCGCCCTCGATGGCCCAGGGCATGCGCACGGCCTGGGACTTGATGGTGATGCCGCGCTCGCGCTCGATGTCCATGCGGTCCAGGTACTGGGCGCGCATGTCGCGGGGCTGGACGACGCCGGTGGCCTGGAGCATGCGGTCGGCCAGGGTGGACTTGCCGTGGTCGATGTGCGCGATGATGCAGAAGTTGCGCAGCCGGGCCTGCTCGGTGGCGGCGGGCTGGACGCTGGTCATCTGCTCTGGTGTGGGGATCGGTGACACGGAGATCGGTTCCTGGCTCTTCCTCATATCCGGCATGGGTCTGGCCCAAGTCTCCCACGACGGCGGCCCGCCACCCCAGCCCGCCGGGCCAACCCGCAGTGTGAGGTGCGGCCGCACGCCGGTTCCCCACGCCTCCCACAGGCGCAGGCGTAGACGCTGGCATAGGCGAGCCCACCACCGGGCACCGATCGACTTAGGCTAGCCTTCCTCGCATGCTGGAACGGATCCACTCCCTGCCCTATCCCTGGGTCTTCCTGTTCTTCTGGTGCCTGGCCATGATGCGTTCGCACACCATGTACTGGATCGGCCGGGGCATCACGGCGGGGACCGCACGCAGCCCGGTGGGTCTCGCTGCTCGAGTCCCCCGTGTACGCCCGCGCCCAGGCGTGGTCGGCGCGCTGGGGCGTGCTGGCAGTGCCGGTGTCCTTCCTGACCGTCGGCATACAGAGCGTCATCCAGCTCTCCGCGGGAGTGGCCCGCATGCCGCTGCGCCGCTACGTGGCGGCCACGGCCGCCGGGGCGATCGCCTGGGCCGCCGTCTACACGACCATCGGCATGGCGATCCTGACGGCCTGGCTCACCGGGCCGACAGGGCGTCTCATCTGCCTCCTGATGCTCACGGCCCTGGTGCTCGTCGTGGTCATTCGCCGCAGTCGGGTCATGCGCGGTGGCCAGGGCGGCGGGCGCCGCGAGCGCGTCTGACCCGGGCAGCTCCGGCCCCAGAGCCCGCTGGGGAGGCCTCCCCACACTCACCGGTGGGAGTTTTCCGCCGTCTCATGCCAGAATCGTCGCATTCCGGGGTCCTGTGCACTCCCTGTCCCGAGACGTCCCTACCGAAAGCCTCCCCACCATGACCCTCAGCAGAAAACGCGTCCTGCTCATCGTCGTCGCCTCCGTCGCGACGGTCGGTCTCATCGCCGTCGGCCTGGTTCGCGCCGGAGTCCTCGGAGGGCACAAAGCCACCGCCGCGGCATCGGCCTCCGCCCACGGCAACGCGGCGAAGGTCACCGAGCCCAGCGACCGCTTCATCATCTCTTACGCCGAGAACTCGGCGGCGGGCAAGGTCATCGCCTCCGCGAAGGCCTACGGCGAGAACGTCCTCAACTCCCTGCCCGCCAAGGACAAGGAGGCGCTGACCGCCGCCGCGGGCAAGTTCTCGGTCAAGCTGGAGAGCGTGACCGCTCACGCCATGAGCACGGCTGCCGTGAAGCTGAGTGACAAGCTCACCGTGGATCAGGTCAAGGAGTTCATCTCCACGCTCGAGGCCGCCGACGGCATCGAGGCCGTCGAGCCCGATCTGCACGTCACCGCCCTGGGCAACACCTCCACCCAGGACAGCAATGTCCCCAACGACCCCTACTTCTCCGAGCAGTGGGACATGACCTCGGGCTCCTACGGGATCAACGCCACCAACGCCTGGTCGCAGTCCACCGGCAAGGGAGTCACGGTCGCCGTCATCGATAACGGCGTCCTGACCGACCACCCGGACCTCGAGGGCCAGCTCCTGCCCGGCTACGACTTCATCTCCGACGCCAAGAGAGCCCGTGACAACGACGGCTACGACGCCGATCCCTACGACGAGGGCGACTGGAACGAACCGGGTGAGTGCCCCGCCCCGAACGGAGCCGATAGGGGCCGGCCGTCGTCATGGCACGGCTCCCATGTTGCCGGGACCATTGCCGCGCACACGAACAACGGCGATGGTGTGGCGGGTGTCGCCCCGGACGCCAAGATCGTGCCCGTCCGCGCCCTGGGCCGTTGCGGTGGCGAGAGCGCCAACATCGTCGACGCCATCACCTGGGCCTCGGGCGGCAAGGTCAACGGCGCACCGGCCAACAAGAACCCCGCCCAGATCCTCAACTTGAGCGTGGGCGGCGCCCGCGTCTGCCCCCGCTTCTACCAGAAGGCCATCAATGCTGCCGTCGAACGCGGCTCCATCGTCGTGGCCGCCGCCGGCAACAATAATGAGGACGCCAGAAACGCCGCCCCTGCCAGCTGCGAGAACGTCATCACCGTCGGTGCCACCACGAGCACCGGGACCCGCTCGTCCTTCTCGAACTACGGTGACACCGTCGAGATCTCCGCCCCCGGTGGAGACAGCGGCAAGAACAGCCCCAAGATCCTGTCCACGACCGACGAGTCGCAGACAGCGCCTCGGAGCATCGGCTACTCCGATATGGTGGGCACCAGTCAGGCGGCTCCCCACGTCTCCGGCACCATCGCGCTGATGCTGGCCGCCAACCCCGATCTGAAGACTGCGGAGATCGTCACCATCCTGCAGAACACGGCTACCCCCTTGTCCAAGTGCGACCAGAAGTCCTGCGGCGCCGGCATCGTCAACGCGGCCTCCGCCGTCGCCGAGGCGAGCAGCAAGAGCGCCAAGCCCGGCAACAAGCCCAGCGCCAAGCCCAGTGCCACCGCCGGTGGAAGAACCCTCCGCCTGGGCAACTGACGCGGACGAGCACCTGAGCCGCACCGATGCCTGTGCACGCACACGACCGGTGCGGGCAGGCGTCTCATCTCCGGCCGACGATTTGGTCACGTCACGACCTCGTTCTACCCTCAGTGCCATGACAGCGTTCCGTGACCGCCAGTGGTGGTGGCTCCCCTCGAGGCGAGCCGCCATCCTGACGCGCTAGGACGTTCCGGCTCGCTCACCGCGGGCCCGCCCGACGCATGAGTGAGAGGCCCGCCTGAACCCCGATCTCAGGAAAGAGGCCCCATGTCACCCACCGTGCCAGACTCCGTGCCAGACACTGCCCCCGAGGCCGCACCGTCAGCCGCCTCGTCCACTGTCTCACCCACTGTGCTGACGCGCTCAGTGCGCTACCACGCCGACGGCGGCGCCCTGCTGGAGCAGCTGACGCACTCCGGTCTGCTGCGCACCACTGCGGGCCCGGCCGCGCAGGGCGGCTCCGTACGGCCGGTGGACTGCGTCCTGCTGGAGAGCGCTGATATCACCACCAAGGCCTCACGCACCACGGTCGCCGTCCTGGAGGCCTCGGCCAGGCTGACGTGCTGGGGCGGGACCGTGATGGCGCAGGCGCTGGACGCCGTCGACGGGTCGGGCCCCGGGGCCGATGGGTCTGGCGGCTCTGGCGCGTCTTGAGGCAGGGGCTGGCCGAGCACGTCACCGACCGCCGCCCCGGCCGGCTGACTCTGAGCCTGCCCACGATCTGCGACGACGACCCGTCCATTGAGGAGCGCGAGCGGCTCACCGCCCTGTCCACGATCGAGCCGCTGCGCCTCCTGGCCCGGGCCGAGATCGACCACCCCCACCTGCCGCTGGAGGCGGGGGCCTTCGCTTCGACTACCTGTCCACCTTCGAGTCCCTGCCCGAGGTGGCCCAGGGCGCCAACACCTGCCCCGACTACCTCTTCTACGACGCCCGCATCATCCTGGTCGTCGACCACCCCACACAGGAGGCGACCCTGGTGGGGGCCTCGGTTGACGCCACCGACCTGGAGCGGCGCATGGAGGCGTTGGCCGCCGCCATCGACGGGATCGAGGACCCAGCCGACAGCGCCGACACAGCCGCCGACGCAGCCGCCGACACTGCCGTTGAGGCACCGGCACCGGCCGGTGGCCCTGACTCCCCCGTCCTGCACGCGGTGCCCACCGTCTCCGACGCCGACTTCGAGGCGGTCGTGGAGGAGATGCGCGGCTACATCGCCGACGGCGACGTCTACCAGGTGGTGCCCTCGCGCGGCTTCACCATTGACTGCCCCTGATGCGCTGGCCGCCTACCACGTGCTGCGCCACGCCAACCCCAGCCCCTACATGTTCTACCTGGCCGCCCCGGACTTCGAGCTCTTCGGCGCCTCCCCGGAGTCGGCGCTGCTGTACTCGGTGCGCAGCGGCCGGGTCGCCATCCGCCCCATCGCCGGGACCCGGCCGCGCGGTCTGCACCCCGACGGCTCGGTGGACCACGAGCGTGACACCCGCCTGGAGCTGGAGCTGCGCACCGACGCCAAGGAGGTCGCCGAGCACGTCATGCTCGTGGACCTGGCCCGTAACGACGTCGCCCGGGTCAGCCGTCCGGGCACCCGCAGTGTGCAGGACCTGCTGCGCGTGGACCGCTACAGCCGGGTGATGCACCTGGTCTCCGAGGTCTCCGGCGAGCTGGCCGAGGACCTGGACGCCCTGGACGCCTTCCGCGCCTCCATGACGATGGGCACCCTCACCGGGGCCCCCAAGCTGCGCGCCGCCGAGCTCATCCGCCAGGCCGAGGGCGTGCGTCGCGGCTCCTACGGCGGCTCGGTGGGGTACATCCGCGGTGACGGCGAGCTGGACACCTGCATCGTCATCCGCTCCGGCTTCGTGTCCGCCGGCACCGCCCTGGTCCAGGCCGGGGCCGGTGTCGTGGCGGCCTCCTCCCCGGCCGCCGAGGCCGCCGAGACCGTCCACAAGGCCCGCGCCGTCCTGGAGGCGGTCGCCGCCGCACAGGGCGCCGCCCTCGTCATCGACCAGACCAGCAGCCAGACCGCAGCCAGACCAGCAAGGAGGCCTGAGCCATGCCCTCACCAGCAGCCAGAGCACCGCGCAGGCCGCCGGGAGTCGTGCCGAGGCATCGGCACCGGCTCGAGTGGTTCTGCTCGACAACCGCGACTCCTTCGTCTACAACCTCGTCGACCAGTTCGCGACCCTCGGCTCCCAGATCGAGGGTCTACCGCAACAACGTGCCGGCCTCCCGGGTGCTCGCCGCCCTGGAGCCCACCGAGGCCGAGCGGCAGGGCAGGGGCGACGCCCGGTCCTGTGCCTGTCCCCGGGCCGGGCTACCCGGCGACGTCGGGCTGCCTCATGGAGCTCATCGCCACCGCCCTGGATGAGGCGATTCCCACGCTGGGCATCTGCCTGGGGTTCCAGGCCCTGGTCGAGGCCTGCGGCGGGCGGGTCGCCCCGGTCGGCCCGGTCCACGGCCGTTCCGACCGCCTCGAGGTCACTGAGGCGGGACGCGCGGACGAGGCCTTCGCGGTGCTCGACGGCGGTCCGCTGGATGTGGCCCGCTACCACTCCCTGGGCACGCGGACACTTCCTGAGGCACTTGTCAGCCTTGCCCGGACTACCCCGACAGATGAGGACCCAAGCGGAGGCATCGTCATGGCGGCCCGGCACCGGTCGCTGCCCGCGGTCGGGCTGCAGTTCCACCCCGAGTCGATCCTCACCCCGCAGGGCCCGGCCCTGCTCAAGGCCGTCACCGCCGGCCTGGCCCGGACCCCCTGAGCCACACCTGCGCCCCGTCGGCCCGCACATACCGACGTCGGAGCCGCCGTTCGGGCAGAATCACCCCCGGGCGCTCGACCAGCCTCAACCACCTGCGAAGGAGCCCTACAGACCGATGAGTCAGACCAACAGCGCGGCCCCGGCCGCTGCAGCAGGCCGCGCCTGCTGCCACGGCGCAGGAGGCGCACGAGCTGCTGCGAGAGGTGGTGCAGGGACGGCGCCTGAGCCGCGAGCAGGCCTCCGCGGTCTTCGCGGCCCTGGGCGCCGGCGAGCTGTCCGAGGTGGAGACGGCGGCGCTGCTGGCGGCGCTGCACGCCCGCGGTGAGGAGCCCCAGGAGGTCGCCGGGGCCGCGAGCGCCTTCCGTCAGGTGGCCCGGGACTTCCCGTCGGTGTCCTTCCCGCTGGTGGACGTCGTGGGCACCGGGGGCGACGGCGTGGGCACGATCAACATCTCCACGGGGGCAGGGCCTGGTGGCCGCCTCGTTGGGGTCGCGGTGGCCAAGCACGGCAACCGGGCGGTGTCCTCCAAGACGGGGGCGGCCGATGTCATCGCCGAGCCTGGGGCTGCCGCTGGACGTGGAGCCGGCCACGGCGGTCGAGCCTGTTGGCCCGTGACCACTTCACCTTCCTGTTCGCCCAGGCCTACCACCCGGCGATGCGGCACGTGGCCCCGGTGCGCAAGGCGCTGGCCACGCCCACGATCTTCAATGTCCTGGGGCCGCTGGTGAACCCGGCTCACCTGACCTTCCAGCTCATGGGCGTGTGGGACCCGGGCATGCTGGACATGATCGCTGAGGCCATGGTCCAGCTGGGGCGTGAGCGCGCGCTCGTGGTCCACGGCTCGGGCCTGGACGAGATGGCCGTCCACGGGCCGACCCTCATGCGTGAGGCGACGCCCGACGGGGTGCGGGCCTACGAGGTCACGCCTGCGGATCTGGGGGTGCCCGCCTACGAGCTGGCCGACCTGCTGGGCGGGGGAGCCGGCCGACAACGCCCGCCTGCTGCGCGAGGCCGTCTCGGGTGAGGGACGGCCCGCCCACCGCGACGCGATCGCCGTCAATGCCGGCGCCCTGCTGTACCTCACCGGCCGGGCCGACAGCCTCGCCGACGGCACTGCGGCGGCCCTGGAGCAGATCCTTTCCGGTGGCGTGGCCCGCCACCTGAGTCCATGACCAAAGCCAGTGACCTCGCCACTGAGACGGCCTGAGGAGAAGCCGTGACCACCCCGACACCGCCCCCGTCCCGCCGCGTCACCCGATGGCGCAGGCCCTGGCGAGCGCACCCACCGTGAGCCGGTCGAGGCGCGTCTCATCGCCACGGGCACCGTCCTGGACTCGATCGTCCAGGCGCGCCGCGAGCGCATTGATGAGCTGCGCGCCCGTTTCGGGCACCTGAGAGCCGAGGACCTGGAGCGCTCGCAGCGCTCCTTCGCGGCCGCCCTGCGCACCCGTAGCGGCCAGGGCCGCAGCCCGCAGCCTGCTCTCATCATGGAGTGCAAGGCGGCCTCGCCCTCACGCGGCACCATCCGCTCCGACTACGACCCGGCCTCGCTGGCCGCTCAGTACGCGCCCTACGCGGCCGCGGTCTCGGTGCTCACCGAGCCCGATCGTTTCAACGGCTCCTTCGACGACCTGGCGGCTGTGCGCGAGGTGGTGGACGTGCCCGTCCTGTGCAAGGACTTCATCGTCGATGAGGTCCAGGTGCTGGCGGCCCGCAGCCTGGGGGGCGGACGCGGTCCCTGCTCATGCTCTCGGTGGTGCCCGACGACGTCTACCGCGAGCTGGCCGAGCTGGCTCACAGCCTGGGCATGGAGGTGCTCACGGAGGTCTCCACGCCTCAGGAGATGCATCGTGCCTCGGCCCTGGGGGCGGAGGTCATCGGCATCAACAACCGTGACCTGCGCACCCTGGAGACGGATCTGGCGCGCACCGAGGAGATGGCTCCCCTGGCTCCCGGCCGGGGTGGTGCTATGGGTGAGTCGGGGGTCGGGGATCCCGAGGACGTGCGGCGCCTGTCGGGCCTGGTGGACGCCCTCCTGGTGGGCTCGTCCCTGTCCGGGGCCCCGGATCCGGCCGAGGCCGCTCGGGAGCTGGCCACCGCGGTACCGCTGCCTCAGGGTGAGGGCACGTCGTCGTCGGCCCTGGACCGGGACGGCCAGGAGACGGGGCACCACCCGCGCCTGCCGGCCTTCTTCGGCCCCTACGGGGGCCAGTTCGTGCCCGAGCTGCTCATCCCGGCGCTGGACCAGCTCGAGGACGCCTTCATCGACGCCCAGGCCGATCCGGCCTTCGCCGCCGAGCTGGAGACGCTCATGACCCGCTACCTGGGGCGTCCCACGGCGGTCACCGAGCTGCGCAACCTGCCGCTGGAGGGCAATGCCCGCATCCTGCTCAAGCGCGAGGACCTGGTCCACGGTGGCGCCCACAAGGGCAACCAGGTTCTGGGGCAGGCCCTCCTGGCCAAGCGGATGGGTAAGCGGCGCATCATCGCTGAGACCGGCGCCGGCCAGCACGGGACGGCCACCGCCATGGTCTGCGCCCTGCTGGGCCTGGACTGCACCATCTACATGGGGGCCACCGACGTCGTGCGTCAGGCGCCCAATGTCGAGCGCATGGAGCTCATGGGCGCCACGGTGGTCCCGGTGGACAGTGGTGCGGGCACGCTCAAGGACGCCGTCAACGAGGCGCTGCGCGACTGGACGGCCTCCTTCGCCGACACCCACTACCTGCTGGGCACGGCGGCCGGGCCTCACCCCTTCCCCACGATCGTGCGCGAGTACCACCGGGTCATCTCCCGGGAGGCCCGCGCCCAGGTCCTGGGCCTGACGGGGCGGCTGCCGGACTCGGTCATCGCCTGCGTGGGCGGCGGCTCCAACGCGATCGGCATGTTCGCCGAGTTCGTCGATGACCCCGGGGTCGAGCTCATCGGGGTTGAGCCGGCCGGTGAGGGCCTGGACACCTCCCGCCACGGCGCCCCCATCAACAAGGGGCTGGTGGGGATCCTCCACGGGGCGCGCAGCTACCTCATGCGCACCTCGGAGGGGCAGGTCGAGGAGTCCTTCTCGGTCTCGGCGGGCCTGGACTACCCGGGCGTGGGGCCCGAGCACGCCTGGCTGTCGGACACCGGCCGGGCCCGCTACGTGGGCATCAGTGACGACGAGGCGATCGAGGCATTCCGCCTGCTGTCGCGCCACGAGGGGATCATCCCCGCGGTGGAGTCGGCCCACGCCCTGGCTCAGGCTCTGGCCATGGCCCGCCAGGTGCCCGACGGCGAGGAGCCTCCGATCCTGCTGGTGTGCCTGTCGGGCCGTGGGGACAAGGATCTCGACCAGGTGCAGGCGAGGCTGGGCGGCTCCTTCTCCACTGACGGCGCCGTGGCCAGGGCCTCGCGCATGGTGGAGCAGATGGGCAAGCGCACCGAGTACGCGGGTCTGAACGCCGCCAGGGGCACCAGCCCGGACGCCGGCCCGGATGAGGAGTTCTGAGATGAGTCGTTATCCCGCGATGTTCGCCGCCCTCAAGGAGCGCGGTGAGGGCGCTTTCGTCCCCTTCGTCATGGTCGGTGACCCCGACCCGGACACCAGCGAGGCCGTCATCGAGGCGCTCATCGCCGGTGGGGCCGACGCCCTCGAGCTGGGCGTGCCCTTCACCGACCCGGTCGCCGACGGCCCCACGATCCAGAAGGCGCATGTGCGGGCCCTGGCCGCGGGTGTGGGATTCCAGGACTGCCTGGAGGTGGTTCGGCGGGTGCGCCGGCGCCACCCGTGGCTGCCCATCGGCATGCTCATCTACGGCAACGTGCCCTTCGCCATGGGCCTGGAGCGCTTCTACTCCGAGTGCGCGCAGGCCGGCATCGACTCGGTGCTGCTTCCCGACGTCCCGATCCGCGAGTCGGCCCCCTTCAGCCGGGCCGCTGAGGAGGCCGGTGTCGACGCCGTCTACATCGCCCCGCCGTCGGCCGCGGCCGAGACTCTGGACGCGGTGGCGGCGGCCTCACGCGGCTACGTCTACGCCGTCTCCCGGGTGGGGGTGACCGGCACCGAGCGGGCCTCCTCCACTGTGGGGCTCGCCGAGTCGGTGGAGCGTCTGCGCGCCGACGCCGCCGCACCGGTGATGCTGGGCTTCGGCATCTCCACGCCCGAGCAGGTCGCCGAGGCCATCGCAGCCGGCGCTGACGGCGCCATCAGTGGATCGGCCACGGTCAAGATCGTGGAGCGCTACGCCCCCGAGATTGTGGCGGCCGCCAGCGGCAACAACGGCGCAGGCGGTAACGAGGAGCGTCGTCACTACGCGCTCGGAGCGCTGCGCAGCGACCTGGTCACCTTCACCGCCACGATGAAGGAGGCCACGCGCCCGCACTGATGGACGAGGTCTGGCAGACGAGCCGCGAAGAATAACGACAAAGGTCGGTTGCACCGAAAGCCGGGTGCAACCGACCTTTGTCTATTCCTTTCATGAAGGCAGGGAAAGCGCGGCAGAAGAAGCACTTCGCCATTTCCATAGCACTGTGTTCAGAGATATATTAAAGAACCGGTCGGCGTCCCTTCCGATCATTTCAGTGAAAGGCATGCTCATGCACGTCCCATCTCTCCCATCCCACTCGTCCGTGGCGGCGCCTCCTGGGTGTCGCCATGGCTCTTCCCCTGCTCACCGTCGGCGCCGTCGCCGCTCCGGTGAGCGCAGCCGCCCCAACCGCCACCCCGGGCCCAGGAATCACCGTGGAGGGCCGCTATCATCCCGCCGGCGCCGGCTGTCACGGCTCCGACAGTGCCGAGGGCTGCCTGAGCTGGGGTGTCCGAGTCCCCTCGACCGTCGCCCCGAACTCATCGACCACCGTCACCATTGAGGCCGACTCCGTGCCGGGTCAGTGGACCTGGTCCTGCCCCTCTCCGGACGGCGACAGGGTGGCCGGGACCAGTGCCTTCTACATCGACAGGGGCAAGGACGAGCCCGTATCGAAGCTGGCCGACTCCGGCCTGGGTTTCTTCGACCACCCTGTACTACAACCAGCACGGGGACAGCGCCGGCTCGGTCACAGCCGTTTCCTGCACTCCTGAGCACCTGAGCCTGACCTATGAGGTCAACTTCGACTCCGCCTGGGACCAGACCTCCTATGTCGACCTGGACCTGGGGACCACAGTGGTGGCTCCCGGTGCGGACGCACGCAGCTACACCTTCAGCCCGAAGATCACGACCTCCACGGGCAGCCTGGTTCTCACGCCCACCGCGACGGCCCACAAGCCCGCTGCCAGCGAGGCTCACGCCACCGTGTCCACCCAGGAGGTCGCGGTCGACGGCGCCGCCAGGGACACTTCCCGCTTCACCATGACGGCGCGGAACGACTCCACCACGCCCCTGTCCAACTTCACCATCTCCGCCGGCCGGACCAGAGGACAGGCCCAGGTGGCGCTCCTGACCTGCGACCTGACCGCCTTCGGAGGCAAGGTCGTCTCCGCCACCGGACCGGCCGAGAACCTCACCGTCTCCAGCGGAACGGCCAAGGTCCCCAGGGCAAGGAGATCACCTGCCAGGTCGACCTGACCGGCGTCACGGGACGCAACACAGTCAAGGCCGCACTCACCACCGGCAAGCAGACCTTCTCCAGCGACTTCACCAAGGACCGCCCCATCAGCGAGGTGAAGGTCCAGCCCACTGATCGCGGAGTTGAGGCCGCCCCCACCGGCACCTACGAGGTCAAGGTGGGCTACTCCGTCACCTTCACCAACAACACCGACGCCGTGGGACAGACCTCCAATATCGTCCTGCACCCCCCGGTCCCGGCCGGCTTCACCCTCAAGTACGTGTGGGGCAGTGGCACGCCGTGGTGGATCAGCATGGACGACTACGCGCGCCAGGACGACGGCTCCATGCCCCTGTCCACGAGCGACACCCTGTACGCCCACTCCTCGACCATGATGACCTTCACCGCCTTCTACGAGGTCAATGCCGCGGCGGTCACCGAGGACACGTGGAAGTCCCTGGGCACCTGCGACCCCAAGGACCCCTCCAAGGGACTGACCACCCAGATCGACGTCGTCGGCAGCGACGGGGTTGAGCCCGGCACCTACTCGGCCTGCACCGTCGTGACGCGCACGAAGAACTGAGCACGAGCTCAGGTCGATCAGCCTGGTTGAGTTGAAGGTCGGATAGGGTGAGTATTTCACCTATCCGACCTTCATATGACTGTCTCCCACAACGGGATTCCCATTCAGTAAGAAGCAGTCCGTTGAAGACGCAATTCGTTCCTTACTCCATTCACCTCACCGAAAGGCGTGCTCATGCACTTCCCATCCTCCCCACCCGCTCTTCCCTGGCGGCGCCTCCTGCGCATCGCCCTGGCTCTTCCCCTGCTCGCCGCCGCAGCCGTCGCAGCCCCGGCCTCCGCTGATACTGACATCACCGTGGAGGGGCTGTATCACACGGCCGGTGCCGGCTGCCATGGCTCCGAGCAATGCCCGAGGGCTGCCTGAGCTGGAGGGTTCGCATCCCATCGGCCATTGCCCCGAAGAGCGCCACGGACGTCACCATTGAGGCCGACTCCGTGCCGGGCCAGTGGACCTGGACCTGCCCCTCCCAGAACGGTGACGAGGTGGCCGGGACGAGCTCCTTCTACATCGACAACGGCGGCGGCGAGCCCCCGGCCTTGATCGTGGACTCCGAGCTGAGCTCCATCTCTGAGCTGTACAACCCCCTGCTGGGTGAGCCCATCGGCTCGGTCAAAGCCGTTTCCTGCACTCCTGAGCACCTGAGCCTGACCTATGAGATCAACTTCTACACCCAATGGGACAAGACCAGCTACCTCGACCTGGATCTGGGGACCACGGTGGCGGCTCCCTGGCGCGGACGCGCGCAGCTACCGTTTCACCCCCACCGTCGAGGTCTCCACGCGCAACGCGATTCTTCGGCCCACCGTCACGGCGAACAAGCCCGCTGCCAGCGAGGCTCACGCCACCGTGTCCACCCAGGACGTCAGGGTCGACGGCGCCGCCAAGGACGCCTCTCGCTTCACCATGACGGCGAGGAACGACTCCACCACCCCGCTGTCGGGCTTCACCATCTCCGCCGGCCGGACCAAGGGGCAGGCCCAGGTGGGCGCCCTGACCTGCGACCTGACCGCCTTCGGAGGCAAGGTCGTCTCCGCCACGGGACCGGCCGAGAACCTCAGCGTCTCCAGCGGAGCGGCGAAGGTCCCCCAGGGCAAGGAGGTCACCTGCCAGGTGGACCTGACCGGCGTCGTGGGACGCAACCGGGTCAAGGCCGCACTGACCACCGGCAACCAGACCTTCTCCAGCGACTACGTCAACCACCGGCCGGTGATTGAGGTGGAGACTCATCCCACGGATCTCCTGGTCGAGGCCGAGCCCACCGGCACCTACGAGGTCGAGGTCGGCTACACCGTCACCTTCACCAACACCACCGACGCCAACGGATCCAGCTCCGATATCGTCCTGCGGCCCGGGGTTCCGGCCGGCTTCACCCTCAAGAGCGTGACAGGTACCGGCACCCCGTGGTGGGTCGGCCCGGACAGCTATGCCCTTCAGGACGACGGCTCCTTGTCCTTGCGCACCGGTGACTCCCTGAACGCCCACTCGTCAACCACGATGACCTTCACCAGCACCTACCAGGTCAACGCCGAGGCGGTCACCGCGGAGACCTGGAAGTCCCTGGGCACCTGCGACCCCAAGGACCCCTCCAGGGGGCTGACCATGCAGATCGACGTCGCCGGCAGTGAAGGCGGCACCGAGGCCGGGACCCACACGATCTGCACCCCTGTGACGCGCACCGGGAACTAGCACCTTCACCGACGCAAGCCTACGGGCGCACCGCACCGTCACCCCGTTCGCCAGCGCCACCGGTGGTCCTCCTGCTTCGAGGCAGGTCCACCGGTGGCGCTGGTCGCCGTCGTGAGCCTGCAGCAGCCACCCCTTCCCGCCCGGCGGTAGGGGTGGCGCCCATGGCCAGCCTTCTCAACCGGATCCTCACCCTGCTCGGACGCGCCGCCTCCGACGCCGTCAGCGACGCCCTTTCCCGGAAGTCCTCGACGCCGTCGGGCACGGCGGACAGCAGGCCATCCGGTTCAGCTGAGACCGCGCAGTCCCGCGCCCCCAAGTCGTCGGCGGCGAGCCGTCACCGACCCGCCCCGCTCCCACGACAGCGGCGCCGCGGCGGGCGCGACGGCCCCCTCGGCGCGAGGCGTCAGCGTCTACGACGTCTCCGCCCTGGGGCTGCCCTGACTTCGCCTACTCCCCCGACCCCGATGGCGAGGCCGACCCCGGCGAGGTGGTGTGGGCCTGGGTTCCCTTCGAGGAGGATCCCGCCCAGGGCAAGGACCGGCCCGTCCTGGTCCTGGCTCGCCATGAGACCCGTCTGGTCGTGGCGCAGATGACGAGCAAGGACCATGACCGCGACGCCGCCCAGGAGGCGCGCTGGGGCCGCTTCTGGCACGATGTCGGCACCGGTGACTGGGACCGTCAGGGTCGCCCCAGTGAGGTGCGCCTGGACCGTCTGCTCCTGGTGGAGCCGGCCTCGGTGCGCCGCGAGGGGGCCACGATGAAGCGTGAGGTCTTCGACGGCGTCGTGGCCGCCCTGCGCCACCACCACTCCTGATCGCCTCCGCAGCACCGCCTGGACGCGCAGGCTCATGGGGCGATGCACCTCACGCCTGGACCCGGCTTCGCGCCTGGGGGCATGGGGATCCTGAATGATACAGTCGCCTACTGGACCTCTGGCCTGGCCGGCTGCGGGGTCCGGCGACCGGGTCAGCCAGGTGCCCCACCACCCTATGTCAACCCGTGGCGCGAACCCTCTCCGGCCATCGACCAATCAGACGCGAGAAAGTTTCACCGTGGCGAACATCAAGTCCCAGATCAAGCGCATCAAGACCAACGAGAAGGCCCGCCTGCGCAACAAGTCCGTCAAGTCCGAGCTCAAGACCTACGTGCGCGCGTGCGCGAGGCCGTCGAGGCCGGCGACAAGGACGCCGCGCTCGAGCACCTCAAGGCCGCCTCCCTGCAAGCCTGGACAAGGCTGTCTCCAAGGGCGTCATCCACAAGAACCAGGCCGCCAACTGCAAGTCCAGCTGCTAGCGCGTCGCCTCCCTCTGAGGCCACCGCAGCAGTGAGCATCTGAAGGGCGCTCCCACCGGGGAGGCGCCCCTCCCTTTTCCCATCACCTTCACCCGTTCATCAGACCGCTTCAGGAGAGCCCATTGCGCATCGGATTCGACCGCGACAAGTACCTGCGGATGCAGTCCAGCCACATCGCGGAGCGCCGCGCCCAGTTCGGCGGCAAAGTTTCATCTGGAGTTCGGCGGCAGCTTTCATTGACGACATGCACGCCTCGCGCGTGCTGCCGGGCTTCACCCCGGACAACAAGATCGTCATGCTCGCCGAGCCTGGCCGACGAGGTCGAGATCGTCATGGCGGTCAACGCCAAGCACCTCGCCCGCAACAAGGTCCGTGCGGACCTGGGCATCCCCACGAGGACGACCTGCTGCGCCACATCGACGCCTTCCGCAGCTACGGGCTCTACGTGGGCAGCGTCGTCGTGACCCAGTGACTGATGATCAACCGCCAGGCCCAGGACTTCAAGCGCAGCTCGAGGCGCTGGGCATCACGGTTCACCGTCACTTCCCCATCCCCGGCTACCCCTGGTGACGTCGCCCGCATCGTCTCGGCGGAGGGCTACGGGCGCAACGAGTACATCGAGACCAGTCGGGACCTGGTGGTCGTCACCGCCCCCGGCCCGGGCAGCGGCAAGATGGCCACCCTGCCTGTCCCAGATCTCACCACGACCACCAGCGGGCATCTCCTCGGGCTACGCGAAGTTCGAGACCTTCCCGATCTGGAACCCGCCTCTGACCACCCGGGTCAACATCGCCTACGAGGCCGCCACCGCCGACCTCGACGACGTCAACATGATCGACCCTTCCACCTGGCTGCCCACGGCGTCCAGACCGTCAACTACAACCGCGACGTCGAGGTCTTCCCGGTCCTGAGCCGCCTGTTCGAGGAGATCCCGGCCCTCGCCCCACGCCTCCCCACGGACATGGGCGTCAACATGGCCGGCAACCGCATCAGCGACGACGAGGTCTGCAGGGCAGGCCGCCTGCCAGGAGATCATCCGCCGCTACTACCGGGCCCTGGTGACCGAGAAGCGCGAGGTCATCGCCCCGTCCAGTCCCAGCGGATCGCGCTGCCTGCGGCCAAGGTGGGGGTGAGCAGGAGGACCGCCCCGTCGTGCCGCCCGCGCTGGAGGTGGCTGAGGCCACCGGCGAGCCGGCCTCGGCGATCGAGCCCTGCCCGACGGGCGCATCGTGACGGGCAAGACCTCCGCCCTGCTGGGGTGTCCTCGGCGATGCTGCTCAACGCCCTCAAGCCCTGGCCGGGATCGATGATCACGTCAACCTGCTGGCCCCGGCCTCCATCGAACCCATCCAGAGTCTCAAGACCCAGAGGCTGGGAAGCCGCAACCCGCGCCTGCACACCGACGAGGTGCTCATCGCCCTGGCCGTGTCCGCCAACGGGGACGACAACGCCTGCAAGGCCCTCGACCAGACTCGAGACGCTGCGGGGCTGCGAGGTCCACACCTCCACGATCCTGGGCTCGGTGGACGAGGGCATCTTCCGCGCCCTGGGAGTCCAGGTCACCAACGAGCCCGTCTACGCCACCAAGTCCCTGTACCGCAAGAAGTGAGGCCCGGTGCGGGCCACCTCCTGCGGTGCGCCCGCACCCGGACACCCCTGCCGAGGTGTGGATGGTCACATAGGTGCGCAGAGGTGACTGAACGCGCTCGCGCGCGGTACATTCTCCCCAACGAGATGAACTCGTGTGCTCTGGGGTCGGTGAAAGTCCGAACCGGCGGTGACAGTCCGCGACCCGGTCGCATCCAGCGACCGGCTGACCAGGTGGAACTCCTGACCGACGGTGAGAGTCCGGATGGGAAGCGACACGGGACACACCATGCCTCGCCCGGTGCCGTGCACCCGGCACTCTGTCATGGCGGTGTCTCCCAGCGCACCCGAGGGAGAGGACCGATGACCTCGTTCACCACCGTGCAGACGGTCGCGATGCAGCGCGCCCCTACGGGCCGCGGCCTCCCCCGACGCCCCGCCCGGCCCCAACCCCCGGGTCGGCTGCGTCATTCTTCCGCCGACGGCGACGTCTCGCCGAGGGGCCATCACCGTGGCGCCGGGCACCGCCCACGCCGAGGTCGACGCACTGGCGAACCTCGCCGCCGCGGGTGCCTCCGCCCGAGGAACGACCGCCGTCGTCACCCTCGAACCGTGCAACCACCAGGGCCGCACCGCCCGTGCGTCCAGGCGCTCCTCGACGCCGGCGTGGCCGAGGTCATCTACGCCCAGGACGACCTGACCGAGCAGGCCGGGGCGGCGCGGCGGCGCTGGAGGCCGCCGGCGTGGGCACGGCGCGGGCTGTGCGCCCAGGAGGCCGCGCGTCTCAACCGCCCGTGGCTCCTGGCCGTGACCCGCGGGACGCCCCATGGTGACGTGGAGTCTCGCCACCACTCGACGGCCGTATCGCCGCCGCTGACGGCACCAGCCAGTGGATCAGCCCCAGTGGCGGCCCGCCACGACGCCCACCGCCTGCGCCGCCAGTGCGACGCCATCATGGTGGGCACCGGCACCGTCCCTCGCCGACGATCCCGCCTCACCGTCCGCGACGAGGCAGGTCAGCCCGCACCGGCCCACCTCCAGCCGCTGCGCGTCGTCGTCGGCTCCAGGAGCCCTGCCTCCCACCGCCAGGGTGCTCGCCGACGACCACTACCCTCCTGCCCGACCACGACCCGCGCGCTGTCCTGGCCGTCACTCGCCGAGCGCGAGATCCGCCATGTCCTGCCTCGAAGGAGGCCCGACCTCGCGACCGCCTTCCTGCGCGCCGGCCTCGTCGACCAGGTTGTCGCCTACACGGCCCCCGCGCTTCTGGGCGCGGGAGCGGCCGCCCTCGCCGACTTCGGGGCCGCGACGATCACCGATGCCCTGAGGCTGCGGAACCCCCGCGTCGAGGTCCCTCGGCGCGGGTGACGAGCTCGCCGTCCGCCTCTGCGGTGATCTGAGGCCGACGACGTTCCCACCGCCCACACCCACACCGAGGAGAGTCACTGATGTTCACCGGAATCGTCGAGGAGCTCGGACGCGTCGTCCGGCTCGAGACCGTCGAGGACAGCGCCCGGCTGACGGTCGAGGCGCCCACCGTCACCCAGGATGTGAGCCTGGGCGACTCCGTCAGCGTCAACGGGTGCTGCCTGACGGTCACCGCCGTGCACGGGAAGCACCTTCACCGCCGACCCCATGGCCGAGACTCTCACGCGCACCACCCTGGGCTCCCAGGCGCCGGGAGACCTGGTCAACCTCGAGCGCGCCCTGCGCGCCAGCGACCGGCTCGGCGGGACACATCGTCCAGGGGCACGTCGATGCCACCGCCGAGGTCCTCGACCACCACCGCGGTGAGCACTGGGACCTCCTACGCATCGGGCTGCCGCAGGAGATCGCCCGTTACGTCGCCGTCAGGGATCGGTCGCCCTCGACGGTGTGTCGCTCGACGGTCGTCGACGTCGTCGACGCCCCCAGCACGCCTCGACGTCGCCCCGCGGCGGGGGCGTCGCTCAGCGTCGGGCTCATTCCCCGAGACGCTGCGACGCACGATTCCCTGGGCACGAGGCGACCCGGAGAACGGGTCAACCTCGAGGTCGACGTCCCGGGCCAGGGCACGCTGAGCGTCTCTGGGCGCCCGCCCTGAGCCAGGAGGGGCAGCAGGGCATGCTGAGCACCAGGAGCGCATCCCCGGGCACGCGCATGGACCGCGTCGAGGACGCCTCGCCGCCCTGCGCGAGGGGAGCCGGACGGTCATCGTCGTCGACGATGAGAGCCGGGAGAACGAGGGGGACCTCATCCTGCCCGCGCAGAGCGCCACGACCGAGCAGCCTGGCCTCGCGATCCGGCACTCGACCGGCATCATCTGCGCCCCCATGGCGGGCCAGGAGCTCGACCGCCTGGGCATCCCCATGATGACCGAGCACAACACCGATCCCAAGAGGACGGCCTTCACGCTGAGCGCCGACGCCCGCACCGGCATCACCACGGGTGTGAGCGCCGCCGACCGGGCACGCACCGTCCGCGTCCTGGCGGACCCGGACTCAGCCTCGCCAGCGACCCCGTCCGCCCCCGGCCACGTCTTCCTGCGGGCGCGCGAGGGCGGGAATCTCACGCGCCGCGGTCACACGGAGGCCGCCGTCGACCCTCATGCGCCTGTCGGGCAACCGGCCCGTGGGGGTCCTGGTGGAGGTCATCAACGACGACGGCACGATGGCGCGTCGGCACCAGCCTGCGTGAGCTCGCCGACGCCCACGCCATGCCCATGATCTCGATCAGCGACCTGGAGCGCTACCGGTGGCTGCACGAGGAGCCTCGTCGAGGAGGTCGTCTCAGCGCACCTGCCCACCGCGCACGGGGAGTTCACCGCCCACGCCTTGCGCAGCAGAGTCGACGGCACCGAGTACCCTGCACTGCGTGCGGCCGCATCGCGGACGGTGAGGACGTCCTGGCCCGAGTCCACCCGCCCGTCTGACCGGCGACGTCCTGTCCTCCCTGCGCTGCGACTGCGGGCCGCAGCTGCGCGCCGCCATGGAGGCGATCAGCGCCTGCGGTCGCGGGGTCCTCGTCTACGCCTCCGACCATGAGGGCGCGGCATCGGACTCATCGATGTCTCCGCGCCTACGCGCTGCAGGAGGAGGGACTGACACCCTCGACGCCAACGTCGCGCTGGGGCTGCCGGCCGACGCCCGCAGCCACGCCACCGCCGCCCAGGTGCTGCGCCACCTGGGCGTGCGCTCGGTCGAGCTTTCATGACGAACAACCCGGACAAGGTGGCGGGCCTGAGCACTACGGCGTCAGCGTCCGCTCCATGACGCCGACACCGACCTTCGCCAACGGGGAGAACCTCGACTACCTGCGCACCAAGCGCGACCGCATGGGCCATCTGCTCAACGGGCTCGACCCCACTGGGGTCCGGCACGGACTCACCGCCCGGCGAGGCGAGGGCCGACGACAACACCTGGCACACGAGCGACGACAACGAAGGAGAGGAACGATGAGCGGATCCGGGGCACCTGAGCAGAGCGCACCTCACGCACGGGGGCATGAGGGTGACAGTCGTGGCCGCCCAGTGGCACGAGCGCATCATGGGAGGCCTGGTCACCGGGGAGCTGCGCGCCGTCGAGGAGGCCGGAGCCCAGGCGAGCGTCGTCCGGGCGGTGGGTCCTTCGAGCTGCCGGTCCTCGCCGCGGCTGCCGCGCGAGGGCGGTGCCGAGGCGGTCGTCGCGCTGGGCGTCGTCATCCGCGGCGGCACCCCGCACTTCGACTACGTGTGCCGGGCCGCGACCGACGGGCTGAGCCGGGTGGCGCTGGACACCGGGGTGCCGGTGGCTTTCGGCGTGCTCACCTGCGACGACGAGGCCCAGGCGCTGGCCCGCTGCGGCGGGCCGGGCGCGGAGGAGGACAAGGGCTACGAGGCGGCGTGCGCGGCGATGTCCACGGCGCTCACGCTGGCCGCCATGCGGGGCTGAGAACTGCTCAGCGCCGGGCGACCGCCTGCGCGGCGGGCGTTGCAGATCGTCAGGACCGCCCGCTCGACGGCGTAGACGGGGTCGCGGCTGGCCCCTGGCCTCGGCGTCGGCCCGGGCCACGGCCAGGATCGAGGTGGCCAGGGCGTCGTCGGACCAGCCCTGGGCTCGCGGCGGGCCCGGTCCACCTGCCAGGGGCCATGCCCAGCTCGGCGGGGCTCATGCGTCGCCCCCCGGCGGCCGCGACCCGGGCGAGCCTGGCGCACCTTCATGGCCAGGGGCTGCGACGATGGCCACCGGTCGGTGCCGGTGGCCACGGCGTGGCGCAGGGCCGTGATGGCGGCCGGGGTGTTGCCGGCTGCGGCGGCGTCGGCCACGGTGAAGCCGGTGGCCTCGATGCGGCCGGCGTAGTAGGTGCGCACGTGGTCGACGCTGATGGTGCCCCTGCGTCGGCGAGGAGCCTGGTCGACGGCGGAGCACAGCTCGCGCAGGTCGCCGCCCAGGGCGATCGACGAGGGCACCGACGGCCCGGGGAGCGATGCGTCGTCCGGCGCGGCGCACGTCGGCCACGACCAGCGAGGACTTGTCCTGGCGCTCTTGACGGCCCTCGCACTGGATGGTCGGGCAGGGCGAGGCCTTGATGGCGTCCAGCAGGCGCTTGCCCCTGCTGGCCCCCGTTGTGGCGCAGGATGACGCTGACCTCGGGTCGGCGGCGCCCACGTAGGCGATGAGGTCGCCCAGCAGGGCGTCAGTCATCTGCTCCAGGGCGGGGACGTAGACGAGCCGGGGCTCACCGAACAGGGAGGGCGACACGAGGGTGTCGAGCCTGGTGGGGCTCGTAGGTGGCGGCCTCCAGGCGCGTGATCTCGGTGGTGGGGTCCTGGCCTTGGCCTGCGCCAGGAGGCTCTCACCGCTCGGTCGGCGAGGACCTCTCGCCGGCGCGGATGAGGACGATCGGCGCCAGCTGGGCCTGGTCCCAGCGCAGTCCAGCCGGTGCCTTTGCGCGGGCCCCCGGGAGCGGGGGTGCGGGTCGCCATGGGGCAAGCCTCGCCACGAGCGGGCCGCCTCAACCGCCCGGCTCCTCCAGCAGGGCGCGGCGGGCGCGAGGAGCCGCCGCGAGCAGGACCCCGATCTCGCAGGCCCCCAGTGCCAGGGCACCCGTGAGGCCGCCGGCCAGGGCAGGGCGGCGCCGGGCAGGTGGGCGAAGAAGCCGGCTATCCAGCACCATCCAGGAGCAGGCTGCGAGCGCCGGCCAGGCGATGACGGCGGCGGCCGCGGGCCAGGCCGGTGCGATCAGCGCCGCCAGGAGCCCGCTGATGGTGGCGATGACGGCGGCCGGTTCACTGAGCAGGCTGGCGGGCACCGACCAGGCCCCTCACCGAGGGCTGAAGGAGGATGAGGATCGGCCCGCAGGCGGCCTGGGCCACCAGCGGCAGGGCCACGGCGGCGGCCAGCCACCCGGGCAGGCGGCGGAGAGGTGGGCGGCGACCGGCTTGGAGCCGATGACGATCCCGGCGGTGGCCACCACGGACAGTGCGAAGCCGTAGTCGCGGGACCGCCAGGGGTCGATGAGCAGCAGGACGATGGCTCCGGCGCACAGGGCGGGCACGGAGGCGGCGCGTCTGCCGGCGACGACGCCCAGCAGCATGACGGCCCCCATGGCGGCGGCGCGCAGCACCGAGCCCTGAGGGGACGCACCAGGATGACGAGGAGGGTGAGCATGACTGCGCCGAGCAGTGCCCGCCACCGCCGGGGCAGCGCCCCGAGGGCTTCCAGGCCCAGTCCCAGGATGATGGCGACGTGCTGCCCGGAGACGGCGGTCAGGTGCGTCATGGAGACGGTGCGCATGTCCTCGCGCAACGGGGCCGGCAGGGCGTGGTCGTCGCCCAGGGCGACACTGGGTACGAGGCTGCGGGCCCCGGCGGCCAGAGACCTGTCTCTTCCCCCGCTCCTGCGGCGCCCGGGGCCCCGATGCCCGGGGCGCCGACGGCCTGGGCGAGACCGGCGCGGACAAAGGTGACGGCCCCGAGTATCCCGCTCGGCGGGCCAAGGACGGTCAGACCGGCGCGCTTGGGGATGATGGCCGCCTCAGCACGTCCCGCTTCGGTGGGGCGCAGGCGCGTGCGCACGCGGACGCGGGTCCCCATGGGCAGGCTCAGCCACTGCGTGTCGCCCAGGACGGTGGCGCTCAGGGTGGAGGCCCGCGTGTCCACCTGCTCGACGTCGAGGGCGGTGATGACCAGGGTGGAGCGGCTGGTGGCTGAGACTCGCGGCTGCTGGGAGACGGTGCCGATGAGGGTGACCGGCTGCCCAGTGGCCACTGCCGCGGTCAACGGGTCGCGCTGGCGGGCCCACAGGTGGGCGGCGCTGATGGCCAGGACTGTCGCGGCGCACAGGGCGCACACGAGCAGGCTGGCGCTGAGGGTACCCATCGCCCCGGGGTCGTGCTCGGGGGCTCCGGGACGCGGGTCGGCCCGGTGCCGCGGTGGCCGGAAGCGCAGGACAAGAACCACGAGTATCGATGCTAGGGCGGTGCACCCGGAGGCCAGGAGTAGGACGTGCCTCCAGGCGTCTGCCGCCTCACGTCCAACGGCCCACCCGGCGCCGGCCCAGCAGGCCAGCGCCGGGGCGAGTAGGCGCAGGTCGAGGGCCTCGGGGGCCTTGGAGGAGGTGGCGTGCCGGCCTTCGTCTCGGTGCCGGTTGCGGCCCTGCTCCTGGCGCAGGCGCGCATACAGCGCGGGGTCGTCCCAGGGGGCCCTGGGACCGCCCCCACCATTGCCCCCGTGGTCCTCGTTCATACGGTGGCCTGCTCTCGCAGGCCCTCGAGTTTGGCCTTGCCGATGCCGGGGACGTCGGTGAGGGAGTCCACGCTGGCGAAGGGCCCGTGGGAGTCTCGGTACTCGACGATCCGTTGGGCCAGGGCCGGGCCGATTCCGGGCAGCTTCTCCAACTCAGAGGCCGAGGCCGTGTTGATGTTGATCGTCCCGGATGCGCCGCCGTCGCCGGGTTTGTCTGGGGCGATTCCCGCACCGGGGGTGGTGTTCCCACCGGGTTGCGGGTGCGGGGTCGGGCAGGACCTCGCCGATGCGCGGGACCCGTATCTGTTCGCCGTCGGTCAGACCCGGGCGAGGTTGAGCTGCTGGGTGTCGGCCTCGGCGCTGGCTCCTCCGACGGCGTTGATGGCGTCGGTGACGCGGCTTCCCGGGGGCAGGGTCACCACCCCCGGCCTGCTCACCGCCCCGGTGACGTGGACGACGACGCTGCCCGATGTCGCGCCTGCCGCCTGGTCCCGCTGCCGGTCCCGTGGTCGGCACCGTGGCTGGTCTCATGGCTGGACTCGCGGCCGTCCTGTGGGTGGGGGACCCGCATTGCAGCCGATGCGCCCTGCCGCTGCGGCCGGAGCCTCGTGCCGCCGGCGCCGGTGGAGACCAGCACGGCTCTCAGGGCCAGGGCGAGAGCCAGGATGAGGAGGGCGGAGCCGGCGATGATCGCCGCCCGGGGCGCGATCGCGAGGCGACGTGGCCGGCGCACCGGCTCCTCGGGGTCGGTTGAGCAGGCCAGACGCACAAGGTCGTCCAGGGACCTGTGCGCGTCGCTCCGTCTGGCTCCCATGTCCTCGACGGTAGGGACTTGACCCATGGGGCGCATGGTGAGGCTGTCTGCCCTGTGGAGAGCAGTGGCGCCTGGCGGCCTGTGGCAACCGAGCCGCGTCGTCGGGCCGGGCTCAGTGGGTCCTCAGGTCCGGGGCGACGGCGATGCCGAGGGCGCCGGGGCCCACGTGGGTGCTCGTCGCCTCGTCGACCGGGAGGGTGAGGACCTCGAGACCTTGGCTCCCTGCCTCCTCCATGGCCTGGCGCAGATCGGTCTCGAGCAGTGCCAGCTTGTCGGCGTCGTCGCCTTGAATGACCAGGCGCACCGGGTCTGCGGGGTGCCTGGGGCCGGACAGGGCGGTCCCGCCGGCGACGCGGACGGCCTGCGCGATGAGGTGGCGCCTGGATCGGGCCGCCCCGCGTACGGTCTCCAGCGTCCGGATCCCGTCGCGGGTCAGGGCCAGGACCGGGCGGATTCCCAGGACACCGTCCAAGCGCGCCGTGGTGCGGTCGATCCTTCCCGAGCGGGCCAAGCGCCCCAGGTCATCGACGACGAAGAGCTGGCAGGACCGAGCGGTGCTGGCCTGAGCCAGGGCGGCACCGCGACGGGCGTCGTGGGCGCCGGAGGCTGCCAGCACCGCGAGCCCCAGGGCACCTGAGCTGGTGCCGGAGTCGACCACGCGCAGCCACTGCGGGCGTCGGCGCCCCGCGCTCGGGCCCGGGCCGTTGGGCTGGTCCCGGTACTCGGCCTCGAGCTGGGCGGCGGCGATGCGGGCGTTGTCCATGGTGCCGGACAGGGCTGAGGAGATGTGGATGGCCAGGACCCTTCGGCCCTGCTGGCCGCGCGCCGGTAGGCGTCCACCAGCTCCCGGACACTGGGCCGTGAGGTGGTGGCGGCTTCGCCGTTGTCAGCGGGGATGGCGTGCAGCGGCACCACCTCGATCGCGCGCTCACGCAGCAGGGGCTCCGTCAGGCAGGCGGCGGAGTCGGTGACGACGGCGAGCGACATGCCGCATACCTTATCGGCAAGCCGCGCACTGACCGGCAAGGCGCCACGGCTGCCTCCAGGGCCCGGGCCGTCAGCGATAGGAGACCAGGAGGTCCTCGTAGAGGTTGATGAGCCGCCTGGTCATCGTCTCGGAGTCGAACTGCTGAGCCACCTCCAGGGCTCCCTCGGACAGCGCGGCGAGCCGGGCGTCGTCGGACAGCAGGGAGGCGAAGACCCGGGCGAAGTCCTCCCCCTCGATGCCGTCGGTGAGAATCGCGTTGCGCTCGGTGAGGCACTCGGTCATCCGCTCGTCGCAGTAGACGATCGGCAGCCCGCAGGCGGCGGCCTCCAGGAACACCATGGGCTGGTTGTCGAAGTGGTAGGAGGCCAGGGAGAAGACGTCGGCCTGCTTGAGCAGGACGGCGACCTCCTCCGGCGAGCGCTGACCGGTCAGGATCACCCGGTCCGCCACCCCGAGCCCTCGGCGCGCCGCCCCAGCTCCTCCTGGGAGGGCCCGGGCCCACGAGCACCAGCCTGACCGACAGGTCGGACAGGTGGGGCATGGCCTCAACGAGCGTCATCTGCCGCTTCTCCGGGCTGAGGCGGGCCACGCAGATGATGATCTTCGCCGGGGGCCTTGGGGATCGGTGAGTCGGCGGCGCGGGCACTGCGGTAGCGGGTGGAGTCCAGCCCGTTGGGCAGCACCATGCAGGGGTGGTCAGTCCGCCGTCGTCGATGAGAATCCGGGCCAGGTGCTGGGAGGGCGACAGGCAGGCGTCGCACTTTGTTGGCGAAGGTCGCCGTCAGGCGCCACCCTCGACGGGACAGGGCCGTCTTCATGTCGCGCTTGTTGAGGTGCTTGATGGTCTCCCGGTGAACGCGCGGCAGGACAGGCTGCGACTTGAGCGCCACGGGGAAGGCGACGGACAGGGCCAGCAGGCCCGAGAGCACGGCCAGCGGGTAGTCGTCGATGAGCTCGGTGTAGAGGGTGGATGGTGGTGACGTGGGGGATGTTCTGGCGCTTGGCCACCCAGTGCGCCAGGACCCCCAGGCTGAACTGGGTCTGGCTGTGGACGATGTCGAAGTCGTAGGCGTCGAAGCGCCGGGCCAGGCCCGGATAGATGGTGGCGACCCGCGGCTGTCGAAGACGTAGTAGCGCGAGGAGGACAGGCGGATGACGTGGTCGTCGGTCTCCCTCATAGCCCTCGGCCTTGGGGGCCACCACGTAGACCTCGTGTCCCATGCGCCCAGGGCGGCACGGAAGGTGGCTGTGGAGGTGGCTACGCCGTGGACGGAGGGCAGGTAGTCGTCAATGAAGAAGGCGATCCGCACAGCGTTCACCTGTTCCTGTGTTTCGGGTGCACCGACAGCCGGCCCGTCAGGGGCGGTTCTTTCGGAAACGACGACGCAGGGGGCAGCATGGGGCGTGTAAACCTCGCGGCACTGGGGCGGGCAGGTGCGGGATCAGACGTTCTATCTCAACGCCATTGAGGCCCGAGGGTACCTTTTGTTCGCCGGGCTCCCGCCTCACGGTCAGAAACGGCGCCGGCTCCACTGGCACGCCCGGGTCAGCGCACTGGCAGGTTCGGCGTTTACGATGGCGCCATGACCGATTCCGCTGAGATCGCACGCCTCAAGGCCGAGGCCGCACAGGCCGCCGCCGAAGCCGCCGCAGCCAAGGCAGCCGCCGCCCAAGCGGCCCTTGACGCCGCCATCGCCTCCACCCCGGCCTCGGCCGTGGAGCAGGCCGGCGAGCCCCGCACTACTGACGCACCGGGCGAGCCTGCCGCTCAGGCAGCCGACGCCGCCCCTCGCCGAACCGGCTGCGCCCCGGCTGCCCAGCGGCAGCCTGAGCAGCCGGCGGCAGCCGAACCGGTAGCAGCCGAGCCAGTTCAGGAGCCGGCACCCTGCGCAGGCCGAGACCGCCGCTGCGGCCGAGCATGCCTCGGGCAGTCAGGAGGCCGAGGAGGCCGGCTACACCGCCCAGGTGCGTTCCGGCTACAGCCTTCCTCCCCCACCCTGCCGGTGGGCACCCTACCTCGACACGCTCGGGCGGCGAGCCCGCGGCGGTCAGGGACCTGTCGGTGGGCATCCCGCTGGGACTGCTCAACCGGCACGCGCTGGTGGCCGGGGCGACCGGAACCGGTAAGACCCGCACGCTCCAGCTCCTGGCCGAGGGGCTGTCCGCCGCCGGCGTCCCGGTGTTCCTGGCCGACGTCAAGGGGGACCTGACCGGACTGGCCGAGGCCGGAGCCTCCAATGACAAGATCGCCTCCCGCATCGCCTCCACCGGCCAGGACTGGAAGGGCCAGTCCTTCCCCATCGAGCTGTTCAACCTCGGCGGGTCGGACTCCGGCGCCGGGCATCAGCGGCACCCCGATCCGCACGACGGTCACCGAGTTCGGGCCGATCCTGCCTCGCGGGTCCTGGGCCTGAACGACACGCAGGCCTCCGCCCTCCAGCTGGTCTTCCACTGGGCGGACAGCCAGGGCTGGCCCTGCTGGACCTGAAGGACCTGCGCGCCGTCGTCGACTACCTGACGAACACGGAGGCCGGTAAGGAGGAGCTCAAGACCATCGGTGGGGTCTCCGCGGCCACGGCCGGGGTCATCCTCGGGAGATCGCCGCCCTGGAGGCGGCCGGCGGCGAGGCCTTCTTCGGTGAGCCGGCGCTCGACGTGCGTGACCTCATGCGGGTCTCCCCGATGGGCGCGGCATCATCTCCGCCCCTGGAGCTGGCCGACATCCAGTCCCAGGGCACGCTGTTCTCCACCTTCCTCATGTGGCTGCTCGCCGAGCTCTTCGAGACCCCTGCCGGAGGTCGGCGACCCGGACAAGCCCACCATGGTGTTCTCTTCGACGAGGCGCACCTGCTGTTCTCCGGCGCCTCGAAGGCCTTCCTGGAGGCCGTGGTGCGCACGGTGCGGCTCATCCGCTCCAAGGGCGTGGGCATCGTCTTCATCACCCAGTCGCCCACGGACGTCCCCGACGAGGTCCTGGCCCAGCTCGGCAGCCGGGTGCAGCACGCGCTGCGCGCCCACACCCCGGCCGACGCCGCCAACCTCAAGAAGGCGGTCTCCACCTTCCCGGTCAGCCCGGTGGACCTCAGCCGGGTGCTCACGTCGCTGGGCACCGGGCCAGGCCGTCGTCAGCGTGCTGGACGAGAAGGGCGCCCGGCGCCGGTGGCCCCGGTGGTCATCAACGTGCCCGCCGCCGTCATGGGGCCGGCCCAGGACGGCACCGTCAGCCAGGTGCTGGCCTCCTCACCGCTGAAACCCGAGTACGCCACGAGTGTGGACAACGAGTCCGCCTACGAGCTGCTGGGCCCAGCGGGTCCAGGCCGACGCCGAGGCCGCCGAGGCCGCTCGCGCCGCCGAGCAGGCCGCCAGGGCGAGCAGGCCAAGGCCGACGCCGCCGCGCAGAAGGCCCTGGAGAAGGAGGCCGCCCGCCAGGCGGCTCAGCGTCAGAAGGAGGCCGAGCGCCTGGAGCGCGAGGCCGTCAAGGAGGCCCAGCGTCGCCAGCGCGAGGAGGAGAAGGCTGCCGAGCGCCGCAAGCGGGAGGTCGAGAAGACCATCGGCTCGGTGGGCCGCCAGATCACCCGCGAGATCACGCGCTCCATCTTCGGCACCCCTCAGGCGCCGCTGAGAACCGGCTCAGCTGAGCGAAGGGGCTGCACCAACCATCTCGGATTGGTGCAGCCCCTCGTGCTGCTCCTGGGCTACGCGGCGCAGCCGTGAGCGGCGCCGTCGGGGAGCCCGCCGCGGTCACTCGGGGACGATGCTCACCAGCTTAGGGGGCGCGCACGATCACCTTGCGCACGCCGCGCCCGTCCAGGGTGCGGATGACGCCGGGGGCCTCCAGGGCCAGCTTTCTCGAGCTCGGCCTCGGAGATGTCGGGGTCGACCTCGAGGCGGTCGCGGACCTTGCCCTTGACCTGATGACGCAGGTGACCTTCTCGGCGGCCAGCAGCGCCTCGTCGGTCACGACCGGGAAGTCCTCGTGGGCCAGGGAGTGCTCGTGGCCCAGGCGCTTCCAGATCTCCTCGGCGATGTGCGGAGCCACAGGCGCCGTCATGAGGACGAGGGGCCTCGACGGCCTCGCGCGGGACCTCCCCGAGCCCGGTGAGGTGGTTGTTGAGGACGATGAGCTTGGCGATGGCCGTGTTCAGGCGCATCCCCTCGTAGTCCTCGCGCACGCCCACGATCGTCTTGGCCACGAGCCGGCGGGTCTCCTCGTCGGCGCTCTGCTCGGTCACCGTCAGCTCGCCGGTGGTCTCGTCGATGACGTTGCGCCACAGGCGCTGCAGGAAGCGCTGGCTGCCGGCGACGGCGCGGGTGTCCCACGGGCGGTCGGCATCCAGCGGCCCCATGCTCATCTCGTAGACGCGGAAGGTGTCGGCGCCGTAGGCCCTCGTACATGTCGTCGGGGGTGACGATGTTCTTCAGGGACTTGCCCATCTTGCCGTACTCGCGGCGCACGGGCTGCCCCTGCCACAGGTAGCTGGTGGTGCCGTCCTCGGCGGTGACCTCCTCGACCTCGTCGGCGGGCACGTACTGGCCGCGAGCATCGGTGTAGGCGTAGGCCTGGACGTAGCCCTGGTTGAAGAGGCGGTGGTAGGGCTCGGAGGAGGAGACGTGGCCCAGGTCGAACAGGACCTTGTGCCAGAAGCGCGCGTAAAGCAAGTGCAGGACGGCATGCTCGACGCCGCCGACGTACAGGTCGGTGCCGCCGGAGATGTTGCCGGCCTGGGGGCGCGGCCCCATCCAGTAGGCCTCGTTGGCCGGGTCGACGAGCGCCTTGTCGTCGGTGGGGTCGATGTAGCGCATCTCGTACCAGCACGAGCCGGCCCACTGCGGCATCGTGTTGGTCTCGCGGTAGTACGTCCGGGGGCCGTCGCCCAGGTCGAGCTCGACCTCGACCCACTCGGTGGCCTTGCCCAGCGGCGGCTCCGGGGAGGAGTCTGCGTCGTCGGGGTCGTAGGAGCGCGGCGAGTAGTCGGTGACCTCGGGCAGCTCGACCGGCAGCATCGACTCGGGCAGGGCGTGGACGCCGCCGTCCTCGTCCCACACGATCGGGAAGGGCTCACCCCAGTAGCGCTGGCGGGAGAAGAGCCAGTCGCGCAGGCGGTAGGTGACCGCGCCGCGGCCGGCGCCCTTGGCCTCCAGCCAGCCGATCATGGTGGCCTTGGCCTCGTCCTTGCCCATGCCGTTGATGTCCAGGTCGCCCTGGGCGGAGTTCACGACCACACCGTCACCGGTGTAGGCCTGGGCGCTCAGGTCGACGCCGTGGGGGTCGTCGGCCGGGCCGATGGTCTGGACGATGTCGATGTCGTACTTGGTGGCGAAGGCGTAGTCGCGCTCGTCGTGGGCGGGCACGGCCATGATGGCGCCGGTCCCGTAGCCCATGAGGACGTAGTCGGCCACGAAGACCGGCACCTTCGCCCCGTTGACGGGGTTGATGCCGAAGAAGCCGGTGAAGACGCCGGTCTTGACCCGGCCCTCGTCGGTGCGGTCGGCGTCCGACGTCGCCGCGGCCTGGGCGCGGTAGGCGGCCACGGCCTCGGCGGGGGTCGCGTAGCCGCCGGTCCAGGCCTCCTTGGTGCCCTCGGGCCAGGCGGCCGGGACGGTCAGGGCCGCGGCGTCGTCGGCGATCTGAGCCTCGGTGCGCACCGAGCCGGAGGCCTGCAGGCCACCCAGCATGGGGTGCTCGGGGGCCACCACCATGAAGGTGGCGCCGAAGAGGGTGTCGGGGCGGGTGGTGTAGACGCTCAGCGACGCGTCCTGCTGGTCGCCCTGACCGGCCCCGGGCACGGTGAAGGTCACCTCGGCGCCCTCGGAGCGTCCGATCCAGTTGCGCTGCATGAGCTTGACCTTCTCGGGCCAGTCCACGGTGTCCAGGTCTTCGGCGAGGCGGTCGCCGTAGGCGGTGATGCGCATCATCCACTGGCGCAGGTTGCGCTTGAAGACCGGGTAGTTGCCCCGCTCGGAGCGGCCCTCGGAGGTGACCTCCTCGTTGGCCAGCACCGTGCCCAGGCCGGGGCACCAGTTGACAGGGGCGCTGGAGACGTAGGCCAGGCGGAAGGAGTCGATGACCTCGGCCTGCTCGGCGGCGCTCAGAGCGTCCCAGTCGCGGCCGTCGGGAACGGGGACCTGGCCGGAGGCGAGCTTGTCGCGCAGCTCGGTCACCGGCCGGGCCGCACCCTTGCCGCGGCCGTCGCGGCGCGGGGCCTCGGGGTCGAACCAGGAGTTGAAGACCTGCAGGAAGATCCACTGGGTCCAGCGCACGTAGTCGACGTCGATCGTGGCCAGGGAGCGGCGCGGGTCGTGGGACAGGCCCAGGCGGCGCAGCTGGCGGCGCATGTTGGCGATGTTGGCCTCGGTGGAGATGCGCGGGTGCTGGCCAGTGGTGACGGCGTACTGCTCGGCGGGCAGGCCGAAGGCGTCGTAGCCCATCGTGTACAGGACGTTCCTGCCGGTCATCCGGGTGAAACGGGCGACGACGTCGGTGGCGATGTAGCCCAGCGGGTGGCCCACGTGCAGGCCCTTGCCGGAGGGGTAGGGAAACATGTCCAGCAGGAAGAACTTCTCCTTGTCCGCCCCGGGGCCGGCCAGAGCGCCGACGGGGTTGTCGGCGTTGAAGGTGCCCTCGGCCTCCCAGCGGTCCTGCCAGGCGGTCTCGATGGAGTCCGCCAGCTCCGCCGTGTAGCGGAAGGGGGTGTCGGACTCGACCGGTGCGGTTCTCTCTGACATCGCGGCAGCGCTCTTTTCCTACTCGTGCTTCCTGGTGCTGGGGCACAGCCTATCGCCCGCCAGCAGTGGGGCCCGGCGGCGTCCGTCCCACGGGCGGGCGAGACCGGTCACGTCGGTGGAGCCCAGCGAGGTTCGAGCGGTCTCGGCGGGCCGTCACGCCGGCTCCGAGAGGAGAAGGCGCCGGCGATAAAGGCGCCAGATATGCGGCTAATCGTTGCTGTTCCAGTGATTCTGGAGCCTGCTTCAGCGTGCGGGGACACGGGCACCACTTGCTATACTGTACATATGTTCGAAGGCGGTGTGCTTCCTCGCGTCCCGACCGGTGGCGCGGTCGGGACGCTGGGTGCGCCTGGCGGGGCCCCCACGTCGGTACCGCAGGTCTCGGCGGAGGATACGGCAGGCCTGTTGGCGTCCCTGGGTGCGGGCCGGGCGCTGGCCGGTGTGGTGGAGGGGCTGCTGGCCCGCCTGCTGGTGACTGCCCAGGACGCCGACGACGAGTGCTCCACCGCTGACGAGGGATGCAGTGCCGCCCCTCTTCACCAATGAGTCGGGTACTGACGTGGCGCTGGTGGCCGCCTCCGAACAGCGCCGGACGATGGGCGCGGAGGAGGTCGGCACCTCGGGGCTCATCGCTCTGGGGGCCTCGGGTTTGGGGGAACTGGCCGCGGCCTGCCGCCGTCTGGCGGCCTGGGCCACCTGGGGCGAGGCTCTGGCGGCGGCCTGCCTGACCGGGTGCCCTGAGCTGTCGAGTCACCCGGGCCAGTGGGGCCCGCATGGTGAGGTCTCTCCGGTGGTGGGTTATGAGGAGCGGCGGTTCAATGCCACCTGTCTGCTCTCCACCCGCCTGGGCGTCTCTCGGACTCGGGCCGGTCAGATGGTGGATCACGGCCAGGCCCTCATGAGCATGGGCTTCGCCCCGGTCGAGGCCATGGAACGCTGCGGGGTCCTGGACTCGGCGAAGGCGTTCCTGGTGACCCGCCGTCTGGAAGACGTACCCACTCCGGTGGCGCTGGCGGTCCAGGACAAGGTTCTGCCTCAGGCGCCCAGGCGGAGCGTGTCGCAGGTGGGGAGGGATCTGGATCGTGCCCTGATGGAGATCGACCCTGACGGCCACGCTGAGCGGAGCCAGAACAATACCGAGCGGCGGTGTGTGTCGCGCCCCCGGCCTGCGGGAGAGGGCCTCTGCCAAGTCCGGCTTCTGCTGCCGAACCATGGACGCCCTGCTGCTGGACGCCACCCTGGACGCGATCGCCGCTTCGGCGCGGGCCTGCGGCGAGAAGCGCACCCTGGGTCAGCTGCGAGCCGATGCCATCACCGCGATGACCCTCTCAACACTGCGTACCAGCCAGCAGGCCGCCTACCATATGCCCGCACAAGCCCCCACCACCCCCGCAAGCACAAATCACGACGGCAGCAGCGGTGGCGACGACGGCACCGACAACGACAATCACGGAGGGTACAGCCTCGGCGGCGGCATCTGCGGCAGCGGCATCGGTGCCAGCGGTGATGACGGTATCTGTGGTGGTGGTTTGAGTGAGCCGGGTTCAGTGCCTCGTCCTCGGTTCCTCTGAGCCCCTTCCCCGGGGCGGCTGCTGCCTGACGGGGTACCTCTGGAAGGGCTCCTGGGCGCTTTGAGCGGCCTGGTGGGATCGAACAGCCCGTGGTGGACCCCTTCAGCCACCGGTCACCTTCCTCTGCCAGAAGGCATCCGCATCAACGTCAACGTCACCGTTCCTCTGAGCAGCCTGGTTGGTCTGGCTCTGCCCAGAAGATGGGCCCCACCGGCGGCGTCGATCCCGGAGGCGGCAGCCCCGGCACCTCATCCGAAGACAACCGGCTCCGGGACGGCATTTCTGGGGGCTGTGGTCCTGGGGACAGCGAGAGCCCCTGACGACCCCCTGCTGTCTTGATCCAGGTGGAGCCGGCCCTGGCGAATGCTCCACCGCCGCGCCCGAGCCTCTCAACAGCGCAGACTCCCCGAGCGGCGGGAGAAATCTGCCCACCCCCGGTGGGAGAAGTCTGCCCGGGCCTAGAGGGAGGAGTCTGCCTGAACTCGCCCCGGTTGCTCCCACCATCCAGCCCACCGCCCAGGTCATCTCCCCGTTTTCCGCCACACCAGTAGAGGTCGCTGAGGTGAGGATCGGGGCGCGCAGCGCAGCGGTACCGACCACGACTGCCTGGGCCCTGGCCGCCGGCGGGACCTGGAGGCGCCTGGTGACCGACCCGCCAGCGGCACCGTCCTGGACGTCGGCCGCACCAGGTACCGGCCTCCGGTGGGACTTGCGGACCTCGTACGAGCCCGCGACAAAACATGTGTCTTCCCCACCTGCCAGACTCCGGCCTCCCGCTGCGATATCGACCACCTCACCGCCTGGAGCCAGGGCGGGACCACCAGCCTGGACAACCTCGTGGTGCTCTGTCAGGCCCATCACCGACTCAAGCACACTCCCGGATGGGCACTCACCAGAGACCGTGACAGCGGGGTCTTGTCTTGGCACACCCCGGACAAGACCGTCTATCGGCGCCACCCAGACGGCACCATCGACCGCCTGCCCCACAAGGTCGGCCCCCACCAGCACCTTGTTCCCAGCACCGTCGTCCCGGCCGACCTGAGCCAGCAGATCGGCCCCGAGCTCATCGACCGACTCAACACCGCCCTCGACCGTACCCAGCCCAGCAGCGGCAGTGCCCGCCTCGTGACCCGAGGCCCCCTACCCGGCGAAAAGGCGGGAGACTACGAGACCACCCCTCTTCCGAGGGCCGCCCACTCCCTGGGACTAGCGCCCTCATCGACCAAGCCCCACCCTTCTGACGAGGACGAAGCGGGTAGCGTCGGGGCTACGCGAGCGCCGCGCTGTCCATCTGCGCGGGCACGAACTCGCCCCAGCCGTCCTCGACGAGGCCGGCCCGCAGGCGCTCCATGGCGGCGTCGAGCTCGGGGGCCTCGGGGTGACGGGCCGAGGAGAAGGACAGGTCCTCCTCGCAGCGGATCGGCAGCACGTGCAGGTGCAGGTGGTCGACGCCGTAGCCGGCCACGACGAGCCCGGCCCGGGGCGCCTCGAAGACGCGCACCTGCGCAGTTCCAATGCGCTTGGCGACCACAGCCAGGTGCGCCACCACGTCATCGGGCGCGTCCACGTAGGAGTCGACCTCGAGCCGCGGGACCACGAGGACGTGCCCGTCGGTGTGCGGCTCAATGGTGGCGAAGGCGACGCAGACCTCGTCCGCCCACACGAAACGGC
>BNJU01001754.1_pt1 | contig 121930 bp, 170 predicted proteins | sample 8539281 | NCBI WGS metagenome assembly BNJU01 (sample SAMD00202456, study PRJDB9452) | human saliva metagenome | isolation source: human saliva | place: Japan | reverse complement strand
TTTTCTGCCTCAGACGCTCTGCTGTATGAAGATGGCGGAAGATTTATATTAATTACTAAGACTTCCCATACCTAAAATGGGATCCGTACCTTGAAAATTCAATACTTCAGCTACTAAAATAACGATTTATGCCACTACAGCCTCCGGATGGAGCGCATTACGCAGATATTCAGGTAGTCTTGCTTCAAAATCAGCAGTAAAAGCAGTCAATTGCTCATCACTGAGCTTTAAGATTACCTGAAGGCTTGCCATCAAGGCATCCATCAGGATGCCAAGTGATCTGCTGAAAGTAATGTCTGCCATTTCATCGACAAGGAAGAAGAACAACTCACCAAGGGTTCTCTGATCTTCATTTTGACGTTGCTCCATTGCAATTAACATATATCTGGTAAGCACAATTGCTACGTGGGCTGTTAGTGCATCATAGGATAAGCTATGGCATTCTCCAATAAGATTCAGCATAGATTTTGCAGGTTTTGACCTCAATTTGCCAACGTTTTCCATAAATACGGATAATCTCTTCTTCGGAAAGGGTAGTATCTGTGCAGATAAAAGCAAAGCCAATCCCTTGCGATTAGCTTTTGTTCCTACACAACAATCTTTGCCGGAATTGGATTCTCTTTCCTACCACTAACACAGACAGAAAGCAGATACTTTTGATTTGCCACGGCGCTTTTTGTTCCGAATAAATCTCTTTGATATTCAGTTGCTCACCACAGTGTGAATACTTGATTCGACTGCTTTTCTTAATCATAGCAATTACGTCCATACCTTTTTGAATGGATAGCTGTGATTTGAGCGGGGTTTGAAAACCAGGGAATCAAAAAGGACATAATCAGCTTTCAGCCCTGCACTGAGAGCAGTATCCAACAGTGTCATCATTGCTTCAGGAGCTTTTGTCTGAGCAAGTTTACGCCTTTTACCTGCAAGGGTTCTGTTATCAAAGTGTTTTTACAGGACCGATGATATTTGTATCTTTGCAGATGCTAACAGGCGCCTGTTCACCGGGATAAGTGTATTTCCATCGCTCCAGCTTAAGGTAAGCATACGAAATCCTTTTTGAAATGCATATCCGTGTGATCGAAAAACCTTTGACCCAAGCTCAGTTTTTCTTGCATATGGTGCGATTGAAAAGACTGTCATCAATGATGAAAACATTTTTCCTTTTATCATCTGTTAGGTTTTTGAGATCATTAGTTTACGATGTCAGCGACAGAAGAAAGTAAAACGAAAGCCAGTTTTGTTTTTACCGAATTAAGAAACGATAAAAAGTGTTCTTTTGAAAAATCTTCCTTAAAAGAACCGGTACGTTGTTGCATATACATACTTCTTCCAACGAAAATGTTGCTGAGTTTGTAACGAAGCAAAGAAACAGGTGAAACACCTTTTTCTTTCATCCCATTACATCTGGCAATAAGCCTGCCAACATGATGTCTGGAAAAAAATCTTCGAACACAGTCAATTAAGTTATTCTCATCGAAATGATTTTGTGTTATACTGGACATGGCATAAATCTCCTTTGTACAATGGTTTCTTGTCAATTCCATTATACCAAACTGGGTAGGTTTATGCCATTCTTTATTGGCTGAAATATTGAATTTTCAAGGTTCAACACACCGTATTGGTGTGGGAAGTCTTAGTTATATTAAATACAAAAAGTACAAGGGATATATAGATACAATAGAAAAGCTTATTGAAGTTTCGGATACAGCCTTGGTTGAAATAGGACAGTCACCGGAGCCGGTCAGGGAGATATATAATGATAGCAAAAATTATAGATTCGGGGACTTGGAAGTGTATATGCATTCTCCATTTATTATGAGCTTGTAGAGATATTCACTCAGGAGAGATTGTCTGGAGAAACAGTAGGCGGATATTTATATACGGAAGTAAAGGAAGAAAACGGTATTATTTATTTTGGAACTGATGGCAACGGTGGCAAGTTCTTCGCTCTTAATTTGCAAGATGGCAGTATAAAGTATCGTTATAACACAAGAGGAACTTCAAATTTTATATTTTATAAAAGACTATGTATTACTATCGAATGAAAAAAGAATAAACCGATTTTTAATAAAACGAAATGATGGCTCGTTATTTAAGGAGATAGAGTTTGAAAAATATATAATAACCGCATATCAGCAGATGATTATTGTAAATGATAATTTGTATGCTATTGCATCTAAAAAGGATACTATTTATGCGGTATTTACCGGATTGGCTTGAATGTAAATAAGGAGAAGCAGATGGACGAGAAAGAATTAAAACAATATTTATCGGCATTAGTCTTGGAATTTGCAACAAAAATGAATGTAATAGAAACTGATATTTATCTAAAGTCAGAAGAAGACGAAGATGATGAGAAAGACTGGTTTGAGGAATTTAACAACAGTACCAACCTGTTTTTGAGGCTTATTGTACGGATAAAAAAAGCGTGTTTATGGTGGAAATCCCCACAGCTTTGGCTGCCCTCCGGAATATTCAGGGATTGAAGCTGCATACGAAACAAAAGTTGAGTTTAAAAATGAGCGTAAAGCAGAAGTTATCTTTAAGACAGAAACTAAAGAAGTTGGTGATACCGGCTATTTATTTGTTGTTGTCAAAAAGAAAAACGGTTGGAAAATTGATAGTTATAAAAGATGGAGTAACTGGAAGAAAAAAGTGGGTAAATGGGATTTTGTAGATGCAGGAATATACCTCCCCTTTTTCATCCATTTGCTGAAACATCTCTTATATGAAGCCAGCCATTACACGCATATAAGCTCTTCTCCGCCACTGTATACAAGACCTTGTATACAGTGATGGAGAGGACATAATTAGTACATCATACTTATTCTATCAGCTTGTTGTAGTACTTTTCTAACTGTTTAACATTTGCTGCTCTCTTAAGGGAATCAGCATCATTTTTGTCTGTATAAGCCAGCCATTTTCTATACAATGAATGTAATATCTGCTGTCCTTCTTGTGTTAAATCGTTATTTGTATAAGATAGCTTTATGATTCTTCCCTCAGAATCAAGAGGGTCCACCTTTAGTGACTTTTTTCGTAAGCAAAACCGCAGAAAAGTAATGTGTTCCTGATACAGTTTATATATTCTATCAGGATAGCCCCTAAAGCTTTGAAATAAAAACCCTATATCGATTACGATATCTTTGGCAAAAATATAACTCATATAAACATAGGTTATGATGTCTTGTAGTTTCTCTTTATCTTCGATATCCTTGATTTCAATAAAGCTAAGATATGCCCAAGAAAATAAATTAACTGTCTCAAAAGTCAGGGAATCATTTCTTCTACATTTTTCAAAGGTAGGAGCGTAAAAGTACATAGAGCTTTTCCTGATAAATTACTCCAACTCTTTTTCCTGAAACAAGAACTACATACTCTCCAAAAAGAGGTTCCAGTGAAAAGTTTATTATTTCTTTACATTGCTTTTCAAGGTACTTAGCAAATTTTTGTAGTCATTTGTTTGCCTCCTTTTTATGTGGTTTTATCTCAATCTATTTGACTGTTAATATGTAAAAATACAAATTCTAATTTATATGATATACCATATCACCTTTATTCCAAATATACATAATTCCTGACACAGGCTCTTTTTCCTTCTTCCCAAATCCATCCTGTATAAGTTGTACAATATCCAAAGTATCCTTCTGTCAAAATTTCAAACTCTACGTTTGAATACTTTTTTATATAATCTTGTAAACTAACGGCTTTTTCCCGAAAAATCACCTTCATAAACTGTTCTATCAAATATCATAACACTACATTCATCTAAATCACAGCCATAGAACAAAAACTTCTCCTGAATATATTTTTTTCTTCGTCTTCTGTATATTGAAATATTTTATTAAGGTGCAAAGTTAAAACATTATCCTTAAATGTGATTTTCTTTATCTTACTGTCATGTAAACTCAAACAAAGATATTACTATTTCTATCTATGTATATAGTCCATTATAACCTCACTATTTCTTATATTATAATAATTCCACCTTAATACCTCGTCGCATCGAATATCTTCTTTGATTTTATCAAAATCATCCGTCAGAATTGTTGCTTCAGTTAGATTTGGAAATTGTCTAAGCTCCGTGCAAGGCTTACATCGTTCAAATCAAAAATACCCGTCCTCGCTGTCCCACTAGCGGAATGATATTCATATACACTTCATTACCACCATCCATGTAAAATGATCCGACTTCTTTTGCTAAGCTCTTAGGGTATCTGCAAAATTCTTAAAAATAGTCAAGTGCAGGCTCAATTGCAGTATCACTTTCTGTGTCAATCTCTTCACCCTTATACTCTTTTTGCAAATTCATAAATATCAAACTCAGGCTGTAATACATTTATGTCATACATCAACTCTTGGATGATTGCAAGCTTAAAATTAAAAATTGTCAAACTGTAGATAGCCTTCTTCCATATTATTGTAAAAAATCTTCACTATACTTTTCATTTGCCTTGTTTTTTTCTATAGTCCTAATAACTTTTTCTGCTTCAGATTTGATATATTTATTCTTATGTAAAATAGCAAATATTAAAGGATTTATTATAACGAGAAAAAGACTATAGACCACTCATACTAAAGCACTATCAAATATAATAGATTTTATCAGCATACTCCCTACAGAAATGTAATTAATTAAAACTAGCTATAAGATCAAATATCATTTTACCACAGAACTACTAACAGCGAAATACAAGTTACTGCTGACAGTCCAAAAAATATCAGTCATCATCTCCTTTGCACTTTGTCACATATATTCATTTTTCTTCCATGCTGATTAGTTCAGCATTGGGATACCTCTAAACCACTTTTTCTGCTCTTTCTTCTTTTGTCATTAGCCTTCTCCTTTTTATAATATAATTCAAATTATTTTCTCTAAAAACCACGGCTACTCCATGTTCATTTTCTTTTTCAATTCCGGTCTCAGCAAACCCGCATTTCTGCCAAAATCTACTACTTTGGGAGTTTCCCTTCATATAGGCAAGCCTCACTTTTACATATCCTTCTCGCTTAAAAACGGTTAAGGCTTCATCAATTATAGAACTGCCTATTCCTTTCCCGGACTCTTTAATATCCACCATAAATAAATCCTATGAAAATAGTGATCTCTTGTGGGAAAGATACGATATAATCCATCACTGCCACTAGCTGATTATCATTAAAAAATCCAAGGTAAAACTTATCATTCAAGCTCTTCCCCGGTGGTAGTGCCCTCAAATCATTGAGTACAGATTTCGATGCTTGGTTTTTGGTGGACAATACTCAAAATATAATGGATTTCCGGATAACAAATTAAAAAAATAATTGAGCATCCTCTTCTCCTCATTTTTGACTTTGTATTTTGTAGATAGTATACTAAAATCAAACATAAATACCTCCATATACACTATTCACTTTCAAGAATTTCTGCTATCCTTTCAAATGTATTACCATTTCTGATTGTAATTTTTATAAAAATCTTGTTTCATCAATTTCTTATGGTAGGATGTTTTTCAGGTATTCTGACTCATTATATTTTTCCCCAAAAATACCGCACATTTTCCAACATATACTATTTCATTATAAAACAATTTTTATCTAAAAAAATCAAGAACGCTTGTTTTGTCTAAATCACTTGAAAAGAATAAAATATCTCTTCTTGCCAAATCCTCATTCCACCAATCAGGTAGTTTTTCTCTTTCTTTTAAATACTCTTCTTTGGTGAGTAAGGCAAATGGAATAGAAAAAAATCATGAGTTAGTTTCTAATAAATACCTTATATTACTGACACAACTTTTCTGGTCCTCCTCGCTATCAAAAAACAAATTTTCCACTGTTTATGTAGGAAATAACATTCTTAAACCCTGAATTTTTTTCAAAAAGTTCTTTGAAGTCACTCATAGACACCTTATTCTTCCCACCTACATTTATTCCACGCAGTAAAAGTATATATCTCAAATAATTACCTCCGCAAATTCTAATTTGTCGGCTAAAATAAGTTGCAAAGTAGACGCAAAAACTGATAAATGTCCAGACTCGCTCCGGCATCCGCTTCGCTACGCCTAACGCGCTCGCTTAGGCATTATCAGTTTTGCTGTCATCCATTATCTTACCACAGAGTGACGCTCCGAATGATAACATTTCAGACTCGCTCCGGCATCCGCTTCGCTCCGCCTAATGCGCTCGCTTAGAATTTATCATTCGTAGCTGGCACCTTAAATTTACACAAATAATTACTAGAATACCAAATTAAAGGCAGCCACCCCAACCTGCCCCCTCTTGTAGCTGATGTGTTTGTTTGCAATTATTCATCAATTAAACAGCCGGGCTGATAATGCCTAAAGCGAGCGCGTTAGGGTTTTTCGTAATCATCTAAAAACTTAAAAATAGCACCTTGCAGAAAAACCGGAGCGAGTCTGGACATTTATCAGCGAAGGCGTAACTAATCAAAAAACAAACACAACAGCCTTACAAATTAGAATTTATCTCAAACATCCAATATACTCCCTAATCTTTTCATTTAATTTCTCCCTTTTATCCACTAGGTAGTGTCAAAAGACACCCTTGTTTTCTTATAAAAATCTTTATTTTTCAGGGGTTCACAAATAAAGAAGCAATTCCCCCTTTTTTAAGGTATAATGTTAATCAGCTAAAACCAACATAACCACAAAGGGTTAATTGCTCGTAAACATTATACTTTATTTTCTTCAAATCATTCAATACCAATATTAATAATTAGCCAACTTTTAAATTTCATCTGTAGATATATTCCACTCAAGCAGTGGAACTTCGATGATTCTCACTCTCGAAGTACCAAAAATTCAAGGTTGATGAACTCCCTAGAATTATATCCTACGAACAGGACTGGAAGTGGAATGATCTTATTCCTTACTACGAAAAACAGCTCTATGCATTACACGAAATTCATGGAATTAAAATATCCCATCAACAGGTGGCTAACTATCTCAAAACAGCAGCCGTTTGTGTTAAACCTTTCGTTGATAACTATGATTATCAAGTTGGCTCCGTTTTTACTGCTGATAAAACCTACATTAAGATTCGTGGAATTAAAGGCTATATCTGGTTCATCATGGATGTCGCCAAACGTTCCATCATCGGTTACCGGATATCCGAAAAAATGTAAAATAAACTTTGATATCACTCAGGTTATTGGACTTACCAACGACGATGTTGTCTCCAAAGCGTTCCGTCCTTATAAACAGATGATTGAGAGACTCAACCGAACTTATAAACAGTCTTACAGACCTTCCAACGGTTTTGATAACATCGATGGTGCCAACTATGACCTATCCCTTGGGGCTGCCTACTACAACTTCCTTCGCCCACATAAACATGCTGGCTATAAAGTTTTAAACAAAGTAGACAAACTCGAAGATGCTTCTAACATGCCTGGTAAATGGCAACTACTAATATTCCTAGGGCAACAACAAATATTAAAAAATGCAACAGGCCAAAAGGCTCTAACTGTTCTTAGATTCTGAGCCAGAGGTAAGAAAACAGCCACCGCGCAAGCTACTGCCCTGATGGCTCATAAAAGAACTGCTACACTGCTGTAAGTGACGGAGAAGAACTAACTGTTCTCATCATCTTCGCCGTCGGTAATGACCTTCCAGCAGTTCTTGTTGTGCTGTCAAGGGTGGCGTACTGCTAAAACAGCCTAAAAATATTTTACAGTTTTCAAAGGTATGAAAGTGCTTTTTCTTAATAACGTTTTTCATATTTTAGTTGACACTATCCATTTATATTGTTAATGCGCCATTCAACACAGGCAGGTCATCAACTCTTATAGCGTTGATTTTGCAGAAATGGTCGAGAAATTCCTTTGCCAGTTTCTCGTCCTTCGCTCCTGCTTTTACTTTCCAAATATCATAAAGAATACTTGCAGCTTGAATATCAGAAATGTATCTATGTAACCCCTGATCCCCAAGCCACCTTTTCAGGAGAGTTTTCATTATGATAGTAATTCCAAAACAAGATTTTCTTTGCCTCTTTCTGCGTAAGACTTATCTTGTATTTCGATGAAGTGGTCACATAACCCTCATCACGATTATCACCTTCATAGGCTTCATCCACAAGGAACACGCCGAAAACAAATCTGTCAGCTTCCGGAGTATACGGCTCTCTCGATGTTAAAATCGCTAAGCTGTTAATTTGAACTTTGCTCAGCTTCATCGGCTTCTGCTTGTTTTCTCCGGTAAGCACAAATCCGGCAAAAGCTGCCCAGTTCCTGAGCATTTGGCTTTCATAACATACAAATCCGCCGTCATCGTTTTGCTCATCTAAGGTTTCACGGTCAATGATACCGTCATAATACTGACTGCAAGGAGCTTTTCTCATTACAGCACCAACTATGTCATGCCACCTCGATGTTGTATCCTATCAGTTCATCGCTGCAAGCACACAAATACCCGATTCCATTTTGCTCTTTCCCACCATCGCAGTAATTACATTTGAAAGCGATGTTTTCTTTCGGATAGTTTTTCTTTTTTCCATTCCGAGTATTCACAACCGGAACGGGTAGAAATTTCTTCAATTTTTCTGTTGCCGTTCCTGTTGTTTCAAAGATTTCCTCTTTGCTTTTTGTGAGCAATTTCTTCTTCGATTTGACCCTGCATACTCGTATCTTCACATTTCAGGAACTTCTCAAATGCGTCCGGATAGACGAACTGCTTCTCGCCAATCGGAAAACTGATTTTAATGTAGTTTTCTTTTTGCTCTGTAACAGTTCCTATACCCCAAGAGATATGCTTAACGGAACAGTTCATAAGGTTCATATTCATCGCACTCCTTCCTTAGTGATTCTTATAATACGGACTCAGATTTATAAAAGTAGTTCTTCATATCCTCCAGGTCATCACAATTCTTAAAAATGTACTCTAACAGTTCTTCCTGACGAGCCTGTCCTAATGTAAGACGATAGAGTGAAAGTATTTTGATAAGTCTTTCGTATGCCAGCTCATCTCTGCTGAACAGGGTACATCGGAACAATTCGCTCAATCCTTACCATATCTTCCTTTTCGGTAAGTCCCCAAAATGGAATCAGGTCTGAACCCTCGCCACCATTTTCGACCTTTGCCGCTTCTTCAAACATTTTCTTTCCAAATGTTCTTTGTGAACGGAACTGTACCGTATCGCTTGGCAATATTCTGTCGGATAGCCAAACACTCAAAGCGGTTTTATTCTTCCTTCTCGGCTGCTCCCAAATCAATCGGGTTATACAGCAGATTCAATGAACAATTCGTCGGCAGTAGTTGTGAAGTCAATCCTCCTGTCCAATAGAGGTGGACGCCAACACAAACAGTCTGAACGGAGAGTTGAACGCATTTCTTACTACTTTTTTTCGGTCTGCGTCTTTCTCTTTTCCATCGCCCTTTGTAAAGGCAACCGCAAAGTGAGAACGAAGTGCCATGGCTTTATCCTTTCCTCCATTAGCTCTTGCCTTAAAACTGTTAAAAGTATCTACAGTATAAATCGTTGTTCTAACATCCATTGATGTTGCAATGGAATGATGTAGATTATCGATTAAATTGTTATCAGCGTCCAAGCCGTTTGTAATCAGATGAGCGTACTCATCAAACATTGCTTGCAGATTTCCTTGCTTGCAGTAGGTAAGGAGATTCTGCCAATGAGCGTCATCCGACTTCTTTCCGCAAGCCAATTCTATCGTAGCGGTAGATTCCGCAGTATTCATTCTGTTGATAAAAATTTTGGCTATCTGACTTGGCAGAAAGCTCGGAAAAGATTCACCCTTTTTACAATAGGTCTGATAGGTTCGGTTAATTACAATCGCAGGAGAAGCGATTGCCATATCAGTCAGTACATCTAAAAGGTCATCCGGCTTTTTGCCGAGATTGCACTTTCTTCCGTAATCCGTTTCATAATAAAGCTCTTTAAGTGCTTGTAAATGGGTAAGAAAAACCTTTCTGTCGTTTGGTATTTTCATCTTCATCATCATAAGAGGTTAATTCGCTGTCGCTGTTCAGCCAAGTAGTAACATACCCAGCTCCGTCAAGTAAGAATGGAGCGATATAATACCAGCGTTTATCCTGCACACCCGAAGTCGTAGTTTCGTATTTTGCAAGTTTATCTGCTATCTTACCCTTGATTTCTTTCTCAATTTCCCTAAGTGTAAGTCCTCTATTTATACAATCAATCGGGTCATAACATCTTGAAAGTAACTGCGACGGATACATCAAGCAAAATAAGGTCATTGCGTTTGGCATTCCATTGCTTACCGAAAAACTCAATCGAGCAGAAGGATAACGCTTTTCTCCGTTATAGAAATAATGTGCTTCTTTATCCTCATTTGCCTTTGCCAGTTTTCCAACCGTTTTTCTTTCTGCTTCGTAAGACAATAAGCCTGCAATCATTCGGGGAACCATTTCCCACGATGAGAACACAAGTGTTTTGGAAAAATCAGATACATTCTTAAATACACCCTGCGACTGATAATATGGACGTGCCGGAGGAACCCACAAGAGAAGCTCCGCATTGTCTTTCAAAATGTATGTGACATCACTCTGTCAAGTCGTGCATTGTTATTCGGCACTTTGTCATATCGGTCAAGCGTTCTTCTCTTGAGCCAAAATGTATCCTTATTAACTTTGCCTACTTCATCAGGATGGTCAGCAAAGTATTTTTTTCAATATAGCGTTTTAAGCTGATAGTCACGCATAAACGACATCAGATACGTGTTGACTTCACATAATCAACCGGAACATTAAATGAAAGCTCCTATATCCTCAAGTAACTTTTTGTGCCTGAACATAGGGACTTAATATCCTGCTCCATAACACTAAGCGGAGCTGCAACATCTTGGTCATCAATTATATCCGCATTTTTCTGACGCTGAAATACGCTCGGTTCTGCAAATGTGCTGATACATTGCGTCCTCCGCGAGCATTTTTCGCAGACAGAACGGTTGTATCTCCATCAGACAATTCTTTTCAGTTTTACGGAGTAATCGCTCCATACCGTCTTAAACTCAGCTTTCTCATTTTTCCGATATGTTAAGGAAGTTCATTACATCAAAGAACTCAGAGTAATGCTCATCGACCTGTGTTTCGTCTATTTCCTCAAGGGTTGAATACATCTTATACGGTGTTGCCGAAAGCAGAAGCATTCTGACCTTACTGGAATTAAAGAACTTATTTGCAAGCATACCCGTTTCTGTGTCCGAGTCCGAGTTTATCAGATATTTGAACCTCTGAAATTCGTCCATTATTACAAGGTCAGGTTCAAGTTTGTCTAAGCTGATTTTTGCAAAAATCACTCTCAGCTTGCTGATAACAGCATTGTTATTTTTGTCGCTTATATCCGTTGCTTTTAATCTGATTGCACATTGAGATTATCATATCAAGAATGTTATTCTTACCGTCCGCCTGCATATTCAGCTCTGCCGATAATTTCTCCAACATATACGCAAGGTACTTTCCACCGGAAGTTTTATCGCATTCTTTTACCTGTGTTTCATACCAATCTCTAGCCCAACCATCCCAAGCACTAACCGCATAATCCTCCATAGCAACTTCCAATGCTTTTCGATACATTGAAAGCTCCGGCATTCTTCTTAAAATTGCGTATATCAATGCTCTTTCCGATACTGTACCCGCACCGGAAGTCATTCGGAAAGATGTATCAGGAGTAAGAGGAATAAGCTGTATGTAACGGTTGAGTAGCTCTGTGTCATTTTCCTGCTTAAAAATATTCAAATGCTGCATAGACAAGCGGGAGGAACTTGTGCTTTCGTTTTCAGCTCACTCGTAATTCTGAGTTTGTTTAGGTTCTGTTCTGCTATCGAAGCATTGGAACAAACATAAACTACCTTGACGAGATTATCTCCGGACTCCTTCTGCAATTTCGCAAGTTTTGCTATCGTACCACGTGCAATCAGGGTCTTTCCAAGACCTACTTCGTCCGATACTAAAACACGTATTTGTCCTGCACGATACAATTCATCAATACGATTAACGGTGGCTCTTTGAAAATCTTTCAGTCCAGCCATAATTCGTTTTTTTCAATTTCATCTAACTGACCTGCAACATTTACATCAGCCATCCAGTTTCACCGCCTTTTTAAATGTGGATACAGTTCTTCAAAAATTCTCCGGAATAACCTCGTCCAAAGATATTGCTTTCACTAAGTAATCTATCTCTTTAAATCTTTCTGGAGCTATTCTTTGCCGTCTGGAGCATTTTTCTCATACAGAGCCGGCAAACAGGGCGACCGAATTTGAATGATTCATTATGGAACTCTCGCGGATGAAGCGACTTCCAAAGCTCCCAACGCATAGATGTCGCCAAGAAGAAATGCAATATATCTGTAAAAGCATTCTTTGTCCTTAACAACACTTGATACGACTGCTTTTTCTCTATCTTCCGGCAATCCTTCCGTCGGAATAATAATGATTCAGCTCAACTGTCCTTTTCCCGTAGCTTACAGAAATCTTATAAAAAACTCTGAGAGTCGCGTTAATGCTAAGGACTTAAACAATATATTTTCCGATATTATTTCGGTTTTATTAGAAAGCAGAGGTGAGATACTGACTTTGTATTCTGCTTCAATCATATCAGGAAAGCAAACCGACAAATCAAAGTATTCGCCGTTCGGGATAACTCTTGCGGTCGGCTTTAATCGGTTTATCTCTTTTATGCAGCTATCAAGCAAATTCTGCTTTTCTTCTTCCTCGTCCACGGCAATCTCACTTGTAAGAAAAAAACCTCTTGAAAAAGGATTTGATGGGTTATCCTCTGAACCATTAAATAATGCTTCGGAGAGTTTTGTCATATTTAAATAACGGTTCTTGCTTTTCAGCAACATCATAAATTCGATATTACCGAACATAGCATTATGCGACGCATTAAGCGAACCTAAATACAGATAGGAGTCGGAATTTTTACGCACCATATACACTTTAGCATGAGATATCCTGCTTCTGTACCTGCTGTTCATCTTCTGAAATAGCGGACTCTCCATCTACAACAGCGTCCTTCATTGTGAAAAATTCTAAAATTTCTGCAATCCTCAGCATTTAATTTACCAAGCGACATTGCTCTTGTGAACAACATATAATCCGTGTGGTTGATATATGCATTTCTTTCCTTAAATTCACGGATTACAGAGTTGCTGAGGAACGGCGACATAACCAAAACCTCGTGACAGGAATCATTAAACAGCGGATTAAACGGCTCATCCTCTGTTGAGTGGAATCCGCCGTTACTGTTCTTAATTCCAACAGGAAGAAATTCAAAATCGTCAAATTCTCTTGAGTTCAAATCAAAATGAACAAATGGCAGTTCACGCTGAATTGCTCTTATCTTTTTCTGTTTTACTTTTGCATTTTCATCGGCAGGCAACTGATCGACAAGATACGACAAAGAAATCTCCGACAGGAGCTGTTTTTCAAAGTCTTTCTGGCGTTTACTTTACCATCCATACAAAAGGTTATATCCCAGCTTCTGTCGAATGTCAGATTTCTGCTCAGTACAACTACTCTATACAAAGGATTGTTCTGCTCATCGGCATATCTAAGTAGCCAAAAATTTCGGATGAAACGAAGGAACTTTGCAATTCCTCTACGCTTTGCTGTATTTACCTGAAATACCATTTTTTCAAGTAAGATATATAGTGGTGTAACACTATTCGGGCGTGAATCTGTCCACCCTCACAAAACAGGACGACTTTATCTCCGGTCGCTCTTAATGCTTCCAAAAAGGCAAATCGGATTTTTCATCAAATCGCTGTCAGTTTCCTCAGATAAGCCGAGAGCAATGCAAGCACCGACAAGAGCATCCAAATCAAGCGAGTATGTTGTTCCTATCGCAAAATCAAGTCTATATTTGTCCGGAGGTGCAAGAACCTGACCGTAATCTAATCTGTCATTATTTGGATTTAACATCAGTCTTACCCTCGCTTTCAAAAATATCTCTGACTATCGTTCTTGCATTGAAGAAACGATAATCAAGCTCTCCACCGCCAATCCACTCATTAACATCAAATTCTCCCGGATGTGTGGTCTTGGCTCTGTTTGTACCCTATAGCTGTACTTCTCGATTGTTAATACACTTTTTGAGTCCTTCAATATCTCCAACAATCATCAGATCCTGCGACTGCTTCAAGAACTTTTTTTGAGAAGCGGATTCGTAAACACTTCGAGCTTATTCAGAATGAAATCAACATCTATATCCGCAAGCTCTTTAAGTTCAGGTTTTTAACCTTTCCAATTCATCATTGGTCGCTTCATTCTGTCCATCCGAAATGATGATGTTATAAACGGTACGAATTACATAAATGAAGTCAGAAAAGGCAAGGGCAAGCCAATAATCCTGCTGCACAGCTTCAGAGAATTTATCTATAATCGCCCCTAAATCTCTAAATGATTCACAATCAAGAAATTCAGTTATACCCATTTCAAGAACACAAGCAAGCAAACTGCCCTTGCAATTTTCTATAATCTGTTCTTGCAAGAACTCCGCTTCAGCTTTTGTGAGGTTTATAGACAGATTCTCCATCCACTTATCGAAATACAAGGGCATTTTCCAAAACTGCATTTTGAATAAGTCGCCAGCGTTTTTATCATCGCACTCATTTTTCTTCTGCATTATCCTTTCTATTTCCGAGCTTTTTGAGAGTAGTCTTTTTGGTCTTTCATAGCACAGGAAATCCTTATGTACTCCGAAAGTGATAAGCTACCTCCGGTAAAAAAATACCATACCGTTTCAGACCTGCCCAATAAATATCCGCAGGAGTTCTCTTAACCCATCCACCGGACTGTAATGAACGCTTTCCGATAATACCGTTTTCATTACTGTTCTGTTCAAGGAATGTCTGTCCGCAGGTCTTTTCGATAGCGTCCAATGCTCTGAAAGTCCGATTTGGATTTGTTTCCGTAGTTCTCTCAACAACTTCAAAAGCATACGGAACAATAAAGAAATATTTGGCTCTCGTTTGGATGGTTGTTGTACCCGGAAAAAAGAGGTTGGAAAAGCCATCTCTAACAGGTGCAATACCAAGCTCATCCAAAGTACCGCTTTCTGAAAGCAAATCTAAAACGCTAAGTATTTTTGCTTCGTTCTGTTTTTGAAAAAGTCTATCCAACCTAATTCCATATCCTTGTCTCCTAATTTGCGTATGGTAGTGTCAAAAGACACCCTTGTTTTTCTTATAAAATCTTTTATTTTCAGGGGTTTTCACAAATAAAGAAGCAATTCCCCTTTTTAAGGTATAATGTTAATCCCAAACCAACATAACCACAAAAGAGTTAATTGCTCGTAAACATTATACTTTATTTACTTCAAATCATTCAATACCAATATAAATAATTAGCCAACTTTTAAATTTCATCTGTAGATATATTCCACTCAAGCAGTGGAACTTCGATGATTCTCACTCTCCGAAGTACCAAAAAATTCAAGGTTGATGAACTACCTAGAATTATATCCTTCGAACAGGACTGGAAGTGGAATGATCTTATTCCTTACTGCGAAAAACAGCTCATGCATTACACGAAATAAACAGTCTTACAGACCTTCCAACGGCTTTGATAACATCGACGGTGCCAACTATGACCTATCCCTTTGGGTTGCCTATTACAACTTTCTTCGCCCACATGAACATGCTGGCTATAAAGTTTTTAAACAAAGTAGAAAAACTCGAAGGTGCTTCTAACATGCCTGGTAAATGGCAACTACTAATATTCCTAGGGCAACAACGAATATTAAAAATGCAACAGGCCAAAGGCTCTAACTGTTCTTAGATTCTGAGCCAGAAGTAAGAAAACAGCCACCCCCACCGGCCCCTCTTGTGGCTGATGTGATTTTTCACAAATCATAGAAATCAGCTCCGTTTTTGCGTTGCTCAGAGGCGCATTGCGAAGCAGCTAAGCCTATGAGCAATGCAAAAAGGTAGGAGCGTCACTTAGATTACAAACAATCACATCAGCCCTACAAATTAGAATTTTTTAAGAACTATCCAACATTATACCATTTTAGCTATGTATTTTCCACTATCGGGACTTTACGGTTGTAATACCTGCCATTTAACTTGCAAAAATACTGAAATTATACTAACATTAAATTCAACTGCAATTAATAACAAAATGAAAAGCGAGGTTAAGGTAAAATGCAAATTAGAAGAGCAAAAGAAAAAAAGACATATCTAAAAGTAATAGAATTATTAAATCAGGTATTAGAGCTTCATGCTACAATTCGCCCTGATATTTTTTTGTTTCAGGCACAACAAAAATATACAAAAAGCAGAATTGACTGAGATTTTCAAGGATAATACAAAACCTGTCTATGTTGCAGTTAATGAAGATGATATGGTTATTGGATATGTATTTTTGTGTAATTAGAGAGACTTCGGTGTCAAATAACATGAAACCCCATAGAAATATTTTCATAGATGACCTCTGTGTGGATAAGATAGCACAGGGACAAAAAGTAGGTCAGAGACTGTTTGAATTTGTAAAGGGAGAGGCTAAGAAAATGAACTGTTATGAAATAATATTAAAATGTTTGGGAAGGAAATGATAATGCTATGAAATTCTATCAAAAAAATGGGAATGAAAACCAGAGCAACATTGATGGAGATTATAATATAATAAAAACCTATTTAATTGTTAGCTGTATTTGCCTATATTGAAAGTGAACTTTCATATAGGGCAACATAAGCTAACAATTTACTGAGTATATTTTTAGAAAAATTATAGATCCTGAAAAGAGAATATATGAAATACACAAAAGAAGTATTGGATGAAGCCTTAGAGGGCTTACGAAACGAAGATGTAAAAGAGCGCAGGGTGGTGCTACTGTTTTTTTATGAAGGTGCCTGTGCAGAACTTGGTACAGCTAACACTAAGCCTGTAAAAGAGTGGTTTTGTATCGAATATAGAGGACTATATTACGGAGGTAAAAGATGAAACAGACAGTGAGAATATCTGGCAGCATCTCTACACTACCCAGCAGTTTTTGCGCAAGGTACATCCAAGGGTCTTATTTATTTATAATAAACTCTGAAATAATAACAGAAGAAAATGAAAAAAATGTTGAAGAAAAAAAGCCAAAGAATATGTGAATTCCTTGCGTAAAAAATACAGAAGAATCCTAAGGTGTTACAGGGGATTGCATCGTTTTTCTGGGTATATGAAGAGAGCTTTGTATGGGATATTTTTACGGAAGTACTTAAAAAGAAAAAAGATAAGCTGACCTTATCACATATAGGGATAGCCATAAGGCAATGCCGTAAACTGTCGGAGGAAAATGGTAGGGACACCTATATTTCAGATGAACAGAGAAAGAATTTGCTTGAAGTATTAGAGAAACAGAATGTATTAAAGAATGAAGCAGAGATGCTTAGGGATTGGAAGTAGATGAAAAATGCCAGTTAAGGGGTATAATTTGAAAAAAATGTAAAATTATACCCCTTAACCTAAGAAATTTGATGGGGAAGTATCCATAAATATAAAGATAATTGAACAAGTAAATTGGATAATAAAAGGAGTATAGTATGAAGGATAAGACCTCCCTCGTATTCACAGGGGATATTGGCTTTGACAAATATATGGATGGAAAATGGGATGATGAGGAGCTTATTTCAAATGAAGTGCTTGATTTTTTACATAGCGGAAGCCATGTAATAGCCAATGTGGAAGGGGCTTTGATAGATAGCGCTTCACTTGGAGATACTACAGGTGTAGGACAGCTTCTTCACTCTATGAATCCGAAGGCAGTTAAGGTGCTTGACAGGATGAGGGCAGATATCTGGAATATTTGCAATAACCATATTATGGATGCAGGCGAGGAAGGGGTTGCTGAAACTCTAAGGATTGCAAGGCTTCATAGTGCAAAGACCATAGGAGCAGGCATGAATATAGACGAAGCTTCAAAACCGCTTATACTGGATGAAGCTGGTGGAATAGGCCTTATAAGCGTGGGCTACAGAAGAGGCTGTAAGCCTGCGGATGTAGATAAGGCTGGCTGCTTTATGTGGCATGAAATGGAAATGATAGAGGAGAAAATAAAAGAAGTTAAGAAAAGCTGCCGCTGGTGTGTAATGGTAGTTCACGGTGGAGAGGAATTTACTTCTCTTCCGTCTCCTTACACAAGAAAGAGGTACCTTAAATACCTTGAAATGGGGGCTGACATTGTGGTATCCCATCACCCGCACGTGCCAATGAATTATGAAAAGGTCGGGGAGAAAATCATTTTCTATTCGCTAGGGAACTTCATCTTTGATACGGATTACCAGAGGGCACAGTTTAATACAGAATTTGGACTGCTTATAAAGCTTAATTTTACGAAGGACAATTACACTTGGGAAGCCTTTGGGCTTAGGATTGACAGGGAGTGTGAGAGGGTTGGAAAGGAGAAGCTCCCTAGGATATTTGAAAATGTGGAGGAAGAAGAATACAACCTCCTTGCACCTCTTGCAGCTAAGATGCTGGTTGCGGCTTATAAGAGGCAGCAGATTTATTTTAAGCCCGAATATAAGGATGCAGATGATAAGATGTGGAGAGAGAACTTCTTTAACCCTAAAAGGAGTGGCAGAGTCGAAGGAGAGGGGCTTGATTTCTTTATTATGTGCCCGCTTGCTGATGAGGCAGAGACAGGTGAATGGAAGAAGTCAAAGCTTGAGAAGGTTAAGGAGTATATATTGGAACAGATATAGAATAGATAATACTGTGCGTTTTAGCCCAAAAAGTCGTAAACTATTGAAAAACCAGCCGATATTGTATATTTATCATACAAGAGAAGAACTGTTACAGAATAGTACTATGAGATAGTGAGGTGATATTATGACATTACAACAGGAAGCTTACAGTAGGGATTGATCAGATGACTGATGATGGGATACGTGTTCTGATAGATATGATTGATAAAATGAAAACAGTGTCAGTAATAGGTTTTAAGAATACTAGTGTAACAGATTCGAAGGTTAATAAAGAGGTATCAAGAACTGAAAAAGAAGAGACGGTTTTTGCAGTCTGCGGGGAAAAAATAAAGGTAGATGCTATAAATTAAATATAACACTTGCATTTTCTTATTAACAATGCTACAATTAAGTTGTAAACAATCTAATTTAAGGAGGACTATTTATGATAATGATGTATGGAACCGACCTTTGTCCTGACTGCGTTGCGACAAAAAAGAAGGCACTTGAGGAGAACGGAATTGAGTACAAATATATCAATATAACTGAAAGCCTTGGCTCAATGAAGCAGTTTTTAAAAGCTTAGAGATACGGGGACGAATTTAAGAACATAAGAGGCATGGAAGTATTGGAATTCCTGCCCTTGTAGTGAGTCCTACAGAGCTAACCCTTGACTGGGAAGGTTATATAAGCAGTAAAAAGTAATTAAATAAGACGATATTAAAAGGGGCTGTGCAATAAGAAAAAAGTACAACAAGATACAGTAGATTTATCATCAAATTATCACTGTATTTCGTGTATATTACTCTTAATGCGACAGCCCATTTTTATTGAAAACATTAAGTATAAATTTCTTGTGAATAGAGGTCATTACAGCAGTCCACAAAGCACCCCTGCGTCTTCGTATTCTAAGCCGCTAAGCAGAGGCTTGCAGGTGAGAAGAACTTCCTTTGAATAGTAGTAAAAGCTGTAAAAATAAGTCATCCGGGAAGACATTGTCATCTTCATAACGGAGTTCGTCCGCCTCTTCATCATAGACTTCAGACCATAAATACTCTTCTTTTAGTAAATCTAAAAAATGAGGCAAAAGGCTCAGCGTGTTCAAGCATATTTCCATCATTCACAGCTTCTGCAACTTCTACAAAGAGCTCAAGCAATTCCTTTGCAAGATAGTCTGCTATGCTATTACTCTGCCTTTTAATAAGGGCATCCTTAAAAATCCTCACAAGAAAAATAAGGGCGAAAGGTGTTGAATGCCAAAGGGTAGACTGGTGTGATATATTAATAGCCAGCTGCTCACCAGCCTCCTCCATAGCCTTAATATCCTTCATTTCCGATAAAATCCTCAGATATTCCGGGAAATCAGTTGCTCTGCCATAAGCTGTAGTCAGCCTGTGCCAAGGTATTTCATCTATTTTCACTGTTTGTATAAAGCTATTGTTATCTGTCATATTTCCTCCACAATCTTAGTATATGATACAAGTGTTAAAAAGTATAAAAAGTTCTATGCAAGCTTGCTTGCAAGAGAATTTATTATCCTTTGACACGCAAAAAATATGAGTAAGTAGCCATCTTTGCAAAAAAATAGGCGAATTATTTCTATCATCATTGATTATACTTTAGACAAAATGTTTTTCAAACAAAATCTAAGTTTCCCTATCCTTGACTTAGTGCATATCGAGTGCTATCCTTTCTCTATGTGTATTGTCTAAGCCATACAGCAGAAGCGCTAAAAAGTGTAAGAGAGGCGAAAGCCTGCTTGAAAGAAAAACTTTTATACTTTTGACACCATAATAGTCATAGGAGAAAAAATGAAAAAGAGATTGTTAGGCTGCGCCGCCAGTGATATTAGGAAAATGTCGGCTCTTGACTTGAAAAATTCAATTATAGCAAGTGAAAGCAGAACCATACTTGGAGAAACAGTTGTAACTGCTGACTCCGCTTTTTGAAGATGTTACCAATGCCGAGGTGATGTCTGCATTTTGGAGCAGATTTACTTTTACTAAATGAATATGATGTGTTTACAAAATATATCAACGGACTTGACGAGGCAGAGCCAATTAAGTATATTAAGCATTTGACGGGGAAGCCTGTAGGCATAAACTTAGAGCCTGTGGAAGAGAATGTGGACAGTGTGGAAGATTTGATTACACTTCCTGCCGGCAGAAGGGCTACGAAGGAAGCCTTCATAGAGGCGGCAAGGCAGGGAATAGACTTCATCCTGCTCACAGGCAATCCTGCTACCGGAGTGTCAAACGCAGGGATTATGGCTTCTATCGAGGTGGCGAAGAAGTATTTTAACGGGCTTGTATTTGCCGGGAAAATGCATGCTGCAGGGCTTTCTGAGAAAATACTCTCTGAGGAAGTTATACTTGGCTTTATGGATAGGGGTGCTGACGGGGTGCTTATGCCCGCAGTGGGAACAGCTCCGGGCATAGGAGAGGCTGAGTCTTCTGTGATAGTAGCCAAGGTAAAGGCTAGGGGTGGAATTACCATAAGTGCAGTTGGCACTAGTCAGGAAAGTGCAGATGCAGACACCATCCGCCAGATAGGACTGTGTAACAAGAGGATAGGCTTTGATGTGCACCACCTTGGAGACGGAGGATATGGCAGGGTGCCTGATCCCGAAAATCTTATGGCACTTTCGATATGCATAAGAGGAAAGAGGCATACCTATATGAAGATGAGCCGTTCCTTAAATAGGTAAGGTGAAGGGTTCCTCCTGAATAGTGAATTTCTAAAAAAACCTATATATGCGGATATCATATAGATTGATGCCAATATTTAGTGGTTTTACTTTAAGTAATTTGATTAATGTGCAGATTTTAAAAAGTTCAAGAATTTTTAAAGAAAAATCTTTTGCAATTATGAGAAATCTATGCTATAATGGAAATATGTATATTTTTAAAATGTCACAATTCAAGGAGGGTAGTGACTATGGCAATTGAAGGCATAAACACAGGAAGTGGATATAGCGGGTACGGCGGTGGCAAAGGAATAGGTTCTTTAAGTCGTGAAAGTATCAGTAAAAACATCCGGTAATTCCGTATCTGCCGGTAATGGAGCCGGCGGTGTAAGTGGTGGCTTAGGCGTGAGCAGTGAGCCCCTGGAGAATCAGGTCGCAGTTTCGCCGGACGGAGACACCGTTCAGATTAGTAAGAAGGCTGTGGCTAAGTATGATGCGGCAAGTGAAGCCAAAAAGAGCGACAAGCTTGACGAGAATGAGCAAAAGGAAGCCTTGGGTAACGTTAGGCTAAATAAGGCTGAGCTAAAGGCCGAGCAGTCGCAGAATGCCCGTAAGGCAGAAAAAGCCAAGTCTGAAAAAAGGAATGCAGCCCTTAAAGAACTGGCTCAAAAAGAGCAGAAAAGGGAAGCCGAAATAGCAGAAGACAAAGAGGAGGTTTCTTTTACAGGCAAGTCAGACTCTGATATTAAGAGGCTTTATCTTGAAGGCGAGATATCAAAGAATGACTATGACTCAGAAATGAAGGTCAGGGAAAAAAACTGCGTGAAGTACTTGCAAAGAGGAATGAAGATGCTATAAAGATGGCTGCCGAAAGAAATAGCATAGCTAAGAAGCTTGAAAGATTTGCTGAGAGCATAAAGTCTGCATTTTCAGATACAACATCCAAGACCTTTGACGCAGGAGTAAGGCTTGATGCAATTGATATAGCTGAAGGTACGAAGAAGGAAAGGGATGAGGCTTCAAAGTCCGATAAAAAGGAAGTGAAGTTTGTATATAACTAGGATTAGTGCGTCAAAATACATGACAATTATGTTCGGGATAATACATACCCATCAGGTTAAGATTTTGCCTGATGGGTTATTTTTAAAAATACTAATTGCAGGAAAAGCTAATATAAAGGCTATAATGTACTTAATTGATGCAAGTGTCAAAAATTTATTATCTTTTGGCATCAATATCTTGAGATAAAAGTGTACAAAAATTCAATTTTGGCTTGCAGTAGAAGGGTATATTTTCTATATGAAAAAGGCGTAAGAAGTGAATTTTGTGGGGAAGAGAAGACTAAGAATAATTAGGGAATTGCTTGATAGGGTGAGAATATGGATGAATACAGGGTTAGGTGCATTTTTGACAAGATAGACCGAAATAAGACCATAAGGGTGAAGGTTCCGGGCTCAAAGAGTATAACCAACCGGGCTCTCCTTATAGCTGCCTTAGCTGAAGGGGAGACCATTCTTAAAGGTGCTCTTTTTTCAAATGATGCCAAAAATATGATTTCCTGCCTTAATGTACTTGGCATAAAAATGGAGATAGATGAAGAAAATGAAACTATTACCGTACAGGGCTGTGGAGGAAGGCTTCCTGTTAGAGAAGCCTCTGTAAATGTAGGCAGTGCGGGGACAGCAGCCAGATTTCTTACAGCTCTCTTGGCATTTAGTGCAGGTGTATATCACTTAGATGCTTCCGAGCAGATGAAAAAGCGTCCTATGAAGCCGCTTTTAGATGCCCTTATAAAGCTGGGTGCTCTTATAAGCTACGATGAGGCAGAGGGACATTTTCCATTTACCATAGACTCAAGAGCCGTAAGAGGCGGTGAAATAAGCCTTGATACCGGTATTAGCAGTCAGTTTCTAAGTGCAGTAGTAATGACGGGCTGCTTACTGCCTGATGGACTAAAGGTGAATATAGCAGGAGGAAGAGAAAGCCTGCCCTATGTGGATATGACAGCGAGAGTAATGGAAAGCTTTGGGATGAAGCCTGATGTAGTCTGTGACAATGGAGTAGTTTCGTATATTTTAAGCGGATGCAGGGCTTATAAGGGTAGAAAATACGAGATTGAGCCTGATGTATCTGCGGCCTGCTATTTCTATGCGATGGCTGAAATCCTTGGGTGCAGGGCTCAGGTAAAAAATGTACATTTAGACAGCATTCAGGGGGATATAGAGTTTGTAAAACTTCTGACTAAAATGGGGGCAAAACTTCAGGATGAAGAGGATGGAATTATAATTACAGGCGCCAAAAAGCGGTTCTTACGCTGGAATTGAAGCAAATCTTAACAGCTTTTTCAGACCAAAAGCCTCACCCTTTAGCGACAGTTAGCGCATTTGCAAAAAGTCCGACAAAGATAACCGGTATAGCCTATATCCGCATGCAGGAGTCAGACCGCCTCCTTGCCATAAAAAAATGAACTGGAAAAAGCTTGGAATTAGGGGCTGTTATGGGGGATGGTGAGATAAGCATTTTTCCCGAAAGAAATGGATGGGCAAGATGTAGAAATAGAGACCTATGACGACCACCGTGTGGCTATGGCTTTTGCTCTTGTGGGGCTAAGAAGAGCTGGTGTAATAATTAAAAAAATCCAGATTGCTCGGCGAAAACTTTTAAGGATTATTTTTAAGGTCTTAGACGAAATCGGATAATAATTGCAAATCATGGAGGTGGCTACTATGTATGAGAAAGAAATTGAAGAACTTCAGAAAATAATAGACGACAGTAGTAGAATAGTATTCTTTGGAGGAGCGGGAGTGTCTACTGAGAGCGGAATACCTGACTTTAGAAGTGCTGACGGACTTTACCATCAGGAGTATAAATATTCTCCCGAGCAGATTATAAGCCATAGCTTTTTTCTAAGATACCCGGAGGCATTCTATGAGTTTTATAAGGATAAGATGATGTATCTAGATGCAAAGCCTAACCCTGCCCACCTTAAGCTCGCCGAACTTGAGAGGGCAGGCAGGCTATTAGCTGTAGTAACTCAGAATATAGACGGGCTTCACCAGCAGGCAGGCAGTAAGAAGGTGTATGAGTTACACGGAAGCATACATAGGAATTATTGTATGAAATGCGGTAAATTCTACGATGCGGACTTTATAAAAAACTCTGACGGAGTTCCACATTGTGAGTGTGGTGGCATCGTAAAGCCAGATGTAGTCCTGTATGAAGAAGGACTTGACCAAAATGTAACCCAAAGGGCTGTTATGGCCATTTCAATGGCTGACACCCTCATTATAGGAGGGACTTCTTTGGTCGTATATCCGGCAGCAGGCTTTGTGGACTATTTTCACGGAAAGCACCTTGTGGTGATAAATAAGTCAGAGACCGGAAAAAAATGTAAATGCTAAGCTGACAATCAATGCTCCTATAGGGGAGATAATGAAGGGGATAAGGGTATAAGTGTTTTCAAAACAAATCGCTATGGGTTCCGGTTCTAATTAATTTTAATATCAAGGTATCCTGAATAATTTGATAGACCAGAAGCCAGTCGGGCTCGATATGGCATTCCCGCATATTCTTGTAATTCCTTGAGTTTACCAAATCGTGATCTTTATATGATTTAGGAAGTGGTTTTTCGCTTGATAGAAGAACAAGTACTTTCTCCAGTTTTTGGATCAATACCTCTTTTCACCATTGTTTTATAGTCTTTTTAAATCTGCTTGTAAATTCGATTTTAAGCATTAGTGCCTCCATTACATCGGATACACTGGTGAAAGGACCATCTATATCTTCTCCACTAACGGCGGACTCCATAGTCGCATAAGTAGTTTCGTTAGGCTCATTTGTTCTGATTTCAAAAGGTATTCTGCGCTCTCTGACAACGGTTTTTGCAAAAATGCAAAAGGCGGTTGTCATACTCATCCCTACATCAGAGCAAAAATTATCAAATTGCTTTTTTAAATCCTCATCCATCCTAATATTTACGCTTGTCTGTGCCATAATACAGCTCCTTTCTTTTATAATTAACTACATTGTATTAAATTAGTAGATTATGTCAACAAATACGTGAAAAAGTTTATAGATGAATCTATGAATTATTGTCAGGCTATGAGTTTATAGAAATGACTAATGCATTTATAAACTTTCTATGGTAGAATAAAAAGCCGTAGGAGATTTGAAATATGAGTGTTGAAGTTAGGAAAATAAGGCTTGGCGTGAAAGAGTATGACTACACCGGAAAGAAAAAACCGTAAAGAATATAAATCTAAGGGTGAAACCCGGTGATATTATCTACGTATCTGCCAATAAAAGAGTTCCTGTGAATGTGATCGAAGGATTTATAAAAAAAGCAAAGAAGAGTTCATACTGGAAGCTTTTTAGGAGATTTGAGGAAAATGGAAAAATGCGGAAAGCAAGCGTGAAATAGGTTATAATACAGGAGATGAAATAAATTATTTTGGGAAAAAAATCTAAGCCTAAAGGTCGTGCAATCACCGAAAGAAAGCGTGAAAGCAAGCAGTGAGTACATTTATATCTTTGTAAAAAGATGTAGATGACAGGGAGAAAAAAGAACGCCTGCTAAAGAAATGGGAGTTAAACCTGGCAAAAGAAGTATTTACGAAGATGGTGGACTTCTGCTATCCTGATTTTAAGGAAATGGGAGTTGCATATCCCAGCATCAGCATAAGGAAGATGACCAGCAGATGGGGGCTCCTGCAAGCCAAACGGAGAGAAAATCACTCTAAACCTTGAGCTTATTCACAAACCCAAGGAATGTCTTCGGTATGTGGTAGTTCACGAAATGGCTCATTTCATACACCCCTAATCATTCCAAAGACTTTTGGAGGGTTGTAGGAAATATTATGCCTGATTATAAAAAAAGAAGAGATGTGCTAAACGGCAGATAATATAGTGAGGAGAAAAGTAATGTCTGAGAAACAAAAGATACTTATAGTGGACGATGATGAGGATATATCTGAGCTTATATCCCTCTATCTCGTAAAAAGAATGCTACGATACAAAGAGGGCAGAGGACGGTGAGGTGGCTCTCGCTCTTTTTAGGAATATCAGCCTGACCTTATCCTGCTAGACCTTATGCCCTGCCGGGAAAGGATGGCTAGTGATGTGCAGGGAGATTAGAAAAACCTCGAAAAGTGCCTATTATTATGCTGTCTGCAAAGGGAGAAATCTTTGATAAGGTGCTGGGTTTAGAGCTTGGTGCTGATGACTATATGATTAAGCCCTTTGACTCAAAAGAGCTTGTAGCAAGGGTAAAGGCAGTACTTAGGAGATTTAGTGCAGATGCAGGAGCCGGTAACGACAATAAGGATTCTACAGGAGTAGAAGAAGATGCAAATATCAATAGAGTTCGTTATGCGGATTTGGAAATAAACCTAACCAATTATTCTGTTACTTACTATGATAAAAGGGTGGATATGCCGCCTAAGGAGCTGGAGCTGTTTTATTTTCTGGCATCTCACCCAAATCAGGTATTTACAAGGGAACAGCTCCTTGACAGAATTTGGGGCTATGAGTACATAGGTGACACCAGAACAGTAGACGTCCATGTGAAAAGGCTTAGAAAGAAGATTAATGACCACGCAGAGTGGAGGCTTTCTACAGTTTGGGGCGTAGGATACAAGTTTGAGACATTGGCAAGGAGTTAAGGTAGAATGAAGAATCTTATAGTAGCCCAGTCAGGCGGGCCGACAGCGGCAATAAATGCGACTCTCACAGGGGTAATAAGGGAGTGGTGCAAGGAGAATAAGGGAGCTAAGGTATACGGCTCAAGATTTGGAGTAGAGGGAATATTAAAAGAAAATATCATTGATTTGACAGAGCTTTCAGAGGATGATTTGGACAAGCTTATGCGTACACCTGCTTCAGCTCTTGGCTCTTGCAGGTACAGGCTTTTCAGACCCAAAGGAAGACGAGACTGACTTTAAGAGGGTTGTGGAAGTATTTAGAAAATACGACATAGGGCATTTTGTCTACATAGGTGGAAATGACTCGATGGACACTGTATACAGGCTTTCGGAGTATTTTAACGAAAATGAAATAACAGACATTACTGTAAATGGTGCTCCTAAGACCATAGACAATGACTTAAATGGTATAGACCACTGCCCGGGCTTTTGGCTCTACTGCAAAATACATAGCTACCGTGTGCAGTGAGCTTGCAAGAGAAGTAAAGGTCTATGATAGGGAAAAACATCCTTATAGTCGAGATTATGGGAAGAAACGCAGGCTGGCTTACAGTCAGCTGCAGCACTGCTAAACTGAAAAAGGACAGCGAGGTTCCCTATCTTATTTACCTAAGCGAGGTCACCCTTTTCTGTAGACAAATTCGTAGCTGACCTTAAGGAAGTGATGAAGAAGTCAAAGAATGTAATTGTTGCCCTAAGCGAGGTGCACGGTTATAGAGCAGGCTGGTGGAAATGAAGCGGATGCAGAAGGAGAAGTAGATGCCTCTGGCCATAAACAGCTTGCAGGAAATGGGCGGATTCTAGAGAAAGTGCTTAAAGATGAGCTTAAATACAAGGCAAGGTACATCGAGCTAAGCCTTGTACAGCGCTGTGCATCGCACTGCCTAAGTGAGACCGATATAAGGGAGTCAGAAGAGCTTGGTAGAGTGGCTGTAAGACTTGGCCTTGAGGGGCTGTCAGGGAAGATGGCAAGGCTTATAAGGACTTCAGATGAGCCTTACAAGGTGGAATATTCATCAGTTGACATAGCAGAAGTTGCTAATCTTGAAAAGAAGGTTCCTCTTCAGTGGATAAATGAGGCTAAGAACGGAGTTACAGAGGAGATGATGAAGTATCTAAGGCCTTTAATTCAGGGAGAAATGAGCTGCAGATATAAGGATGGGGTGCCTGATTATTTGGTTTTGAGAGCTTGAAATTCCAAAATGGAATCTCAAGCTAACTAATAATTAGGGCTATAAGTCAACAAAGTGACGCTCCGAATGATAACATTTCAGACTCGCTCCGGCATCCGCTTCGCTCCGCCTAATGCGCTCGCTTAGAATTTATCATTCGTAGCTGATGCCATAGATTTATGCGAAGATAATAATTTGAAGGGCTCTATAAATCAGCTAAGTTGACGCTCCGAATGATAACATTTCAGACTCGCTCCGGCATCCGCTTCGCTCCGCCCTAATGCGCTCGCTTAGAATTTATCATTCGGAGCTGATGCCATGATTTATGAAAATAATAAGTTGTATGGCTGTTATAAATCAGCTAAGTTGACGCCCGAATGATAACATTTCAGACTCGCTCCGGCATCCGCTTCGCTCGCCTAATGCGCTCGCTTAGAATTTATCATTCGGAGCTGGCACCATAGACTTATGAAATAATAATTTATAGAGTTTTATTAACCAACAAAGTGACGCTCCGAATGATAACATTTCAGACTCGCTCCTGCATCCGCTTCGCTCCGCCTAATGCGCTCGCTTAGAATTTATCATTCGTAGCTGATGCCATAAGATTTACTGATATAATATCCGTACAAGATTAATAAGTATGATATGAATTTAATTTATAAAAAAATAAAGGAGGGGTATGGCAATGGGAAAGCTTACACTTGATTCAACTTTTGAGAATATTAGAGAGCTTATTGAAGGCGGTGATAAGATTTTTGTAGTAACGGTTAAAAAGATGGCTGAATATGAAAAATATAAAAATGCGTTTTTTCTTAATGGCTATGGCGTTAGGGAGGAGTTTATGATGAAAAAGAGTTATCAACAGCAATTTATAAAAATTTTAGGGTATAATATAGACGACTGGTCTGAAATGGCTAGAAAAATTCGTGAATCCAGAAAAAGAAAGAAAAGCTTATGACGATTATAATGCTCTATTAAAGGAATTAAAATCTGTTTCATTAAGGGAAATAAAAAGATTCAGAAAGACTAAAAATTAAAAAAATAATGAAGACGATGATATATTTAACATAGATGGCATAGAATTGGTTCTTTAAGGGAACTGCGACGGATGAAACTGGGAAAGATAGAGCCAAGAGAGACCTTAATACTGCCATAGATTGCATGATAAAATTATATGAAAGAATAGAAAAATAGAAAAACACAATATCTATTATTGTTATCCAATAAACAGCTTATTATGAATGGTGCGCCGGTACTGGAAAAACCTATCTGGCAAAAGAATGATATTGCTGATTTACTGTTGTTTAATTTAGGAGAATCTGAAGATGTGGATAAGAAGAATCTTAGATTAGCATGGTGCAGTTTCATCCTTCTTATGATTATACAGACTTTATTGACGGAATAAGACCTGATTTATCAGGTAAAAAGTTTAAAAATATACTCTTAAAAATGGCTCTTTTAAGTCATTTTGCCGTAGAGCCCGGTGTCGTTGAAAGAATACTTGTCGTAGGGAAAGATATTGATAAAGATAACATAGAGAAATTTCTAAAGGGTGAAGATAATGATATTATAGAATATTGGAAGGATGAAATAAATAAACGCGCAAAAAGAGGAGTTTGATGTATCTAAACTCCCTAAATTCCTCTTCATCATTGATGAAATAAACCGTGCAGAGATTTCTAAAAGTACTGGGAGAAGTTATGTACTGCCTTGAACCCGATAATAGAGGGTATGAGGGGGCTATTTCAACACAGTATTCATCATTAGCAACTGATGAAACTTTTTTTCATCAGTAAAGATAATGACAGATTTTTTTATTCCGTCAAATGTGTATATAATCGGAACCATAGATGATATTGATAGGAGTGTTGAGGTCTTTTGATTTTGCACTGAGAAGGAGGTTTGCTTGGTATGAAGTTAAAGCGAATGATGATGTAATGGAAAGAGTATTAAAATCTATGAAAGTAGATGAATCACTTGGTTGTGATAACTATAATGATTACAAAAATAAAAATAGAAAAAAATTTAATAATGCAATCAGAGATAACTTAGGTTTTAAAACGAACACTACTTTATCGGACCTTCTTATTTTACGAAGATTAATTTATATTTAGATAGTAATAAAGATAATTATGTAGATGCGAGAGAGAAAGTGTGGGACAACCACCTCCTACAAATATTAAATGAGTATGTAAAGGGTAGGCGGAAGGAAGATGAAATAAATGCTATTAAAAAGGATTTTATTCCGGAAAAAAATAGGCAGATAATAATGAAGAAAAGGAGAGTAAAGCGGATAAAAAAGGAAACTCAACTTGAATAAATAGGAAGATAAATAATGAATGAAAAAGAAAAATTACCCTTCAAGATAATGAGACATACAAAGCTTGATAGTGTCGGAGAAGATATCAAAATTTATAACAAAAGAAAATATTGAAGTGTCCACAATATCGGGAGATGGGAGAAAGAATCTAGAAGATTTATGCTCCATAAATAAATTGATAAAAAAATATAAGGCTATTACCATACCACATAGAGAGGACTTTAAAAATGATAGGATAATTGAGATTAAAGACAATGAGTTATATACCAAGAACTGGGTTGGAGTTTTACAGAGTCCGATTTCCGGAGAAAGTGGAGCATCATTAAGACTAGAAATAAAGTCTCGTTTTGACAATACTGAAAAACACTATTTCCTCTTATACCTACTTTGTAGTGTGAGCAGCTTTTATACTTTTAATATGAATGTTGATGGTAATGAAGAAAGCAACTATTTAATTATATTGATAATTATTTATATCAACTCTCTCATTGATGCATATAATGAAGGTATTTACAAGGAATATGTGAGCCGGAGATATAATGATTATAATTTTAGAGGAACTATTGATATAAACCGGCATCTAAAACTAAACATTCCGTTTATGGGGAAAAACTGCTTATACAGTGAGGGAATATACCTATGATACTGAAATACTATGCTTAATACGCCAAGTTATAGATTATATTAGATATGAGCACTCTGAGATATGGGAAGGGTATCGCCGTGATAAATCGATATTAAATGAGATAGTTGAAGTTATAGAAAATGTAACACCATCATTCAGAGCAAACATTAATGTGCAGAAACTATAAAGTGTAATAAAAGAAATAACTCACCCATTCTACCAGAGCTATGAAAAATCTCCGTAAGCTGGCGCTTATGATATTAAATGAATCCGGTCAAAATATGTTTGATAATCTTATAACCGAGTCATTTAGCGTGCTTATCGATATGGCTTGGCTTTGGGAGGAATTTGTTGCAGAAAAGCTATTGAAGGATTTTTAATTATACTCATCTATTGGTTGGCGATTCCGAGGGAAAAATTTGAGTGGGCAAAAGGTGAATCTTGGTATCCTGATTTTATTGAAAACAATGATGAGAATGAAGGTAAGAATATATTTGATGCAAAAATATAAACATTGGACATGGGAAAACAATTCTGAAGATATCCATCAATTGCTTTCTTATTTGTTCATATCAGGGCGGAACTAAGTGTGGGGTAATCTATCCCTATAACGAAGAATTGGAGAAAGATACAGAGAAAGAAGCAGAAAAAGAAATATTAGCATTTAAGGGTTTTTATACAGAAAGTAAGTCACGAATATACAAATTACCATTCTGCCTACCGTCATATACAGGAAGTGACTACAAAAAAGTACTGCGAAGATATGGATGAGGCCATAGGAAAAATGGAAAAAGGAATTTGAGATTAAAATACAAGATACTAGCTCCAAATGATAAATTCTAAGCTCTCGCTTAGGCGGAGCGAAGCGGAAATCTGCACTGAAATGTTATCATTTGGAGCGTCACTAGTTGACTCATAACGTCACTACAACTTAACATTTCGAGCTTTTGTAATTCATTATACAACCAGTTTACAATATCCACAAACTTATGCGGTAACACACATTGACACTATTACGTTCTAAAAGTATAATAAACCTATATTTGCGTGAATACTATAGGAAGGAGATCTTATGGATAAAATAAAGACAGTTGAAGATTTTAAGAAATTTCTAAACAACAATCGTGATAAGCTCCTTGATTTAGCAGTAAATATTAAAGACTTGCCCCCTGATGACGAGTGGATTCAAGATGATGAGTGGGACAAGGTATATAAGAATGAGGTTATAACAAATGGGAAAAGTATAGTATTGGTGATGTTTGGTGGGTACAGTTTCCGTATTCAGATATAAATGAAGTCAAGAGAAGACCTGCTATAGTGATTGATGATTACACAATTGCTATCCTTGCGATGTATGTTACCACTAAGGATAAGTCTACTAATCCATATAGTATCCCAATTGATGATTGGGAAGCTGCTGGCTTAAAAAGAGAATCATGGACTAGAATTGATAAAATTGTTAGCATTGATGAATATAACATTGATTGTAAGATTGGTTCATTATCACAGAGGATCTTGTAAAAATCCTTCAACTTGTTAGGAAGTGTTATCTAATACTTTACATGAATTTTCTCTTAGCGATTAAAAAATCCAGATAATAAATACTTACAAGTATATGACAACAGATGGCAAGCTTGGTTGTTTCCGTATATAAAAAGCAATGATGATAATAAAGCTAATGTTGATCATTTTTGCTTTGCAGTTTATTAAATAAAGATGTAGATATGAAATACATTGTAACTGCAAAGCATGCAAATATTCTGTAAGTGACGATGTTTATAAAATATTCAATCACAAGTTATATACAGTAACAGTAGAATCATATCCCGAGAATATGAATGGAGACACTTTCTTAATCGATAAAAGCAGGTATAAATGGATGTCCATTGAAGAAATGGAAAGAGACGAACGGGTAATGGAAGTAAATGAGGAAATTGTTGCTTTCGTTAAGGCAAAGTGTCAATAATAGGGCAATTTAATAGTCGCCCTAATTTGGTATTCAGATTGTTATTTGTATAAATTTAAGGTGCCAGCTACGAATGATAAATTCTAAGCTCTCGCTTAGGCGGAGCGAAGCGGATGCTGTAGCGAAAATGTTATCATTTGGAGCGTCACTGTGGGGGTTAGATAGCTGATGACAGTAAAAACTGATAATGCCTAAGCGAGCGCATCAGGCGTAGCGAAGCGAATGCCGTAGCGAGTCTGGACATTTATCAGTTTTTGCGTCAACTTAGCTGATTCATATAACCCTACAGCTTAGAATTTATAGAGGCATACTTAAAAACAGCAACTTGCAATTGGACATATCAATTTCCTTCATAATCCCGTCTCCAAAAAGCCCCATTTGACACAATCACATCAAAAATCAGAAAAAAATCAGCGAGCTTAAAATACCCCTCCTTGAACTCCTTACTGTTATCAAGCAAAAGCACAGTCTTGAAGGAGTTTTTTATCATTTCCTTCTTGCAGAGGGCTTGGGAATCATCGCCCTCGAATATTCCCTGAGTTGTAATTGCCTTGCTTGATATAAAGGCTATGTCAGCACGGAAATTACTGATAAAGCAGAAGCATATTCTCCTATTATGAGAGGCTTTTTGTTCTTTAGCACTCCAGGGCAGATGTAGCACTTTATATTAGGATAGGTATTTAGCTGACTTGCGATATTGATTCCGTTGGTAATGACTGTGAGATTGCTGTAAGGCTAAGGTAAGGGATGAAAAAGGCTCACAGTTGAAGAGGAATCAGGAAGATAACCATGTTATCCTGTAAAAGGGTGCGGGCTCGTTTTGCCAGAGCCATTTTCTTATCTGTATTCTCCATTCTCCTTATATTAATGGAATTCTCAGAAGAACTTGGAGAGACCATAGTTATACCACCATGATACCTCTTTATTATTCCCTCCTCTTCAAGGGTAATCAAATCCCTGCGCAAGGTTGACCTTGATACATAGAGCTTTTTGCACATATTTGTAATGTCGCTAACACCATTTCCGTTTGAAAGATAGGCTAAAAATCTGTTTCTTTCGTTCAATATATTTCATAATCAGTCTCCATATCCCTAGTCTAATAAATGCTTCTGTTATTCATTTTTTATTTGACAGGAAATTTCTCCGAAAATTACCTGTCAAATAAAAAAACTCTCCGAGGGATCGCACTGCAGCGGATATGTAGATGTCGCTCACGCGACCCGTCCGCAGGGCAGTGAATCCTGCGAAGCAGGATTCTTTCTTGATCTGATAATCAGCACACAAGTAAACATCTTGAACATATGCTCAAAATGTGTAACTTTCTTACAACATATCAACTAAAGGTAGTATAACACTTTTTGTTCATAAATCAAAGGAAAAAAATAAACTAAAATGAACATTTTAGAACAGAAATGAACCAAAAACAGATATTTTTAAAAATAAATTCAAATAAACCTCCAAGTATAGCTAAAATATTCATAATATGTTATTATCAGTTCAGATGATTAGTAAAAAACTACAAAAGAAATTTAAGATCATCTCAAAAAAATTCATATAAATATAGTAAAAAAATAAAACCGGATTTATATTTATTGAAGGAGCATATGAAAAAAGCACTGGCAATAGATATGGGAGCCACCTCAATCAGAGGAATAATAGGCTATATTGAGGATGGTAAGATAAAAGCTTGAAGAGGTTATGAGATTCTCTCATGAAATAAAAAGTTCAAAATGGAAGGTCGCGTTGGGATTTTGATGAACTTATAAGAAAAAAATCGTGGAAACCATAAAGGAAAACGGACACGAGATATCTTCGGTGGGCATAGACACCTGGGGAGTTGACTTTGGACTGGTGGATAAAGAGGGAAAACTTGTTGAGCCGCCTGTCTGTTACAGAGATCCAAAGCATCAGGAAGGCTATGAAGAAGCCTTAAAGAGCCTTAGTGAAAAGGAAATCTTTGCTGAAACGGGAACTCAGATTATGAGTATAAATACCCTTTTTCAGTTATTGGCATTTAAGAAGCTAAATCCGAGCGGATATGAAAAAGGCTGATAAGTCGCTTATGATGCCTGATTTGATACAATATCTCTTAACCGGCAATATGACAGGGTGAGGAAACCATACTATCAACCACTCAGATACTCAATCTTAAAACAGGAGATTATAGCGATAAACTGCTTGAGACTTACGGTCTAGATAAAAACAAGCTTCCAAAAGATAACAAAGGCTGGCTCTCATCACAGGCAATGTTAAGAATGGACTTGTCGAAGAGCTTAAGGACTTAGATGTAGATGTAGTTTCAGTCTGTGGTCACGATACAGCAAGTGCAGTCTTACTTACCAAGGTAATGACGGATGCAGACACGATGTTCCTTAGTCTGCGACACTGGTCACTCTTTGGAATAAGGGCAGAAAGCCCTGATTTATCCGAGAGAGCTTATGAAAAAGGGGCTTACTAATGAGCTTGGCTTTGATTCTACTCCGCTTTTATTTAAGAATCTTACAGGACTTTATCTTCTTGAGAAATATAAGAGTGCTTTCGAGAAGAAGATTGGAAGAAAGCTTGAGTTTGACGAGATTACAGCCTATGTGGAAGAGTCAGCTAAGAAGGAAGAGACCATAACCAATCTTATAGATATGGAAGATCCTAGATTTGGAAGTGAAGAGGCTGATGCCAAAGAAGTAATAGATGAGTTTCTTAAAGAAAAGGGGCTTGCACTTCCTGAGAATGAAATGGACTATTTCAGAGTTATCTATGAGAGCATGGTTAAGAAATACCTTGAAGTAAAAACCGCTCTTGAAGAAATATCGGGCAAAAAGTATAAGAAGGTCCATATGATAGGTGGTGGAGCAAAGTCTTCACTTCTATGTAAACTGATAGCTAAAAGGCTTGATGTAAGCATTACCGCAGGACCTTATGAGGCTTCAGCGCTTGGCAACATTATAGTTCAGTTAAAGGCACTTGGAAGATTAAGACCATTGAAGAGGGGCTTGAGGTCGCTTATAAATCGCAGGAAATAAAAACATATTAACATACACATACTAAGGAGGAAAATGACATGAGTTATCCAAAAATCGGTATTAGACCAACAATTGACGGCCGCTGGGGCGGTGTTAGAGAGGCGCTTGAGGACCAGACAATGGGAATGGCTAATAGAGCTAAAAAGCTTATTGAAAGCGAACTTAAATATCCTGACGGAACACCTGTACAGTGTGTGATTTCACCTTGTACTATAGGGTGGCGGCTGAGGGTCGCTAAATGTGATGAATTCTTCTCAACTCAGAATGTAGTTGGTACCCTTACTGTAACCCTTGCTGGTGCTACGGTACAGAGACCATGGACTTAAACCCTAATACAATAAAAGGCTGTATGGGGGATTTAACGGAACTGAAAAGACCGGTGCTGTTTATCTTGCAAAGACAGTTGTATACTTATGCACAGAGGACTTCTGCATTTTTCAATTTACGGACACGAAGTTCAGGACAAGGATGATGAGACCATTACAGAAGATGTAAAGAAGAAGATTCTTGATTTTGCAAGAGGTGCAATTGCAGTAGGTCTTATGAAGAATAAGTCCTATGTAAACAACTAGCTCAGTATCTATGGGTATTGCAGGCTCTGTTGTAAATGTAGATTTCTTCCAGAAATATCTCGGAATGAGAACTGAGTGGGTAGACATGACTGAGATATTAAGAAGAATCGAGCTTGAAATCTATGACCACGAGGAATACGAGAAGGCTCTTAAATGGGTTCGTGAGAACTGCAAAGAGGGCTACGATACAAATGCAGGAAAGGATTTCCCTGAAATAATCAAGAAATCCAGATGGATACCTGACGACAAGCAGTGGGAGTTCTGTGTTAAGCATGCACTTGTAGTAAGAGACATACTTAAGGGCAATCCAAAAGCTTGCAGAAATAGGCTGGCACGAGGAGTCACTTGGTAGAAATGCTATAGCAGGCGGTTTCCAGGGACAGAGAATGTGGACAGACTGGCTTCCAAATGCAGACTTTACAGAGGCTATTACAGCTTCAGGCTTTGACTGGAACGGCAAGAGAGAGCCTATTCCATTTGCAACTGAGAATGACACACTTAACGGTGTATCTATGATGCTTGGATGGCTCGTAACCAATAAAAGCGACAATATTTAGTGATGTAAGAACATATTGGTCACCTGAGTCTGTTGAGAGAGTAACAGGCAAGAAGCTTACAGGTAAGGCTGCAAACGGTATTATGCACCTTATCAACTCTGGTGCAAGCTGCTTAGACGGTTCAGCTGCAGCTAAGAATGAAAAGGGAGAGGGCGCATGGAAGGAGTGGTGGAACCTCACAGACGAGGACATCAAGGCTCTTACAGAGGCTACTGACTGGTGCAGGGCAACTATGAGTACTTCAGAGGAGGCGGCTTCTCATCACACTTTAAGACAGCTGCAGAGATGCCTGTAACTATGATTAGAACAAATATCGTTGAGGGTGTAGGCCCTACCTTACAGATAATTGAAGGTTATACCTGCGTACTTGAGGATGATGTACATAAGGTACTCGATGAGAGAACAGATAGAAGCTGGCCAACAACCTGGTTTGCACCAAATCTTTCAACTAAGTCAGCAGATAGCGTTTACAATGTAATGGCTAAGTGGGGCGCTAACCACGGAGCAACAGTTCATGGCCACGTAGGTGACAGACTTATAACTCTTGCTTCTATGCTTAGAATACCTGTTGCTTTCCACAATGTAACTGAGGATAGAATCTTCAGACCACATTCATTTAACGGATTTGGAACTACAGATTTAGAGAGCCAGGATTTTCAGAGCTTGCGCTTATTACGGACCGCTCTACAGATAAAAACGATGTTTATGATATAAGAGATAAATGGCGTTTGCTGTCAAAAGCTTTGATAGCAAACGCTAAAAAGAAAATAGAAGCGGTCTTATGACCAGCGGAGGATGATGTTATGTTAATGGAAAAAGCTAGAGAGGAGCTTGTGAAATATGGTAAGAAGCTTGTAACCGCAGGACTTACCAAGGGAACAGGCGGAAACTTAAGCGTATTTGATAGAAGAACAAGATGGTGGCTATTACTCCATCAGGCATCGATTTCTTTGAGATTCAGCCTGAGGATATAGTAATAATTGACCTCGACGGAAAAACAATAGAGGGCACACGCACACCTTCTTCAGAATGGGAAATGCACCTTATGCCTTATAGGACAAGGGATGATATAGATGCAGTTATCCATGCACATGTTATGTATACAACAGTGCTTGCCTGCCTTAGGGAAGAGCTACCTGCAACTCACTATATGATAGCAGTCGCAGGACCTACAGTTAGATGTGCAGAATACGCTACCTATGGTTCACACGAACTTGCTGTAAATGCAGCCAAGGCGATGGAGGACAGAAAGGCAGTTATCCTTGCCAACCACGGAGTGCTTGCAGGTGCAAATGACCTCCTCAATGCATTTAACATAGTTGAAGAGATTGAGTACTGTTCAGAGGTTTATGTGAAGGCAAGAAGTATAGGTAATCCTGTTGTACTTCCTCCGGAAGAGATGACACTTATGGCTGAGAAATTTAAGACTTACGGACAGAAGAAGAGTATAAGAGAATAGCTTTTGCTAAGGGAGTAAATATGGGTGATTTAATACTTTCGATGAAGGGAATTACAAATCCTTTTTCAGGCGTTGCAGACGCCAAAAATGCAGACACTAGACCTGAAGGCGGGTGAGGTAGTTGCCCTGATGGGGAGAAAAATGGAGCCGGGCAAATCTACTCTTATGAAGATTTTTGACCGGTATATATTCAAAAAGATTCCGGTGAAATACAGTATATGGGACAGGAGGTCTGTTTTAAGGGACCTGCTGAATCTGAAGAAGCAGGAATCTCCATCGTTCATCAGGAGCTTAACATGATGAACGACCTGACGGTAGCTCAGAATCTTTTTATCGGGCGTGAAGAAATGAACGGATTTCTAATAGACGATAAGAAGATGAATGAGAAGGCCAGAGAGTTATTCAAGGTATTGAAGATAGACATCAATCCTGCTGAAAAAAATCGGTAATCTGACCGTAGGTAAGCAGACAGATGGTGGAGATCGCAAAAGGCGATTTCTTCTAAGGCTAAGGTCATTATATTTGACGAACCTACTGCAGCCCTTACAGACTCTGAGATAGAGGAACTTTTTAAGGTAATAAGAGACCTGAAAAAGCAGGGAACCGGCATGGTATACATATCTCACAGAATGGATGAGATTAATGTTATATCAGACAGAGTTATAGTAATGAGAGACGGAGAGTATGTAGGAACCCTCATTACCAAAGAATGCAGTAAGGATGATATCATCAAGCTGATGGTAGGTAGAGCCATATTCGGCGAACCTAAGACAGCTTCAAATGTTGCTAAAGATGCCCCTGTAGTGCTTAAATGCGAGAACCTAAACAGAGGTAAGGCAGTTAAGGATGTAAGCTTCGAGCTTAGAAAAGGTGAAATACTTGGCTTCTCAGGCCTTATGGGAGCAGGACGTACAGAGGTTGCCAGACTTATCTTTGGTGCAGATAAAAAGGATTCCGGCAAGATATTTATAAATGGCAAGGAAGTCACAATAAACACTCCGCAGGATGCAGTAGCACAGGGTATAGGCTATCTCTCTGAGGATAGAAAGCGCTATGGTCTTATAGTTGATAAGTCAGTAGAGGAAAATACAGTTATTTCTTCGTTAAATGACTTTGTAAAGGGATTTTTCATAGATAAGGCAAAGAGCAAGGAAGTTTCACAGAAATACGTAGAGAGCCTTAAGACAAAGACTCCTGGCGTATCACAGCTAGTTAAGAAGCTTTCCGGCGGTAATCAGCAGAAGGTAGTTATAGCTAAATGGTTGGTGAGAAACTCTGATATCCTTATATTTGACGAGCCTACGAGAGGTATAGACGTGGGTGCTAAGAGTGAAATCTACGCACTTATGGAAAGGCTTGCAAAAGAAGGAAAATCGATAATAATGATATCCTCAGAGCTTCCTGAGGTACTTCGTATGAGCGATAGGGTAATTGTAATGTGCGAAGGAAGAATTACAGGAATTTTGGATATTGCAGAGGCTAATCAGGAAGTCATTATGCAGTCTGCTACAAAACGTTAAGGGGAGAGTAACCATGGATATTAAAAAAATATTTTCTAATCAGCGTACAATAGTTATAGCTGCACTGGTACTTATTTGTATAGCATTTGCAGCCATTACACCTGATAAATTTTTACAGGTAACGACATTTACCAATATTGCTAAGTCCGCATACTATGTGGCATTTATGGCAATTGGTGTTACCTTTTGTTATCGGAACCGGAGGCATAGACCTCTCAATAGGGTACTATAGCAATCTGTTCAGCCCTCATAGGTGGAACCCTTATGGAAAAGGGTGTTCCAATGGGCATCGTACTTCTTGTAATCCTTTTAAGCGGTGCATTGTTTGGACTTATAAACGGACTTATGGTTGCGAAAATGGGCTTGCCGGCATTTATAGCTACCCTCGGCACGATGATGATGTCAAGAGGTCTTGGCTCAATCGTATCAGGAACTAAGACAATATCCTTCCCACAGGGAGATTCAGCAGGAGCTTGGTTTAGAGAGTTCTTTATGATAACAAAGGACGGAGGAATCTTACCAAAGAACTTCCCTACAGGTTTTGTACTTCTTGCAGTGATTGCGGTAGTTATGGCTCTTATCTTAAATAAAACAAAGACAGGACGCTACATCCTTTCGATTGGTTCTAACAAAGAAGCTACAAGACTTTCAGGTATCAACGTAGTTAAGTATGAGACACTTGCTTATGTATTCTCAGGCTTATTTGCAGCACTTGCAGGTATTGCTTATGTAGCGGTATTTACAACAGCGCAGCCAAATACAGGTAATGGTTTCGAGCTTGATGCAATCGCAGGTGTAGTTATCGGTGGTACATCTCTTGCGGGTGGTGTAGGCACCATACTTGGAACTATAGTTGGTGTCTTCATTATGACAGTGTTAAAGATTGGTTTCCCTTATATAGGAGTACAGTCACATTATCAGCTCTTCATCACAGGTATCATCCTTATCTTTGCGGTATATATGGATGTACTTAACAGAAAGAGAGGAAAATAGTCAGTATTTTAGCTAAGAACCTATTAATTCCAAATCACTCAAATATTAAGGGTGTGAAAGTTTGGATTAATACAATAAAGGAGGAAAACAGATGAAAACAAGGAAACTTATGGCGGCACTTCTTAGCACAGTTATGGTAGTATCAGCGCTTACAGCCTGTGGCGGAAGCGGTAACAAAACTACTTCAACAAAGTCAGCAACAAGTGCAGCAAGCACAACCAGTAACGCTAGCGCAGCAAAGTCAAGCGCAGCAAAGTCAAGTGCAGCAGCAAGTACAACAACAGATGGCGGTACAAAGCACATTGACGTTATCGCAAAGGGCTTCCAGCATCAGTTCTGGAAAGCAGTTGAGCTTGGTACACAGAACGCTGCTAAGGAGTTTGGTGTTGAGGTTACCTTCCAGGGTCCTGACAATGAGTCAGCTATCGCACAGCAGGTAGAATACTTAAATACAGCTATAGCTAAAAAGCCTACAGCTATCTGCCTTGCAGCCCTCGACACTAAGGCAAGTATCCCATCCATCCAGTCAGCTATGGAAGCAGGCATCCCTATTATCGGATTTGACTCAGGTGTACCTGATGCTCCGGAAGGCGCTATAAAGGCTAACGCATCTACCAACAATGCTGTAGCTGGTGCTTTGGCAGCAGATGAGCTTTACAAGTTAATTGAGTCAAAGATTAAGGATGCTAAAGAGCCAGTAAGAATCGGTGTTGTTGCACAGGAGTCCAACTCACAGTCTATCGTTGACAGAACAAAGGGATTTGTTGAGAAGATGACAGAGCTTTGTGGGGCAGACAATGTATCAGTAGAGGGACATGATGACAGCTTAAAGAATGAGAAGGCCGGAGCTAAGGTGGTTATCGATGTAGGTATCCCTGCTGAAGTTAAGGATGTAGATGCTGCTGCAGTTGCTTCTGCTATACTTGAGAAGAAAGATCTTATAGCTATTTACGGTTCTAATGAGTTTGCAGCAAATGCTATAATCACAGCAAACGAAGGTCTTGACAAGCTCGGCGCTGACAAGGTAATCGCAGTTGGTTTTGATGCCGGTAAGAAGCTTCTTGACGCAGTTAGAGCTAAGACATTTGCAGGTGCTGCAACACAGGGATCCTGTACAGATTGGTTACCAGGCAGTTAAGCTTGCTGTAGAAGCAGCTGACGGCAAGAGTGTATCTGATGTGGATACAGGAGCTAAGTGGTACAACGCTGACAATATGGACGCAGATGACATTAAGCCTTGCTTATATGAGTAAATCTGTGGTAAAATAATAACAACAAGGGGTGCCTTGCAATTAGGCACCCCATTATGTAAGGACTATGTGTTAAAACATTCACAATCAATTAATAATTAGGAAGGAAGAAGAAATGTTAAAAAATATTCCTAAGATACTATCGCCTGAGCTTTTGACGGCACTTTGCGAGATGGGACATTCTGACAGACTTGTAATATCAGATGGCAATTTCCCTGCTCATACCATGGGCAAAAATGCCAAGGTAATTAGGCTTGACGGACATGGAGTTCCTGAGGTGCTTGATGCTATATTGAAGCTATTTCCACTCGATACCTATACTGAAAAAAATCAGTTTCTCTTATGGAGAAGGTGCCGGGAGATACTGTGGAAACCCCGATATGGAAGGAATTTGAGGAAATAGTGGCAAAATACGATGAGCGTGGTGCAGCTACCATCGGCTTCATCGAAAGATTTAAGTTTTATGAGGAGGCTAAGACCTCTTATCTCATAATAGCAACTTCTGAAAAGGCTCTATATGCAAATATAATGTTGCAGAAGGGTGTAGTTACAGACTAAGGTCTGAGAAAATGGAGGAAAAAAAGATGGCGAACAAAATTGTATTGAACGAGACTTCTTATCACGGAGCAGGCGCAATCAAGGAGATTACTGTAGAGGCTAAGAACAGAGGCTTCAAGAAGGCTTTCGTATGTTCAGATCCTGACCTTGTTAAGTTCAATGTAACAAGCAAGGTAACTGATTTGCTTAAGGCTGAAAATATGGACTTTGAGGTATATTCTGAGATACAGCCAAATCCAACAATCGAAAATGTACAGGGAGGAGTAGCTGCATTTAAGAAGGCAGGAGCTGACTACATTATATCTATCGGTGGCGGTTCATCTATGGATACAGCTAAGGCTATCGGTATCATTATCACCAATCCTGAGTTTGAAGATGTTAGAAGCCTTGAAGGTCTTTCAGCAACTAAAAACCCTTGTGTACCTATATTTGCAGTTCCTACAACAGCAGGTACAGCAGCAGAGGTTACCATCAACTACGTTATTACAGATGTAGAAAAGAAGCGTAAATTCGTATGTGTAGACCCACACGATATCCCTGTAGTTGCATTTGTAGACCCTGAGATGATGAGCTCAATGCCTAAGGGACTTACTGCTTCAACAGGCATGGATGCACTTACACACGCTATCGAGGGCTATACAACTCTTGGTGCAAATACAATTACAGATATGTTCAACTTAAAGGCTATCGAGCTTATTGCAAAGAGCCTTAGAGGAGCTGTTGAGAACACAAAGGAAGGCAGAGAGGGTATGGCGCTTGGCCAGTATCTTACCGGTATGGGCTTCTCTAACTGCGGTCTTGGCATAGTTCATTCTATGGCACATTCCTTAGGTGCTGTATATGACACACCTCACGGAGTTGCTAACGCCATCCTCCTCCCTACAGTAATGGAGTACAACGCAGAGGCTACAGGCGAGAAGTTAAAGGATGTAGCCATCGCAATGGGCGTTGAAGGCGTAGAGAAGATGAGTCAGGAAGAGTATAGAAAGGCAGCAGTAGAGGCAGTAAAGCAGCTTTCTAAAGACGTAGGCATCCCTGCTGACCTCAAGGCTATAGTAAAGCCTGAGGACCTTGACTTCCTACACAGTCTGCCATGGATGATGCCTGCAGACCGGGCAATCCAAAGGAGCCAACCTTTGAGGACATCAAGAACCTTTATCTTAAGCTTATGTAATTTGGCGTAATGGCATAAATGGTGTGATTTAGGCTTATATGAATAACTATCCCCTCACTGAAATGAAATATTTTGGTGGGGGATTTTGATATGTAATTTATCTTACAAAGTATTCACAAATCACTTACTTTTTGTAGTTAGTTATATACTTTATGACAATATAGTGTTAAAATTACGATAAGTAGTTTGATTGTTAGGGAGGTGGCTATGCAATTCAATTATGCACTTCTAAGTAATGAGGGAGAATTTACAATATTTCGTTATGGAGATAGTGTAATAAGATTTTAAAGCACCATATTCATTAGAAAAAAATACACTGCGATAAAGGAATGGGATAAAGGCTATCTTGTTGTTATGGCTAAGTATAAGCATAATAAAGAAAGTGAAGAGGAGTACATTGACCTGATTCCAATACTGGAGAAGCTATACATTGCACCAGAGGAGTTTTTAAGACCAATTAAGGGGGTGAAGATAGAAAATGCTTGATATTATTAAAATTGCAGATAGAGGCAGACATGATTGTTAATGGATATGCATTTACCAGATGTGATGAGGGATTTAGAATACTTAACCTCAATCAACCAGATAGGGCACTTGTAATATCACGAGACGGCGAAACGTTAGAGACATCAATGGATGATATCGAGATTCAGATTGCCAAAAGATTACTACAGAAAAATAAGAAGTTTATGGAGGAAGAGTATGCTCAAATATTATGAATTTAAAATTGCAGGCTATTACCTTTATTTTACTTCATTTTGTACGGTGGAATGTATGCATCATGATACTAGTGACAGAAAAATTAACTGAGGCAGGTTCCGCAAAGTTCTTTGTTAAGGATAATGGAGACACAGTGCTTCAAAAATCAAGGAAGGCTTACAGATAGGGAGGTATCTAAAATACAGGGATTTATAAAGGATAACTATAAAAGCCATATATATGAAAATGGTCTGAATATAGTAGAAAAAGGATATTACAAAGGAAATAATTAAAGACAACTTGTCCATACCAAATCCTGATAGAAAAACAGCTTTTTGGTATGGACATTTTCTTTTCAAAGGAATTTACCTTTTGAGGACATCAAGAACCTTTATCTTAAGCTTATGTAATTTGGCGTAATGGCATAAATGGTGTGATTTAGGCTTATAGAATAATTATCCCCTGCTGAAATGAAATATTTTAGGGGGATTTTTTGGACAAAGTATGTCCCATAGATTTGATATATTATGCATATAAAAAAATAAATTAAAGGAAAAAGAGACTATGAAAATTGAAAAGTTTTTTTGAGCTAGTAAAGATGGAAGGCAGGGCCAGAGCAGGAAATGGTGGTAATAAAAAAATGTTCAGGAGATTAGTGGTTTGTTTTTTTAACAAAGTAAATGAAGAAGATACACATTCTTAAGAATTACGAAACTATGGGTCTGGATGATATCAGAGAAACCATGTTCTCTTTATAAAAAGTATTCACATACATTTAAGGATATAGCAAATGAATTAAATGTATCAGAAGAATTTGTTAGGGACATATTGGAACGAATTATACAACTTGGATGTTTTTAAGCCAGTATAGGGATGAATAAGAAAGAAAAATGGAAGAATCAAGGAAAAAGGTAGAAAGATTAAGGAGGAAGACTATGACATTGGTTGAGTTATTTGGACAATATTATAATGGGGAACTGACAAATGAAGAAGAGATCAAAAAGAATTTTCAAAGAAGAAATAAATTTTTTTAGTGTGATTCATCCTACAGATATAACAGATGATGGATTATATTCAATTGGAGATGATAATTCAATTCTTGATATTGAAGTTTCAGCATATAGTGACAAAGAAGATTTTTATGATAAATTAGATAGCTTTTGTTGATATTATATTTGACAGACTCCAGCCCTATGAGGCTGTAGTAAATTATTGAAAACAGAATAAGCCTTTGTAGTTACGTGGACGGAAAAAAGGTTGTCCAGTGATGAAGATAAAAAGACCTGTGAAAAAAATATTCATAATTATTAAAAACAATGAATTTTGGACAAGATATGTCCAAGCCACTTTTTATAATACAAACATAACAGCTGTTAGTAACAAGTTGATTAGTTTGAAAAGGAGAGTAGTTATGAATAAGATTAAGAACACTTTAGTAATCCTTATAGCCTTGATTGTTTCTATGAATATGACGGTTGTCACTAAAGGCTTATCCACTTCATATGTCTGATTTTATTAAGATTATGTACACTAAGCCAACAGTTACAGACAGTATCAGATACAAATCAGATACATACCTTCAAACAAAGCTTGGAAGAATAAATCTAAATGAGGAGGTATTGAATAAGTTTAGAGTGAAGGATAAGATAGGTAGGGAGGCTATTGTAGACTATGTAGTAGATCATTTAGAAGAGCTAAGTATTCACTTGTACTAAAAAGGTACGATGGTAAAGAAGTAAATATTAGAAGGATAGTAGCAGGCTTTGTCAAATGAGGACATTAAAAAAAGCTTTTAGCTGATAACATTTACCTAGCAGTGCAGGGAAAAGAAAAAAAGGGAAATCTTTTCGAGTTAGACTTAAATAAAATTCTAAATAGAACATACATTGAAGTTGATCTGGAAAAATCAAATTATTTCACAGGTAATAAAAAGGCAAGAGAATAGTTACTACCAATGTGGTAACAGGAGATACACAGAAAAAGGCTCAGACTTCTAAAGGCTTATTTAAGATAATCTATATGCAGAAAAAACAGAGTATTGCATTATAGAGATTTCAATAATTTACCCAAAACAGACTTTGTTGAAAGATGGATGAGATTTGATAATGCTAATTCAATAGGAATCCACGATGCTCCTTGGAGAAAGCTTAGCTCAGATTGGGAAGCATCAGCTACAAAAATGGACACGGCTCACATGAGCTATGTAAATACACCGACAGAAGCAGTTAAGACAATTTATGACAATGCAGTACAGCGGTATGCCTGTAGTAGTTTATTAAAAATATTTTCAAATACGAGGAGGAAGTAAAAATGCTTAGAATGATTGATTTTAGTAAGGCTGTAAAAGTATTACAAACCGTCTTATGATAATGTAGTTGTTGCATTGGGGAATAATAAATATGAAATCTTTTATGAAAATAATGATTTTGGTTTCATTGATTTTTATCCTGTTTCCTTATGTTTGTCCTGATTGTGAAGAATATGAGCAGATAAAGGAAATAACAAAAGAAGAATATATGCTTGAATTGGCTAAGTTTGTATCTGAGAATTCACACAAAAATCAAATTGATAAAGCTGGTATTGATTACTTTGCAGGACATATACAGGCTGTAGTAAATGGTGTGACTACAAATAAAGAAAAAATAGTTGCCTATCTTCATGACACGGTTGAAGATACTCCACTTACAATAGAGAGAATAAAAGAATTGTTTGGGGAGGAGATAGGCGAAGCAGTATTTGCTATTACAAAGTCTAAGGATGGGAGCCTGTCTTATGATGATTATATAGAGAGGGTGAAAAGCAAATCCTTTAGCAAGAGCAGTTAAAATATCAGATTTAAAAGCATAATATGGATTTGTCAAGACTTGAAAAAGTTGGGATTACAGAGAGGATATTAAAAGGGCAAAAAGTATCAGAAGGCACTTAAAAATTACAGGAATAAGTTTTTGGACAAAAATATGTCTGCATAATTTGTTATACTCTAAATATAATAAAAACGAGGAGATAACGATATGACATTAGTGGAGTTATTTGGAAAAATATTATAATGGAGAAATTACAGATAAGAAAAAGATTAAAGAGATTTACAAAAAAAGAGATAAAAATTTTTAAAGTTATTCATCCTGAAGATATAACAGATGATGGTTGTTATTCAATTGGAGATGGAAATGCAATATTAGATATTGAAACATCAGAATTTAGCAAAAACGAAGATTTTAGAGAAAAACTTATAGAGTTTTTAGATATAATTTTAACACGAGTAAAAATAAGCATGTTAAAAGTATAAAGAAACAAAAATTAAGAATAAACGATATCTTTGGACACATCCTGTCCATTCCTTCAGCTATACTTTAACCATAACAAACAAAACACCGAAAAGGAGAAAAATTATGGAAAAACAAAGAACAAAAATTGGCTTGATATCGAGATAAGCGATGAGACAAAGCAGTTACTTGATGAAACAGAGGGCTTAATCAAAGAGGCTGAAAAATCTAATCTATGAAATGACAGGAGAAAGGCTTAAACATTATGAGTTTAGTCCTGATGAACAGTATCCGGTTGTGATTGATAAGAATCTTGATGTTGTAATGGTTCCACAAGTGCCAATAGAGGAGATATATTACAAGTCCGGTGGACTCTATCAGGCTACTCTGGATTGGCAGATGGGATACCTTGATGGAACGGGGAGAATGGCAATTCCTTTCAAATACGAATCAGCTTATCCTTTTTCTGAGTCAGGACTTGCCCTGCTAATTACACCTGAAGGAGAGGCCTCCTATATAAACAAAGCTGGTGACCAGGTTATAGCCTTAAATGAAGGGATAGTAGATGGAGGTATATTTGAACAGGGGCTAAGCTTTTATAACTGACGGAGAAATCTACACTTTCATTAATGAAAAAGGGAGAAGAAGCCTTTAGTGAAAAGTTTTTATACACCGATGGCTTTGCAAAGAATGGAGTGGCTATTATAAAAGGCATGAATGGCATTTACAAAGGTATAGACACGAAGGGAAGTACTTTGTTTGAAATACCTGAAGGCATAAGTGCCTTAGGATTTCATAAAAACCCTGATGTAACCATCATAGAGAATAAAGGTAAACTTGGCTTGATGGATAAAGAAGGCAATATAACCGTAGAATGTAAGTTTAAGGAAATAGAGGTGTCAAGATTTAGCGACTTTCACATAGTAAAAGCCGGGAAAAACTGGGCGATAATAAACAAGTTTGGCGAAGAAGTCATGGAGCCTGTCTTTAAGAGTCTTACAGTGATTAACAAGCAGGGATATTTCGCAGGCAAAATAGATGAAAAGTCTGAACTCGCATCTAAAATACAGGACTTTTCAAAGTCTGACTTATATGTAGGCAGAATAACAGTTTCAGGCAATACCATTAATACAAGTATCGGGTATGCTATTCCGGGAGTTAAAAGCGTTGAAATAAGTGAAGATGATCCTTTACTTACACTTACTTATAAGGTAGGAGCAAAGGTTTTACACGATATTACGAAACGAGAAAATGATAATGGAATAATCAACTGCTTCTTCTCAGCATTCTACGGAGGTGAGGCAGTAGTAGAGCTTCCGGGAACTATACTGGCAAGTATCATACTTAGCAAAAGTGAAAATGAGTAAAAATTCTGTCATTTGAGGAGAAAAAGCTAGATTTTTCAAGGTAAGTGCAAGATGATTTTTCAAAAGTAAAAGCAACGATATTTTTCAATGTAAATGCACCAGGGGTATCTGTCAAAGTAAGTGCAACACCATGTTACATTTAATTTGAAAAACTACAAACGAGTACTTGACACAAACTAAAGTTGATTGCTGGTTGAGAAAGACATGAATCTGTAGTATAATATGATAGAGTGTAGTGTTCAGTACACATATGCTTGAAATATACAAAAAAGAGGGATATTGATATGCAAAAAGAAAAAAAGCAGGACGAAATAAGACAATAGATATTTCTGTTGAAGAGGGTCGCCAGTATCTTGAAAGATGTATTTTAATAAATGATAGAGTAGAATTAACGGATATTCTTGATAGAACTATATTAGGCGATTGTCTTGAAGTTATGCCGTGTCTCCCAATGGGATTTGTAGATTTACTTATTGCAGACCCCCATATAATCTTGATAAAAATTTCCATGGTAGAAAAATTTAAAAACCACGGATGAATTATATATTGATTATACTGAAAGTTGGGTTGAAAAAGGTGATTCCACTCTTAAAGCCTAATGCAACAATATATGTATGCTGTGATTGGCAATCTAGTTCTGCAGTTGGTACAGTTCTGAAAAGACATTTTAACATTCAGAATCGCATTACATGGCAGAGGGAAAAAGGACGTGGGGCTCTAAGTAACTGGAAGAACGGCATGGAAGATGTGTGGTTTGCTACAAACTCAAAATCGTATACATTTAATGTGGAAGATGTAAAGATACGGCGCAAGGTTATAGCTCCGTATAAGATTGATGGAAAGCCTAAAGACTGGGAAGAAACGGAAAACGGCAACTTTAGAAACACATACCCCTCAAACTTTTGGGATGATATCTCTATTCCATATTGGTCAATGCCTGAGAATACAGCACATCCCACACAAAAATCTGAAAAGTTTCTTGCAAAATTGATACTTGCAAGTTCCAATCTCAGTGATGTTGTTTTTGACCCGTTTTTAGAGGTCGGGTTCAACATCTGTGACAGCAAAGAAGCTGAACCGCAAGTATTTAGAATAGAAATAAATGAGCAGTATTGTGTATGGGCGGAAAAAAGACTGGAAATGGCAGATGTAGACAAAACAATTCAAGGATACGCAGATGGGGTTTTTTGGGAAAGAAATACTGCATCATTGCAGAAAAAAACGCATAATGCACAAATTGTGTTATAAGATTGAGTAGTATGTATAATCGTGATGTAATTAACAGACTTATTACCTGTATTCAGAAGTTTGATGGAATAGGTGACAAAGAAAAGCTTGCTTCTTTGGTAAAGAATGAATTTAATCTCATACAAGATAGAAAGGTATTTTATTCATCTGATTTTGCTATAAGATTTAGTAAAGCAAAAAGCAAGCGTATGAGTAACACTGTATTATCGTTGTCAGCTTTGCAGAAATACGATAATGAACCTTTTATCGTTTGCATAGTAACCTCTGAAAACTAACTACATGATGTTGGCTAATTCTACTTTTTTGAAGAAAATTAGTCACTCTTCACAGGAATTAAGAGATGATAATATTCGTGGGAGTTTTTAACGAAGTGATATTATGTTTGACTTTAATCATATGGAAAAATGAGCCGAATAATTTTCAAAAACTGTTTGCATACCATTCAGAGTTTACTTTCCAAGACAATCTTGAACGTTTAGTTGAAAGCACAAATGGTATAGTAGGTCGAAATTTGAAATTTATTGTTTCACCTGTCGATGAAAGCAATATTCTCTTATCTGTGGACAGAGCAGAACGATTTCTGCAGTCTTCAGAGTATATGGATTTGAATAATGACCTTAATTTTAGGGTTGAACAAGTTCAGGGCGAAATTGCTATTGCCGCATTTATTGATAATGTCAATATTCGTGGTCGGGTTATTGAGTATCTTATTACAGATAATGGTTCTACATTAAAGAACAAAATTATTGATGCCCTGAATGTTGGTTCACCATTACCAACATTTAGGACGGAAGATAAACTTGGAGACTATTCAAAAATTTATTCGTCATATGTTACAGAAACGGATATTAAGACAAAGGTATTGTTCTTAGATGGGAATCCAAAAGCATATAATATTGACAAACTACTTGAGTTTCTTTCAACACAAAAAGCGGTTTACATGATTTATTTGATTGGCATAGACGAAAAATAAAAAAATCGTTGCTCGCCTTATTTCAGTATTTGATGAGAGACTGATAGGTGCAACAAACATTCAACAGCATTGGGCGGGAAGAAATTCAAGAGGGGTTGCACAATTTAATGGAAAAACTCTTGTTAAAATTCTAGAACAAGATAACGGATTTTCCATTAATCGCAATGAAGCACAGGTGTTCTTGAAACGGTTGATAGATAGGTAAAGTGTTGGATATATAATATGCTGGCCTTTATTCTGCTTTTTATTCAATAAGCGCGTTTTAACTGAAGCGTACCCAAACATATCCTGATAGTGGAAAGTGCAGAGTCGATAGCAGGTGCATTATTCGAGAGGAGGGATCCTGAGGGAAGCCGTAAAGTAAATCTCTGGTCTAGTTGACGGAGGTTTGCTTACAGACCTTGAGTTCGAGCAAATTGGTGAGATCAGCTTATTCATCTTTGGTTGTGGATTGTTACATGCTAGTTTAGATGAAAGTTACATACTTAATGTTGAATTGATAATCTTTATTTTTTTCAACATATTGACTCATTGATTTTCAGTAAGATTTTATCGACTATATAAGTCTTCTGAAGTGTGATATATTTAACAATGTAGTAATGATACTTTATAAACCTTTGAATGTAAGATACTAAGCTGTATATAAGTGTTTTATGTTGATGTTGTGGACTCTTGTAAAGTTGTATATATTAAAGGTGCAAATGTAGATATTATTATTGAGAGTACTAAATAATTCTGTTTACTTCGTGACTACATTTAGACGGAGACAGTATAATTGTAGCATGAATGACGACTGTAGACTGCTGACTGAAAGGTAATTCGCAAGATAGACACTATAGAATCCGATTGATTAAAGTCAGATTATGATATGGCTGAGCACTAGGTAGCCGAAAGAATATCTGTAATAAGATGGTAGAAGGTTTATGAACTTCTTTGGTTTGTGATAATGACTTAATCCCATTTTTGACACTTGGTCTCATTTTTGACACTTGGTAAAGAATAAAGTGGCGGTAACCTATGTAATATACGAGTCAGGGGTGCGGACATAAAGTTGGACTCTTATAGAGCTCTGAAAGGAGCTTTTATGTATTCTAAGCAACAAAAAGAGGCGGCATTAAAACTGTATAAAGCAATCCAAATCGGTAAGTGAAACTGTAAGAATTTTAGGATACCCAACTAGAAAACAATTATATAACTGGGTATATGAAGAAAAACATCCACCTAAAAAGCGTAAAAATTAACTGCAGTGAAATCCGCCCTATCATCCTAGAAATCCTTCATTAGATGTTAAACTTAATGCAATTTATCGTTGCTTTGAACTGGGTGAGAATATAAAAATATGTATCAGAAGATATTGGTTATAGCAGAGCCAGTATATATCAATGGTATAAGCGATACCTGAAAGAAGGTGCAATAGGTCTTATGAATAACAAAAATATTCCATCAGGAAAGTTAACAGAAGGAAGTACTTCTAGAATTAAAAATAATTTCATCAACAGAAGAAATAGAAGCATTAAGATCACAAATGCAAGATATGCAAATGGAGATAGATATTCTCAAAGAAACAATAAATGTATTAAAAAGACCCCGGCATCGACCAAACAGCTCTCAGCAACAGAGAAAAAGGCAGTGATAATCGATGCCATAAAGAATAAATACTCACTGCCTTCACTGCTACATAAGTTACAAATATCAAAAAGCAGTTACTATTACCAAAAGAAAGCTATATCACGTAAAGATAAATATGAAAACTTAAGGACTAGGATAAAAGGATTATATGAAGAAAATAAGAAGCGATATGGATATCGAAGAATTCATGCATCCTTAAAACGAGAGAATATGGTTATTTCAGAAAAGATAATTAGACGTATTATGCGTGCAGAAGGCTTAATAGTAAAGATTAAAAAAACAGCTAAATATAACTCCTATGCTGGTGAGATAACTCCTGCTGTGCCAAATAAATTAAAGGGTGATTTTACTGCTACAAAACCTAACGCTAAATGGTTGACAGATATAACAGAGTTTGCCATTCCCTCAGGAAAAGTATATCTTTCTCCAATAGTGGATTGTTTTGACGGTTTATTAGTAACTTGGAACATTAGTACATCGCCTGATGCTAAACTTGTTAACAAAATGCTGGATAATGCCATTAGTAAGTTACAACCCGGTGATAAACCTGTCATACATAGTGATAGAGGTGTACACTACCGTTGGTCCGGTTGGATTGAACGAATGAATAATACCGGATTAACAAGATCGATGTCTAAGAAAGGCTGCTCTCCTGATAACTCAGCTTGTGAAGGTGTATTTGGCAGATTAAAGAACGAGATGTTTTATAATACTGATTGGAGTGGAGTAAGTCTTTCAAAGTTTATAGATGTATTAAATAATTATCTTAATTGGTATAATGAAACACGAATAAAAAAATCATTAGGATATATGAGTCCCTATGGAGTACCGACGAAGTTTAGGATTAGTAGTTTAGTTAGTCCTAAAAATCGTCCGCACCCCCACACTTAGTGTTGCAATTTATATAGCTAGATTTTTCAAGGTAAGTGCAACACTTTATAAAAATAGTAAATGCAACACTATTGCCAGATAAAAATGATAAAATTATATCAATAAAAATCAGACTGAATTTAATCAAATTTGGTTTGATTTTATTGCTTTTGATCGAAAAAAAGGGTATAACAAACAGACCTGAAACCACATCTTTCAGGTTAAATGCAACAGTTTTTAGTGTTGCGTTTACTTTGAAGGGTATTTACTTTATCTCTGGTTAGTGTTTTAATAGTTTTGGAGTTAAATTCACATCACTTTCGTTTATCCTTTTAAGCTTTAGTTTTGTAAAGAACTCCGCCGGCAGTGCGTTCATAGCTGTTTCAAATGGACTTTTACCAAACAAAGACTTTCGTACATAGCTGTTTATATGGTTCGTGACCAATAGCGTGTCCTTGTTTGTAAGTCTGCTAAAAGACGTCCCTTTCGGAAGGATAGTCCTTATAAGCTTATGGTTATTTTCGCACTGTCCTTTTTGATCAGAACGGTTCGGTTCGCAAAAGAAGATGTTTGTGCGCTTTCCGCCGTATATGGATTTCTCCATGCCATCTATATTTGAGAATTCATGCCCATTATCGGTTAGTATCAGAGGAAAGCACATAGCAAACAGCTCTTTTTCCCAGTTTTTTTCTCTAAACTATCAAACAAGTCTGTAACACATTTTGAAGTATGCTCCTTAAGCCTGAATATTAGCTGCATGTGGAATTGAGTAAAGTGCAGTGTCAGCAGTACCCGTGAATCTTCTTTTTTTGCCTACAACACAATCCATCTGTACTACAGGCACGTCGTTTTCTGAAAGATATTTTTTTAAAATCGGAATACAGGTGCCCTGTTTTTTTGGGGTTTTTAGCTTTGGTACAATTCTAACCTTTCGTTTTCTTCGTTTTACAGCCTGTGGCAGGTCTATTATTCCTGCATCCATTTCGCCTGCCATAACCAGCCTTCTTAAGGTAGATTCGCTTATGTTTAGTTCATCCCCATTGTTCTTAGCTATATGGTAAAGAGACTGTCCTTTTTTTATACGTGGGGAGATTATGCTATTTATCCTTGTCATATCCTCGAGGGTAAGGTCAAAGCCGTTACGGGACTGTATAAGGGTATCACAGTATTCTGCCTGGGCTTTTTTAGCATCATAGAAATGTTTTTCAAGTCGGCAGTATCCTCTTTTTGTGCAGCCGTTACATAGTTTTACCTTGGAACCATTCCGGTGTTCACAGCTTCTTTTGCTGTAATGCTCACAGTATTTTTTAGCAAGATGGCATGAGCGGCATTTCTTATTACAGTCTTTAGAACCGCAGATGTGTTTGACATTACATCCGGTATAATCGTTGCAGTCGCAGGTGTTAGGGGTTTTGACAATTGAATGCCTGCCTATCTCCCTTGAAATGGTAGAAGGGGATTTCTCAAGGAAATCAGCAATACTTCTGATTGAAAAGCCCTGTGAGAGCAGGGTTTCGATTTTGATGCGTTCAGCATTAGTAAGATGTTTCTTCTTGTTCATAGGAACTCCTTTTGTTAGTATGATTTTAGTTACCTATGAATAAAAGCACACAGCAAGAATAAAAAAACAAGGGTCTAAAATGAAGAATATAAGGTATTTCAGGCTAAAAGCAACATCACCTTCAAAGTAAAAGCAACGGCACCTTTCAATGTAAGTGCAACATTATTTTCAAAGTAAAAGCAACGATATTTTTCAATGTAAATGCAACAGGGGTATCCGTCAAAGTAGGTGCAACATCATGTTGCATTTAAGTTGAAAAACTACTTGCAATTTATATAGGCTCACAATAGTTGATAAAATAATTGACTAAACCTTGATTATGTTGTATACTAAGTCAATGGGAAAGGTTCCATTTTATCAGTAATTTTGGCATCGCTTACCAAAATTAGTTCAACAGAGGGGTTATAAATAGCATGGAAAAGCGGAAATTTTTTTAGCTTACAGACAAGCAAGGGATTATTGTGTGATTTTATAACCGCTGTTAAAAATGAATATTGTAAATTAAGGCATCTGTCTGATGAAATATCGGTCAGGTGCTTTTTGCTATTTAAAAACATAGCTAAGAGTTACGTGGTCTTGGATACATAAGTGGATTCTTTTCACCATATATTGAAGGAGAGTCAATAGCAAAAATAATAACTATGAATACTATTGAATTCAGTAAGTTATAAGAAGAACAAAAGGAGTAACACATAATATGAACGACCGTTCTATATGTAGCTATTACCAGAGCAAAGAAAAATGTATATATAAGTTATAGTGGAGAGCTATGCGAGTTATTGGCATAAACGGTTGTGTATAAAGAAAGTGGATATAGGACAACAGAGTCTCCGAAAATTAAGCAAATTTAGAAAGGATAAGTAAAAATATGAAGCTAAAAACTTAGCAATATCAGTAATACAATTTTGTTTATATGTCTTACACTCGTTTTATCCTTATCTGTCTTGCCTTACAGCGTAAAAGGTCGCGGACATTGTAACGGTAAGCTACGAAGTTACTTACCATCAGAGTGAAAGCCAGACAAATGTTAAACCTTATAAATGAATTTAGGACAAGTGGAACGTGGTATTGGAATGCAGACAATATTTCTAAAACTACGATAGCAGAGGGAACGCACACCTTTACAGCTTGACGCCAAACTTGAACGAGTCCGCAATGAAGAGAGCGACTGAAATAGCATTATTTTTTTCAACATACTAGACCTGATGAGACATCCTGCTTCTCCACTTTTCCAGAACAGTGTAATGTTGGAGAAAATATTGCCTATGGACAGGGGAGCACCGATGAAGTTTTTGTAGCTTGGCGAGAAGATAACGAAAACTATGAGGGACAAGGTCATAGAAGAAATATGCTTGTTAATGGCTTTACAAGCATAGGAATTGGATGTGCAGAAGTTAACGGAATAAAATATTGGGCTCAGGCTTTTGGGAATACAAGTGTTGAACAGCCTGAATCTGCGGATGATTCCAAAAAAATTGTCAATGTAGATGTGAAGGAGAAATTTATAGCGGATGCAGGGATAGAGCTCGAAACTGACAAAGATTATGACGATAAGGTTGTGATTACCAGCTATAAGGAGAATACAATTAAATTAAAGGTCGGTCAAATCTTAAAAATAAAAAGGTGGTTCCTTATATTAAGCCTATAATAACCTAAAATATGATTCCTTTATCAGGCGTAAATATTAAGGGAAAGAGTTTGAATTCGGACATAGTCTCTCTTGATGAAGGAGGAAGTATAATACCTAAGGCAGAAGGAAGAGGACAGATAGTATATGAAGTAAACTATCCTATGGGATTGTCTGAAAGACGTCTGAATGTTGAAGTAGAGAGGATAGATATATCAAAAGATGAAGGAATCGATATTGACATTGATACTCTTAGCTATGGGCAGTATATGGGAAAACCCATTGAGCCAATCATAAAGATAGAGTATACAGACGAGATTATACAAGTCTGTAGAGTTAGAAAAAAATAAAGATTATAAGATAGAATTTAAATATAACATAAATGCCAGTACAGGTAATAATGAAGCTGTTGCAATTATAACAGGAATTAATGGATACAAGGGGAAGAAAGAACTCTCATTTTTGATACCGCCTGCAGATGCTGATGAATTTAGGATTCCTAAAAATTCTAATCAAAAATATACAGGTAAAGCGATTTGTCCTAAAGTGGATATAAAAAATGATGATGGTATGGGCTTGGTTGAAGGAAAGGATTATATTCTTTCGTATGAAGACAATGTTGAGGAAGGAACTGCAACAGTATATGTTGAGTATAGAGGGAACTATAGCGGATCAAATGATGTATATTTCTTGATAGTAGGAGAAAAAGGAAATGCCGTCAAGAATAACACAAAAACAGGACCTGACAAGAAGGAAGGTAAAAAGAAAAAAATAAAGATAAATCGAATAGTACAATAAAAACTCCTGTTAAGCCAGATAAAAAAATAAAGTCCCCTGATGAAACTATGAATTCAAAGACAGGAGATACGTCAAAGACATAAAACAGCAATTGACAAGACAACAGTCAACACTAAGTACAGACTTGTATCTTCGAGTGGAACGGTGATATTGTCCCTAAAACAGAAAAAAAGGAGTTACCTACAAAAATACAATATTCAACTAAAAAGGATATGAAAAAGAGTGCAATAATAAATCTTAAAAAAAGGCTAAAAACTATATCAGACAAATTAAAAAAAGGAAAGACTTATTATATAAAAAGTGGGTGAAGTTAAAAATGGAAAGATAAAGTGGGGCAAGATAAAAAGCTGATAATTAAGTGATATCTGTAGCACAATCTATATATTACCGGTTCCAAGAGTCTGTAAGATAAAGTGGGTAAAATAAAAAAATAATTCCCATGGACATATCTTGTCCATCGAACTTGGTATACTTCAACCATAACAACAAACATCTCAAAGGAGAGAAAAATTATGGAGAAGAAATTAAGATGCGTTTACTATGTTGATAATGATGAATTGTTCATGAGCGACGAAGTGGAACTTCCATTACAGCCAGTCAAGCAAACCACCAATTTGAAAAAGAGCTTACGAATGTTATAGTGATTTTTACTGTGATGACCTACCGTTTATCCACGATAAAATCAAAGCGCCTTTTTTTCTTAGTGTAAATGCACGAGAAATATCTGTAACTGATGATGAATGGGAAGCCCTGAAGGCAAAAAGAAGTACTTGAAGATGAAGACTATTCTTCCTTTGTTACCGCCACACCACCAAGAGTCATTGATTTCTACGGAATAGATGAAGAAGGTGATGATTATAGTGGTGGAAGTGTTTATGAAGAATTTCATAGATTAGAAATCGAGGAAGAAGGAGATGTAGAAAGAAAGGTAAGATCAGTTTACTGGTGCTACTAAGCGAGCTGGAATTGTGCTACGGCGAAGTATCAAGTGGTGATGTAGTTAAGTCGATAAGAGATTTTTATGGAGCTACGGATTACCGCTATGATACAACCAGCTGGGAGAAAGCATATGAGTGCTATAAGCAATTTGATAACGAGATTCACGAAGGGCAGATAATCGAATTTGGAGTAAATAGAATAAAAAGTAAGCGATGAAAAAAATGGAAAAAGGCTTACTGAAAAAGGAACTGATAGGATGGAAAGAGTTTGAGTATGACAAAGTAGACGGTCAAGAGTTGGTAAATAAGTCAATATGGAAGGGAAAAATTGAAGAAGAAAACCATGTAGAGGAGGAGATTAGAAGGATAAACGAAGAACACATCCCACAATAAAGTGTATAAAGAAAGCCGGTTTAAGTAAACAAAAAGAAGAAAAGGATGGTATAGCACGATGGATACTATACAGAAAGTTTTTAAAAAAATTAAGCATATTTTTAGTCTTTGCAATGGTAATAGGACTTATGACTCTGAGAGTAGTCTTAGCAAAGAATAAGGACTATAAAGTTGAACTTGATTATGGTGATGGTTATGTTACGGTTTATAAAGGAAATAAATATGGAATTGTAAATGACAAAGGCAAAATTATAATTCCAATTGTATATCAGGACGTAATAAGAGATGATAATGGATATACACTAAGATATAATTTCTTTGTAAAAAGGCGGAAAATGGGGATTAGTAAATAAACATAATAAGGTCATGATAAAACTCCAGTATAATTCAATAGAATGGTATGGAGACAAGCATTACATTGTCAGTAAAAAAGATAAGAAGGGTTATGTTAATTATGGAATTATCAATTTCAATAACAAAGCTGTATTACCATTCAAATACAGTGATATTGAGAATTATATGGCAGCTGGGCTTCTGTAAAAAGGTAAGAAGTACGGGGTTTATAAATGATAAATTCAAAAACTATAATAAAAGCCTCAGTATGATTTTGTATCAACATATAATTCTGAAGGATATGCATCTGTTGCAAAAGTCAGGACACTATGGAATTATCAACAAGAAAAAAACAAGGTAATTATCCCATTTGAATATGATAATATAGAACAAATGAAATTCGATGATGGTTATATTGTGGCTTCTAAATCAGGCAAGACAGGTATCATAGATACAAAAAAATAAAAGTAATTATACCATTTGAATACGATAGTATTGGCACAGTAGATCTTGAAAAATGGTTTTCATAGTTGCCATAAAAATCAGATAAATACGGATACATAAATAAGGAAAAATAAGGTAGTAATTCCTTTTGAATATGAGGGAGGAAATAGATTTAGCGAAGGGTTGGCTGTTGTTTGTAAAGGCGACAAATGGGGATTCATTAACAAGGATAATGAAGTAATAATTCCTTTTGAGTATGATTATGCCTGGGGCTTTAGTGAAGGACTTGCAATAGTAAAGAAGGCTGGTAAATACGGCTTTATAAATAAGACCGGTAAGGTGGTTATCCCTCTAAAGTATAGTTGGGCAGGTAGCTTTTAGTGATGGAAGAGCTTCTGTAGAAAAGGGAGGAAAAGCAGGTACTGTAGATAAAAAAACGGAGTGTTCACTCCTAATCAGAATTAGTTACCAGCTTAATATCGGCTTTCTCAAGATACAAACTTTCTGTCTGGGCGACCTCTGCCCAGACAATACACTATTTTAAAGAATAATACAAATATTCGGAGGTTATTGCTTTGGACTACAGTATAGATAAAACAAAACAGGAGCAGCGTATCCTTGAGATATATCAGGATTTGCTTGACAATAAAGAAGTGGATATAGATGTTAAGTCTGAGAAATTTGGAGTAGATAAAAAAACCATAAAAAGAGATTTGACTGCGGTAGAAGAATTCTTAGATACAAGGTATCAATTGGAGATACAAAAAAGTAAGCCAAACATATACAAACTTAGCCGTGAAAATGCGGGAAGGCTTACACAGACAGAGGTGCTGGCTGTATGTAATATCCTGCTTAACAGTAGGGCATTTTCTAAAAAAAGAAATGAAAAAGGCTGTTGGATAAGATCATAGAACATAATTTGGATAAGGAAGAAAGTAAGTATGTAACTGCCCTTACAGGAAATGAGATGCATCATTATACAGAGCTTAGTACCTCCAAGCAAATCGCACCAGAGGACTTCCTTGAGAATATGAAAAATATAGCTGAGGCCGTTGTAAGTCAGAGAAAGATTGAAATCGAGTATAAGAGAAATGAGGATATTAATAGCATTAAAAGAAAGCTATGTCCTTTGGCTATTATGTTCTCGGAGATGTATTTTTACATAGCAGCTAAGATTGAGGACAAGGAAATTGAGGAAAAACTTAGAAGGAACTATTGTTCATCTCCTGCTATATACAGACTTGACAGGATTAGTAGAGTGAAAATACTTGATGAACATTTCAATATATCGGATAAGGATAGGTTTGAAGCCGGACATTTTAAGAATAAATCTAAATTTATGTATGGTGGAAACATTAGGCATATTACCTTCGACTATACAGGGACAAATAAAGGTATGATATTAGACCAGATACCTAATGCGACAGAAATGTACACAAAAGGTAATACTACACGCTTCAGAGCAGCGATAATAGGGGATGGACCGGAGATGTGGTTAAGGCTTCTAAAGATGCTGTAAAAATCATACCTCCAGCGGGCAAAAGAAGCTTAATAATAAACTAAGTAAAATGGGAGATTTTAAGATATGGGAAAAGATGTAGTCAAGCTAACTGGCTTTTATAGAAAAACAACAAGGGAAGGCTAAAGTATCTGATATCCGATAGGGTGTCTATACCAAATTCAATTATAAGAAAACTAAATAAAGAAGAAGATATAATTACAGAAAATGTGAGAACTGTTACTATAGAAAATATTGCAAAAAAATATAGTAATGGGATATTACGCTTATGCAGGTAAGGACTATGATAAAGAAGGTATCTTTACTGCTGAGGAAGTTTATCTAATTCATGACATCCTACTGTCTTCGAAAGAGGATAAAATCTATGGTTTTTTTGCCTAAAAACCTGTATTTCACTCGAGACTTCAAGAGAGATATTGAGGGTAATCAATATACTAAGAGAAGGTAAGAAAAAAGAGGGGGTAACTACAAAGATAGACTCACTCATTTCAGACTTAGAAAAGAAGCTTGAGGATAGGAAGTTACTTGATAAAAATTGGAATATTAAACGAGGCTGTAAAAATAATCGAAGAAAGCAGTGAGGTGGATATCAGAAGGTATCTGGCTATTAGCGGAGAGATTAAACTTGCAATCACAGATTATTTTGCTGAAAAGACTTCTTACCTTGAAAAGAGGTTCTTAGATGCTTTATGTGGAAAACTTGGCATAGATGTGGATATCGTCTGTATGACAGATAACAACAAATCTGAGCTACACTTTGTAAAGGCATACGGACAGTATAATGAGGTTGAATACTGTATAGAAGAGATAAAAAATAAGGGTATCAACTTTGGTGAAGCAGGTATCTACTATACAGATGAAATATACGAGAACTTCATCAAGGCTGTTTGTGAAAAAAATAATATAGGAGTATCCTTTAAAAAGGCAAACGCCGGAGATAATGAAATAATTAGGCTGTTAATTGACTTGATTGAAAGTATAGAGGCTGATTTCTCTTACGAGATACTTGGAAGGCTTGTAAATAATCAGACTGCAACTCTAAAACATATTATCAAAAAGAGATGAAAAGGCAAAAAGCAGAGGCATTAGAAAATGAAGTATTAAACGAAGATCCTATTTATGATGATAAGGATGAAGAACAGGGTAATTTAGAAAAAGAAAATACTGAAGAATATAAATATAGCCTTGAAAGGAGCTTATGATACCTTGCTTAGGCGTGAAAAATATTGGCTGGTCTAAGGCAAGGTATGAAGACTTCTTTAAAAGGCACGAGAGTATAGGGTGAATTCAGCACTCTTAATGAAAGAGAAAAATGTAAAGATTCAGCTTTTTAAAAGAATTCTTAAGGGACTTTATAGATATTTATGACGAAGAAAATACAGCAGAGAAGACTTATTTAAAACCTGCTTGAGTTTGCTAAAAAAATATTCTTACAACAATAAAAATAAAAAAATACATATCTTAAAGCACTTAGGGAATTGGCTGTTCCGTTTGGGCTTTTGGAAAAAGAGTGTAAAGAAGACCAGCTTAGCATAATAAAAAGATGCCTTTAGTGAACTTTAAGTTTGGAATGCCTGAAGAGATGGATAAGGTGAGGGCACAAAGGCTACAGGAAGATGCGTGGCAGAACGCCCATATAACTTCATAGTGGGGCTTTCAGCTTCCTATGTACTGCAGGATACGGCCAATTCTCCTGTACTAAGTGATGATGAGATAAAGGAAGTCTTGGACATTGACGTGGCCTATGTGCCGCTTGCAGGCAATTCTAACCAAGTATTTAAGGAAGAACTCGAGTACCTGTTAGCTACCTGTCCAAAAGGGGAGACGACCCTGATTTATAGCTATTACGATACATTAGCCTTCAAGGAACTTTCTCCAAGTCTTTTTTATCTAACAAAATTGAATGAAGCAGCAGAGAGAGAGTCAACTTATAAACCACATAAAACAGGTTACAGGTTTAATAAGTGTCTGGAAAATGTAGAAGATGAACTTGTAAAAAGAGATAGAAAAATAAAGGAGAAGAGTATACATTTGTAACCGAGAGCCTTAGTGCCACAACCCTTGAGACCTTAGTAAAATGCCCTTTTAAGTACTATTACCAGAAGATTCTTAATATAGCAGAGCCTGATAATAATTATAACGGTGAGACTTGGTTAAATGCTAGTGAAAAGGAACATTTTTTTCCATAGGATAATGGAATTATACTGTAAGGCTGTGTTCTCAGATAAATATGCAGGAGAGACGACATTTTCACAAGAGGAGTTTGACAAGGCTTATAATAAGGCGTTAAAGGAGACAGAAATTAAGGTGCCGTATATTTCTGAATGTGCAAAAAAATGTAGAGGCAGAATATATAAAAACAGGTAGCAATATCATACTTAGAAGAGTTACATAGGTTTTATGAAGAAGAACTTACAAGTGGAAGAAAGTGGATAGTTCTAGGTCATGCGAGCTTGGTTTTGGCAAAAGATGAAGGCGAAAGAATTTAGAGTTATATATAACTATGATGATAAAGTCAACTTTGACTGGAAAGGCTCTATAGATAGGATGGATGGATATATGGATGCTGAAGGCATAATTCACCTTAAGATTCTTGACTACAAGACGGGGAAAATGTCGAAATTAAAGGAAGGTATTAAAGGGAAGACAAAAAAGGAAAGTAAAAAATCGCTCTTACCTGATAAAAAGTTGTTGCCACCTGATATGAAATTGCAGCACTTTATTTACGGAATGGCTGGGATAGAGTATGTAAAACAAAGTCAAGAGACCTTAAAAGAAAAGTTTGGGAACAATGAAATAAAAGGCATAAAGCTTGATAAGGTCTTCTATGACTTTCCGTTTGAGCATAATAAAAATAATGTACACGATGCTACAAATAAGCTTGAAGAAATAGGATTTGACGTAGAATTAGCCATAGATAAAGATTTAGATATTACAAAATGTCTGCCCCAAAAAGCTAAGAATTTGCTTGTAAAGAGCCTTAGCGAGCTAAATGCGGGCAATATTAAGGGGTTTATGGTGAATGCAGAAACATATTATAATTCTCAAGCTGAAGAATACAGTAAAGTAAAGGATGGCTGTAGTTATTGTGGGTACGCTAAGATTTGCAGGAGAAAAGTAGGTAAGGGGGAAATGGATAATGAATAGGTATAAGGGAATTGCTGATAGTGGGCAAAGAGAATATATAACAAGTCATCTGAATGAGAGCATGTTTGTGGAAGCAGGTGCAGGTGCAGGCAAGACTACCCTCATTATTGAAAGAATAGTGGCTCAGCTTGTGGCGGGGGTAAAGCCCGAAGAAATAGCTGCTATAACCTTTACCAATGCTGCCGCAGAGGAACTAAGAGGAAGGATAGTTGCAGAGGTAAAAAAAAGGTCTGTAAGCAACAAGAAGCTTTACGTCTGTCTTACATAACATAGAAAAATATGCAGATATCCACTATCCATAGCTTCTGTGCTACTTTTTTAAAAGAGATGCTTTGAAGCAGGGCTTCCTATAGGAGCAAAGGTATTAGAAGATGATGATGACGAAATAAGAAAAGGGAAGATATTTGATTTGTGGCTAACTACATTGAATGAAGATGAACTTAAAGAAATGTATAGGGTTAGCGATACATCAAATAAACAGGCAAAGAGGGTAGTTTTTGATAATTTCTCGAAATTGGTTGATGTAAGTGAGTATTACAAAAATAGAAGAAGTGTCTGAAGAAGAATTCCAGTCATTTATAGTGTATAAAAGAGACGGCATATACCGCTATCGAGACTGAAGAAAATGCAATAATAAAAGTAATAATTGATAAGTTTTTTGCTAATCTGGAAGAGGCGGTGAATGAGGCAAAGCATATATTGCAAACTGACAATCCTATTAAAGTCGCTAAAAGTAGTGGGGAAAAATGGGAGTGTATAGAACAAGGAGAAAAACTATATGAAACCACAGAGGGGTACTTTCCGCTGTGGAACTAGATGCAATTATTAAACTTATTAAAAAAAGCTCCTAAAGTAGTGTTATTTCAAGATACAAAGATTAAATTGAATGATAAAACCAGAGAACAGGAAATTACTAGCAAGATAAAGGCTTTGAATGAGAGATTAGTAGAACATAATATAGCTTTTTATTTGAGGCTTTACCTAAACGTACAAATAAACAAAAATTTGATGATGAAAATGCAAAAAGAAATCTCTAATCATTTTAAAATACAGCTTGCTTGCAAGGAAATTTTACTTTGAAAAATCTGCCTGTTAAAGAATTAAACAATAATCAGTCGCTTGAGAAAGCCTATGAACTACTTAAAAGATGAAGAAGTAAGAAAATATTTCTATAATAAATTAAATGCGTATATGTAGATGAATTCGGGATACAGATCCACTGCAGGAATCAATAGTATGGAATCTTACTACCTTGGGAAATGCAGAAAACCTTAAGGAAGGCAAACTCTTTGTAGTAGGAGATCCTAAGCAGGCTATATACAGGTTTAGAGGGGCAGATCCTGCCATATATTTTAAGGTAAAAGACAGATTTGAGCAGTCTCCTTACGCAGGGGTTTTTCGTCTCAGTATAAATTATCGTTCAAATAACAAGCTGATTGACTATGTAAATGATTTCTTTGCTGATAAAGGTATACTATGGGAGGAAGAGGAAACAGAGAATTTCTCGTCAAATCCAGGTGGCTATGAGGAGATGGAGGCGGCAGAGGGAAGAGATATACCTGATAATCTAGAAGAGAAAGAGCTTGCAGGAGCGTATATGTATCTGGTTGAGGGTATGTATACGAAGGAGGCCGATATAGAGGATGAAATTTCTGATATAGAGAGTGAAGAGGCAGATACAGAGGATGAAAATGCTGATAAGGACAGCGAGAAAGATGATGGAGCTGCCGATAAGATACCTGAACTTGTAGAGGCCTTAGTAGAAGGAAAATACAAGATTAGAGACGGAAATAAGGGCTTTAGAGAAATCTGTTATAGTGACTTTTTGGTTTTATTTGATAAACATAGGGGCATGGGTAAGTATGTAGAAGAATTTTCAAAAAGGGGCATCAAGACTCAGGTACTAGGTGAGATAAATCTAGAGGAAGTAGAGATAGTAAACCACTTTCTTAGACTTTATAAGGCTATAGCTCATAGCCATAATAAGGAATACAGGACAGGTGCAGTAGAACTCCTTAAGCTTAAGTTATACGAGGGTAAGGCAGCACCCGAAAGTGGATTAAAGCTTACAGGATTTGAGGAAGATATATATGAGGCAGCAGCCAATCATATCATAGATGAGCTTGTAGAGGCTGTGAAAGGGCTATCTGCCTATGGAAAAGCAGCCTACCTGGCTGAGAAGCTTGATCTGTTTTTTGTAGGAAAAGAACAGCCTTATACCTATATAATCTCGAGTCAGACTAAGCTTCAGCAGCTGATTGAAAATATGTTTGCAGAGGACAAGGGCAATACTGTTGCCTTTATAAGAAAAACTGAACAATACATTTCTGATCTCCTTGACAGAGAACTGGTTTTGGAAAATACCGGGACTGATGTGGTAAGGCTGATGAATTATCATAAAGCTAAGGGCTTACAGGGAAAGATAGTGATACTGCCACCTAAATCAGCAAAGAAGGACAATGACGAGACGGATTATAGAAAAGATGACAACTACTATCCTCTTATAACTTGGGGACGCGATGGAGGGCGCGGTATAAAGGGCAGCACCTGTTCCTTTATGGGGCCTGAGGAAATTAAGGAAGAGGCCAAAAGTGCAGATAGAAGCGAAAAAATAAGACTTGACTATGTCGCAAAGACAAGAGCTGAAGAAGTTCTTATTTTCCTTGGCGACAAAAATACAGAAGAGGATGTAGAAAGGCTGGAAATTCCGATAATAAATGAGAAAAAGGCTGAACAGTTTGTTGAATATGAAAGAAATGTTGTATATAGTACAGAGGGTAAGGATGGTATAGCTTATCATAAGTTCAATCCTTCAGGTTTTGAGAATACTTCAAAGACAAGGGCAGAGGCATATATAAAAGCAAAGGAATCCGGTCTTGAAAAACTTACCAGAGATGAGATAAGACCTAGTGGAAATGTGATAGGAACTGTTCTGCACAGAGCCTTGGAACTTTTGATTGAAAGGCTCGGATTATCTACTGATGATGAAAACCTGGGCTGTAATTCAAAGCTAAACAGGCTGTAAAATGAGTTTAAGAAGGATATCACAGAGGGAATTATAGGAGAAGCAGAAAAGTTAAAGGAGCTAGACAGGTACAGAGAGTTTCTACCTAAGGCTGTCAGGGCTATGGAGAGCTATATCAGAGAAAAATATGGTAGAAAGACATTTCGGATAAGAATGTAAAGATATTTACAGAACTTCCTTTCTCGTATTATGAGGCGGATAAGTCAGATGAACTTAAAAGAAATTGAGAAAAATACGACTTAAAGAAGATGAGATAGCAGTAGATGGAGCAACTGGATAAATGGTACAGCAGATTTAATCTTTGTATATGGTGATAGAGCAATAGTTTTTGATTATAAATCCGACCTTGCGGACTATATAACCGAAAAGGAAGATTTTGAAAAAGACCTTAGAGGAAAGATATACCGGACAGCTTGTCTTTTATAGGTACTCGGTAAAACAAACTGTATGGAATAGATAGGACAGGATAGAACTTAAACTCCTCTACTTTAAGGACTATGGAGATGGACTTAGGTGTGTGAGAAGAAGATTCTGAAAATGAATTACCTTAAGCATTAAAGTAGAGTGCTATTTCGATAATGCTTAATTATTTGTAATTGTCCATACCAAATCCTGTCAGAGATAAACAGCTTTTGGTATGGACATAGTGAAAGTTTAACTTGTCCATACCAAATCCTGATATAAAAAAACAGCTTTTTGGTATGGACATAATAAAAGCTTGTAAACCCTCACTAAAATGGGGGAAAAATTACATTGTGATACTAAGTGCAGGAATAGAAGAAGAGCAAAAAGGGAAATAAAGATGCTGGTAGTTAAAAATTATAATATAAAGGAGAGCAAAAATGATGAAAAAACTAAAAAATCAAAAGGGGTCAGCTAACGATACTTCTTGCCACAGCTATGACTATCGGAAAACATTCAGGGGCAGTATATACTGCAAAGGCTGAGGAAAAACAACCATTAAGTGGGATAAGGCTACCAAAGAAAAAAATACAAATGGTTGGTTGATTGGGGCAATATACTTACAGGTACTATTGGAAAATGGACTGCTTAAAATAAGTGATAAAAAGGGTAATAAATTTGGTCTGGCAAAAAGAAGATGGGACAGTGATTTATGAGCCTCAATTTGAAAGAATTTCTGAAAGAGGAGGTCCGGAAGATTTATGGTATTATGATGGGAATATTATTTTGGATTATAAAGATAAAGATGGCAGATATTTTTCCGGACTGATGTCATCAGATGGTGAAGAACTGGTGCCCGTAGAATATGAAGAAATTACACCTGCCTCAGATGAGCATGATGAGGGTAGCTAAAAACGGGAAATATGGATACCTGAATGAAAAGTTTAAGTTGGTGATTCCTTGTAAATATGATGAAGCAGAATGGTTTAGAAATGGAATATCTGTTGTTAAAAAGGTAAGAAATATGGTGCTGTAGATAAAAAGGAAAACTGTAATTCCATTCAAGTATGATGAAATGTTGAATAATGAGCTATATAATGATAATCAGGGAAATACATTATTGCGTGTAAAAATGATAAATATGGGCTTTTAGATAGCAAGGGAAAAGTAGTTCTTCCATTAAAATATGATGGGATAAAGAATGCAGGTAAGGATAAGAGCGGACTTGCTTACTATAAAGTATGGAAAAAAATAATAAGGTAGGGTTTGTCAATGAAAAATCTTAAGGAGATTACAAAAAGTAAAATATGATAACGCAGGAAACTTTTTATGGAAATCTTGCAATTGTAGAAAAGAAAGAAAAATTAGGTGCTATAAACAATTTGGGCAAAAGAGGGTAGTGCCTGTTAAGTATCAGGGTGAAATAGAATCATACTACGGACTCAGCGTATGGAATAACTGGAGAATATCTTGCGTTGCTGAAAAAAAGGATACTTTGGGCTTTTTAGATAAAACAGGAAAAAGAAATAACTCCTTTTTAAATACTTGAGCATCGAATTTATTAATAAAGATACTATTATTGTAGAAAAATCCGGATCAAAGGTAGGAGTTATAAATAATAAGAATAAAAGTTGTGGTTCCATTTATTTATCAAGAAATAAAAACAATATTTCGGAACATCAATTGGCAGAGATGATGGTAGGGTTTGACAATGTGCTAAAAAGTATCTAAGGATGGCAAAAAGTATGGATATATAGACTTTAAAGGCAATATAGTCATTCCAATTAAATACAGTGAAGATAATGCTGATGCAGTATTAGAAAAGAAGTTTGCAAATAATCAAATTCAGAAGTGATGGGAGCATTGTCCATACCAAATCCTGACAGGAAAAACAGCTTTTGGTATGGACATTTTCTTTTCAAAGGAATCTACCTTTGAGGATATCAAGAACCTTTAACTTGATAAGTATTCTACATTACTTGCTTTTTGCAGTTAGTTATACATTTTATAACAATATAGTGTTAAAATTACGATAAGTAGTTTGATTGTTAGGGATGGCTGCACACTGATTATGCACTTCTAAGTAATGAGGGAGAATTTACAATATTTTCGTTATGGAGATAGTGTAATAAGATTTAAAAGCACCGTATTCGTTAGAAAAAAATACACTGCGATAAAGGAATGGGATAAAGGCTATCTTGTTGTTATGGCTAAGTATAAACATAATAAAGAAAGTGAAGAGGAATACATTGACCTGATTCCAATACTGGAGAAGTTGTACATTACGCCAGAGGAGTTTTTAAGACCAATTAAGGGGTGAAGATAGAAAATGCTGATATTATTAAAATTGCAGATGAGGCAGGTTCCGCAAAGTTCTTTGTTAAGGATAATGGAGACACAGTGCTACAAAATCAAGGAAGACTTACAGATAGGGAAGTATCTAAAATACAGGGATTTATAAAGGATAACTATAAAGTATGTATAGTGAAAATGGTCTGAACATAGTAGAAAAGGATATTACAAAGGAAATAATTAAAGATATCTGTCCATACCAAATCCTGTCAGAAAAACAGCTTTTGGTATGGACATTTTCTTTAAACTTCAACTTGACAATTAAATATTAAAAGTGATATGATTTTGATATCAAATAAATTCTTATGGACTGATAGTCCGGAAAGGAACCACTATGGAAGAGAAAATTCTTAAAAGCACAGGAAAGGGTTTTGTTATGCTCTTTGTGAGTCTGTTAATCATACTTACAGGCTGTGGCACCATAGCCTAGTGGCGATTTATGATATGACATTTTGCATCCCTATTGGGATTGTTGTTATGATAGCAGGCTTCATACTTATAGCCGGGGTGAAGGTAGTTAGGCCTCAGGAAGCTGTAGTTTATACACTTTTTGGTAAATACATTGGCACACTCAAAGAAGAAGGCTTTCACTTTATCAATCCATTTGCAACATCCTTCAATCCAGCTGCTAGGACGAAGCTCGGACAGAGTGGAGATGTGAAATCAAGTGTCAATGCAGAGGTAGCAATGGGCAATAAAATATCCCTCAAGGCAATGACACTCAACAATTCCAAGCAGAAGGTAAATGACGCACTTGGCAATCCTGTAGAAGTAGGAGTTGCAGTCATCTGAAAAGTAGTGGATACAGCAGCTGCGGTGTTCAATGTAGACAACTTCAAAGAATACCTGTCACTTCAGTGCGACACCTCTGTGAGAGATATAGTTAAGCTATATCCTTATGATGTAGCTCCTGACATAGATACCACAGGCGATGGAATTGCAGATGATGGAAGCCTCCGTGGCTCTACAACTGTGGTGGCTGAGCGTATCAGAAAGCTCATTCAGGAAAAGGTTGAGATAGCAGGACTGGAAATAGTAGAAGCAAGAATTACCTATCTTGCTTATGCTCCTGAGATTGCATCTGCGATGCTTCAGAGGCAGCAGGCAAATGCAATAATTGATGCGAGAAAGGTGATAGTTGAGGGTGCTGTAGGTATGGTTGAGATGGCACTTGAAATGCTCGAAGAAAAGGGGACAGTTGAACTTGATGAGGAGAGAAAGGCTGCAATGGTTTCAAATCTCCTCGTAGTACTTTGTGGAAACCACGAAGCTCAGCCTGTAGTAAATTCAGGAAGCCTGTATTAGTTTGGTTAACCAAAACAGGAAAAGAGGATAAATTCTCTTGTAAGCAAGCTTACATCGAATTTTTATACTTTTGACACTTGTATCATTATATATTAACCATAAAAAGGGAGAAAGGTTATGAAAACTTTAAGATATTTGTATCTGTTTGTGCTTGGCTTCCTGTCATTTTTGGTTTCACAGATACTTATAAGAATTCCGCTACTTAGTATTTTAACAAAGAATCCGAAGTTTGTGATATTTCAGATAAATAATGCCCTGCTTGTGGGTTGTCTTATTGCCCTAAGTGCAGGTATATTTGAAGAGGTTTTTAGGTTCTTATTCAGGAGGTTCCTTGTAAGGGAAGGTGTGAAAATATCCGAGCCGATAATATTCGGACTCGGACATTCGTTTATGGAAATTATATATATTTTTGCACCTGTAATATTATCTTCAGGTTTGTCGGTAATAAGTCGCTTGGGATAATTGAAAGAGTAATCGTAACCCTAATTCACATAGAATTATCCATTATTATTTGGAACGGATTTTTGGTAAATAAAAATATCTGTATCTGCTTTTGGCTGTTTTTGTCGCACTCAATTTGTGATATGCTTATACCGCTTGCAATGAGTGTTGGTATAGGCTCGTATGCATTGGAAATGCTTTTCTTTGCAGTTACTGTAATTATAGGTGCAATAACCTTAAGAATAAACAGAATGGAGTGGAAGTTATGAAAAAAATTTAGATTATCTGCCTTAGTTATAATGTTTTGCTTTTCTTGTATACTGTTTACAGCTTGTTCGGGTAAGTCATCCGATACAGGTAAAAGTTCTTCTGTATCAAGCGGGCAAAAAGAAAAATATATAGAAAAAGCACAGAATGTAATTACTCTTTTCAATGAAGAAAAGTCTGATGAAATTGTAGAGCTGTGCGATGAAGCTATGAAGAATGCCTTACCTAAGGATAAACTTTCTGAAATCTATACTCAGATTAAATCAAACGGTGACTTTGAAAAGTTCCTTGAAGGTGAGATGACAAAGGTTGAACAAGGTGGAAAGACTTTTACAGTTGTTGTCCAACAGGCAAAATATGAAAAGAATACGCTTACTTATACAATCAGCTTTGATAATGAAGACAAATTGGCGGGGATTTTTTATAAGTAGGGAAGTTTGAATTTGTGGAGAGGCAATATGAAGTTGAAAACATACGATAAAATTTTTGGAACTTTGTTTGCTGTTGCAAGCATAGTAATTATTGTCTTCTTTTTCAAGTAACAGTTTTTTTGAATGGGCATTTGCACGGCATCATAATACCTTGAGCTGGTACATACGACCATTATTTATTATCCCGATTGTATTAGGAGCATTTAAGAAACCTATACAATAATTTTTGCTTCAATTTTTGCTTATTTACAAGTATGTTCTGGTTTCCAGAGCCGGCGAAAGTAGATGAAAATGTCGTTGAATTTCTAGAATTTGAAAAGGATTATTTGACCACTGGTTGGGCACAGAGACAAAGCATTTGTAGTGGTTGCTGTTATACTCTTCTTTACATTTTTGATTTATACTACATGGAACAGAAAAATGGAAAATGGCTTCTGTTTGTTATTGTCATTAGTGCTTTATTGAAAGTTATTCATAGTGTTATTTTTAGTGGGAATAGTGGATTATCAATAGTCAAACCGGCAATTTTAGGAGTGGTTATATGCGCATCGGCAATTTTGATCCCTCATCAAGAAAAGATAAATAAATTAGAATTTATAAAAGTAAAAACAACTAATTATACTTAGAAAGAAGGAGGACGATAGCAAAAGAAACAGATACCGCTAAGAATAGGTGAGAAGCTTTCTACAATGCATTGGCCTCTTGAGCGGAGGATGATTTTTCGCTCACTTAACGGACAGATAGAATATCTCCTTACGGAATGTAAAGCAGAGAAAAAAGACGGAAAAAATATGTAGGTGAAAGTATAGATGAGCCGATAGAGCTGGATATTGATTAGTGGAATTTTTGATATATTAAATCTAATTAGGTAGGGAATGGCAAAGCTGCTGTTCCCATTTTAAACAAAACAATCTCCTCGGAATCTCAGCCTATAACCGCTTATAATTCCGAGAGTTCAGAGTTATTTATCTTCTGTATTTCCGATTCGTGTTACAAAAAGTATATGGCGCATATGCATTATGGGCTTCAGTTCTGAACTTTACTGATAAAAATATCACCTACTTTTGGCTCTGAATCTGAGATAATATCTTTGATAAAAATTTTTATAATTATTTAAAAGCATCAGTATTGCTTTCTTTACCATAAGCATCAGCCCAGACAAATTCTCCGTCTATTTTGGTAATAACAAAGGTTTCCTCCCGGGGTGCAATATCAATAAAGGATTTTGCACAAATTTTGCTTAAATACTTCTTAAATTCCTCGTCATCTATACGGTAGTACGAATTATTGTATAATAGTCCTGCAATTTTTTGCATCATCGTCATATCCGATAAGGCTAAATTCCCTTATATCACTTGAACCTGCCTTTATCATAAATAAAGGAGTAAAACCTTCTAAATCATCATCTTTCCTACCTATTTTGAGATTTTTAAACGGGAATGCAACTCTATGAATTTCTATTATAGTTAAATCTTTCATAATAATGCCTTTTTCGGGTCGGTAATCTGTGGTTATTGCCCGATCGATTTTAATCAGGCTGAAATTTATAGGAGGTTTTTGGGGATTTGTTAAAAAGCAAACTGATAGGATGGCACAGATGATGCCAGCTACTAACATAACCCCAAATGTCGGCTTTTTTTTATAAGTTAAAAATTCCTTAACGCGTTGTTTGACAACGATTTCACCAAATGATAGCGGGCAGATAGTTACTATTCTTTTCCTTGTGCTACAGTCTAAAAGTGTCTGTGAATATGCTGCAATATAATCTCTGTCTGTGTTTTTTATAACCTCTTCATCACATGCCATTTCAATATCTCTGCAAAGGAGGACATAAGAGAGTAAACAGAGAGGATTAAACCAATATACTGACAGCAGCAGATATCCGAATAGCTTTTTAGGTGGTCGAGCTTTCTTTATATGTGCCTTCTCGTGGCTTATGACATGGTCTGCGACTGAATCTGAAAGAGTGGAAGGCAGATAAATCATTGGCTTAAAAATGCCAAATACAAAAGGTGATTCTATAAAATCACATATCATTATATTATCTCTTAACCGTACCGATGCAGCTATTTTTCTTTTAAGATGCAAATAGCTTAACAGAGCAAAAGAGAGCATAATTAAAACTCCTGTAATCCAAACGGCTGTACCGATAGAAAGTGCAGTTTGCAAAGGATTAGTGCTTGCATAGGGAATTGAAACATAATCATTAGAGATGATAGGATTAACTGCATTATTAATAATTGCTACACCCTGAATTAATGGCAGGATTTAGCTTAAATTCAATGCCGGGCGGAATAGTTTCACTACTCGGAATCAGGCTGAAAATGCTCTCTATAGAAAAAGGAAGGATAAGCCTTATCGCGACTATTGCCCAAAGTAAACATAAAATTCTTTTTGGAGCTTTTTTAAGAAACGGACGAATGATGATGATTACAAAATAAGCCAGCTTATACTATGCTCATATTCAATATTTTTCAAAAATTTCACTCATTTTCAGCCCTCCTTGAAGGTATCAATCATTTTTGATTTCTCTGCTTCTTCAGCTGTAAGAGCTTTTTGATATAAATGAGGCAATGAAAGTCGGAGAGAACCCTTAAAAGACTCATTAATAATCTGCTCTGCTTGCAGAGTAAAATTCATTACGCGAAATGATTGAAGTTACGATTCCGTTATTATTTTTAAGAAGCCTTTTTCACACAATTTGCGAAGCACGGTGTAGGTTGTGGGCTTTTTCCAATTTAGGGTTTCTTCACATATTTTTACTAAATCCCCCGAGCCCATCGGTTCATTTTCCCATACAATATCCGCAAAACGCTCCTGCACAATACCCAGTTCTATCTCAGCTTTATAAAACTCCTTTCCGGGTTTTATCCTAATAAACCTTAACTTGAGCTTTACTGCAATAAACCCAAAAATGTCAAGTAAAATGGTTATGTTGACATAATAAGACTGTTATGATATCATTAAAAACAAAGAATGAGATTGAGCACAACACACAAGAATTGAATAAAGATTGTGATGATGTGCTCTTATTTTTCATTTGATATCGTGAATTCGACACTTTATAAAAACGATAACAACTCATCAGTGGGTATATACTATTGATAAAATTCTAGCTGGTTAAAGATAAGATAAAAAGCGAAAAAATACCACGAGCAGAAGTCTGGAGAGTTTTCGGAGATGAAATTATGTTTAGTTATGATAGTTGGAAGCGTAGATTAAAACATATAATAACCCATAAAAACTACCACAACTAAAAAGCGGAGATAAGCAATGAAAACTGATTTGGTAAAAAGCTAAAAAGAGAGGTCTTATTGAGTTTAGTAGAGAGACCGTTCGGGGATATATGCCGTTACATCAAGAGAACTGGCATATAACTCCAATAAAATTGAAGGCAGTACCCTCACGGAGAACCAGACTGCAAGCCTCTTTGATACAGGAATGCTCCCTGTGAGCGATAGCGCATATAGGGCTAAGGACATAGAAGAGATGAATGGGCATTTCCTATGTTTAATCATATGCTTAAAACCTTGGACGAAGACTTATCCGAAGACCTCATAAAGAAATTTCATTACGAGCTAAAAAGCGGAGTCTTTGAGGATAAGGCAAAACGGCTATAACATAGAGAATATATAGCGCCCTGAATATCGCAGGTACTATGCAGACTTCTATGCCTGCAGATGTACATAGGGATATGAAAGAACTCTTTAATTGGTATAAAAATGCAGATAAGCACCTAGCGACTCTTGCACTCCTGCATACAAGATACGAAAAGATACATCCCTTTCAAGATGGAAACGGACGCACAGGAAGACTAATCTTGTATAGGGAGGCACTTAAACATGACATAATTCCACCTATAATACACGATGTAAACAGGATGGAGTACATTGAAGGGATAAGAGAATACGCCGAAAAAGGCGTATCTGAGAGAATGTACAGACTTCTTGAAAGAGAACAGGTAGAATACGAGAAGACAATAAATTTTTTTCTTGGCTAGACTAAAGAACTCTTATATAAATGTCGATATACTTTTTGCTTATGAATTTTGTAAAGATAGGCTAAACTAGTCTTATGACCTAAGAGAGGAAATAGATATTTTACAAAACCCTATTGAGCACAATGTAAAAATATACAAAAGTGACGAGTTTAAAACCTATAAAATATACCTGTTTTGTAGGCTTGTCATTTGAAAGCAGAAGTGCTATAATCAGCCACACAGCTATAGGTCAAGGTATCGATAGCTAGTATATTTGGTTATTTCCAGTATACGATTATAAAAAGGACTTTATAATTATAACATTAAGGAGAATAACTACAATGAAAAACGTTTCTATCAGGAAGACACTACTTATTATCTTCACAGTAGTATCATTATTGTCTTCAGCAATCGCTACTCTGTTCGTGGAGTCATTTTACTTTCCAGAACACAAAAAGAGAAGATTATGTCATCCAATGAAACGGTGACAAAGCAGGTGTCCTACGGTATCGAAAAGTTCATAGATTCTTCAAAAATTCTTGTTTCTACTATGGCATCAACCCCAACAGTGAAATCAATGAATGTAGACAAAATCGCAGAATACATTTCATCTGTAAAAGACAGTATGGGTGATTTTGAGCTGATTTTCATAATGGATATTAATGGCGATCAGATATACAGAACCTCAGGGAAACTGGCAAACAGAGCAGATAGGCAGTATTTTAAGGAAGCAGCACAAGGGAAACTTTTTGTGACAGCGCCATATATATCAGCAGCAACTGGGAATCCCTGTATTACAATTACCTCACCAATCTATAACAAAGATAAGATTATAGGTGTATTTTAAAAGAGACATTGCTCTCACTGTACTTACAGACTTTGCCAAAAACGTAAAGATTGGCGAAACAGGATATATCAATATCATAGATTCTGAGATGAAAATCCTTTATTCACCTAATACTAAGCTAGTAACTGACGGAGTTACAGTAGCTGAGGAAGAATATGCCAAGAAGGTAAACAATGATGAGTCAGGCTCTGTAGAAGGAGTTGGGACAAACGGAGAGAAGGCTATCATCTCTTATTCACCACTTACAAGCCTTAAGCTTGGAGTTATATCATATTACTCACAAGACGACTTAATGAAGGAGAATGTAGAATCAGCTAAGAAAGCTGCTGTTGTGGTTGTTATAGTTGCATTATTCTCTATGTTACTTGCACTTCTTGTAGCAGTAAGAGTAATAAAACCTGTTAAAAAGTATCAGACCTCCTTTCAAGAATGTCTAACCTGACCTTAGTATTAATGATGATGAGGATTTACAGAGTTTGGCAAGACAGAAGAATGAATTTGGAGACATGGGAAAAAGACTGCATGAGACAGTTGTGGCTCTCAGAAACCTTGTTCAGAATATATCTTCACACGCACAGAATACGGCTGCAACCGCAGAGGAGCTTACAGCTACTGCACAGTCCACGGCAGAATCTGCAAATGAAGTATCACAGGCTGTACATAACATAGCTGACGGTGCTACAAATCAGGCATAGGGATACTCAGAATGCAGAGAACAATATAGAGGAATCCAATAAGCTCATCAAACAGATGACAGAGATACTTGAAGAGCTTCTATAAATCAATTGATTATATCAATGATAAGAAGGAAGAAGGCGCTGAGAGCCTTAAGGAGCTTGTTGAGGCTACTAAAAGGTTACAACCTCATCTAACGAGATAGGTGAGATTATATTACAGACAAATGACAGCGCAGACCAGATATCTGCAGACCAGCGACATGATCACAGTCAATCTCAGACCAGACCAACCTTCTTGCACTCAATGTCGCCATTGAGGTCGCAAGAGCAGGCGAGGCAGGAAAGGGCTTTGCGGTAGTGGCTGAGGGAGATTAGAAAAGCTTGCAGAACAGTCAGCAGGCTTTACCGGAGACATCAAAGAAACAATAAGCGGTCTCAAGAATCAGACTGAAAAGGCTGTAAATACTATAGAAAGTGTCCAAAGCACTGGTATCTGAGCAGGGCGAGAAGATGAATGAGACAGGTGAAAAGTTCAGACAGATATCAGAGTCAGTAGAAAACAGTAAAGAAGATAGTAGAAGAGATAAAAGAAGGAAACCAAGAGCATAGTAAGCAACAATGAGGATATGACTATAGGTTGTAGAGAGTCTCTCAGCTATTGCAGAAGGTAAGCAAAAGAACCACAGAGGAGACATCAGCTACCGTATCCACTCAGGTTCAGTCTATTGACGATATATCTAAAGGCAAGCTGAAAAACTTAGCAGAGATAGCAGTAAGCTTACAGGAAGAGGTTGCAGATTCATCGTATAAGGTGAGAAAATAACTCGACATCCCCAGTCAAGCAGTGTTAAACTAATAAAGCTGCACATACAGCAAGAAAGTGAAGTATCCGCTTCCACCTAAGTGCAAAAGGGCACCGTGGTCTTTAGAATGAATTATTTTCAGCTATATGTTGTCTGTCTAGAGTGGATACTTATGTGTATTCACTCTATTTTTTTATTATAAGTTTGGAGTAGTTTTTCTATTAGCGAATTAATGATCAATGAGCAGATCAGGGATAAAGAAACCGTCTGATTGGAGAAAAATGGTGAAAGACAGTTAGGAAATTATGTCATCAAAGGATGCAATGAAAAATAGCTATTGAAGCAGAGCTTGATTTAGTTAAATTGCACCTACTGCAAAAGTCGCCGGTTTGTAAGATTATTGACTACAGAAAGTATCGTTAGTGAGACAGGCGAAGAGAGAGAAAGAAGCGAAGAAAAAGCAGAAAGTTACTGAAGTGAAAGGAAATTCGTCTTTCACCAAATATTGATGACAACGACCTTAATACTAAGGCTAACCAGTGCTAGAAAGTTCTTGAAAAGGGAGATAAGGTTAAAGTAACCTCCGCTTTCAGAGGGAAGAGAAATGGCTCACATTTCTTCAAATAAGCAGATACTGATGTGTTCCTAGAGAAGCTTGGAGATGTAGCATCAGTAGAAAAACAGGCTAAGCTTGAGGGCAGAAAGCATGTCCATGGTTGTAACGGGCAAGAAGTAATGCTATTTTCACGTACTTAGTGAGGATAATAATTAGATTATAGGAGGAAAGAATTATGCCAAAAATGAAGACAAAGAGCTAGCACTAAGAAGCGCTTTTAAGGTAACAGGAACAGGTAAGTTAATGAAGATGAAAAGCTACAAGAGCCATATCCTTACCAAGAAGACTACAAAGAGAAAGAGAAATCTTCGTAAAAGCAACTGAAATTGATAAGTCAAATTTAGCTCCAATGAAGAGAATACTTCCATATAGCTAAATAAAAAGTTAAATTGTTAGGGAGGAAATAAAATGGCAAGAATTAAAGGTGGCTTTAGGTGCCAAGAAGAGACATAATAGAGTATTAAAAGCTCGCTAAAGGGTTATAGAGGAGCAGAAGTAAACAGTATAGAATAGCAAAGCAGTCAGTTATGCGTGCTCTTGCATCTGCTTATGCAGGCAGAAGAAAGAGAAAGGGCGACTTTGAAAGCTCTGGATCGTAAGAATCAACGCGTACAAGACTTAACGGACTTTCATACAGCAAGTTCATGTAACGGTCTTAAGCTTGCTAACATCGACATCAACCGTAAGATGCTCTGCTGAGCTCGCTGTAAATGATGCGACAGGGCTTCACAGCACTTGCAGATGCGACTCAAGGCTAAGCTTGCTTAATTTGAATTTGTTAATATTGATCTTATAACTGCCATCAATTCAAGGTTACTTGGGTTTGATGGCAGTTTTATTGTGTAATCAGGGTTTATTGGCATTTAAGTAAGATTGATATATATGTTCATATATAATCATAATAAGTAAGGTGGGATTGAAAATGGAATTTCAATAAAAATATTTATAACAGAAACCAATACTGAAATTACTAATACCGTTGATTTAAGTAAGCTGGAGGGTGAGTATGAGATTTGTAGCAAGGACAGTAATTAATGCAATAATTTGTTATTTAATATTGTTTATATGTTTATTTATAGTAATGGCACAGATGCTGATGTCCAATGTAATTGGTCAATTACTGCAATCAGTTATAACCCTTATTTTGCTATATATTGTTAATAGAGGGATTAAATAAGGCAGTACTTTAAAGCTGTCAGTAGGTGGAAGCTTATGGAGTATTACATCAGGGATATTAATTTTGGGATATATCTTTTAGGGCAGGAACTACTGATTGAACATCTAGTGAATATGGTATTTTGGGTGGATTTAGTTTATCTTTTGCAATTAATTGTTTAATAATGCTTATACTGAGCATACCATTAAATATGATTTTTGAACGTTCTGATGAAGAATTTTAGAAAAATTAAAAGGTAAGAGATATAATTTCAAAATTGAACTATTAAAAATATTTTGAGGATAGTGGATTCACTGTTCCCTTTAAAGTAAAGAAAGGGACGTTCATTCTCTAAAAAACGGTGTAGTCATATGTGTGTGGCTACACCGTTTTTTACTTCAAACGTTTTTTATGAGAATTTTGCTCTAGATTAACATTAGAAGAGCGTTCAAGTTTTCCAAATTGAAATCCCTGACAGCGGTAGTGGCTTGATGACAGGTATTTCACTATTTATACCGCTCCCGGTGCAATATATACATCTTTAAGTGATGGGCTCTCCTGACCTAAAAAGCCGTAGCCCTCATCATTTTCAGGAGTTCCCATTTTCCTGGAGTAGATATCAGGGAGCTTGTCAAACTTAGCTATAGCCCTATCAAGCACAGAGAGTATCTTATCCTTATCCTTTGGCAGACTTCCTCTGGTACGTACATGAATCCAATCGTGGAAGCTGTCCCACTTGATAGGATGTGTAGGGTCCACATCTAAGAGCTCTACCAGTTTTCGCTCTTCCCTGAGATTTTCAAGCTCGGTGGCAGGCTTAAAATTACCATTTCTAATCTCCTCTGAAAGCTTATCTGCAGATAGGAACATGGAAAAATTGACTACATTCTCAGGCTTTGTTTCAGTAAGAAACTCTGCCATAGCTACGGCGGACTCTTCCCACCTGCCACTTCCTGCAACCCCTGTCATAAAGTGGGCTGCATAGCTAAAGCCTGCATCCTTAAGTCTTTTTATCTCACTATAAGCCTCGTCTACGCTGTGGTCCTTGTCCATATAATTAAGCACATCAGGCAGAGCATTTTCAATCCCAATATATAGCTTATTATAGCCAAGAGAATGAAGAATCTTAAGCTCTTCATCAGACTTACTTTTTATACTGGTTATGGTTGCGTCAGAGTTAAAGGCGCAGCTTTTTTGGGAAATAGCGTTTTACAAGGCTTATTATCTCTACAAGTTCATCAGTCTTAAGCTGGAAGGCGCTTCCATCCCCCAGATAGATTAGCTCAGGGTTTCCGCCGTGTGCACTCACCCTTTTAACTCATTCTCAATGTCTTCCAGGGCTTTATTTTGTGATATCTTAGTCTGTAACTAAATCACAGAATTTGCATCTGTTATAAGGACAACCCACAGTTACAGGCAACATAAATGCCTTAGCTTCCATAGGACCACGGCATATTCTTCCTTCGTATTCCATAAGTACCTCCTTCTGACATCTGCCCACATTGATGCCGGTTATATTTTTAGAGCTATTAGCTTGCCAAAGGTTCGGCAACTATGTATTTTTCAGGTTTCTTGCTTTAGTGTTGTAAAAATGCAGGAAAGTTAAACTCCCCTGCACTGTAATTATCTCATATCCCCAGGACCTTTCCTTTGTGCCATCTTATCCTCATACATCCTCTCATCGGCAAGCTTAATGACCTGGCTTGAATAAACTACACCGCGGGCAGAATCAGAGGTTCCCGCAAGGAATTCTCTATAGGTTGCAACACCGATAGACACTCCAACAGGGAAAGGCGGACGCTGTTGATTTCTCTGTCTTTCTAGGTTGTATCTTATATTTTTGGTAATGGAGCTAACTCGCAGAAGGTATGGCAACGCAGATGAACTCGTCACCGCCGTTTTCTTCCTGCAAAGCCCTCTGAATTACCTTCCATAGCCTCCTTGATAGCAGTAGCAACCATCTGAATGAGCTGGTCGCCCGCTTCGTGTCCGAAGGTATCATTTGCATACTTAAGCTTGTTTATATCTATGAAGATAACTGCATAGTCCTTCTCTCTGGTCAAATCCCAAGATATTAAGCTTTCTCTGCAAGAACTGTCTGTTGCCAAGCCCTGTAAGGTTGTCGGTATGTCAGTATCTCAAGATGCTTTTCCCTAAGGCTCTTCTGCAAGATGTCCTTAACCTTGATGACATAAGATGTAAACAAGGTAATGACCAGAAGAAGAATGAGCACAGTGGAGAAATGAGCCTTGGCAAACCACTGTAAAAGAGGCAGCCAGTTCTCAGTTATCTGAGCAGTAACGATGATACGTATCTGCTCCAATATGCCAAAGAATGCAACTCCTATGAGGCCAAAGCCCATAACCTGGTCAGAGCCGGTCTTGCGCTTCTTGCCAGGGAAGAGGAGGCTGATAAGGGCAGAAAATACCATTACTATCTGGAGTGCCTGCATCCATCTTAGCTGCCATACGTAGTTAAACCCTGAAGGCAGGATGTAAAGAGCAAGGCAGATCCAAAATACTGCAAATAGTAACCAGCCTGATATCTTAAGGTACTTCCTAACAAAAGGACGCTCAGTCTCAAAGCTTGAAAAAAGAGGAGCAGTGGAAAAGAGTAAATACATTCCTATATATTCGCCTACAGCACTTATATTCTCACTGGAGGAAAGCATGTAAAGCATACCTGAGTTACCCATATACCAAAGGGTGATGGAGAAGATAAGTCCCATAAGCCAGGTACCTTCTTTTGCAAAGTCCACCGTACGGTAGAGAAAGGCGAAAATTATCATTCCTATGAAGGAGAAGACAAGTATCACGCTAAATATCGCATAAAACGCTTCCTGCCCTATGACAGGATAGAACTGGTCTGTCTTAAATGACATAAGGACAGGTGATCTGAAAGTATCCTCAAGTATACCTGTAAGAGGCTTGATTACGACTCTAATCTCACTGCCATAAGCCTTGTCAGGAACCGGGATAGTGACCTTTTGCTTACCTATCATATGTCTGTCGATATTCTCGCCATAGCTTATCAAAAGCTTATCTTTATAGTAGGCTTTAATTATACTGTTGTAAAATAAGAAATTTATTGTGCTGTATTCACGCTCCCAGGTCTTATCGAGCGGAATATGCATAGTGATTAAATCATCTTTTGAAGAGTAGCTGAACAAGTGGCTGTTATAGGTATCCATAGTACCATCGCTGTGTTCAACCTCGATGATAAGATCCGTCAGCTCCCCTGTAGTCAGAGGACCCTGCCTACTACACCGAAGATAAAAATACAGTAAGAACAGTCCGGTTAACATGGCTGTTATTAAAAGTATAAGAGCTTGGTGTTTCCTTAAACTCATACTAAAATATCTCATAAAACCTCCCGACAATCCGCGTTAGTCAAAGTTTGGACGGTGCCATAATTTCTTCCCTATACCAAAAGCTCGTAAATTAGAGCATTCTAAGATTTTATGGGGTGGTGGGTGTACACGTTATCCAAATAATTATACCATACTCACATTAACAAAAACAAGGACAGAAAGCACTAAACTTGATTTTTCGGCATTGTGTCAAAATAATCAAAAATTAACAAAGAAAATGATAAATATTGGATAAAAATTTGTTAATAAAGGGTTAAAAACCAGCCTGAACATAAGGCTGTAATCGAGATAATTGTTAGAACTGAATTTTAAAAATTGTATTTATTTACAAACAACATCCTGAGATTATTAGAAAAATTACAGATTTTTGTAGACTATTTCTAAAAATGATGTACAATTAGTTTGTGGGAATATATCAACAATAATTATTCAAAAGATGTGTGGAATAAAGGGAGATTCAAAAAGCTCCATTGCAAATCCTGAAAAAAATGTATAAATTGTGCAGGTTTTTGAAGAAAATAAGGAGGTAAGTATGGATTTTCTAGAAAAACGATCAGAAAATATGGCTTGAAGACGAGTCAGGGAAAGGTAACTGCCTATGTGGAGTTTCCGGAAGTCAACGGAGTCGGCAACGTAATGCACACCGTTGTAGACCCCTTCCCTTAGGGGACAGGGAATTGGCGGAGCTTCTTTCGGCCCGTAAAGAAGATGGAGAAAGAGGAAAAGAAGCTTTGAGCTACTGCTCGTATGCCATTGACTGGTTTAATAAAAACAGAGGACACGAAAATGTGCTTGTCGATGCAGAAAAAGAGTATGCAAAGGCGGCTAAAAAGGGGTAAAGGGTACAATTATGAAGGTATATAATTCGACTCTTGTTTATATCGAAAAAGATGGTAAGTATCTTATGCTTCACCGCAACAAGAAGGCTAACGATATAAATGAGGGCAAATGGATTGGGGTTGGAGGTAAGTTTGAATTTGGGGAAAGTCCTGAGGACTGTATGGAAAGAGAGGTCTTCGAGGAAACGGGACTTACGCCTATGGGGTATTATTATTGCGGAATAGTTACCTTTGTGTCAGAAGATCTTGATAAGCCTGAAAACAATGAAACGGAGTACATGCATCTATTCAATGTAAAGGACTTTGAAGGAGAGCTAAAGAGCTGTGATGAGGGAGAACTGGTCTGGGTTGATAAAGATAAGCTTCTTAGCCTTCCACACTGGAAGGGAGATGAGCTCTTTCTTTCGATAATAAAAAACGGAAACAGGCAGTTCTTCTCTATGAAGCTCTCCTATGTAAATGGCAGGCTGATAGAGGCTGTGTATGACACCGTTCCCTGCTTCATCACGGAAAGGCTTATACTTTAGCTATGAGCATATGGATGATGTGGAGGATTTGATGGCATGCCAAAGATCCTGACATCGGTCTGTCAGCAGGCTGGAAGCCGCATAAGGATGTTGGAGAGAGCATGGAAGTAATTGAAAATGTCTTTATGAAGCCAGGCGTCTACGCCATAGTCTATAAAGAAACCAATGAGGTGATAGGAAGCATAGGCCTGCACGCCGGAAGCAAGAAAAGCAGGGGGCTGGGCTCTGACGAGAATCAGGCAGAAATCGGCTACTGGATAGCCAAGCCTTATTGGGGAAGGGGGCTTATACCGGAGGTCGCAAAGGGAGCTTGTGGAGTTTGGCTTCTGGAACTTGGCTTAAACAGGATATGGATAGCCTACTTTGACGGCAACCACAAGTCAAAGAGAGTAGCTGAAAAGCTTGGCTTTACCTATAGCCATTTTGCTGAAAATGTAGAGGTAGAAGCTCTTGGAGAAACAAAGAAGGAGCACTATATGGTGCTAAACAAAGCGGAGTTTGATGAGGCAATCAAGTTAAAATACCGTCCTCTTTTTAGCTCAGAGGTCGTAGGATGCCGGTAAACATCAAAGATAATTAATGAAACAACAAAAGACTGTACTTTTTATTCTATTATAATATAGAATGAAGTACAGTCTATTTATATTTTAAAGGATATAAGTGTCAAATACTTTTGACAGCCTAAACCTAATATAAAGTTTCTAATATAAAGTTTCTCCGATGAAGGTAGTACTAATGGAGGGTAAGGCCTGAAGCACACTTACAAAGTGTATGTAGATGTACATTTGGTAAAAGAAGGAAGGGAAAATGAAGAAGATTAAGATAGCATTTTTGACATTGACGGTACGATTCTTAGGTTTGGTAAGCCTGATATGACAGATAGGGTAAAGGAAGCACTGAACAGGCTTCAGAAAAAAACGGAGTACTTATCTGCCTTGCGACAGTACGCCTTTTGCCGTCATTCCAAAGTTTGAAGGGGTGAAATTTGACCTTACCATAGCCTTTAACGGCTCTGTCTGTCTGGCGGGGGATAAGGTCATCACCAATCTTGTAATCCCATATGAGGAGGTAATGACTATCATAAATAATGCCACAAGAATGGGAAGGGCAGTTGCTATTGCTACCAAAAACCAAGATAGTTGCCAATGGAGCTGACGAGGCGCTTAGGGAGTACTTTGAGTTAGCAAGCCTTAAGGCGACCCCGTCACCAGAGTTTGATGAAGCGGTAAAAGAGGAAGTATATCAGATGATGTTAGGCTGTGAGAGAAGTGAATGGGATGAGGTGCTTAAAGGTACAAGCAAAGCTAAGATAGCGGCCTGGTGGGACTGTGCAGTTGACATTATTCCTGACGGAAGCGGCAAAGGAAATGCGATAAAAAAAGGTGGTTGAATATTTTGGCTTTTCTCTTGATGAGACTATTTCCTTGGGAGACGGAGGCAATGATGTGGATATGTTGCAGGGTCGCAGGTATTGAGTGGCTATGGGCAATGCCTCTGACAGCGTAAAGGCAGTGGCGGATGAAGTGTGCAGCAGCTGTAGATGAGGATGGTATCTACTACTATCTTAAAGAAAAGGGACTTATATAAGATATGGGTAAGGGTGAACAATACAGAGTAAGGCTTGGTACAAAAGAGTTCATATACTCTTGACTTGTAAAAATATAAGTAAGTAACGAAGCTTTGTGAGAAGCCTGTGAATAATGTGTTGTGGGTGTAAAAGATAATAGATTATATAAGAGGTGTTATGAGCATAGGATTAAAGATGTCAAAGGATCAAAAGAAGTTTTATAGGGCGCTTTTTGCTCTGGTTATCCCTATTACTATACAGAATTTCATTTCCAATGCGGTAAACTCCGCCGATGTATTCATGCTTGGCTATGTAGGACAGGAGGAGCTTGCAGCCGTCTCCCTAGCCAATCAGTTCCAGTTTCTGCTCTGGGGCTTCTTTTTTGGCATAAACTCAGGAGTAACCATGCTTGGAAGCCAGTACTGGGGCAAGAAGGATACGGATTCGATACAGGCGGTTATGGGAATCGCCATCAAAATATCTATAGTTATTACTCTCATTCTTTCCTTTGGTGCAGTGGTTTTGCCGAGAGAGCTGATGAGGATATATACCAATGATGAAAAGCTTATAGAAATAGGTGCATCCTATCTTAGTATAGTAGGCATATCTTATGTTCTTATGAGCTTCTCACAGGTCTATATGTCTACAGTTAAGAGTATGGAAAGGGTAAAGATAAGCACCATCATAAGCTCTACAGCACTTATATTAAATGTGACCCTCAATGCAGTATTTATATTCGGCTTCCTTGGCCTTCCAAAGCTCGGAGTGGTAGGCGTCTCCCTTGCTACCCTTATTTCCAGAGTGGTTGAGACTGCACTATGTGTGATAGATGCAGGGAAGGCGAGGGTATTTAAGATAAACCTAAGGCTGATGTTTGGGCATCACGCACTGCTGTTTAAGGACTTTGTAAAGTATGCTACACCAGCCCTTTGCAATGACCTCCTCTGGACAGTTGCCTTTTCTACCTATGCTATCATCATGGGACACCTGAATGCGGACATGGTTGCTGCCAATGCTGTTGCAAGTACGGTGCGTGAACTTTGTGCCATCGTATGCTTTGCCATAGCAGGAGGTGCCTCAGTACTTCTGGGAATTAAAATCGGTGAAGGCAGGATGGTAGAGGCAAAGAAATATGCCACCTATTCCTGTAAAACAACTTTTATAATTGGTATAATTACGGGGTTAATTATTTTGGCAATTCGTCCGATAGTATTCATGGGATTTAATCTGGGAGTGAACAGGCACATGATTATCTTAGCATCATGCTTTTCATAAGTTCGTACTATGTGCTTGGTCAGGCGATGAATACTCTCCTATAGCCGGAATATTCAGGGCAGGTGGAGATTCGCGCTTTGGACTTATCTGCGACACCATAACTATGTGGGCAGTATCGGTTCCGCTCGGCTTTTTAGTGCGTTTGTACTAAAATTACCGCCAATGGTGGTTTACTTCATCCTTTGCCTCGATGAATTTTTGGAAGATTCCTGTAGTTTACAAACATTACAAGAGCTTAAAATGGCTGAAGAACATAACCAGAGATTTGGAATGATTAAATCACTTCTATCAATCTTTTTATTTGAACTAATCATATTTAACTCAAGGAGGATGTTAAAAAGAATGAAAAAGATGAAGGGATTTAGAAGCATAAAAAGCCTTATTGTACTAGGCGCCTTTCGTCATTGTAACTATTATTTGCGCTGTCATGCTTTATTGTAAGCTCGATACTCTCAAGAGATGCATTTAGAGCACAGGTAGAGTCTGATATGCAGACACTGGCGCAGGAGACTTCTGAAAAGCTCGTTAAGGATATTGAGCACACGGAAGCAATCGTAAAAGAGTTAGCAGCCAATCCAATGCTTACAAGTAAAGAGTATTCCCAGAAAGAGATTGCAGCCTTTTATGAGAAGAGGGCAAAAGAGACAGGATTTAACCTCTTTTTCACCGTTAAGCCTAATGGTAAGGGTATCAACCTTACACAGGGTGCGGAAAAATTTGACGTAGCTGATACTGAGTATTTTAAGCAGTCAATCAAGGAAAAGACCTATACAAGCTCCATTATCGATGACGTTGTTACAGGCGGTAAGATAATAGTTGTATCAACACCTTACTATGACCTAAAGACCAATAAGCTCTTAGGTGTATTTGCAGGTATTATGAGTACAGACTTTATATCTAAGCTCTGCAAAGACTTTAAGTGGGGCGAATCAGGAAATATAGCAGTATATGACAGAAATACCAACATAGTAGGCCACACCAAGCCTGAGATAGTTGAGAGCAGATTAAACCTGGTTGAGAAGGCTAAGACAGACCCTGACTATGTATCTGTAGCTGAGTTCTTCAAGGGACAGATTGACAGCAACACAAGCTGGTATAGGTACCTATAAGTGGTTTGCTAAGAACAGAATCGGAGCTGTTAATATTATTGAGGGCAGAGACTTTGTTACACTTGTTGCCGTAAATGAGGATGAAATATTCACCAATATGAACGACCTACAGGTTAAGCTTATATTTGTAATAGCCTTACTTGTTGTATTTGGTATGATTATTATGTACTTTGCATTCGCTATTCCAATTGCAAGAGCATTTAACAACTTTAAGACAGACCTTTTACATATATCAAACTATGACTTAACCAAAGAACCTACAAAGGACTACTCAGGAAGACGTGATGAAGTAGGTGACATCTATAGAGCTGAAATGACTCTGAAGGAGAATATAATTCAGATAATCACAGGCATTTCCGCTCACGCACAGAATACTGCGGCCACTGCAGAAGAGCTCTCAGCTACAGCCCAGTCTACATCAGCTACAGCAGATGAGGGTAGCAAATGCAGTAAACAATATTGCACAGGGTGCTACCAGCTGGGCTGAGGATACCCAGAATGCAACAAAGAATGTAGAGCATTCAAATGAGCTTCTTAGCCATATGATGACAGTGCTTGATGAGTTGAACGAATCTACAGAGCTCATCAATGACAAGAAGGAAGAGGGAAGTAAGAGCCTTAAGGAATTGTCAGCTGCAACCACCAAGGTTACCACCTCTTCAGAGGAAATTGCTGCAATCATAGCACAGACAGATGAAAGTGCAGACAAGATATCAAGTGCAAGTGATATGATTCAGTCTATCTCTGACCAGACCAACTTACTTGCATTAAATGCTGCAATTGAGGCAGCAAGAGCAGGTGAGGCAGGAAAGGGCTTTGCGGTAGTTGCTGAGGAAATCAGAAAGCTTGCTGAGCAGTCCGCAGGATTTACAGGTGAGATAAAGGAGACAATCAACGGACTTCAGGAGCAGACCAAGAAGGCTGTTGAGACTATGGACTTCACTAGAGAGGCCGTTGCTGAGCAGGAGAAGAAGCTTAAGGAGACCGGCGATAAGTTCGGCGAGATATCTGAGGCTGTAGAAAAGAGCAAGGGCATAGTTGGAGAAATCTCCGATGAAGCTAAGACCATAGTTAAGGACAATGAGACCATCACTCAGGTTGTTGAGAACCTCTCAGCTATAGCCGAGGAAAATGCTGCAACCACAGAGGAGGTATCGGCTTCTGTAGAGACACAGGTTCAGTCCATACAGGATATATCCAATGCAAGTGAGAACCTTGCTGAGATTGCAACTGAATTACAGAGTGAAGTATCTAAGTTCATCATCTAATTACGGACATGCTTATTAGGATTGCTAGAGGTGAGTGTAGCAATCCTAATTACATGGTGTCGGAGACTTTTGACACCAATATATATCAATTTATATAAGGAGGAGTGCATATATGCGCTTAAAAAAGAATAAGAGCAATAAACTAAACAGTCTTGGCGCTAAGGTCGGACTACTTATTTCCCTCATACTCCTGGTAGTATTAGGCGGGAAGTCGGCCTTTGATATTTTCATGCAGTATGAAAATACAACTGCGATGACACGCAATGTCCAGCTTGAGGAGGCTAAGAGCCTTGCGCATCAGCTTGAAACCCAATTTGCAAGTACCTACCAGGTGGGATATGACTTACAGGCTATCATTGGCAACACTGTAGCCAACATCCCTGCAGAGAGAAGAAGCAGAGACCTTATTATCAGCAACGCCCAGGTTATACTTAAGAATAATGAAGATATAACAGGTGTAGGTGTGTACTTTGAGCCAAATAAGTTTGATAACAAGGATGCTGAAAAGGGAAGATTTGCCCACTATATTCAAAAAGAAGGCGATAAGACAGAGGTATATGAAGAAGATACAGACGGTCCCTGGTATGCTAATACCTTAAAGGAAAAGAAGGTAATAGTACTTAATCCATTTAAGGATGGGGATGGAAAGCTTAAGACCTCATACTGCTTCCCTATACTTTCAGGAGATGAGCAATAGGTGTACTCGTTGTAGATATGTCAGTTAACGATATACAGGATGAGCTGAAGAAGGAGTCAACAGGTCCTGACGATTACAAGTGTCTTCTTACAGACAAGGGTATATATGTAGGTAATGCGCTTGATGACAAGATGTTGTTATTCAACCTTTTTGAGGCAGTTCCTGCGCCAAAAGATGGTATAGATAAGGCGATACAGAATGGCTACGACATATCACAGGGTACCATAGCAGGTACAGGTGAAGCAGGTGAGTTCATACATGTTCCTGTTAACCTTAAGGGTGTGGATACCAAGTGGGTGTTTGAGGCTGTTACATCTATTGATTATCTTATGAAGGATGTAAGGGCATCAATGGCTATTAACATCGTATTCAGTGTGCTTGTTATCCTTGGCATGGGACTTATTATCATCCTTCTCATAGTAAATAAGGTGGTTAAGCCTCTCTCTGCTATTGATAAGGCTATGGAAAAGATATCAGGCTACAACCTTGATGTAGCTGAAGAAGCTGCAAAGGTTGAGAAGTATAGAAATAACAAGGATGAAGTTGGAAGCCTCATACGCTCCATAGATACAATGGTAAAGAACCTTAGTGAAAGCATAGTTGAGGAGATATCATCACGCCTCAGAATACCGTGACTATGGCAGAGGAGCTTACAGCTACATCCCAGTCAGCGGCTGAGTCCTCGGGAGAGGTTTCACAGGCGGTTAACAACATCGCAGAAGGTGCTACAAGCCAGGCAAGCGATACCCAGAGTGCGGCTATGTCCGTAGAGGAATCAGGCAATGTATTAAACGGCATGATTACTGAGGTTGGAGAGCTTTCAAAGTCTATGGAGAGCATTGACAGCCTGAAGAACGACAGTAACCGTATCATGGATGAGCTTGTCAAGATAACTAACGAGAATAAAGAGATATCTGAAAAGGTTGAGGGAGTTATTGTTGAGACCAACAGTGCTACTGAGACCATCGCAAAGGCAAGTGAGATGATACAGTCTATCTCAGACCAGACCAACCTTCTTTCTCTTAATGCGTGCTATAGAGGTCGCAGAGCAGGTGAGATGGGTAAGGGCTTTTTGCAGGTAGTAGCCTGATGAGGTAAGGTCACTTGCTGAGGAGTCTGCTAAGTTTACAGGCGAAATCAGAGCCATCATAGATGAGCTTAAGAAGAAATCCAAAGAAGCTGTTGACATGAGTTAAGATGTCTCAATGATGATGATAGACAAGCAGAGTGACAAGGTAAAGGAAACAGGGCGAGAAGTTCGTAGAGATATCAAAAGAGCTTGAAGAGAGACAAGAGAATTGTTGAGAATATCAATGAATCCTCTGTTAAGATTCAGAATGAGAACAGCAATGTAATCAGAGTGGTTGAGAATCTTTCTGCAATAGCTGAGGAGAACAGCGCCTGACAACTGAAGACAGTACTGCATCCGTGGATACACAGGTTCAGGCAATCAATGATATATCACGAGGCTTCTGAGAATCTTGCTGATATAGCAACACAGTTTACAGTCTGAGGTATCAAAGTTCACACTGTAATCTAAGTAATATATAAGGCTGTCACACGGTCAGGAATTATCATATATTCCCTGTGTGAGCTTTTTTAATTAGCGGTGCACATAAAAGATTTCACGGAATTTCCGATAAAAATCTTGAACTTTAATACTCATTGTGCTACAATCCTGTCTTTGACAGCTTTTTAAGAAAAGCCTTGTAATTCGCTATAGAAGCGAGTTACAGGGCTTTTGAAAAATTTACATATGCACGTTACACTATCTATTTTTGTTTGGAAAAATATTCCTCATTTTTATTGGAACTATCTGTTTAGATGTACAGAATCCAAATGCATCGTGCAGTGCATCTGTGATTTTTGTTCTGGTGTAAATGGGCTGATAACCTCTACCCTCGTACTTTTATGATCCATTTCCTGAAGGGTAGGGAAGTATCTGGTCTATGGTATATTTATTATTAAGTTTCTTTTCAAGATACCTGTATACAATAAGCGAAATAAAACAGGTTATGAAATGGGCAAGTATCCTGTCTTTCCTGTTTAAATATACAGGACGTGCTTCAGAATCAGTTTTCATTATTCTAAAGCATTCTTCAATCTCCCAACGTCGCTTTGTTTGCCTGACTATACTACTATGTTGTCATTAAGGTTGATACATACAGCATAGAAACCATCATATTTTTCTTCATTTTCAATATATGACTGGTCTATGCTGTTTATGGATACATCTGCAATCTCCCGTACTTTGTTGTATGGTCGGTTTTTATAAATCGTTTTAGGATCATTCTGTTTTCTTTCTATCGATGAGCGTCCTTTTTCAATCATTTTCGCGACTCTCTTCAATCTGTCCTTTACGCACATGGCGCTGGAAATCACGGTATTTTAAGGAGTATGAAACAACAAAGCTTTTCGATTCGATTATTTGCTTTCTGTCGCCACTGTCTGTATGGACGATACCTTCCTCTTTAATCCATCGCGATCTGTAGAAAATCTTGTCTCTATCCTTTTCATTGTCTAATTCTGATATCCTATATATACGTTCTATCACCATCGAGAAGCCATCCATCATCAACCATACACCACTCTTGTAGAAGTCTTTAAGTATTTTGATAGGCTATGTTGTTATATACCCGCGCATGCTGTTTTCGCTGTCGTAGGAATTAAACACCCAGTTTGTTGCAGATGACAGCCCTGAATCTGTACGAGACAACAAACTTGGACATATCAAATCCAGAAAGCATCTTCTTTTCAAGCGGAATCATAGTGGTCTGTTCATTTGCGGTTTCGGGATAAATGCAAAAAGATATAGGAATACCATCGCTATCCATAAACAGCCCATTCCTACTATAGGAAGTGGGCGGTTTTCTCCTACTTTTGCCAAAACTGCTTATCATCCTCTTCATTGTCAATCTCAAAGTAGAAATTTGTACAGTCATAATAGATTACTGAGTAGTTTCGTTTTTGCACTGCAGTGCTAGTTTTTAAAATGCGACTCTGAATATAATCAGCCTCTTCTGCTATCACTGATAATGAGCGGTAAACATCATGCAGTTCAAAAGAGGCTGTTCAATAAAAGCGCTTTGACTCTTCAAAGCTATTCCTTTTTGATGACGGGAAAAAGTATTCTGCTGTATATAAGACGTGAAAGTATGTCATTCAGGTCGTAATCTCAAATGGGTGTCTCGCAGAGATTGCACGGCAAATCTTATGCCATGCTCTAATTCTTAATAAATATCCTCGAAGGAAAGATATCCGCCATTAAACCCTATGCTGTTCATTACTAACAAGGGTCATTAAGCACAGAGCTCAATATTAAATGTTTGCGGAATCTTCTTTTTCAGCTTCATTCATAATACGCACCTGTTCTTTAGCCCGGCTTTTGCATCTTTCACGCTATCATCTCGCAGATTTGTTTTTCTGAACCGAAAGTTTTAACAATCTGAGTTTTGTTTTTCCCATTGATTCTAACTGTTTTAACAGCACGATAGGTAATTGAATATTTTCCGGTAGTCCATCCTAATCTCATAGTATTATCCTCCAATACTATTATAACGTATCGAGAGTGGAACGTGCAAGCGTAAATTTAAGATTTGACATAAGCCATATCTGGCTTTGATGAACCTCATAACGGATTAGGTTGTCAAACTCCCGGGAATTTCCGATAAAAATCTTGAACTTTAATACTCATTGTGCTACAATCCTCTATCATAATATTTTACAGACGGTATAAGGGAGGCGATCATATGAGTATAAGAATAGAATACTAGGTTATGGTAATCTATCAAGAGGTGTAGAAAGTGCAATTTAGCTTAGAACCCTGATATGGAGCTTGTTTCGTATTTACAAGAAGAAATCCTGAGAGCCTTAAGGTGAGGAGCGTGTACCTGCTCTTAATGTATCTGAGCTTGAGAAATACAAGGACAAGATAGATGTGCTTGTGCTTGGAGGAGGAAGTGCTACTGACCTCCCTGCACAGACACCTGAGGCTGTGAAGCACTTCAATGTGGTGGACAGCTTTGATACCCACGCTAGGATACCTGAGCATTTTTGAAAATGTTGACACAAGAGCGCAAAGGCGCAGGCAAGGTAGAATCATCTCTGTGGGCTGGGACACGGGTATATTCTCCTTACTTAGAATGATATCTACCGTCACTGCTCCCGAGGGAGAGACTACACCTTCTGGGGAAAGGGGAGTGAGCCAGGGACGTTCTGAGTGCCATAAGAAGGATAAAGGGTGTAAAGGACGCAAGACAGTACACCATACCTGTGGAAGAGGCTGTAAACAGGGTAAGAAAGGGTGAGAATCCTACTCTTACTACAAGAGAGAAGCATACAGAGAGTGCTTCAGTGGTAGTGGAAGATGGTGCTGATAAAGAGGCTATTAAGAGTGAGATAGTAAATATGCCAAATTATGTTTTTAGTGACTACGATACTACAGTTCATTTCATATCAGCTGAGGAAATGGAAAGAGACCACAAGGGACTGCCTCATGGCGGCTTCGTGCTTAGAAACGGCGTTACAGGCTTTGATAAAGAGAACAAGCACATCATTGAGTACAGCCTTAAGCTTGACTCCAATCCTGAGTTTACAGGCTCGAGTTATCGCTTGACTGTCTGTAGCGCATATAAGCTAAGCAAAGAGGGAGTAGGCTACCGCAAGAGTGTATTTGACATTGCACCTGCATACCTCAGCCCTCTTAGTGGCGAAGAGCTAGAAAGGACTATGCTGTAATCAGATATCTTCATTACACGCATCTCTTAAGGACTAAAGAGTAATAACGTATATAATCCCCTGCAGGATACAGGCTTAGATATCTGTGCCGGCAGGGGATTTTACTAAGTAGAAAGATATATATTCTGATATTATATATAATAATCAAATAATATACGTATATTATACATTATAAACAATTGGTTTCTAATTAATTAAAAATATTTTAAAATAGTATTGACAAATAAAATATAGTGTGGTATAGTGGAGACAACAAAGAAAGAAACAAACATAACAGCTGATAAGAAAAAGGTCAGCAAGTATAAAATATTAAAAGATGGGTGAGTGTTTCCAATGCACAGTTTAAGCAGAAGTATAAAGGAAATGGATAATGAAGTGAGTTTAGCTTAAGTTAGTTAAACATAGATTGAACAGAAACCATTTGTAATGACATAATCGTAACTATTGAAATATGCGAAAGTGAGGTCACAGTCCACCAGCAACATAAATGACGCAACATCAGCGGATTACCGGATGATTATCTATGAGATGGGCTCTCTGTGTGGTGGGGGCTCATCTTTGTATATCGCAATAAAAATAAACAACGTATATTCCAGTAAGCTCCCAAATAGCTTTAGCATTAAGAAAAGACCATCTGTGATTGCTCAAAAATAACCACGAAATTCCGCTACAGCTAATGGCTATCACAGTAAGCTGTTTTAGTAATACCTATAGTCAAAATGAAAATAGGGATTTGCAAAATCAAATCCCTAAAATATATCATTCAATAGGCAGTCCGTGTGCAAGCAGGTAATCACACCATGCCGTATAGTCGCCTGCTGTTTAAGTGAAGTCCGTCATTGGAATAGAGGCTGTCAAGATAGCCTTCATAGTCTGAAAAATACGGAGAACACATCTAGGTATATAAGGCTCTTGCCGTCACATCTTGACTTTAAGAGCTCGTTTCTAGCCAGTACACTTGCATTGTTGTAGTGGTACGGGTCGCCCAGTTCCTCATTCGTAACTCCAAAGTATAGACTGGATATAGATGACTGCATTAGGCGTCAATTCCTGTATCTGCCTGATTGCATCAAAGAGACTGCGCCTCAAAGTCTTCGATAGGGGACTATAGTCGCATCATTTACACCTATCATTATATAAATCTTCTTATACTGTCTCTGAAGCAGTGTCTGAGTAAGTGTAAGTCCGGTCTCCTCGTCAAGAGCAGGATAAATGAAAAATGAGTTGACACTTATGCCTGTCTTTGCAAAGTAGGAAGAGTTGGTGAAGCTTCCAAGGCTCTAAGGCCTACTGTGCACGGCTATCACCAAGGAAAAGGGCATCGTCAAAGTAGGAAATGTCCACAGGATCAAGCTCAGGCTCCCCTGTTACCGAGGAGGAGGTTGCAGGAAGGGATGAGCTTGATGCGGAGGACTTATCATTCTTACCATCCTCATTTTTATCCTTCTTCTCATCCTTTGTGTCTTCGGCCACACTCTGATTAAGTGATGCATTGATTATCTGATAAGCCTTAAATCCTACCAGGGCAATAAGCTCTAACAGAACGGTTATCAAAAGTGCAATTAGTATTACTTTTATTTTCTTTTTCATACGCTCTTTTTAGGAATTCTCAATAAAGCTCCTTACTATATTCCGGTTCAGCTCCGGTCTGGCTCTCGTGACAAAGGGTTGCCTGATTACGTCCCTTTTTCTTTGAGGTATATAGCGCAATATCAGCCTTTTTCAACCACCTTATGAGCGGAAGCCCTGTTTCGATAAGCAGCTATGCCGGCGCTCCAGGTGATCTGCATCCTCTTTCCGGTCTCAGTACCTGCTAACTCTAAGGAGAGGCGCTGTATTTTTCTCAAGAGGATCAGCTACAGTGGAGAAGAACATCCCTATGAACTCGTCTCCGCCCCATCTTCCTATGAAGCCCTCGTGGTCTACACAGTCACCAAGCTTGTCGGAAAGGAAGGAGAGCCTCATCACCTGCGTGACATGTCCTAAGGTGTCGTTGATAGTCTCAAAAGTCTATATCTATCAGGAAGAGATATCCTCCCTCAAGCAGGTTCTGCTTTGAAAAAGTACTCAAATCGCCATAAATGACTTTGCGGTTCATAATCTTTGTCAGCTCGTCAAGGGTGGCAAGTGAAATAATCTGGTTTGCGGTATTGCGATATAGTGTTTTATTATAACAGCAATCATCAGTAAAAGCAAAAACCCCAAACATATGGCAAGCTGTAAGGCGAGGCTGGGTGACGCTGCCTTATTATGGAATCACCGCTTCCGTATATTATCAGATACCAGTTAAAAAGCCCCAAGGTACCTGATTTCACGAAATGTTTATTTTGCTAATATCTGCGCTTATCCATTTTCTGGTAACAGCCCTTCCAAAGGGAGAGGCTTTGAGTTTCGATATTATGGAATATACCGCCTCACTCAACATGTTGGAGCCCTTTAGGAAGTGCAGGGTCTTTGGATATCATTATATTGCCTTCAAGGTCTGAGAAAAAGCAATCCTACATTGTGATTCACGTTGCCTATTTCTACTACTGCTTCTCTCAACTACGCTAAGGTTGATATTCATGCCTATAGCACCCAGGGTGCTTGCCTTTTTCGCCTGTGAGCTTGTACATAATGAGCAGAGATACATTGTCTGAGTCTGCGCTGCGCTTAAAAGTTGAGGCTGAACTTGTACTGGAGGTTAGAGTCCAAAAAGTCAAATATCCATTTATCCTCGTCATTTTGAGAGGACATTTTTAGGTTCACGCTGTCCTGATAATATATCTTTTCAGTATTTTTGAGGCATAAAAAGAAAGTTATAGTTATTTCCTTCCTGATAGGGTCCTTAAGTGAGTCGTGAGAGCTTGTTTATGTACTCCGAGCGTCGATGTGATTGCTCTCTTTTCGGCCCAGTCAATGACGAAGGAGTTTCCTACATTATCTTGGTCGCTGACGCGAGACTCATCATGCTTTCATCTATGTTTGCTTATAAGGTTCTATGGCTGACATATCAGTTACCTGCTCTACAAAAATCCAGTATTCTTAAAGCCCGATACAGCAAACATAATGGCGCTTGCCATAAATGCTACAACGATAACAACCAGATAAGTACAATCCTGTCTGGAAGAGTTCAATTTATTATTCATATATTCTCCTCTTTACGCATACCTTCAGAAAACTCTGAGGGCACACTCAATCCACCCTCTATTTTGCCATATTTCTAGAGGAATGTAATATAAAAAGTATTGATGCACATGATACAGACTTGTTACAGTCTCATCGCAAGATCCTGTATCATCTATATCGGAGAAATGATGTAATTGAGACAAGAATAAAAGAGCAGAAATCTTCTCATCCACCGTAGTGCGATCATCGGAGAGATTTTTATTTGACAGGTAATATCTGCGAACTTTCCTTTAGTATAAAAAGCACCAAAGCCAAAGCGACTTGAGTGCCTTTTATAGTAATTAAAAATTTATTCCTGAGTAATAGCTCCTGTTGGGCAAGGCTTCTTCGCAAGCACCACAGTTCATACATAGCAGAAGCATCTACTTCATAATGCTCTGAACCTTCTGGAAATACATTCAACAGGGACATACAGAAGCGCAAGCTCCGCAGTGATGCACTCATCACTAATTACATATTATAGAGATATTACCTCCTTTAAAATTATATACACGCAGTTACAGCATACATTTTTAAGAAGGTTTCTAAGTGAATTTTATCAAAAAGTCAACATTTGATAAAAATCAGTTAATTTAGAAAATGAGTATTATTTTCAAAAATGAAATATCGAAAGCAAAAGGCTAAATCTGGCCGTATTTCTCAAGTATCTGCTTGATTCTATCAGTAGGACTGAGGAGGTCGCTTATTGAAGAATCGTGGTTTAGCTTATCTATCAATAAGAGCAACATATTTGCTCATATCAGCACTTATATAGTAAGGACGCTACTGACTCAGGGGTCTGGTATACCCGGGTTGGTTAGATGACCTTGTGGATGAGGCCGTCTTCATAGGCCATATCAAACCTCCAGTCCGTCTGTAAAGAGGCTGAAGGGCAGAGGCTACGAGATTCTTCCCATTCCTCTTCTTAAGCTCGCTGGCCACGTCCGCATCACTTTCGCCTGAAGAAATCATATCATCAACTATGATTACATCTTTTCCGTCAAGCTTTCTTCCAGAGAGTATTCGTGAGCAACTATAGGGGTTCTTGCATTTACCACCGTAGCATAGTCACGGCAGTCAGAACATACCCACATCCACTCTGAGAACGCCTGCAAAGTATACTGCACGGTTCATGCACCCCTCGTCGGGGCTTATTATCATCATCTTATCTGCATTCATCTTGATGTCAGGCACGTTTTGATGTGCCCTAGATGAACTGGTAGGTAGGCATGAGTTGTATCAAAGTTGTTGAGAGGAATAGCATTCTGCACCCTAGGATCGTGTGCATCAAAAAGTGATTATGCTGTCAACGCCCATGTGTATAGCTCCTGCAGTGCTACTGCACAGTCAAGAGATTCTCTGCTGGAACGCTTGTGCTGGCGACCTTCATAGAGGAAAACATGATCACGGTTATTCTGTGCGCCTTGCCTGCACAGGCTGCTGTATCACGCGCTTGCAGGTCCTGATAGTGGTCGTCAGGAGACATATGGTTCTCTGTAACCAAAGCATATTGTGAGGTAATGCTGTAGTTGCATACATCAACAAGGATATAAATATCCAGTCCTCTTACTGTGTTGGATATTGCACATTTTGCCTCTCCGCTTCAAAACGGGGCAAACGGCATCAAGCTAGTAGGAATCCTCCTATAGCCTGAAAAAGGCAAGGGAGGAAGTATGTTCGTTGTCTCTTCCGTTTCTCCAGTCTACGATATAGTCCTCAACAGCAGCGCCAAGCTTTTACGCAGACCTTTCAGTGAAACGATACCAAGAGGTCCCACGGGATAGTCTCGATATAATCTTCTTTTTGGCATTGTTCTTCTCATATCTAAAAAGAAAAATATAGAGTGTATGATTATCACCATTGGGTGGTTAATCTTATAAAAGCCATACGGATGTCGGCTCCGGTCAGTTTAGAAATTTATAATGTTTGGTAAGTCTTGAAAAATACTCTGTCGCTGTAATTTGCCTTTATATGGGCAGGACTAAGGTTTTGAGAGATATGATGGATTTGGCTTGTGCTTAAAATCCGCTCATTTCAGCAGTCAAACAGCTTTTGAATTGCAGTAAAGTGTTTGCACAGCTCAGTCCCCATCATCAAGCACGAAGTAAATCACAGTCAAATATAGGGCTCTACTTCAGGTATTTTCTCATTTTTCATCAGCATCGCCTCTCCTAAAGGTATTCTTCTCAAATATATTAAAAACCTATGCAGTCAAAAACACTACAGAGTGTCGCTCTGTATAGGTGAGTGTACGAGGTGCAGAGGAAGAGTCTTTCACTACATAACACCTCCGTAGATACAAAGTTTCGTGAACAGCTGTCATCAGTCGTCTGCCACTAGCCTTTAAGTAGCATAGGCCGTGAGGGCATTTTCCTGGATGAAGCCTCGGTATCAGAGTCATGAAATCATCAGGGAGTAGTAGTCCGCCCTAAAGTCCTTAAAAGTCTGCACTCTCATCCGCCATTAGGGTATATACTCTCGTCTGGTATGGGCAGAGCCTTGCCGCTATGGCCTTAAAGCAGTCACATTTTTACTCCGTCAACAAAGCCTGTATCCTTACAGAGGGGCAGGTATATATCTGATTCAGATATGTCTTGTCAAAGCCTCCCGCTATAACCAGTTCCTCTCTTAGCAAGCCTTACCTTTTTATCAAGCTCTTCTTTAGAGGAGGCATAGCTTTCATTTGAGAGAAATAGAGCTTCCTTGGCGAGGTTAGCGAAGTCGGTTATAACTTCATCCTCAGCTCTCTTAATCTCGGGTATCTTATCATATACCTCTTTTGTGCGGTTATGAAGAAGTTCGGCATTCTCATAGCATATGCTGTCGTACTCACGCATAACTGCTTCATAATCTGAGTTAGTAAGTCCCATAAAACCACCTTAATGTATAAAAATTTACTAATTATTCAAGTAAAAATCCTACAGTATTGGGGATATTTATATTAAATTTATGCAGTATTGAGGGCTTATCCACCGGATAGGCAGTGTATGATTATGACTACGCCTTTTTAAGAGCTTTTTGAGTTATGTCTGCCATCTCTTCTCCGCTGTAGCCTCTGCTCGAAGTTGTTGGAAGCGGTTGTTAAGAGGCTTTGGCGAGTTATCCATGACCACGTGCAGATTCTGCTTAGTCATATGGTAAAAGCTTGTCATCCTCTCGCTACGCCGTCAAGGTCTTTTTATTCCCTTGCAAACCATTTCTTAAGTACACTTTCTGCATAGCTAAAGTTTGGCTTGTTAAGGGTTAAAATGGCACGATTACAGGCCTCGGCAGACCATTTCTTCTGACATCTTATACTCGTGGAACCATCTGTCTATGTACTGCTTCTCCGAAGCTCCCAGGAGCCTTGTAAGGCCAAAGGACTTCATCACAAGTGAGTTCTCCTTATTGAAGGTCTCAGCCTATCTGTGCAGAAATCTTTCTACGGTCCTTATATTCTTCTCAGCCCAAGCGAGGGCAACCTTTTTGGATATAGCTGAATCTGCTCGGTAAAGAGTGACTTCGTGAGAGATAGCTTATAAGCTCAGCACTAAAGCCAAGTTTTCATTTAAGTCACAGATAAAGTCTATCTCTGAGCCTGAAAGTGTGCCTGCATACTTTCCAGTCACTGCTATCACCTGCTTAAGGTCAAAAGTCACAGCCTGTCTCTTCCCTCTTCTTCGTGGGTAACAGAGAGAGGTTCATTAGCGCTTCTTCTACGAGCTTTACTTCCTCCACCTTTACTTCCTCTGACCTTGCTTCTTCTGCCTCTATTTTTTCTGTCTTTGCCTCCTTTGTAGCAGGTGCGGCTTCCACCTCATAGTCGGAAATAGACGGATCGGATATGCTTATTGAAGTAATGGTATTTTTATCCGTTCTTGTAACCTTATACCCCCTGCTTCTCCCAATAATTGATGGAGCGGATTACGTCTCTTTCGCTGTCATCAAGGAGTCCAGGCATTGCACTTAGGAAAAGCTCCTGTGATTCTTGGAGTAATACATAAGATAAAGATAAAAACCTAATATGTGAAGCATTGGCATCATTAATAAAACGCTCTATAAAAGCGTTTGAAATAATGGTCGCATTCGTATTTACCGTTACATTTAGATTGATTTCCGACATGATTTTTCTCCCTCATTTGCTACTGTATAAGGAGTATATCACAAGATTATTTTCACAAATAAAATAGATGGTAAAATCAGGGGATATAGGCAAAAATGTGGATAATGTGGATGCTGTGGATTGCTTGTTAAAAGATGTTTTTAGACAAAATGGATGTGGATAAGTATGTGTAAAGAACATGAAAAATCCACAGCAAAAATTTTAAAAATTTTTGTTGTGGATAATGTGGATAAAAGATCTATCTAAGCATATTTTTCCCCGACTTTTACTATATCTCCAGCAACTTATGGTTTATCAACAAATCACGGAGCTTACAGGTGTGGATAAGAAAAATTTCAACTTCGTCAAAAGTTTTTGAAAAAGAGTAAAGCCTCGTGTCCGTTCTTAGACATTATCTCTCTTATATTATCAGAGGAAATATCTCGGGTTCTCTCTCTGGCGATGAAATCTCAGCAAATACCACTATGTCAGCCATAGAGTACATCTGCGAACTCAGTGCAGGAAGGTCTTGGTTCTGGAGTAAAGATGAGGCTGGAAGGCAACTATGAGACGGTTATGCTAACCCTCTTTCGCATCTCAAGCGTAGCCCTTATCTCTGTTGGGTGATGAGCATGAGTCATCCACTATGGTGTAACCGTCACGCTCCCCTGTACTGGGCGCCTTTCTGTTCCAGTGTAGTTCTTAAAGCCCTTCTTTAACCCTGTCAAGGGCTATTCCGTCTTTGTATATGGTGGAAGGCTCTAATGATGCGGCTGTAACTGCAAGCGAATTAAGCACATTGTGCTCACTACTGTTACCGAAAGCTCGATAAGCCCTTGTTTTCTCCTCTTACTATTAGCTCGTAGTGTGGCAAAGCCCAGCTCGTTATAGGTATGTTTTGCGACAGAGGTAGTCAGGAGCTTTTGCCACCCACAGGGCGTAAAGCCGTACTACTACCCTGATGTTTTTATTTTGTATGAGGGGCATTAAGGTCAGCTATCTCGTTATTGATAACTAAAAGACCGTTCTCAGGCAATGGGTCTATGAACCTGGTGAAGGGAGTGTCTTTCATTTTCAAGTGTACCAAAGAAGTCCAGATGCTCCGCCTCACATTGAGGACGATGGCTGTTGTAGGAGTGAAGCTAAGGAAGCTGTTTGCGTACTCGCAGGCCTCCATAATGAAGTTCTCCGATCTTCCCAGCCTCATATTGCCGTGTATTCCGCTTAAGATGCCACCCTACTGATATGGTAGGGTCAAGATCTGCCGCCAGATACACATAGGAGAGCATCGAGGTGGTAGTGGTCTTTCCGTGGGTCCCTGCGACTGCAACTGCATTTTTATAGTGGCTCATAATCTGTCCGAGGCAGTCAGCCCTGTCGAGCATAGGGGATGCCAAGCTCCTTAACCCTCATAAACTCAGGGTTGTCCTCGTGGATGGCAGCAGTGTAGACAACAAGGCCAATCTCAGGAGTGATATTTTCTGCAACCTGAGAGTAATACACCTTTATCCCAAGGCTTTCAAGCCTCTTTGTAACAGCTGATTCGTGTAAGTCTGGGCCCGATACCCTAAAGCCCTTGTCAAGGAAAAAGCTCGGCTATACCGCTCATGCTTATACTGCCGATGCCTATAAAAATGGACTGCTATAGAGTTGTTTTATAGTCTAATTTGATACATGGTTCTACCTCTTTTATCTGTATTTGGCCTTTTATCCTAACATTTAATTCATACTATTATATCCGATATTTTTGTCATAGTATAGCATAAATGAATTTGGTTGGAGAAATATAAAGGCTGTAAGATGGCTTTTCAAATGACCATATAGTCGTTTAAATAACAAGAAATAGGCGAAAAATGATAACTAAAAACAGCATTAATCTTTACAATTAATGCATAGAAACGCTAATAGAAATTTTACTAAAAATCTGTTATAATTATATTTCTAAAATTAGAGGGGCTTATAAAATTAAATAGTGTTTTCGGTCAGACTCTGATTTACAACTAATCATCAGTGGCAGTTAGAACTACACTGCCCGGGAGAGATAGGGGGTCATATGAATATTACAGACATCAGGATTAGAAAAGGTTGCTAAGGAGGCAAATTAAAAGCAGTAGCTTCCATAACAGTGACGGTGAGTTTGTGGTTCCATACATTAAGATTATTGACGGCGACAAAAAGGTCTGTTCATAGCTATGCCTAGCAGAAAGACCAACGATGGAGAATACGATATTGCTCACCCTATTGAATTCGGAGACTAGAGAGAGATTGCAGAAGTCAATTGCAACAGAATATGAAAGCGGTAACTGGACAGAATTTCCTGTAAAGGAAGAGAACTAAGAGTCAGTACGAACATATTAGATAATATGTGATGGGAGGTCAAAGCAGACCTCTCATTTTTTTAATTTTATAAATATTAGGGGTGTTACACTGAAAAACGAAGTTAGACAAGTTACTTTTACTATAAAAGCAAAGAAGAGTATGATAGTTGATGGGATGTTTATAAAAAGGATTGGTTTATGTAAAAATAATGTAGTTGTAATAAGGCTAAATGGCTTCATGATGATCAAATTAGGTTCACTATAGAAAATGAGGGGCAAAAGTACTATGAAGAAAATCAATTACAGAGTTGCTGATGCTGTAATCATAGTGTTGATGGGTTTGAAAGCATTTGATAAATATGTACTTGAGAACACTGGATATAATAAAATTCAATTTTTATGGCTATAGTCGTTTCATTAATATTTTCTAGGCATATACATTAATAGGTATGAGACCATCGTACAAAGAAATAGCGCAATTGGAAGCGAGAGGATGGAAAATTACGGGGTATTATTCAAGTATTTCGCTCAGCAATGAAGATATATATAATAAGTCCTATGATTTGTGGATTAAATATAGTTTGCATATTACTTTTTAAATTGAGTTGTTTGGACTGCTGGTTTTTATATGTGCTGAGATGGATATTTTTAACAAGCAGTATGTTTTTGCTCATATTGCGTATGGCTTGTATATCCAAGTTCTTCTTTCGGATTAATACATTGAGGAGAGAGAGAAGTATTGGAAAATTAAAGCAATGAATTAGTGGTTTGTATTTTGCAAGATTGATTCAACTATGGACATTGCAAAACTGGTTGTTGAATAAATAATAATAGTAAATTTTAAGTTGTAGGACTAATGTGTTGTTTTGACATGCTAAGTCACACCTTCGCGGATAGAATACCAGCTAAGCAATTGCCAAAAATATAAGTGCATAATATTTCGATTAGCCAATAAAGTGACGCTTCACTAATAAATGTCCAGACTCGCTCCGGTTTTTCTGAACGAAGCTGTTTTAGAATAGTTCTGTTGACGAAAAACCTAATGCGCTCGCTTAGCATTATGTAGTTCCGGCTGTTGAACTGAAATCTAGTGGAATAATCCTATTTATATAAGAGCTGTAAACAATTGATGAAATATGCGGTATTATCAGCTCAGGCTGTTTGATTGATAAGTCGGCACAAACAAACGCATCAGCCACAAGGGGGCAGGTTGGGGTGGTCGCCTTTCATTTGGTATTCTAGTTATTATTTGTATAAATTTAAGGTATCAGCTCCGAATGATAAATTCTAAGCGAGCGCATTAGGCGAAGCGAAGCGGATGCCGGAGCGAGTCTGAAATGTTATCATTCGGAGCGTCCCTGTGGGTGTGGGTAGATGTGATGACAGCAAAAACTGATAATGCCTGGCGAGCGCATCAGGCGTGGCGAAGCGAATGCCGTAGCGAGTCTGGACGATTATCAGTGTTTGCGTCAAATTAGCTGGTTCATATAATCCGACAAATTAAAATTTGGACACCAATGCCGACATAAATTACTAAACTAAAACTTTTTAGGAAGATTTTGTAATCCTGTAGAGTTATTATGGTTTTTCATTATATTTATTGTCTTTAGGGCGTGGATAATGCTAGAATGAGAGGCGAGAGTAGTATGAATATTCCATCAAAATTTAATGTGGAAACGAAGATAAGGGAATGAAGGACATATTAAATCCATCAGATATATAAGTGAAAGAAGGAAATTTATGTATATAATAGCAGGACAGTAATCCGGACAGAAAATATGCAGGAACATCGCCACAACATCGGCTGACGTAATTACTTATTTATCTGATAATATGGTATTTTCGCTCTCAAAGACAGGCTTTCAAGTCAAAGCTTGGACAGGGCTTTATAGAAGGGAGAAGGTTCTTCTCATGAGCCTCAGACCTGATGAACCTCTCAGGTGAGGCTGTTGGAGGCTGCCTGCTATAAGATAGATGAGACTACTGAGCTAATCATCATACCCTAGGGATGAGCATAGACCTTGAGCCAGGTAATATTAGGGATAAGGGTTAAGGGAAGTGCAGGAGGACATAACGGCATCAAGAGCATCATATCTCATCTTGGAGGCAACGAATTCATCCGCCCTAAAGCCTCGGTGTGGGTGGAAAGCCTGAGGGAGGCGACCTTGCAGACCACGTGCTGTCAGGCTTTGACAGGATACTGAGCCACTTATAAGGAAGGTCATAGAAAATGCTGGGGTCACTGTGCTACCATAATAGAAGGAAGGTGCAGAGGCGCCATGAATAAGTATAATGGAATGAAGATCTCGTGTATAGGAGACAAGATGAATCTACTCACAAAACCACTTTTGGAACTTACTGAGATAGATAAGGCGCTAAACTGCGTCAATATAAAAGAGGCTGCCTGTACTTATCGGTACGCATGGATGCTCAAAAGTGTAATATCATAGAGGCGTTGTCGGAGGTCGCGGACAAAGGCATAAGGTCATAATAGCTCATGACGAGATAAGAGCCGAGGAGATTCTGGCAGATATGAAGCTTTATGATAAAAAGCACATGATATATCCTACGAAGGATATTATGTTTTTACGGCAGATGTGCGCACTGCCATAGTGAGTGGCAGGCTAGAGGTACGAAGAGGCTGATTGAGGAGAAACCCTCAACTGTGATTTTTAAGCTTAGAGGCGGGGCTTGACAGGGTGTTGCCGCTTTCCTATGTAAAAGAGAGGATAGTAAGGCTATCAGTGGGTGATAGCTTTGATATATCTATGCTTAGCAAAAAACTTGCAGTCCTTGGCTAGAGAAGACCTCTCAGGTATCAGGAAAGGGCAGTTTGGCAGTGAGGGGAGATATAGTTTGACATCTTCCCGCTTACAGAGAAAACACCTATGAGACTCGAATTCTGGGAGATGAAATCGACTCTATTAGGGCTTTCTGATGTGGAAAGCCAGCGCTCCATTGAGAACGTGGAGGAGTTACTCGTCTATCCTGCAACTGAGATAATTATAGATGAAGAGAGAAAGAATGAAGGACTTAAAAAGGCTGAACAGAGAGAAAAAAGAAGAGGTATGTATAAGAGGCTTAGGGCTGGGGGATGAAGACGGAGGAAGCGCAGGATACACAGCACTATAGAGGAGTTTAAGGATAACCTTGAATATATACAGCGGTTCTTCGGTATAGACAGCTATATCAACTTCTTCTTTGAAGAAACTATGCTACTTTGATTATTTTTAATGAGGAAGACATCTTCTTCATGAGATGAGCCGATAGGATAGAGGAAAAGGTGAGCCGTTTCTTTGAATGGCGTGAAAGTATGGGAAGCAGGCTTGAAAAGGGCTACATTTTATCAAAGCAGGCGGATACAATCTGGGATTATAAGACTGTACTTGCAAAGCTTGCAGGGAAAACTACTGGTGCTTTTGAGCTTGCTGGAGACGAGAACGGAGATATAGAGGCAAAGCAGAGATTTGATGTGCTTTCAAGGCATATCAATCCATATAACAACAGCTTTGAAACCCTTATCAAAGATTTAACAAGGTACAAAAAAGATGGCTACAGGGTGGTGGTTGTAAGCTCATCAAGGGCAAGGGCAGAGAGGCTTTGCGGAGGATTTTAGGGATAGGGAGCTTATGGCAAACTACCTTGAATTGGGAGACAGAGTACCTGTCAATGGGGAAGTTGTGACCATACAGGCACATCTAGGAAGGGCTTTGAATATCCTTCTATTAAGTTTGCCATTATCTCTGAAAAGTGATATATTTGGTGCAGAAAAGAAGAAAACAAACAGAAAGAAAAAGAAGATAGATGGAGCGTCCATAGCGAGCTTTTCGGAGCTTCATGAGGGAGACTATGTCATTCACGAAAACCACGGAATAGGCATATACAGAGGTATAGAAGTTTACTGTGGAGGAGTAACCAAGGATTATGTAAAGGTTGATTATATGCGGTGATGTAAGTATCTTCGTGCCTACCTACCAACCTTGACATACTCCAGAAGTATTCGAGTGCAAGCGAGGCCAAGCCAAAGATAGACAGAGTGGGAGGACAGGCGTGGAAGAAGACCAAGTCAAGGTAAGGAGTCCATTAGTGAGATAGCAAAGGTTGGTGGAGCTTTTACGCAAAGAGCGGCGAGGAGCAGGGCTTTCTAGTACAGTGGGGATACGGTGTGGCGAGCAGGAATTTGAAGAAATGTTCCTTATGATGAGACGAGATGACCAGCTAAATGCCATTAAGGATGTCAAGAGCTGACATCGGAAAGCATAAGAATAATGGACGAGCTGGTTTGCGGTGATGTGAGGTTTGGCAAGACAGAGGTGGCGATAAAGTGCATTTAGGCTGTATCTGAGGGAAAGCAGGTGGTTATGCTTGTGCCCGACTACCATACTTGCAGGACAGCATTTTGCAACATTTTCAAAAAGAATGCAGAACTTCCCATTACAGTGGAATTCTTATCCAGATTTAAGTCTGCGGTTGAGACGAAGAAGATAAAGGAGAGGTTAAAAGCAGGCCTCATAGACATCATTATCAGGCACTCATAAAGGTGCTCTCATGGAGATAAAGTATAAGGACTTAGGCCTCCTCACTAATAGATGAGGAACAGAGATTTGGGAGTAAAGCCATAAAGAGAAGATAAAGCTAAGGCAAAAATGTGGATGTGCTCACGCTTTCAGCAACCCTCATACCAAGAACTCTGCATATGGAGCCTTGTGGGGATAAGGGTATGTCGGTGCTTGAAGAGCCTCCTGTGGATAGAATCCCTATTCAGACTTACGTGCTTGAGACACGATGATGAGATAATAAGGAGGCCATAGACAGGGAGATTAGACGAGGCGGCCAGATTTGATGTATGTACAACAGGGTAAATGGTATAGAGGATGTGGCGGGCAAGATAGCTGAAATGTGCACCTCTACGAAGAGTTTCAGCACATGATGGACAGATGAATGAGAGGGGAGCTTGGAAAAGGATAATGTTTGGTTCATTAACGGTGAGAATAGATGTGCTTGTAGCCCTACGACTATCATGAGACGGGGCATGTATATCCAATGTTAATACCATTATCATGAGATGATGCCGATAAGATGGGGCTTTCACAGCTTTATCAGCTAAGAGGAAGGGTTGGAAAGAAGCTCAAGAACCTCTTATGCCTTTTCTTATGTACAAACGTGACCGTATGCTTAGGAGATTGCGGAAAAAGAGGCTCTGACGCAATCAAGGAGTTTACAGATCTTCAGCTCAGGGTTTAAGATAGCTATGAAGGATCTTGAGATAAGAGGGCTGGAAATCTCCTTGGAAAGAGCCAGTCGGGCCATATGGGCTGTGACTATGACCTCTACTGCAAGATGCTTAGTGAGGAGGTAAAGGAGGCTTAAGGGAGAGGCTGTAGTCTGCTGATGAGATATGATACATTGGTTGATCATTGAGGCATCAGCTCATATTCCAGCCGAATACATCAGAAAATGAGGTATCAAGGCTTTGAGATGCATGCACAAAAGGATAGCAGTATATATTCCGATAGAGTCACTTGAGCTGAAGGATGAGCTTATAGACCGCTATGGTGAGATGCCTGATGCCTCAGATAACCTTATAAATATATCTTATATAAAGGCTGACTTGCCCACGCAGGCAGGGGCTACAGAAGGTTAGAGAGCAGGATGAAAAGCGAGATGAGACATTTATACGGATATTAGGTTTGATGTAAATAAGCTAGGCGGACTAATTAGTGAGAGTGAGGCAGGTTAAAGCTAAAGAGTGGTGAGAGATACCTGCTTTTGAATACAGATTTGAGACGGAGCACATAAGACTAAGGCAGGAGTGATAAGATTAAGGCTCTTATGTGGCTTGTAAAGGAGCTTTTCACTTTGCAGGCTGAGAAAAGAGGAAAAGGAGGATAATGAGAAGGAATCTGCCGGTTAAGCTGGCGCATTTTGTATTGATATTTCTAGGAATGCTTTCGGCTCGTATTTTACACTACCGAAATCAGAGATACCCAATGAGGGGAAAAACTGATGAGGTCATATCCGGGCTCAGATTTTGCTCCCGCACGGACTATGGTAAGCAGCAGATACCTATAATCAAAATAGGCAACAGAACGGTATATTATCCTGAATTTGAATTCTATCTTCTTGCCACCAAGAAGGACTATGAGGCCCTGCTTGTGATGAGGTCTGGGATATAGTCCAAAATGGCAGAAGTGTGGAGGATGAGCTAAAGTCAGACATTATAGAGAGATTACAGACTGAGAGGTAATAGTCAATCAGGCTAAGTGAAGGATACAGCCTGACAACTGAGGAAGAAGAAGAGATAAAAATGTCGCAAAGGAGCAAAATAAAGGGCATAGATCCTATGCTTAAGGCTAAAAGTATTATCTGGATGAGGAGTTGATTGCGGGGATTTATCTGGAAAATTATCTGGCGACAAGAGTTTTTGACGGTTTTCTCAAGTGAAGCGGGCGTAAGGGGGATGAAGCCAAAAATTACTTTAAGGATGCTTATAACTCTTGGAAAACGCGCTTATACAGCAGAGATTTACTGGGAAAAAACATTGATAGAATCGATATTAGCGGACTTTGACATCGATGAATAAGGAAGAAAATCTGATAAAATATTCCCGATGTAGCTAAAATCAACTATTTTCACTTGAAAAATGACTTCGACAAATCCGAATAATAAGTTTACAGTATCTTGTAGACTTATTTTGTGAGCGGTTATGCTCCTACAAGAAAATTATAGGAGGATTTATTCCATCAGATAAAAGCAGAACTTGTATCAGCTATCGCTGAAAAACTGGAGTTGAAGAAAGTTGAGGCAGAGAAGGCTGTGCAAAGGCTTTTAGTGGAGAGTTAGTTACTGAGGAACTCAAGAAGGGGTGGAAAGGTTCAGTTAGTAGGATTTGGTACATTTGAAGTATCAAAGAGGCGTAAGAGAAGGAAGAAAACCCACGACAAAGAAGACTATTAAAGATACCTGCATCAAATGCGTACAAAGTTTAAAACTGGATGAGCTCTTAAGATGCTATTAACACAAAAGTCAAAAAGTAATTAACTCATAAGAGGCGAGGCTGTCTGCAAAGGATGGCCTCCTCTTTTAGTATTAACCTCTCGCAGGATGTGAGGGTTGTAGAAAGGAAGCCTGCCGAGCAATGTACGCAAAAGAGCTGAGTGAGGCACCCAGGTACTGAATAAGGAAGTATGAGATTAGACAAGTATGTCAAGGTATCAAGGCTTATTAAAAGAAAGAACGGTGGCTAAGTCTGCCTGTGACGCCAGGAAGAGTCTATGTAAATGACAAGCAGGCAAAGGCTGGAACGAGAATTAAGATAGGTGACATCATAACCGCATAGGCTTTGGCGACAAACAGATAAAGGTCAGGGTCTACAGAGATAGCCGAGACCAGTGAAGAGGACGAGGCTAAGGAAATGTGAGTTTGTGGAGTGATGGAAGTGTCGTAAAGGCTATATTTTATAGATAATTTGTATGGAGAACTACAAGGCGAAAATCCAGATTTTGTTTGACAGAGGTCTGAAAAATGTAATATAATTGCAATTACACAGCGCAGCTTATATAGCATGGTTTGTGTGCAGATATGCACGTACTATAAGAAAATAGGAGTGAAAATTAAATGCCAACTTTTACCAATCAGGCTCTGTAAGAAAGGGTGAACAGACATTTGCTAAAAGTCTAACTCTCCTGCTTTGAGGTCAGTTAACTCCTTAAGAAAGACTACTGTTGAACAGTCTTCTCCACAGAAGAGAGGCGTGTGTACAGCAGTTAGAATAGCTACACCTAAGAAGCTAACTCGCGCTTAGAAAAGATTGCCAGAGTACGTCTTTCTAACGGTATCGTTACAAAGCTACATCCCGTGAAGGACACAACCTTCAGGAGCATAGTGTTGTTCTTATCCGTGGAGGAAGAGTAAAGGACCTTCCGGTGCAAGATATCATATTGTTCGTGGTGACATGATCAGCAGGTGTTGCTAAGGGACGATCAGGGCTCGTAGTAAATACGGTGCTAAAGAGACCGAAAGGGAAACTAAATAATTAGCAAACAATCGAACAAAGGATTTTAGGATTAGAGTGCGGGATTAATTTACACATGAGATAAATGTCCTGCTCTCAAATCAAACCCTCGAAAACAGCATAAGTTTGCTTTATGTAGTGGTTTCGGTCGTTTGATTAAAGTGAGGGCTAGCTCCCACTCAAACAGAGCGAGTAACGAAGCATCACTGCAGTTGAGACGAGGATTACTAATAATGCGTAAGATTTTGCAGCACGGACACTAATAGGATAGTGAGTACTAAGATCTGTAATCAGAATTCTATATGAGGAGGAAGAAACGCTGCCAGTAAAGGACATATAGTAAAAGAGAGCATGCTCGCAGATCCAATTTGCGACAGCAAGCATTTACTAAATTAGATTGTAACACTCATCTTGACGTACAAAAGGGCTAACACAGAAGATCGTATGTAGCTTTTGCTCGTGTTGAAGAGAAAGCGACAGCGGTAGATGCTTTTGAAGAGGCTATGAATATAACATCATGCACCATGTCATGAGTAAAGGCTCGCCGTATCGGCGGTGCTACCTATCAGGTGCTGTTGAGGTTAGACCTGAAAGAAGACAGGCGTTAGCACTTGATGACACCACATTTTCTCGCTGAAGAAGTGAGAAGACAGGAAGAAAGACTACTAACGAGAATACTGGATCTATCAATAACACCAGAGCGGCAGTTAAGGAAGAGAGGATATGCATAAGATGGCTGATGCTAACAGGCATTCGCTCATTCACTCGCTGACTGGAGGAAAATCGTTGTTAAGAGAGAATATCCACTTGAAAGAAGGGCTAGAAATATCAGTATGGCTCAGTATCTGATGCAGGTAAGACTACTCTTAGAGAGCGTATCTTGTTTCTACACTGGTGTAAACTATAAGATCGGTGATACCCACGAAGGTACTGCTACTATCGGACTGGATGGCTCAGGAGCAGAGAAAGGTATTACATCACATCCAGCTGACAACCTGTCATTGGACTCTTGAAAAAGAGGGTAAGACCAATGCCGGACGCATTAGAGCATCATATCAACATCATTGATACACTGGACGTTACTTCCACAGTTGAGGTTGAGCGTTCACTCCGTGTACTTGATGGTGCTTGGTGTGTTCTGTGCTAAGGGCGGTGTTGAGCCTCAGTCTGAAAAACGTATGGAGACAGGCTGATCGGTACAATGTACCTCGTATGGAAACTTATGTAAATAAGATGGACATACTTGGTGCTAACTTCTACGGAGCAGTAGACCAGATTAAGACTAAAGCTCAGCAAGAACCCGGTGCTTCTTCAACCACCAATCGGAAAAGAAGATACATTTGTAGGTGTTGTTGACTTGTTTGAAATCGAGCACATCTTCAGAAGGAGATAAGGGAGGAGAATATCAAGGTGCCGATATCCTGATGATTTAAAAGATGATGCAGCAATATATTTCATGATGACCTCGTTGAAAAGTGCTGTGAACTTGATGACGAGCTTATGATGGAGTACCTTGACATGCATATTCCTGAAGTTCCACCTCATAGGCGGCTCTTCATGAAGGAACAATTGAGTGTGGAAAGTTTCCTGTCTGTGCGGTTCCAGCATATAGGAAAATAAAGTGTTCAGAAACTTCTTGATGCAGTTATCGAGTTCATGCTGCACCTACAGACATCCTGATATCACGAGGTTGATCCTGACGGTAACGAGGTGGTTAGATACTCATCTGATAGAAGAGCCTTTCTCAGCTCTTGCATTCAAGATTATGATGACACATTCGTGGAAAAGCTTCTTTCAAAAGTTTACTCAAGTATCCATAGTCAGGCTCTTGTAGTCTTAATGCCACAAGGGCAAGAAGGAAAGAGTAGGTCGTATCCTCCAGATCACGCGCTAACAAGCGTTCTACAAGTGAGGAGTATTCTCAGGAATATAGTCTGAGCTGTAGGGTCTTAAGATTACAGCAACAGGTGATACCATCTGTGATGAGCAGTCCTGTTATCGCTTGAGTCAATGGATTCCCAGGGCCTGTTATCGAGTACTCCCATTTCGAGCTAAAGACAAAAGGTAGGGTCAGGGTAAGCAGCTGAAGCTCTTGCTAGCTTGCTGAAGAGGATCCCTACATTCAAGAGCACATACCGATACTGAGACAGGACAGACGTTATCGCGGGTATGGTGGGTGAGCTTCACCTTGAGATTATTGTTGATGGTCTCGCCGTCAAGTTGAGTCGTAGAAGCTAACGTTGGTGCGCCCTCAGGGTTGCATACGGAAGCTCTTTACAAAGCCTTGCGAAGTTGGCGCTGAGCACATCAGACAGTCTGGTGGACGTGGTCGTATGGTCACGTAAAGGTTAAGTTTGCCACTGGATGTTAACTCAGAAGAGACATTTAAGTGCGAGTCTACCGTTGTCAGCGGTGCTATTTCCTAAGGAAATACATCCGCCTATCTTTGATAAAAGTATCAAGGAGAGGTTGCCACAGAGCTGGGTATCCTTGGCTGACTCCCTGTTGTCGGTGGCACACGCAAACATGTATAATGATGGATTTCTTACCACGAGAGTTGACTCCTCAGAAATGGCATTCATCTAGCTTAGGATCTATGGCTATGAAGGACATGCCAGAACCAAGGCGTTCAGTTCTGCTGGAGCCTACTGAGGAAGAGTTGAAAGTGGCACAATGCTGAAGAGCACGATAAATGATGCATCGCAGATATCAATTCACGCCGTGGACGTATCGAGGTATAAGAGAACATCAATCAGCAAGCCAAGATGGTTCAAAAGGCTTTGTACCTCTGCAAGCAGATGTTTCGGATACGCAACGGACGTCGATTTCAAGAACTCAGGGCGTGGAGCATCACTAACGAGTTCTTTTGATCATTACGTAGCAGGTGCCAGAGCACGTTCAGAAAAGGATTCTTTCAGCAAGAAGTCAGGAGAAAGACTGGGTCAAGGCAATTATAATCAATTGTGCTGCAAATGGGCGGTTTTAGGAATATGATAGGACTTAATATGGGTTGGTTTAGTGCATTTAACAAAAGTTGTAAAAGCGACCTTGATAGTAGAAGAGTGATGAAGTAATCACAATGTCTTTCCATACTATGAGGAAGGAGATCAAAGATGGCGAAAGGCTAAATTTAGAGAGCAAAGTACAATTGTAATATTGGTACGTGGTCACGTGGATCATGGTGAAACAACACCTGGCCCGTGACTATCACAAGGTTCTTTTCTACCAGGGGAGAGTACAGGAAATAGCGCTGTAGATTTCGCAAACGTGATAAGACTCCAGAAAGGAAAGTGCCTATCTCTACGAGCTCATAACGAGTACTCGGCAGATAAGGGCACTGTTACACCCTCATGACTACCCACTGGACATCATTACATTTAAAGAACCTGATCACTGGTGCTCAGATGGACGGTACTATCCTCATTGTTCGCTGGGCGGTGTTGTAGGCTCCAGACGAAGCGCATCCTTCTTAGCCATGGTGGGGTCAATTTCTAACCCATCCAGCGTCATTCGTAACAAGTGTGATATGGTTATTGATGAAGACATCGATCTCACGAGATGGAAGATTACAAATGACAGAAATTATGAAGCCTGAGGATGCCCAGTCGTTAGAGGTTCAGGCTCTTAAAGACTCTTGGGGATCACAGGTCCTTGGGGAGATGGGTTATGGGCTTATGGATGCAGTTGAACACATCCAGGTCCAGAGCTGTGATGTGGGCAACCATTCGCCCATGCATATTGAGGACGTATTTACAATTACAGGTCGTATTACCGTTGCCACAGGTAGGAGTGGGGCGTGGTACCGCCAAACAACGACAGACTTGGGGTGTTGGGTGGCCGTGAGAGAGGAGATAGAGAAGACAGCAATTACAGGTATCGAGGATGTTTCAATAAAGCTTCTTGATACGCTGGGCTAGTGATAATATTAGTGCTCTTCTCCATGGTGTTATTATGTGACAGGATCGAAAGAGGACAGGTTCTTTGGCAGAAGTAACTGCAAAGAGAGTTTACGAAGCTCAGGTATACATTCTTTCAAAGAGAGGTGGACGTCATCTCATTCTTCAGCAACTGTCGTCCACAGTTTCTACTTCAGAGACAGCAGCGTTGGGTGGTTTACATAATGATGCAGAGATGTATGCTGGTGATAACTTGAAGTTACTGTTGAAGCTTATTCCACTTGGTTGCAGTAGGAGGGCTGGTCTTGGTTCCTTCCTCCGTGAGGGGTGGTAGAACAGATTGGATCAGGTAAGGTTGCTACTATCATCTCGAGTAATTTAACTGATTGATTATCAATTAAAGTAAATTTTAGTCCTCAGGTTTCCTTGGAAGGAGCTTTTTTTCAAGTTGACATGACCTTTTGAGACTATATTCTATATGCAAATATCAACAATAAAATACTATCCAACCTAAGTACACAACTGAAAACAGGCAATATATGATTATTAGCCAGATAAATACGTATGTTGTGGGCAATGACCCTCTGGGCTTTTCTTGACGGGCGAGGCAGATGTAAAAGACTGGTAGAAAACTGTAGACCTTTCAGGTTATAGAAACCAAGAGGGTATGGGAGCATTTGTTGGTGCGTCTCTGATGGGAAGAATATATATTGCAAGTATCAACTCAGGGAAGCTTTAAGGAAGTCAAAGTGCAACACAATGAGAATATGAGCCAGGAAGAGCAGGGCACTAAAGGCCAAAAGCCATTCTTGGGGTTTGACTAGTCTTAGCTCTGCATGAGGTGACACTACTCAGATGAGACCAATGGCTCAGCTGAGTATGGCGCTCCACTATACAGGTTACAAAGACAGGTGTTGGATTAAGGAACTTCAGCAATCGGTCGTTTCTCTGTCTCCAAGTGATTCAATATACTATCGCTTTGAAAAAGTGCAGAAGTAAAATGCATGAAAACCCTGAGCATTTACCAATGGATATGGACGGGCGCAAAACGGAGACAAAAGATATTTACACCCTTGGGCTATCAGAAATATGTACTATTTGGGCGATATACGGTGGCGATAAACATTATCGGTTTGACTTCACGAGACAGGAAGGAAAATGACGCTCTCACGCTATGCGGTAAGCCTAGAAACAAAACACGTTTCCAACAAGCAAGGAGCTAAGAGCAGGCGTATGTAAAAGATGGAAAATGGGAATACAAAACGATATTAAAAGGTCAAAAGCAGTAACGTTATATGGGAATTGCACGGTAAGGCTAGTATTAGATAAAGTTCTTGTACAGATAAAATGATGAAGCCGTTTCTAAGCAATGCACTAAATTTGAATGGCAAGCATAAAAAACTGTAAGGGTTCCCATATTGGTTGAGTTAATGCATAACGGTGTATTAACTGATTCAGAAGGTAAGATTCAGAATATCACTCAGTTTGCGACACTTAAAGTTGAAACTATTAAAAGCAGAAGAACGCAGTTATGGGGTATCTCATAGTGACGTTAATTGACGTTTTCAAAGCTTTCTTTAGTGGTAGTTTTAATAAACCTTGAGATATTGTCACAGAAGCTTTGAATGAACAGATAAAAACAACATGGAGAATTAGAAGAACATAGATGATTTTAAGAAAAGAGGTGCAGTGCTTTTTTGCAGTATTACCACACCTGTATGAGTTTTCAGGTACTTAAGCCATCAGTGTGAGAAGCTTGGACAATCTGACCATCATGGTTGACACTGTTTGCCAAGCATAATAAACAAAGAGGTAGCTTATAAACATACATGTACCCAGGTAAAACTCACTGGGTCTACTCGTGTGTAGTAGATATGTTAACTTCTATCTATGATTAGCCACAGAAAAGAAAGAGTTAGGCCTTATACGAATGCTACTGTGCCTACACCTATGATATATGGAATCACAGTTGTGGTTTGGGTGTATATCGAGTTACATCAAATTGGGACAAGACAGCGGCTAGCTAGTGGTATTTCTCATGAAGAATCATTAGTAAGGAGACTCAGGATGACCACACCAACACGTGACCTTTCAACCAAGTTTCAGGTAACCTTAGGACAGACTGTGAGGACAGCTGCTCAATAGAGCAATGTTGATTACTGGACAGTAAATAAGAGCGATTGCGCAATCTTAGAAGCATGAAGCTGCTAAAGATGGAAGGTATGGGCTTCAATAGCACTTTTAAATGATGAAACTTTAGTACTGGTTTCAGACATAATCAAAGGGAGACCAAGAGACATTAGCCTTCAGATACAAGGAAAACTAATCCCTTAATGTGCCAGGAAATAAAACAGGTAACTATCAGTTTACTGCGCCTACACATAAAGTGGACCTTCCAAGGTAAAAACTTTGGCCGATAAAGATAGCATCAGGTCAGGTAAATTAAAATAACGGAAGAAGAGTAAAAGTCCAGTTAAGGCTATGAGGTTCAGATATCTACAACTAGGAGACTTTGGCAGTGATGCGACCACCAGCATATAAAGGAGACTATGAGGGCATCATTTACGTTTAAGGGAGCTAATGTAGCAGTTCATGAGAGAACAGATACCTACTGTTGCCGTGTAAGAGCCTGTATAATGAGAGAACAAAGATTAAAGGCATACTCAGACTGGAGCGTAATGAAAAAGAGGTGCGATTAGAGAGTAGTCTCTGGTATTGAGCACTGGACCGCTTAAAGTGAGACCTGTAATAGTTTAGTTTGCAGTATATTTACAGCAAAGGAAATTGTATACTTAGTATCGTTGACACTCATTACAGCTTCAGTCACTCAGGTATATTTTTATCGTTAGGTGTCCAAGTGTAGAAATTACACACTACGAAAGCAAAATTGCTCGAGACTATGAAATATGTACTGAAAATGCGGCACTAAAGGGAGGTTCGTGATGAGGGTAAAATTTATCATTTATTGTTGATTGGTTCGCTTGTTATATCAGGCGTTACTGCAGTAAATAAAGAGAGAGGCTGTCGCAGGGAAAGCTTTTAGCACTAATAAGGTGGTAAAATGGCACTAAGTGGACCACAGATTCAGAGCTTTAATCGATGTTGTTCTTTGCCGAAAGGATATGCGACTGATAGGATCCAGGCTCTGTCAAAGAGAGTATTTTTAAAGGACAGCAATAAAAACGGAGCAATTAGTTTGATGTAGATAGTGAGATGGGAATGGAGTAACAGTCCATATATACAGATACGATGATGATATTAAAGGCTTGAAGGACTACTGCACATATTCTGCTGGTACTATATTTCAAAGAAAGACCGGCGGCGCGAGGACTTGCTGGCAACATAAGATAAATCTGGTAGGAGGAAATCAGAGAAAAGAGGCTGAAAAGATGCATTCTATAACCAAAGGATTTGTCATGAGCGATATAACCTATAGGCTGATTGCTTTATGAGTAATTCTGAAGAAGTGAAGAGGTTAGGGACATGGCTGCAGACTTCTAAAGCCTTGGGAAAGAAAGAAATGAGCCTATGTAAGAGAAGGTTACCTCAGAAGGTTATGTTACAAACGGCAAACAGCTGTATTACTCCCAAAATGTGAATAGCCAGGCGTGGTATACAGGCCAGTGATGGGAAGTCATAGGTAATATCAGATGAAGGATGTATCTTGCCGGAGGTGCAGATGGGAACCTCTATGTATAGAGATATCAAGTGCCAGAGTAGGGCGTTATGATAAATATACGTACAATATAA